>Ga0164318_10006905_pt1 | contig 11008 bp, 8 predicted proteins | sample GuaBasSedimGuay9_FD_113734 | JGI IMG/M metagenome (GOLD analysis project Ga0164318, IMG submission 113734) | Subseafloor sediment microbial communities from Guaymas Basin, Gulf of California, Mexico - Guay9, Core 4571-4, 0-3 cm | ecosystem: Environmental > Aquatic > Marine > Hydrothermal vents >...
ATAGATGGCATGGGGCCCCAGCGCAAGCTGGATTCGTTCATTTTTATGGAAATACCGGTCAAAAATGTCTTTTGTCCGCTTTTCATTGGCTTTCTGACGCTTTGAATCGAACATGTCAATCATGACCGCGGACAGCACCCCACGGACACCCATTTCCTCCACCGCCTGCCAGGCCGCATCAAAATGCCAGTACATATCGTTAAAGAGCGTTGTCCCAGTCTTAATCATCTCCAGAATGGCCAACCTCGTCCCGGCATAGACATCTTCCTCAGTGAAAGTATACTCAATGGGCCAGATTTTCTTTTCCAGCCACTCCATCAGCGGCATGTCATCTGCGTAGCCCCGAAACAGCGTCATGCCGGCGTGGGTATGCATATTTGAAAAAGCCGGATAGAGAATTTTCCCCGATGCGTCGATCGTTTTGTCCGATTCTTCCCGAATTGAGGGCGCAATCCGGCTGATTTTCTCTCCTTCAATGAGAAGATCGCAATTTTTCCTGCTGAAACAGTGAATCGCATTTTTAATCAACAGAGACATTGGAGCAACTCCTCCAGAAAGGCATCCATTTCCGCCTGGTTCCCCTCAACAAGCTTTGTAAATGAATCGAAATCGAGGAGATCCGGCGCAATACCATTGGCATAATTATCCACCATGCAGACAGAGGCATACTCCAGTCCCAATTCACAGGCGATGGTCGCCTCTGATCCCAGTGTCATTCCTACGACATCAGCAAAATTCGCCATCAGACGGATTTCCGCAGGTGTCTCAAAGCGCGGGCCTGTAGTCTGCCAATACACCACATCAGACAACTGACACTTTACACACGCCTTAACCTCTGCCCCGATTTCAATCGACATGGACGGAGTGATATGAATCCGGTGTTCCGTATCAATGGTGGGAATATTGTAAAAAGAAATGAAATCCCGGACCAGACAACAGGTTCCCGGTTCAATCTCCCGTTTCAGGGAACCAACCGAATTAATGGCAAATACCCGGTCGATATTTCGCATCTTCACCGCGGATAGATTTGCTTTGTGGTTGATTTTGTGTGGCGGGTCATTTTGAAGGCCGTGTCGCTGAATCAGCATCGCCCGGCCGGTGTAGTAGGCAGTTACGGCGCCATGCGGGGTACGGATTGTTTCCTGCTTGGCATCATGTAACACTTTGGATTCAAAGAGATTGCTGCCGCCGATGATGGCAATCTTTCTATCCATTGACAAGCCCTATCATTTCCCGGATCAGCTTCGCGGCAGTGATGGTTGAAATCCCACTGGTATCAATGTGAGGTGCCAGCTCCATGAAATCAGCGGCAACCACGCGTCTCCCCCGAAACAGCGCCAGTTCATCCATCAGGGCATCAAAACTTAATCCCCCCGGTTCCGGCGTTCCGGTGCCGGGGAAAACAGACGGGTCCAGCACGTCCATATCAATGGTTACATAGATCGGAGTCTCCGGATTCAATCCAACCAGGGCATCCTTCAATGAAACAGAAAGAAAGCCCTTTTCACGGGAAAACTGCCATTCATCTCTCGTCCCTGAACGGATATGGAACTGGTGAAACTGCGTTTCCGGCAGAAAATCCAGCACCCGGCGCATCACCGTAGCATGGGAAAAACGTTCCCCGAGATAATCTTCCCGAAGGTCCATGTGCGCATCAAACTGGAACACGTGGAGACCCGGAAATCGTTTAAATGCGCTATGTATCAACGGGTAGGAAACCAGATGTTCCCCCCCGATTCCGAAGAGAATCACACCGGCATCGAACAGCGCGTCTGCATCCGACTCAATCTCCTGCATCACGCGTTCCTTTGCCCCGAAAGGCAACGAAAGGTCACCGGCATCAGTAAAGGGAATCTCCTCAATATTCACATCAAAACGCGGGGAATAACTCTCAATCCCCTCTGAATGCGCTCGAATCTCCATAGGCCCGAAGCGAGATCCCGGCTTGTACGAAGCGGTACCATCATAGGGATAGCCCCGAAGTACAATACCAGACCCTTCAATCTTCGGCCTGGAGCCCATAAACCGCATCAGCGACGCTCCTGGTGGACAAACTCCCGAACAGCATCTTCCTCGTACCCGCTTTCGATGATGCATTCGGCGTCAATTCCGCCCCGCACATTGTACCGGGTGTACACCCTGAGAAAATGAGGTGATAACAAAGCAGCAAGGTGGTCAAAAATCAGAGAGGTGGCATCCTCCTGGTAAATTCCGACATTCCGGAAAGACATAAAATAATACTTCAGTGATTTCAACTCTACCAGCTGTCCTTCCGGGATATAGCGTATCTCCACATGGGCAATGTCCGGCAGGCCGGAATACGGGCAAACGGCGGAAAACTCATCCGTTGTATATGAAATCAGCTGGGGGCGTCCCTCGTACTCAATGGCCTCCAGAAGTTCCGGCCGTATACTGGTTGTGGATTCAAATGGCAAAGCCATTCCATCTGCTTTCGGCATAATTCCCCTCCTCGTACCTTTCCAGTTCTCTATTGTAGGAGTACCCCTTTCATTTGGCAAGAAACAATCCTGATAATCAAGCGCCGCAGACTTGACCGGGAAGGGGGGATTTGGGAAAATGAGAAGTCAGAAAAATGTTCATAAAAGAAAGGGAGCATCATGGAACAGTTAAACTGGTATTACCCGGAGGATTTAAATGAAGCCGCCCGGCTGGTGAGCGATGGCGATAAGGCCCCCCACAGCGGCGGTACCGCCCTGATTCGAAAAGGCTTTCGGAAGATTAAAAGTATTGTAGACCTCTCCCGCCTGCCGATGCATGACATTGAGGTTCAGAGGGACAGGATTGAAATCGGCGCCATGTGCAGTTATGACGATATTATCCGGGCATTCCGGTCGGTTGATCCCGGCCATGTCCTGGTTCAGTCCCTGAAGAATTCTGCGTCCACCCCACTCAGAAACCGCATTACCGCCGGCGGCAGTGTGGCCGCCTTTCCGGCATGGTCGGATTTTGTCGGGCCACTGCTTCTTTTGGATGCCAAAGTGGATTTAATCGGCCGGGAAACCGGCACATTTCCCCTTTCAAACTACCTGAATCGCCGCGAATTGCGTGCCGGTTCCATCATCACGCGAATTTTGACAGAGAATTTTCCCCACAAGGGCCTGCACTACCGGGAGACCCGGACACACGTGGACTACCCCGCTTTCACCATTACCCTTACCGCCGCACCGGCTGACGGTGTGTTCAAGGGCCTGCGGGTTGTGGTGGTGGGAAATAAAGAACGCTTCCGCCGCCTGACAGAACTGGAGGCCGCACTCAACGGGAAAACGGGTTCGATTCTTGATTCACTGAATATTGATGATTTCTTCCCGGTGGATTTCCCGGATCGAAAGCACGGAAGTGGGGAGTACCTCGGGCACGTTGCCCGGATTGCACTGATGGATATGCTGAAGATGATTGCAGGGGGGCAGGCATGAAAACAAAACTGACTGTAAACAACAAGCCGGTTTCCGTACAATTTTCACCCACAGACAGGTTACTGGATGTGCTTCGAAACAACGGGTTTAGTGAAGTTAAAGAGGGATGTCGGGACGGTGAATGCGGCGCATGTGTCGTTTTACTCAATGGAAAGCTGGTCAATTCCTGCCAGGTACTTGCCGCGTCGGCGATGGATGCCACCGTCACCACGGTGAAGGGTCTGGAAAAGGACAAGGCCGCTCCCATTCAAGAGGCCTTTGTGGACGCAGGGGCGGTTCAATGCGGATTCTGCACCCCCGGCATGGTGCTGGCCACCTATGCCCTGCTTCAGGAGAATCCGGCCCCGGATACCAGGCAGATCCAACAGGCACTGGACGGGAATCTCTGCCGGTGTACCGGGTACGTGAAAATCATTGAAGCGGTACAGCTCGCTGCCGAAAGGACGAACAGCCATGAATAAGAAATTCAACACCGTCGGAAAATCGGTCAGGAAGATTGATTCCCTGTCCCTCGCAAAGGGAAATGCCCTGTTCACCGATGATTTTCAATTGAAAGACGCCCTTCACATCTCCATTTTGTACTCCCCCCATGCCCATGCGGAAATCTTGTCCATTGATACTACAGACGCGCTGGCCATTCCAGGTGTAATCCGTATCTTCCACCACGAAAACGTGCCAAGGGTCCTCCACACCACTGCAGGGCAGGGTTTTCCTGAACCATCAGCCTATGACACCGCCATGTTTGATAAGACCATGCGCTTTGTGGGAGACCGCGTAGCAGCTGTAGCAGCAGAAACAAAGGAAGCAGCCAACGCAGCGGTGAAGGCGATTAAAGTGGAATACAGAGAACTGCCCCCGCTTTTTGACCCGGAAACCGCCATGGACAAGGACGCACCGCAACTACACGGCGAGGACGCGAAGATGCCGATCCCGGTCAAGTACGATGCCTCCCGCAACCTTGCGGCCGAGGTGGAAATCAAGTTCGGCGATCTGGACAAGGGATTTCAGGAAGCTGACTTTATTCTTGAAGACACTTTTCACACCCAATATGCCGCCCACTGTGCGATTGAACCCCATACTTCAGCCGCTTACTTAGACGAAAGGGGACGGCTCGTGATTATCACCGCCACTCAGGTTCCCTTCCATGTCCGGCGAATTGTCAGCCGGGTTCTGGATATCCCCATCCGGGATATTCGGGTTATTAAACCCCGTATCGGCGGGGGATTCGGCGGAAAGCAGGAGGTTTTTCTGGAGCAGCTTGTCGGACTCAGCACCTGGTCCACTGGCCGGCCTTCCCGGATTTACCTCACCCGGCCGGAGGTATTCGTTTCCTCCCGGACCCGTCACCCCATGCGGGTCACATTAAAAACCGGGGTGAAAAACGACGGGGAAATCACCGCCCTTGAGATGGACGCGCTGATGAACAACGGCGCCTACGGCTCCCACGCACTCACCGTACTGTCCAACGGCGGGTCCAAGGTACTGCCACTTTTCAACAAAATTAAGAATATCCGCTTCATCGGCCACACGGTTTACACGAACCTCCCTGTGGGCGGCGCGTACCGGGGTTATGGGGCATCCCAAACCTATTTCGCCCTGAACCAGCACATAGACATGGTTGCAAGAAAAACCGGCCAGGACCTCATCTCATTTGTCAAGAAATGGCATATCAAGGTGGGAGAAACATCACCGGTATTCCAGGCCCTGGGAGAAGGAAAGGAAGGGGTTGCCCAGATCATCAAGTCCTGCGGACTGGATGAATGCCTCGATAAGGGTGCGGCCGCCATCGGCTGGTATGAAAAACGGGGCAAACGGATTAAAAGTGCCCCGGGCAAGGTCCGGGGAGTCGGACTTTCCGTTTCCATGCAGGGCTCCGGGATTCCCAAAATTGACATGGGCAGTGCCTCCATGAAAATGAATGAGGACGGTTCCTTCAACCTCTACATCGGTGCCACCGACCTCGGTACCGGCTCCGACACCATTTTGGCACAGATTGCGGCAGAAACACTGGATATTCCAGTGGAAAACATCATTGTACTGTCTTCAGACACTGACCTGACGCCCTTCGATGTAGGCGCCTACGCATCTTCTACCACCTACATCTCCGGTGCAGCGGTGAAAAAATGTGCCGCAAAAGTCCGGGAACAGATTCTCGGGGTAGCGGCAAAGATGCTGAATGCAAAACCAGATGAGCTGAAAGTAAATGAAAGTGTGGTAACTCATGCTGAAAGCGGAAAATCCCTCACTTACGCCGACATCTGTACCTATGCCATGTACTCAAATGATCAGTTCCAGATTCAAGCCAGTGCTTCCAACATTGCGCCGGAATCGCCACCCCCCTTCATCGCCCAGTTTGCCGAGGTAGAGGTAGATCTCCGCACCGGAAAAATCAGGGTTCTGAAGTTCGTCTCAGCGGTGGATTGCGGCCAGCCCATCAACCCCGCCCTTGCGGAGGGCCAGGTGGAGGGTGCGGTGGTCAACGGGCTTTCCTACGCGTTGACAGAAGATTATCTTTTTGATTCCAAAGGACGAATGACCAATCCGCGCTTCTGGGATTTCAAGATTTTCACCACAAAAGACCTACCGGAAATGGAAACCATACTGGTCAATTCCTATGAAGAAACCGGGCCTTACGGCGCCAAATCGGTGGGGGAAATCGCCATCAACGGCCCCATCCCCGCCATTGCTAACGCTTTTTTTGACGCCACCGGTGTCCGCCTCTATGAAACGCCCTACACCCCTGAAAGGGTCTGGAAACGCCTGAAGGAAGAAAACCGGCTGGAAAACTGAAGAGAATACCAAACACTTGTTTTACAGGCTGAAACAGGAGAAGGAGAAGAGATGACTGATCGGATGCGCCCGTTTTCGTTTCATAAATTGCTGACATGGATTGTTTCTGAATACGCCGAACACCGCACCGTTTTCGGTATTCCTGAGGAAAGGTTCATCCGAAACACCGGCGTTGAACCAGTGTCATTTTTCGGGGAAGAATGCGCCCTGCCACTTGGCCCGGCCGCCGGCCCCCACACGCAGCTTTCGGAGAACATCGCCGCCGCCTATCTCACCGGGGGACGGTTCTTTGAGCTGAAAACCGTCCAGAAATTAGATGAGCTGGAGTTTGAAAAGCCCTGCATCGACGCACTGGATGAGGGCTACAACACCGAATGGTCCACGGAACTGAGCCTATCCCAGGCCTTTACTGAGTACGCCCACGGATGGGTGCTGCTCCACGCACTGAAAACCTTGTTTGATATGGATTCACCGGACAATCAGGGGTTTATCTTCAATATGAGCGTGGGCTACGACCTGGCGGGGATTCAAACGGAAAGAATGCAGCATTTCATTGACAGTTTAATGGATGCATCCAGGCACCCGGCCTTCCTGAATGCCATTGAAGAGCTGAAGGCCTTCGCCGCAGACGAAAACGCATGGCCAAGTGCCCCGGACGAGCTGAAACCCCGCATCCGGAGACTAAGTAAAACTGCCGACGCCATCCGGCCGGACATTTCCCGTTCTGTAACGTTGTCCACCATGCACGGCTGCCCGCCGGAGGAAATCGAGTCCATCTGCCGCTACCTGTTGAGTGAAAAGGGACTTCACACTTACGTCAAGCTGAACCCCACCCTCCTCGGATACGAGCTGGTTTCTGATACATTCCTATCCCTGGGGTTTCAAGACATTGAACTGAATCCGGAATCCTTTGAAAAAGACCTCCAGTACGAGGATGCGGTGCCTATGCTGAAGCGGCTACAAGGATTGGCGAAAGACAAAAACCTTTCTTTCGGTGTAAAACTCTCCAACACCCTGGGGGTCCGGAACACCAAAAACCGGCTTCCGGGCGACGAAATGTACATGTCGGGACGCGCACTCTACCCCCTGACCATGTCGCTTTCAGAAAAGCTGTCAGCGGATTTTGATGGAAAGCTGCCGATTTCCTACTCCGGCGGGGCAAACCAGTCCAATGTCGTGGACATCCTCGCCACCGGCATCCGCCCCGTCACCGTGGCAACGGAATTGTTGAAACCGGGGGGGTACCTGCGCCTCGCCGCCATGGCTGAGGAAATCTCAAATAGTGGTATCCACTGGCGCTCCGGGATTGATCCGGACCCGGTCAGTGAACTTGCGGATGATGCCCTGGACAACTTTGTGTACGACAAAGACTGGCGACAGCCGGGGAATGTCAGCGTCCCGGACAAACTGCCGCTGATGGACTGCTTCATTGCCCCCTGCAAAGTCGCCTGCCCCATACACCAGGATGTGCCGGACTACATCCGCCTCGTAGGGGAAAAGCGCTACAAGGACGCCCTCCGGCTCATTTACACGAAAAATGCCCTTCCCCACATCACCGGCTACATCTGTGACCACCAGTGCATGTTCCATTGCACAAGGCTGGACTATGAAGGGGCGGTTCAGATTCGTGAGATGAAACGAATTGCCGCAGAAACCGGTTACCGGGACTTTGTCAACTCCTGGCAGCGCCCGGACCCGGTTGCGAGGGGAAAAGCCGCCGTTATCGGTGCCGGGCCGGCCGGCCTGTCTGCCGCATTCTTTCTCGCTGTTTCCGGCATGGAAGTGACTGTTTTTGAAAAGGAAAAAGACGCCGGCGGCGTGGTACGGAATGTGCTGCCGGACTTCCGCATTCCGGTGGAAGCCATGGAGAAGGACATTGATTTTATCAGGGCACAGGGAGTGAGAATTGAGTTCGCTGCCACTCCTGACATTGCTACTTTGAAACAAAACGGGTACGAATTTATTTTCATCGGCATCGGTGCTGAAAGGGAACGCCCCCTTCCCCTTGACGGTGAAACAGACCTGGTTATCGGTGCCCTGGATTTCCTGAAAGCATACAAAAATGCACCGGAAACACTGAAACCCGGGGAAAATGTGGCGGTTATCGGCGGGGGAAACACCGCGATGGACAGCGCTCGGGCAGCAATCCGTCTCCCCGGCGTGGAGAATGTAACCATCATCTACCGCAGAAGCGAAGCCGAGATGCCGGCGGACGTGGAAGAATTCGACAATGCCATTGAAGACGGGGTGGAATTCGAGGAGCTCATGAACCCCGAATCCTTCAAAGACGGTATTCTGACCTGCCGGGTGATGAAACTGGGTGAAGCGGACGCAAGCGGGCGGCCCCGGCCTGAACCCACAGATGAAACCTTCTCTTTTCACGTGAATACCCTGATTGCCGCCATCGGGGAACAGGTGGATGAGCACTTCCCCCAAAAAAACGGCCTGAAACTGAACCCCAATGGCACCATTCAGGTGAATCCCGACACGCTGGAAACCACCATTCCCGGTGTTTTTGCCGGAGGGGACAACAGACGGGGGCCGGCAACGGTGGTGGAAGCCATCGCAGACGGAAAGAAAGCGGCGGAAGCCATTATCCGGAAAATCAAGCCAGACTGGAATGGCCGACTCTTTGCCGAAACCCCCGCCCACAATGCGAAGGAATCAGCTGAACGTCTACTTGGAACAAAGGGAAAACACAAGGACTCGGGGGAAGGACTGGGAAATGAGGATCTGGCACAAAGCGAATACGCCCGCTGTCTCCAATGCCATGAAATCTGCAACAAATGCGTGGAAGTCTGCCCCAACCGAGCCAACGTCATCATTGAGCTTATCCACAACAACGGCCATAATCTGAACCAGATTCTGCACATCGAAGACCTCTGCAACGAATGCGGAAACTGTGCCACATTCTGCCCTTACGACGGCGCGCCCTACCGGGACAAACTGACCCTCTTCAGCAATGCGGCCGATTTCAATGAGAGTGCTAACGATGGCTTCCTTGTGGAAACAGTCAATGGCAAAGGCCAGATCCGCTACCGGATAAACACCGTCACAGGAATCGCAAGCCTTGGGCCGGATGGAACCGTGGGATTTGGCGAAAGCCCGCTTTCCCGGGACGTCCGGGAGTTTATTGAAACTGTTATCAAGAAATACCGCTTCATGTTTGCCTGAGAATAAGGAGACTGCCATGATAAAAATCCTGTCCAACGCAACCATTGTTCAATTCGACCCGGCACGGGTTCAAAGCGGGGTGGACATCGCCCTGGAGCATGGCCGCATCGTCAAAATCGGTAAAAATCTCACCATCAGCAGCCCCGGTGCCGCCATCCTTCCCATGGACGGGAAACTGGTGCTCCCGGGGATGGTATGCGCCCACAATCACTTTTATTCCGCCCTGGCGCGGGGCATCACGGCCGACATCGCCCCCTCCACTGACTTTGTCTCCATCCTCAACAACCTCTGGTGGCGGTTAGACAGAGCCATTGACGAGGAAATCCTGGAAGCCAGCGCCCTCGCAGCTGCGCTGGAAGCGGTAAAAGCCGGTACAACTGCAGTCATTGACCACCATGCTTCCCCGAACTTCATCACAGGCTCCCTTGATGTCCTGAAAAATGCATTCGAAAAAATCGGGCTCAGAGGAATCCTGTGCTATGAGACCACGGACCGGAACGGCGAAACTGGAATGAAAGAAGGAATTGCTGAAAACATCAACTTCGCAAAGGGGATTGACGTGAAAAACGACCGTCGGCTGGTGGAAGCCGCCATCGGAGGCCACGCGCCCTTCACCCTCAACGACAAGGCCCTTGAAATGATGAAAGAAGCAATTGACGAAACCGGCCGGGGCATCCACGTCCACGTGTCGGAGGATGCCTACGACGCCGCGTTCTCCCACCATCAGAAGCGGGAAGACCCGCTGGCACGGCTGAACCGATTCGGGCTACTCAACAAAAATGCCCTCATCATCCACGGGGTGCATCTCACTGAAACCGAAATTGGCCTGCTCAATGAACATGACAGCTACCTTGTTCACAACCCCCGTTCCAACATGAACAACAACGTGGGCTACATGGAAAAGATTCAGCAGGTCAAAAACATCGCCATTGGTACAGACGGTATCGGCAGTGACATGTTCGAAGAATTCAAATTCGCCTTCTTCAAGCATCGGGACGCCGGCGGTGCCTTATGGCCAGACACCTTCGCCAGATTCCTTCAAAACGGAAATCACATTCTGGAACACTATTTCGGTGGAAAGTTCGGCACCGTAAAAGCCGGATATCGGGCGGATTTCACCATCCTGGACTACAACTCCCCCACCCCGCTGACTGCAGACAATGTCGCGGGGCACCTGGCATTTGGCATGAGCGCCCGGGATGTGGACTCCGTAATGGTCAACGGAAAATTCATCTACAAGAACCGTGAATTCCCCTTTGACACCGCCAAAATCTACGCATCGGCCCGAAAAGCCGCGGCAAAACTCTGGAAAAACATGTAAACGAGGCTGCGGCGATCCCCAAATTCAGGAATTCTGGCACCCCTCCGCGTCACCAGTGCAGTTTTCAGCGCAAGGTCTGCTATAATTTATATCAGCAATTATTAGAAACCGGAGAGTAACCAGATAACTGTCCCAGGCTTTCTTCTCGCTTGTCATTATTTAGTATTGTGATAATCATCCCCAAGGCCTGAGATGATGCCAGTGTACCGACGCGGTAAACTGGAAAACAAGTCTGATCAGGAGGTGGGAAATGAAACTTTTCGTAGGTATTGACCTTCATGGTTCCAAC
>Ga0164318_10006906_pt1 | contig 11008 bp, 6 predicted proteins | sample GuaBasSedimGuay9_FD_113734 | JGI IMG/M metagenome (GOLD analysis project Ga0164318, IMG submission 113734) | Subseafloor sediment microbial communities from Guaymas Basin, Gulf of California, Mexico - Guay9, Core 4571-4, 0-3 cm | ecosystem: Environmental > Aquatic > Marine > Hydrothermal vents >...
ATTTTGGTTGGCTGAAAAAAAAGACTCATTCTACTGCATTACTAACTTTGGATCAATCAATGTTTGATTCAAGCTCACACTCCAGTGTAAATGTGGCCCTGTTGCACGCCCCGTTTTGCCAACGGTTCCAATTTTTTGCCCCCTTTTAACCTCTTGTCCAACGGATACGGCAATCGTATTCAAATGACCATACAAAGTGACTACCTTTTGACCATGATCGATCATCACTGTTTTACCCGTATAAAAATAATGCCCAGTTTTAACCACTTTACCTGATGCCGCTGCCGCAATAGGTGTGCCCTGCGGTACGGCAATATCTAAACCCGTATGTGGATTACGGGCTTGTCCATTGAAATAACGACGCAAACCAAACGGGCTGCTCAAACGTCCTCGCACGGGCTGCGTTAAAGGTAAGGGCGAAGTTGAACTGATTCGCCAACGGCTGGCAAAAGCCGCTTTCATCAGCTTACGTTCACGTCGAATACGTTTTAAATCCTTGCTAGTGGGATTGACAAGACGTTTATTTTTAAGCTTAATATATTGGGCTTTATACTTTTTAGCTTTAACCTTAAACGTATAACGTTTTCCCGTTTCTTGATGGACAACGCTGTGTCGTCCCACTTTAGCACTCAGTGGAATGCCTACGAAGGCGATCCATTGTTGTTTATGATATAGTACCAACACAAGACGCTGTTTATATTTGATCTTGGGGGGTATGGCACTTTGAATACCCAAAGGTACCCAAGCGACACCGCCTGGCACGGCTGTCGTTTTGCGTAGCGAAACAACAGAAGCCGGTACTCGTAACGCTGGGGAAGGTTTTGGTTTAGGTTTGCTTTCTGGTGTTGACGGTGGGGATATCGGTTCGGGAGGGGATATTGGAGGCCGAACTGAAGGTTGAACCGGACTAGGAGAGGCCGGCTCTGGTACTGGTGCTGTCGGCGCTTGATCGGGTGTCGTCGTCGATGGCGTGGTGGGTACTGTTGGTAGAGGCCGCGTTTGCGGCTTCTCATCCGGTGTTATTGTAGGTTGTGTTGTGGGTTGAGGCTGAGAAATCGGTGGTGTGACACAAGAAACGCAGACTAATGCACTCAGGCCAATCATCAACCCCTTATCGAATTGAATCATCATATCAGTCAAATCTCAAATCAATTTCAAGCAAAATTGTAGTGGTCAAATGGATGTTAAACAGAAAATGAAGGTACGAACAAATCCTTGATAGAACGCAGATTGCGCTGATTGTCATGATTTTCACGCTAAAGTTTCGCTCCGCGAAACTTTAGCGTGAAACGCTGATTAATATTGATTTGTTCAACATCAATCTTACCACTACAAAAAATATAAAAAATGTAGTGATCAACAGGATTTCACGCAAAAGTTTTTTAAGCAAATACTTTATTTCACGCGTGAAATCGTGAACCGAAGGGCAGCGAAGCTAAACGCTGATTAATGATTAATATTAATTGTTCAAGTTCAATTTGACCACTACAAATTTCAAGCAAAATATTTTTCTAAAAATGTGTTCAATGTTCAAATATCTTGCGCGCAAAAACTTGAACCTCGAAAGTCACTTGCTGACTTTCGCACTGTTTGCCGTCGAATTGTATAGACGCGAAGTCTAGATTTGCTCTGCATCGCGTCTCTACCGCCTATTTACCCATCCAGTATTTCCAAACGAATCCGAGTGATTTCTCCAGTAATACCCTCTAAGTTTTCAATTGCTTGGATAGCTTGGTTGAGTTGTTTCTCTACCACTTTATGAGTCAGTATAACTACCGAAACATGAGGAGCGCCACATAAAGGTTCTTTTTGAATAATGGCTTCAATACTAATTTGTTGCTCACTGAGAATCTGGGTTACTTTCGCCAAAACCCCAAGTTTGTCCAATGCCGTCATGCGAAGATAATAAGCCGTTTCTATATCTTCTATTGGTAAAATCGGCAAATCAACTAAGGCATTCTGCTAAAAGCAAGATGGGGTACTCGATTGCCCGGATCAGTCGTCAGTGTGCGCGTCACGTCAACTAAATCGGCGACGATTGCTGAACCCGTCGGCAATGCGCCTGCCCCTGCCCCATAATAAAGTGATTGCCCTAGCGCGTCTGATTCAACGAGAACGGCATTCATCACGCCTTCAACATTAGCCAGCAAACATTTATTGGAAATCAACGTCGGATGTACCCGAACTTCAACCCCTTTTTCAGAGCGTTGAGTAATACCCAAATGTTTGATTCTATAGCCTAATTCTTCAGCATATTGGACATCTTCCTGCGTGATTTTGGTAATCCCCTCTTTATAAACCTTATCAAACTGCAAAGGAATTCCAAAAGCAATTGAGGCTAGAATCGTCAACTTATGAGCGGCATCAATCCCTTCGATATCAAAAGTCGGATCTTTTTCGGCATAACCTAACTGTTGAGCTTGAGCTAACACGTCTGAAAACTCGCTACCCTTTTCACGCATTTCAGTCAGAATAAAATTACTGGTTCCATTGATGATACCCGCTACCCAATCAATTTGATTCCCTGCTAATCCCTCGCGTACTGCTTTAATGACAGGTATCCCCCCGCCAACAGCGGCTTCAAAGGCAATGACAACGCCTTTTTCTTGTGCCGCTGCAAAAATCTCATTACCGTGAGCCGCAATCAAGGCTTTATTCGCCGTCACCACATGCTTACCATTTGCGATAGCTTGCAAGGTGATATCCCGTGCGATAGTGGTGCCCCCTAACAATTCGACAACAATATCAACTTGGGGATGATTAACGACATCAGTCAGTTGCTCAGTTAGCACGATATCATCAACGCTATAGGGATGAGTTTGATTTATTTCTTTAGCACAAGCATGGCTAACCACAATACCACGCCCTGCACGACGCGCTATTTCTTTCGCATTACGCTGCAAAACATGCACTGTGCCACCACCAACCGTGCCTAAGCCTAGCACACCTACTTTTACAGGTTCTAACATATCAGTTATCAGTTATCAGTTATCAGTTATCGGGTTGGCAAGGTATAGTTGCCCAGAAAAGTTTCGTGCCAAACCTGCCAGGTTTGCCAAACCTGGCAGGTTTTTGACCTCTGACAAAACTTTCTCTGGTATATTGCCCACAATCTCATTAAAAACAAGATTAATAAAAGTTATTTTTTTGGGGTTTATACGAGGTGTAAGTACTGAAGCACAAATAAACAGGTATTTATACCGCAAAGGGCAACCACAAGGGATTGCCCCTACAAGCCGCCCGTAGGGGCAATCCAGGGCGAATGCCCCCTTTCTCCTTTCTTTTTTTAAATACCTGAAAATTTATGGTTCAGTACTTACTATGTGAAAATAAAAAGGAGATTATTTGAACACAATTTCACATTTCACATTTTCACTTAAGAAGTTTTTGCGTGAAAAAAATCAGGGAATGAAGTTAATCCGTTGTACTCTCAGTATAATTACGACGACATCATAGCTGATCTTTGCGAAACATATCTCGAATGCCACGCAACGCTTGACGTATGCGATGAGGATTTTCAATTAGCGCAAATCGTACATGATCATCGCCATAATTGCCAAAACCAATGCCCGGCGATACGGCCACTTTCGCTTCCGCTAACAGTTTCTTGCAAAACTCTAATGAGCCCATGGCTTTATAGGGTTCGGGTATCTGTGCCCACACAAACATAGTCGCTTTTGGTTTTTCTACTGCCCAGCCTAAGGCATTTAAACCCTCACACAGTACATCGCGACGTTTGCAATACATATCCTGAATTTCCAACACATAATCCTGACACTCCTCTAGTGCCGTGATGCCCGCCACTTGAATGGGCGTAAATGTGCCATAATCAAGATAAGATTTCATACGAGTCAAGGCCGCAATCAAAGTCGTATTGCCAGACATAAAACCGAGCCGCCAGCCGGGCATATTATAGCTCTTAGACAAAGAAAAAGATTCAACGGCCACATCAACTGCCCCTGGCACTTGCAAAATGGATGGGGCCACATAGCCATCAAAAACAATATCGGCATAAGCCAAATCATGAACAATCCAAATATCATGTTTTTTCGCAATGTCAACTATTTGTTCAAAAAAATCAAGTTCAACACATTGCGCTGTTGGATTACCTGGGAAATTGAGTACCAACATTTTTGGAGGCGGCCAAGAATTGGTAATCGCTTTGACCAATTCTGCAAAAAAATCAACACCCGGAATCAAAGGCACATGACGTACATCGGCCCCCGCAATCACAAAACCATAAGGATGAATCGGATAAGCGGGATTAGGCACTAACACCGAATCCCCAGCGCCAACCGTTGCTAAGGCTAAATGGGCTAAACCCTCTTTAGAGCCGATAGTGACAATCGCCTGCGTTTCTGGATCTAAAGAAACATCATAGCGTTGTTCATACCAATTCGTCATTGCGCGACGCAGTCGCGGAATACCCTTTGAGGCAGAATAGCGGTGAGTATCCTTACGCTGTGCTACCTCAACCAATTTATCAACGATAGGCTTAGGGGGAGGCTGATCAGGATTACCCATGCCAAAATCAATAATATCATCCCCTCGTGTACGAGCTTGCATTTTTAACTCACCAACAATGTTAAAAACATAAGGGGGGAGACGTTTAATACGAGGAAATTCGTCTTTCAAGATTATATCCTTATTGCTATTAATACAATAGAATCATAAGGGTTAAAGGTGTATAAAATGAATTTTGTCAACCATAATACAATTTATGCTTACCACCCATCAGTTTCAAAGTACTCACTCTGTGGCACTCTGTGGTACTCTGTGTCCTCTGTGTTGAAAAAAAATTAAACCCTTAACCCTTACCCCTTAAATTAAAATCGCATCCCTGGTGGCATCTTCCCTTTGACACCCCGCATAATATTGCCTATTCCACGTTTTTTACTCACTTGTTTAAACATCTTTTGCATTTGAGTAAATTGCTTGAGTAAGCGATTCACATCTGGAATTAGGGTACCCGAACCTTTAGCAATCCGACGTTTGCGGGAACCTTTAATAACCGTCGGTGTGCGCCGCTCAAGGGGAGTCATCGAATTGATAATCGCTTCCATGCGCTTGATTTCTTTATCGTTGAGCATCGACTTGGCTTTATCGGGCACTTGATTGATACCCGGTATTTTATCCATCAAACTCGCAACGCCACCCATATTTTGCATTTGTACCAAATGAGCGCGAAAATCTTCCAAATCAAAACCCCGTCCCTTTTTCAGCTTACCAACAAACTTCTCAGCATGTTTCTTATCAACCGTGCGTTCCGCTTCTTCAATTAAGCTCAGTACATCCCCTTGACCAATAATTCGCGAAGCAATACGATCGGGATAAAAAGGTTCTAGGGCCGTTGTTTTTTCGCCGATGCCGAGAAATTTAATCGGTTTACCCGTAATCTGTCGTACAGATAAAGCCGCACCGCCACGCGCATCACCATCTGTCTTAGTCAGAATCACACCGGTTAAGGGTAAAGCCTCATTGAAAGCTTTAGCCGTATTCGCCGCATCCTGCCCAGTCATACTGTCTACCACAAACAAGGTTTCAGTCGGTTGCGTTTCATGATGTAATGCCTTGATTTCAGACATCATTTCTTCATCAATATGCAAACGACCGGCAGTATCAATCAACAAGACATCGACAAATTGTTTACGAGCGTGTGCGACAGCCGCTTTAGCAATATCAACTGGTTTTTGGGAAGTATCACTGGGAAAAAATTGTACCCCAACCTCATTAGCCAAGGTTTCCAATTGCTGAATAGCGGCCGGACGGTACACGTCACAGCTCACCACCATAGCCGATTTTTTGTGACGTTCCAACAGCCAACGGGATAATTTAGCAACAGTAGTCGTTTTACCTGAACCTTGTAAGCCGGCCATCAAGACAACGATAGGTGCGGGAGCTTGTAAATTGAGTTCATCGCACTGGTTACCCATCAACACTGTTAACTCATCGCGCACCACGCGAATCAGTGCTTGCCCCGGCGTCAGGCTCCCAATGACTTCTTGTCCAACAGCCCGTTGTCGCACCTGTTCAACAAAGTCTTTAACAACCGGTAAGGCAACATCGGCTTCGAGTAAAGCCATACGCACATCACGCAGGGCCTCTTTAATATTACTTTCGCTTAAACGCCCTTTTCCACTAATATTCTTTAGCGTCTGTCCAAGACGCTCAGTTAGACTTTCAAACATATCAGTTATCAGTTATCAGTTATCAGTTTCAGGCAAAAGTTTCGCGAAGCGAAACTTTTGCCTGAAAATCAGTTCCACGCAAAAATTTTGCGCGCAAAAAACTTTTGCGTGAAAATCAGTTATCACACTGATTTTAAAGCAAACGGCAATGATTATACTGCACGCGATCATAAATTAAAATTTGATGTAGGGCTTTTTAAAGCTCACCATCTTCATTAAAAAGTTTTAAAGGCTAAAGTTTAGCTACGCTGTGACTTCTTAAAGATAAGTTTGTTACCGCGCTAAGTATATCAATTAGATTTAGATTTCCGTTCAAAATTGATTTTGAGATTAGCACAGGGCCCATGCCCTAACGCTTGCCTTCAATTTGACAAGGTAAAAAACAGCTCAAAATTTCGCCTTGAAACCCAAAACAAAATATCGTTAATAATCAATAAGTTAATTAACGGTTCTCCGAGGCTGGATACCCCCTATTTATTTTGCCCGGTGAGAGACGATAATTGTTAATAAATACCGTTTTGTGAAATTTTTTTATCAAAAGGCATCCAAACAATAAGATAAGTTTATCAAAATAGCCCATTTTTGATGATTTAAAATAAATTTTTGTTGAAACTATCAAAATGATAAAAAACAAAGACTTAGTCAACTTCTCTCACGGGGGCGATCAAAACGATTTTGGCGAATTTCAGCAATTAGCCAAAATTAGCTATAAAGGCCTCAAAATACTAACTTTTCACATTTCACTTAAGAAGTTTAGCGAAGCGAAACATTAGCGTGAATTTCACTTAAGAAGTTTCGCGAGCGAAACTTTAGCGTGAAATACAGTTTTGCGCGCAAAACTGTATTTAGCTTCGCGCACCGAAGGCTCACTTAAGAAGTTTCGCTTCGCTATACATTAGCGTGAAATGTGAAATAGAGTGTTCGATGTTAAAAATCATTTATACTCTTTGCTGGAATAAACTTTTGCCTGAAAAACTTTTGGCAACCCCAGGTTGCAACGAAGGGCTATTCACATTTTCTGAGCGTAGTCTAGCGTAGCTAGACTACGTTCAGAAAACCCCTACGGGGCCTTAGCTTTTTAATCTTTTTCTGATTGATTTGCCTTTGTACTTTATGCTATCGGGAAAGCAACTAAAAGTTTAAATTGTGCCCGCGTGCAGTATAAAACACAAAAAGGATTGTTTATAAAAGCGAATAACAAGGATTGTATGTTTTGATTTTGCGATACAACCGGATTTCTATTTGTTTTGGTAGGCTCAACAACCGAAATCAACAACCTAATAATAAAGGATTGGAGCCTAGTGCTACGAGGTTTAAATCCGCATCAATATACAATCCTTGTATACTTTTCACATTTCACACGGAGAAGTTGCGCGCAACTTTATTTGTGAAATGGTGGACAGTATAGTTAGTGGTTTGAAATCCGCTTCGATATAGAATCCTTGTCGTTAGGATTTAACTTTAGAAAAAACGTGATCATCAAGTTTCACTGACAACTGATTTCCATGCAAAAGTTTTTTGCGCGCAAAAAACTTTATTTCACGCGCGTCGTGAAGCTTCGCTATACAAAGCGCGTGAGCCTTCGGTGCGCGAAGCTAAATGTGGAACTGATATCCACGCAAATGTTTTTGCGCGCAAAAAACTTTATTTCACGCGCGTCGTGAAGCTTCGCTATACTTTTGCCTGAAACTGATAACTGATTAAGCCTCTAACGCCTCTGTCACTTCCAACCAATTTTCCTCAATTTCTTGGAGTTGTTTAGACAAAACAGCTTGTTGGCGTATAGACTCATTCAGCTTCTTTTTATCATCATAAACACTCGGATCAGCCAGTAAAGCCTCAACAGCCGATTTTTCGGCCGTCAACTTATCCAATTCCGCTTCTATTTTTTTAAGACGATTTTGTAGCGAACGACGTTGTTCACGTTGTGCCGCATCTAAACGCTTTTTTTCTAAACGACTCTCAGCTTGATTAGCCTGATTAGCCCCCTTTTTTTTCTGACTCCCAGTAAAAGCAGCGTTACGTTGTTCAATTCGCTGATCAAATAACCATTGCCGATAATCCGCCAAATCCCCATCAAAAACTTTCACGCGCCCGTTTGCCACTAAAAATAATGTCTCAGTTGTTGTCCGTAATAAATGCCGATCATGAGAAACAATCACTAACGCACCACTATAATCTTGTAAAGCAAGCGTCAGCGCATGACGCATTTCCAAATCTAAATGATTAGTCGGCTCATCCAATAATAAAACATTAGGCCGTTGCCAAACGATCAAAGCCAATGCCAAACGCGCCTTTTCGCCCCCAGAAAACGGAGCCACTGGCGACACTGCCATATCGCCAACAAAATCAAAACCACCTAAAAACTGACGCAATGATTGCTCAGTCGCCTTCGCATCCAAATGTTGTAAATGCTGCAATGGACTCTCATCAGCGCGTAATTGCTCCAATTGATGTTGGGCAAAATACCCAATTTGCAAACCCTCTCCCCAAATACACTCACCTTGCAAGCTTTCAAGTTGCCCCGCCAATAATTTTATTAAAGTCGATTTACCCGCACCATTTTGTCCTAACAAACCCAAACGTAAGCCCGGCGTAATACGCAAACTGATTTTTTCCAACACCGGTATTGACGTATAACCCACACTCACTTTATCTAAATGAATTAATTGATGAGGCATCTGTACAGGCTGCTCAAAGCCAAAATGAAATGGTGAATCGACATGCGCAGCCGCAATTTTTTCCATGCGTGCCAAAGCTTTCAAACGACTTTGAGCTTGTTTAGCCTTAGTCGCCTTATAACGAAAACGTTCAACAAAAGCATGCATATGAGCCATTTCTCGCTGCTGTTTTTCATAAGCCGCCTGTTGCAAGGCTAATTTTTCAGCGCGTTGACGTTCAAAAAATTCATAATTGCCCGTATATAAATTTACCGATTGATGTTCAATATGGGCAATAATATTAACAACATTATCCAGAAAATCGCGATCATGGGAAATCAACAACAAAGTACCCTGATAACGCCTTAACCACTGTTCAAACCATAATACCGCATCCAAATCCAAATGATTAGTGGGCTCATCTAACAAGAGCAAATCAGAGCGACACATCAAAGCCTGCGCCAAATTTAAACGCATTCGCCAACCGCCCGAAAAGGCATTCACCTGCTTATCATCCTCAGAAGCCGCAAAACCCAAACCGTGCATCAACTGAGCCGCCCGAGCCCGTGCAGTATAACCGTCAATCGCCTCAAATTGAGCATGTAAACGCGCTTCGCGCATCCCATCACCGGCCTGCGTCGCCAGCACTAAAGCGGCATCAATATCACGTAACGCCTGATCACCATCCAAAACATACTCAATCGCTGGCTGAGAAACGGCCGGCGTTTCTTGAGCAACATGAGCAATCGTCAACTGAGGCGGCAAATCCACATCCCCCTCATCAGAATGCAACTCACCACGCAGCAAAGCCAACAAACTAGATTTCCCACAACCATTCGCACCAATCAGGCCCACTTTTTGACCCGTATTGATAGTGATATTAACTTGATTAAAAAGAAGTTTAAGGCCTCGTTGTAAAGACAGGTTGCGTAAAGTAATCATATTAATCGATCCAATGTAGGGGCAATCCCTTGTGGTTGCCCTTGTGGTTGCCCTATGGTTGCCCTATGGTTGCCCATTTTCTGTCATCCCCTGATAACGGGTAACTGATTTTCACGCAAAAGTTGCGCGCAACTTTTGCGTGAAACTGATTTTCACGCAAAAGTTTTGCGCGCAAAACTGTATTTCACGCTAAAGTTTCGCGGAGCGAAACTTTAGCGTGAAATTCACGCTAAAGTTTCGCGGAGCGAAACTTTAGCGTGAAATGTGAAACTGATAACTGATAACTGACTCACACAGCCACTAAAGGCCTTTTCAGCTTAGGACAAATTGGCGGTTCATCCTCAATCCGCCTACGTTCCCAACCATTTGGATATCGTCTACAACGACAACCGCCCTGAACGGGACAAACATATTTTGAAGGGATGAAAGACGACTCCTCACCCGCCAATGTTGAAAATGCCCTTGTATTTTCACCAGCAAGACGCGCAATCATTTCTTGGCGTGTTGCCTCATAATGATTTAATAATTCAAATATCTCATCTGCCACTGCCTTGCCCAACTCAGCGCGTGTGATTAATTTATCCAAATCATAAATCGCTTTTTCAGCAACGACTGGTTCCAATAATTGATCTATACGCTGCCGAATGGCACGAGCAACGGGTAAAATATCCTCAAGTTTGTACATATCTTTCAATCAGTTATCAGTTATCAGTTCCACATTTAGCTTCGCTGGCCTTCGGCTCACGCGCTTTGTATAGCGAAGCTTCACCGCGCGCGTGAAATAAAGTTTTTGCGCGCAAAAACTTCTTAAGTGGAAATCAGTTATCATTAAAGTGACAATCAAGACAATCAGTATCATTAAAATTTTATTCTATCATGGAAAACTGAGATAAAAAGTAATTGAATATCAAATGAGACAGACTCTAAAAAAATAATAACTTGAACATCAAGTATAATAAATGATTAGATTTGTTAATAAATGAATCGCTTTATCCGTATTGATTAATAAATCCTTATCGTTTTTTGGGTTATCATTTTCTAACTCCTTGTCGTAGAGACGCGATGCCTCGCGTCTCGGTTTTTGTTGTTATGCCTAGCGTCTCGGTTTTTGTTTTCCACGCAATGCCTAAAGACGCGAAACATCGCGTCTCTACAAACTAGTCGATTTTCACCGCAAAGCGTCTCGGTTTTTGTTTTCCACGCAATGCCTAAAGACGC
>Ga0164318_10006907_pt1 | contig 11007 bp, 10 predicted proteins | sample GuaBasSedimGuay9_FD_113734 | JGI IMG/M metagenome (GOLD analysis project Ga0164318, IMG submission 113734) | Subseafloor sediment microbial communities from Guaymas Basin, Gulf of California, Mexico - Guay9, Core 4571-4, 0-3 cm | ecosystem: Environmental > Aquatic > Marine > Hydrothermal vents...
ACTGAAGTTTTAACTGAAGATATAGAACTAGCTTCATATTTAGCATTGAGCCATAGAACTAGAAATAGCGGATTCGACCCACCAGCTACAATTAACGAAATTAAAGATGCGCTAGCGAAAGCTGTGAAGGAAGCAAAGACTTTTTTTCGTGGTCACAAAAAGTAGAACTGTGTCCAAAGTTGAAGGAAAATCAAAGTTCAAGAAGTACAAATTTCCTTATGAGGAGAACGCTCAAAAAATCCAAGCTGAATTAGTTCGAAAAAAGATTAAGGCAGTAAAAAGGATTCCTATAGCATTAAAGCAAAAAAAGCCCAAAAAGAGAAAAAAAGGATATTTCTCATACTCGAGAGAGGCAAAAATTTCACAGCAGTCAAAAACATTAAGTGGGCTATTTCATGAAGTTTGGGCTAAACAGAGAAGTAGTAAAATGTTATTGACAGAAAAAAAGTCAAGGAAGGAAAAAACAATTTCTCTTGGAAAAGAAATGCCAAGTCATGAAAAACTATTTTCCAGCACAAAAGATATACGTATTTCTGGTTATACCGTTAATTCGGCTAAAACACAATCAATTCAGGTTAAATTGGTTCAAGGAATTAAATCAATTCTTCGGGGCATTAAAGGGCTTTATCAAAGCGGAAAGGGTAGATTACTTAGGGCAGAAAGCATACGTGGCAGAATCATCAAACTTAAGCCATATCAGAATAGCAGTGATAAAATAGCAATTATTCCATCAATAAAGAAAGTGGCTTTGGCTAAAAAGAGTAAAAAGAAGATAAGCAAAGAGTTACTTGTAGCAGGCATACAAATTGGACGTCCCAGTTTAACATACATTTTTGTTTTAGATTTAAGCGAATCAATGGTCAGGCACATAAAAATTATCAGTGAAGCAATTAAGGCAGTTCATAGTGAAGCATTTCAACATCGAGATAAGATTGGTGTTATTGCAGTCCAGGGGAAGATGGCTCGCGTTGTGTTGGACCCAATAACGAACCTTTTTGTTGTATCGAGAGCCATCGAAAATCTGAGAATGGGCGGGTCTACACCACTAGCTTCAGGTCTTGTGTTAGCTAAGCAGATGATAGATAGGGAGCTACGTAAAAATCCAAAAGTAATTCCTATTGTGATAATAGTTACAGATGGGTTAGCGAATGTGCCTCTCAGCAGTTTAGAAAAACCTATAAGAGAAATTGATGTGGGTTATCCGGCGCAGAGCGATACTTTGGCTGCAGCAAAACAATTATCCTCGACTAGAGCACTTGTGGTTGTAATTAATCCCTTTGAAGAGAAGGAATATATTGTTAACAACTTTATTTCTCCAACATTATTAACAAAACAGATAGCGAGCTTAACGAAAGGTCTTTATTTTGGATATAAAACAGGGTTTATCAGCTCCAACTTTACAGTAGATTCATTTATACAAATACTAGACGAGATAAACATACTGGTTCATAAGTATAGAAAACCTTGATGTAGTTGTAGCATAAGTTTGTTAAGCAAAAGGAATGCGAGTTGCAGCTATTTTATTGACTTTAGTAGCACTTTTTCTCCATCATATTTTTCGAAATCAATCACTACATAGGTATACGATGGTCCTCGAAGTGGATGCGCTTTCCATGCTCCTGTATTAGCAACTCTTGAACTATAGTCGATTCCTGGAATATGTGTATGCCCCATAATCAACCAGTCATCCTCGTTTTCGCAAATTTTTTTCTTAAGCATTTTTTCTAAGAATAAATTCTTTCCAAAATGAGACATTACTTTATTCAATATTCCAGCAACTGCACCATTCCTAGCTATATAATCGCCATGACAGATAAATATGCTGTTATGATTCTGACCAAATAGTTTAATACATCCTCGAATTATAGTAAATTCTACATCGTTTATCTCAAGACGAATTTCTTTTCTATTTAGAATAGGATCATGTGATGATAAACTTGTGAGATAAATAATGTCGGCGGTTGCTATTAAGTTGTTATTGTCTGACTTAAAAAAGCATTTTTCTAGAAGTGATTTTAACGTTTTTTCATCAACTTTCTTATGATACTCTAATACGTCACCAGCCAAAATTATCATATCTGGTTTTTCATCATTTACTATTTTATATAGGATTGATGAATCACAATTTCTCTCTGCGAACAAGTGCAAATCTGATATTACTAAAATTTTTTTATCTGTAATTTCTTTTTCGGATATATATAATTCCAAATACCTTGTAATCCAAGGGAAAACATATAACGCATATCCAATACCAACAACTATTAATGAAGCAAATAGAAAAATGAGTGTAAATAACTGATCAATCATAGATTCACCAATCTTACGTTTGTCTATTTGAATAAGAATTTCTCAATTTATTTTTTTCTTTTCTTCCTTGTGTTCTTCAACTATAGTAAAGTGTTTTACAAACTCCATTACATCTTTTTTCACTTTTTCTGGCTCTTTTCCGTCGACTAATACATCAGCAATGAACTCCGCAATTGTTTTCATGTCTTCTTCTTCCATGCCTAGCATCGTTACTTCTTGAGTGCCTAATCGTACAGCACAATCAGCGATTATACCAGCTTTTTCAAGTTTTTGATATATCTTCTTTCCCTCATCCATGCTCTTGACAGGTAGATATACTTGATGACTTTTGGTATATCCTAGTTTTGAAAAGCCGACAAGAACTCCTCTCTTATCTAGTTCATTCGCAAGAGTTTGTGCATTTTTTACAACTCTTTGTGCATAATCCTTTGCGATGGGTTTGAATTTTTCGATAGTAACCCCTAATGCGGCAATTCTATGGAGATGTGGATTATCAACAAGAACTAGAGGCATTCCTAGAACTTCAGCAAATTCAGCTTTTCCATATCCCCCTAAACCAACAATTACTCCTCCTTGGGGACCAGGAAATGTTTTATGAGTGCTTCCAACAATGATTTTAGCACCTTCTTTAAATGGGTTTTGAAATTGCTCCCCAGCAATCAGGCCGAGTACATGGCTACCGTCATACACTACAGGGATGTTTAAATCATCTGCAACACTTGCTATTTGCTTCACTGGATGTGGAAACAAATAGAAACTTTGTCCTAGGATAATAAGGCTTGGCTTTTCACTTTTTATCTTCTCCTCTGCTTTAGATATATCAATATTCCAAGTCTCTCTATCAAAAGGGAAGTAAACTGGCTTACGTTCTAAGTGTTCTAAGTCAAGGGGATATCCACCATCCTTTGGTGATACAAGCATTACCTTATCTCCTGCTTTTGTAAATGCGAACACTGCACATAAATCTGCGATATGTCCACTTAGTGGTTCTACAAATGCATAATCAGCACCAAATAAATCTTCAGCTAATTGCTTTGTTTTCTCGACTATTTCATCAGTAAATTTAGTTCCACCATAAAATCCTTCTGGGTTTACATAGCGATGCACCAAATCGGAAGAAAGAACTTGCCTAGCCTCGTCAAACATAATATTCTCGCTTGGGATTAAGTTTAATGTGGATCTTCTGTATTCTGTATGTTGTGCTAGAATATCTGAAATTACCCCCATCACGCGCACCTCATAGTTTTAAGGTTATTCTACATCACAAACCATTCATAAATTAATTTTTTGCTAAATGCATTTAAAATCTCTAATAGGGATGCTTACTTCTCTTTTACTGCCTGCCAAAAACTATACAAGCACAAGATGACCACAAAAAATAAATATAGATATCCAATTGTACCTAATAGTCTAGAAATTGTTTTTAGGGTGATATTATGAGAATTGCAATTCCTTCTGTTGACAATAAAGGATTAGAGTCCTATGTTGAAGAGCACTTTGGAAGAGCAAAATTTTATACATTTGTTGATGTCGACCCAAAGATAAAAGAAATAAAGGATGTGCGAGTTCTGGAGGTGCCATTTTTAGAACATGGTCCTGGGGATATTCCTAATTGGATTAAAGAAAATGGTGCGGATGTTGTTCTTGCACTAGGTATGGGCCCACGTGCAGTTGATTTCTTTGAAACACTTGGTGTTCGTGTTGTTACTGGAGTTACTGGAAAAATATCTGATGTTGTGAGAGCATACTTAGAGGGAACATTACAAACTATTGAATGGGCTGGATATAGACAGCATGAAGGAAGACACGGACATCATCACTAAGCAAACATAAATCAGATCAACTATTAGAGGCGATTGAAATCACGGAAATTACAAAGGAAATAAAGATAGATGAAAAATATCTCAAGGAAATCAAAGAGAGTGCTGTATATAAGCAAGAAAATAATCAAGTACTACTTGTTCCCATAGAAGGTGTAGAAGTCCTACCAATACATGATGCATTTAAGAGATATAGTTGGGTAAGAAAATATCTTCCAAATCCACTGGGAGGATATTTTATTTGGGTGAAAAAAACACCTACTTTTCCCCTATCAACTTGTTTTCTCATATCAAGTCCTCGAGTTATCCAAAGATTGACTAATTTAATAGTGTTGGAAAAAGGAGTAAAGGTAACATTTAGGACTCTTTGCGCTGCCGAATCTCCAGACCTAGCGGGGCATCATACAGATTATACAATACTCATCATGAAGATGGGGTCTACAATGATTGTAGACCATGTGCACCGCTGGGGTAATAGAGACCTTGTCAGTATGTCGTTGAACGCACTCATAGGCAAAGATGCAAAATTGATTTACACATATAGAAGTCTAGAAAGTCCTAAGAAGTTCATTACAATGACAAAAGGCAAGTGTATGACTGGTGCCACAGCAGATATATTCATCGCAGCGTTAGCCGAAGAAAGTCAGATAAGGATGCAAGAGAATTTTATACTTAAAGGGGATAACTCCAAGTCTATTGTAAAACTCAGAATTGTTGGCAGAAAGAAAGGCGATGTAAAGGCACTTAGTAAAATAGTAACATACGGAAATGATGCACATGGTCATTTAGATTGCCAAGGACTAATGATAGATGATGATACACGGATAGATTTGGTTCCAGAACTAGATAGCCGTAATAAAACATCCATGTTAACACATGAAGCATCAATTGGACGAATTTCTGAGGATATTCTAAATTACCTGCGAAGCCGTGGATTATCGGAAGATGAAGCTGTGAATTTAATTGTCTCTGGATTTCTTTCTGTTGAAAGAAAGTATTGAGTGATTAGAAATGCTACGTATTGAAAACCTTACAGTAAAGATTGAAAATATTATTGTGCTTGACAATGTAAAGATGGAGATACCTCAAGGTTCGATAGTCGCACTTGTGGGACCTAATGCTGCAGGAAAATCAAGTCTTGCTAAAGCTATAATGGGATTCCCAGAATGTAAAATAGTGCATGGTAGGATATTTTTTGAAAATAAGGATATTACTAATCTACCTATTGAAGAACGAGTAAAGAGAGGTATAACAATTGTATTTCAAGATCCTCCCGCTGTAAGAAATGTAAAGCTTAAAGCACTTCTTAGTAGATTAAATGCTAGAGATCCAGATGCACTTCTTAGCAAGCTTGGTTTCCATAGAACAATACTGGACAGAGAATTAAATGTTGGTTTTTCTGGCGGGGAAAAGAAAATCTCTGAAATACTTCAAGTGATAGCACTCGATCCAAAATTCATAATTTTTGACGAACTGGATTCTGGTCTTGACGCAAGTCTTCTTATTCGTCTAAATAGTTTTTTAGTAGATTGGATACGAAAAAATAAAAAAACTGCACTGTTTATTACTCATCGTAGTGATGTTCTCAATATTTTGAAACCAGATGACACTTTTGTCTTAACCAACAAAACAATAATCTGCCATGGCGATTATCGTATAATTTGGGATTGCATTAAGAAAAAAGGATATAATGCTTGCGCATTATGTTCAATCCTAGAAAAACTATAATAGCATAAAACATAATTCGTAATCGTCTAAAAACAGACTTAATAGTCAATCCAGATATCAAGAAATACAACTTTTTTAAAAATTTTGATTAATTTTTTTAAAAAAGTTGCAGAAGCATATAATTAAAGATGTGTTCATTTACTTTTTTTAATTAAATTTTGCCGATTTTTTTATGATTAACTGAAAATAAAAAACTTAAGAACTTTTTACACTTCGTCATTCATTACGATTTTTGTTATCTGTCATTAAATTCTTAATTTTTTTAGGTAGTATGACTTCAAATGTGCATGCATCTGCACCATCTATCATGCATTCAACTTCACGGATGCTTACAGGAGTAATTCCAAGTTGTTCAATAGATCCAAATGTAAAACCTTCCATTAATTTGCATGAATCCTTATATTCAGGATTACCATCGCACGGACAACCAGCTACAGCTATTCGAATTTTATCGGATTCTGGATTATATGCCTCTACTTTATATCTCACTCTTGGCAGTATAGTAGGAACAAAAATACCAAGACCTGCAATAATTTCATCCTGTTGATAAATGATATCGGATGGGTCTACATCTTTATAAATATCTTTTTGCTTTAGAGAACGACCCAATTCACGTCCCAATTCGAACGGTGTTATTACCTTTTTCATGTGGTCATAATGTCCGATGATTTTACCTAATTTTTGAAAGAATACTCTTGCTACGTTAGTTTTACGATATGTATAAGCTGTGCTAGGTAGCCAGAAAGTATATTTACCAACAGTACGTGTAACCACCAGACCTAATTTTTTCAATTCTGGCATGTATTTTGCGATAGTATTTCTGTGGTGTTTGGTTGCGTCTGATATTTCTTCTATTGTCATGCCCCATACAGTGTTCTCTAAGGTCTCTAGGATTCGCTCAATTATTTTTCGGTTTAATGATCGCATAGTTGCCCACCTCGACAACTAGTTTTTAAATTGACTTTTACTTTCTTTGTGCATTAAAGCACAAAATTTATTAATACATTCCCCTATTTAAATGATGTGCATTAATACACACAAAATCATCAAATTAAGAGGGCAGGTTCATGATGCCGGGGTGTATCAAATGTATGGAAAGATTGAATTACTGAGGAGACAGATAATGAAGCGGCATATGGATCCTCGTGCAAAGCTTGGACTTTACTACAGTGGTTCCATTTCAATATTGTTATTCTATATCATCATTGAGTTACTAACACTATCAGGCAACCTTTATGGCATAACATCAATACTTGATGCTCCAATCAATTTAGTGGTTAGTGGTCTCATTATATTTGCCAGTTCAATAGGTATTATTGGTATAAATAGACAAAACTCAAAACTCACATCACTTTCAGTTTCAGTACCATTGATTGGTTTGTTTTTGTCTTTACTTTATCTATATGCACTATATTATGAGAACATATTCCATTATCTTCTCTGGATGCAAGGAATTATAATACTCCTCGTTAGCTTATTTGGAATATTCTTCGTACAGTCACTTAGCAGGTCAATTACTATTTACAATTGCACAATGAACAAAAGCACAGAGGATTTTCTTAAACAAAATAATAATACAGAGTATGCAGTTGAGCTTATTGATGTTGTTAAAATTTACGATTTGGGACCAGTTAAAGTACATGCATTAAACGGTATAAATCTAAAAGTGAAGAAAGGCGACTTCATAGCGATAATGGGACCATCAGGTTCTGGGAAATCAACTCTATTAAATCAACTTGGTGCCCTCGACAAACCCACATCTGGAAAGGTACTTATTGATGGTGTAGATATATCTCAACTTGATGAAGAAGAATTAGCTAGGCTTAGAAATGAAAAAATAGGATTCATCTTCCAGTCGTATAATTTAATCAATCGTTCAACAGTTTTACGAAATGTAGAATTGCCTGCTATAATAAAAGGAATTCCAAAAGAAGAGCGTGTAAAGCGAGCATTAAAGCTTCTTAGGATCTTAGGACTTGAAGAAACTGCCTATCGTAGGCCAAAAACACTTAGTGGTGGTCAGCAACAACGAGTTGCTATTGCAAGAGCGTTAATTAACAAACCAAGTATTATTCTTGCAGATGAACCAACAGGAAACTTGGATTCAAAATCAGGTCGCGAGGTCATGAAGTATCTGATAAAAATGAATAGAGAAACAGGGACAACAGTTATCGTTGTTACACATGACAGAGAGATTGGTGAAATGGCTAATAGGATTTTCCATATTAGAGATGGTAAAATAATTCGTGAAGAAGTTATCGGGAGGAGTGATGATGAATAAAAAAGCAATTGTATCGGTTTTAATGGTTTTATTGATTGCAAGTATGTATTCAACTTTTTTAAATGTACCAACAGCACAAGCTCAAATATCAGTTTCATTCGAAATTGAAAATGTAGTGTGGGGTACACCAGAAAATAATCCTATTACAGTATCTCCAGGAGATGTCAATGTACCACTGACAATATATGTTAGAAACCCATCAAACTATACGCTTCGTGGCGTAAGAGGTACTCTGAATTTATCATATCCATTCAAAGATTATACATCAGATAGCTTTACTGCCGCTGCGACTGGACAGCCTGTAGAACAAGGTGATGTACTTAATCAAACTGGTGATATACTTCCTGCAGGATCATTCACACTAACATTTTATTTAAACATATTTTCAAATGCAACAAAAGGTGCATATACATATAATCTTACAATAACATACCTCGTCGAGGTGAATGGTTCTTTTGTTTATGGTGAACCACAAAAATTAGAGGTTACTATACGTATATATAATAGGCCCCCTAACATTTATTCAGTAAATCCAGCAGCAGCCACTGTTAATGTTCTTGTTGGAGAAAGCATAAATTTTACAACAAAATGTGGAGATCCTGACAACGATTCACTTACATATGAATGGAGATTTAATGACGTTATGGTTGGTAATAAGAGCTATTACATATACACAGCATCTGAGTCTGATCTGGGGTCCAATACGCTCGAGCTTACAGTAAGCGATGGAAACCTTACAACTACAAATACTTGGACTATAACAGTTTCAAGAGATGTAACAACAACCCTTCTGGTGAGTGACTATTATATTACTGTAGGTCTTTCAAACATAATTAATTTTACACTAAAAAACAATGTTTGGCAAGGCACTGTTGATGTATCTTACTCTGTTCCAAATCCTCTGGTGATAAAGGGTAATAATACTTGGACGTTTTATAATGTTACATCAGACGAAATCTTGAACATAAGCGTGGTGGTTTACGCACCATTTGCTGCGATGGGCAACACATTTTCAACAACACTAACAGTTTCATACTCAGACGAATACGGAAATGCATACACAGATTCATTTAACATAGGTCTTATTACTCGTGGCTACATCAGTATTGTGGTCTTTGATAAAGAATATTTACCAAACCCAGCTGTAAGCGGTCAGAAGGTCTCTATAAGTGCAACTATCTTGAATAAAGGGAATATGCAAGCTTACTTTGCAAATGTTACAATACTACCAAACCCGATACTGACATTGATATCCACTAGTCATTCATATATTGGCGATCTTGATGAAAATTCACCAGTACCGTTTACAGTAGAGGCTATCGTGAAGAGTGATACAGCTAATGGAAGTTACCCAGTTGTTATAAAACTATACTATGAAGACGATCAATTCAATCCTCATGAGATGAACATAACAGTCATTATTGATGTAATTAAAATATCTCAAACTACAACCTCTAACACACAACAAATAACATTACTCGATATGTTATACGAAGGTGGTTGGACTTTAGTAATAATTGGCATAGCATTTGTTGCAATAATAGTCTTATACAACCGAAAAATGGCCAAAAAAGTTGAGGAATTAGCTAAGTCACCACCAGAAAGGTGATCTAAAATGTCATCACACACAAAATACATTGAATTATTGCAATTATCCTTTGAAGCATTAACGGAAAGAAAGTTCAGAGCATTTATGACTATACTTATGGTAATAATTGGTAGTGGATTAATTGTAGCAGTTGATGGCATTAGCACTGGAACAGTAGCTTATATTGATTCACAATTTCAAAATCTCGGTGCAAACTTACTAATAATCTCACCAAGAGGCTCTGACACGAAACTAGATCAGTATTTTATTGATGATGTTAAGAAAATGGATGGAGTACTTGATGCCATTCCCTTCTATCAACAAGCGGTATCTATAGAATCTCATGGTGAGAAACAAACAATAATTGTAATGGGCATTGAACAATCAAAACTGCACTTGATATTCCCGACAATAGCTGTAAAAGAAGGTCACTTGGTTTCGCAAAGCGACAGTATCGGAATACTTCTTGGCCATGAATTGGCTTATGGTAGGAGCGAAGAAGAACCTTTTGCTACAGTTGGACGCACTGTAAAAATTACATACGTGAGAACAGTAGAAGGAGAACAAGTGATTTATGAAAAAAGTTTCATAGTAAGAGGTGTGCTAGAATACATTGGTAGTGGTATAATACCAATTGATCAAATGGCATTCATTTCACTTAAATCTGCGGATGATTTCTTCGAACGTGAGGGCGTTTATGATGGCGTATATGTAGTAACGAAGGACATAAAATACAACGATGAAGTAATGGAAAAGATACATGATAAATACAATGTTAACATAATTTCTCCAAAATCAATAATTGATGTGATTAACAAAATTAGTGGCGCAGTTACACTCTTCACAAACAATATTGCGGTTGTTTCACTATTGGTGGCAGCAGTTGGTATTATCACAACACTTTGGACATCAGTACTTGAGCGTATACGAGAGATAGGTATTCTTAAATCAATAGGCTTCAATAACACACATATCTTAATATTATTCCTAAATGAAGCACTTATCATTGGTGCGGTTGGTGGGGTAATTGGTGTTGGTTTCGGAATATTCTTAGCACATGCGCTTCGCTTCATGTTTTCATCGGATATTGCGGAGTATGTTAAACCATTGTTTACTGTTGAGTCTATTGTATCGACATGGGTTCTTTCAGTAGTGATTAGCGCTATAGCTGGTCTTTATCCTTCATGGCGAGCGTCAAAATTAGATCCAGTTATTGCTCTGCGTTATGAGTAATCAGTATTTTAATCACTAATTCTAACTTTTTCTTGTTCAATAAAATGGAG
>Ga0164318_10006908_pt1 | contig 11006 bp, 13 predicted proteins | sample GuaBasSedimGuay9_FD_113734 | JGI IMG/M metagenome (GOLD analysis project Ga0164318, IMG submission 113734) | Subseafloor sediment microbial communities from Guaymas Basin, Gulf of California, Mexico - Guay9, Core 4571-4, 0-3 cm | ecosystem: Environmental > Aquatic > Marine > Hydrothermal vents...
CAAAAAGGATCACGCCGCCAAGCCCCCAGTTCCGTATGAGATCTTCCGTGCCGGGATCAAGGCCCGGGCCGGGAATGCCCACCATGAACAACCGGCCGATCCTTGTATTCAAACTATCCAGGTCAAGAGAGGGATTCACTTGCGACACTTCCTTTTTTGAAATAGTATAAAGACGTGAACCGGTTTCAAGATGTTCAATTTTGTTCGAGGCCAAGAAAGGTGAAAATTTCAACCACAGGAATTTGGTTGGATATTTCGAGGGTCAAAATTCTCGCCTGTTGCCAAATCCCGATTATCGGGGCCGCAGAGATCGGGCAAAAGGGACGTCTTGAAACTGGCTCTCGTGTATAATGAGAATAAGCCACTTTTGCAACGAAAAAAAGGAATGCTATGAAGGCCATGATCCTCGCTGCGGGCTTCGGTACCCGGCTCAAACCGCTCACGAAAAAGTGCCCCAAAGCCCTCATGCCCGTGGCAAACCGTCCCCTCCTCGAAAGAAATATCAAGTATCTCCGGTCTGTTGGGGTGCAAGAAATCGTCATTAACGCCCACCATCTCCCGGAACAGATCCTGGCATATGTGGGTGACGGAGGAGGCTTCGGATTTCCCATCCAAGTCCGGGTCGAACCGGAGATCCTGGGGACCGGCGGCGGAATAAGAAATGTGTCAGACTTCTGGGATGATGCACCGTTTATTGTCATGAACGGTGATATCCTCACAGATATTGACCTGGAGGCAGCTTACAAGGCTCACCTGGAATCCGGTGCACTGGCTACCCTGGTGCTCCATGCAAGAGAACCGTTCAACCAGGTCCTTGTCGGCCCCCAGGGGAACATACGGGATATAGCGGGGACAAATCTCCCCGGGAGGGTGGCGTTCACAGGAATACATATCATTGATCCGGCCCTCGTCCGCTACATTCCAACCAACCGCTTTCACAGTATCGTGGATTCATACAGGATGCTCATAGCATCAGGAGAGACCATTCACGGGTATCTGTCTCGCGGTCACCGGTGGCATGACATCGGAACAATATCCTCTTATCTCGCGGCAAACAGGGATTCATTGGGGGGGGATCCGTTCCTCTTTGGGAATAATTGCGCAGTCCATGAAGAGGTACGGTTGTCGGATTGGGCAGTGATCGGCGAATGGTGTCGTGTTCATGAAGCAGCCCATGTTGAGCGATCAGTCCTCTGGGATCATGTGATCGTCCATGAGGGAGCGCACGTGATCGACAGCGTCGTGACTTCTTTCACCGAGGTCCGTGAGGACCTGATAGGAGGAGTGGTGTAGCCGCCTGATACATCACCAATCAAATCCCTGCGACGCTGTCTGCCCATCCAATGGCATCCAGGTAATATTCGGGGACCTTTTCTTCAGCTATTCCAACTTTTGAGACGGCTTTCGAAAATGATTCCCAATTTGCGGTTTCATAGCTTTTCACAAGATCCAGGAAATGCGCCAGAGGCCCCTCATGTTTGATCAGCGCCATCTTTATGGGGTCGGAAAGGGGAAGTTTTTCCATAAGCTTTTCCATGTCCTGATCCAGGATCGCGTCGATCAGTGAAAAAAGTCCCAGTGTAAAGAGTTCTGAAGCATCAACCGGGGCTCTTGTCCCTTTTCCCAGCATCTCACACATTCTGGCCCGTATAATGGAACTCCTCAGCAATTCAACCGGTTTATTGGAGGCCAGTTTGGCCATGATGATCAGAGAAATAAAACTCCTTATGCCCTCCTGCCCGAGGAGCACTATGGCCTGCCGAATAGATGAAATCTCCCGCAAGCGTCTGAAGTACGCTGAATTAATGTAACGCAGCAGTTTGTAGGAGATGGAAACATCGCGGATTATGATTTTCTCCAAATCCTCGAATTCCATATTCTCCTTGTTTGTCTCTACCATGAGCTGTAGCAGGTTGATTTTTGAAGGCGCCACATCCCTGCTCTGCAGAATCTGCGGCTTGCTGAAAAAATACCCCTGGAAATAGGAGAAACCCATGTCAAGGGCCTGCTGAAACACCTCGTGTGTTTCCACCTTTTCTGCCAAAAACTTGACGCCGTAAGGGGACAATTTCTCGACATATTCCGCAATCTCATCCATGGGAGAAAGCAGAAAATCTATCTTGATAATTCTGGAAAGCTTGATGAGAGGCTCCAGGGCCTCTTCATAGACAAAGTCATCCAGGGCGATTTCATATCCCTTTCCTGCAATTTCGGAGCAGGCCTCCACGACTTCAGGATCAGCCACCACGTTTTCGAGGATTTCCACGGTAACGCTTTCTTTTGGAAACATGAGGGGATACTTCCTTGTCAGGAGGTCATGCGTAAAGTTGATAAACGCCTTTTTCCCGGCGGATACCCGATCCATCCCCATAGTAAAAAAGGTGTTTGAAAGGAGCTTTGAAGTGGCCGTATCCCCATCAATGTCCGGAAAAGCATTTGTGATGCCGCCCCTGAACAGGAGCTCATATCCGTAGATCTTCCGGTTTCGTTTAAAAATGGGTTGTCTGGCTACATAGATTTTCATGAAGGCTCTCGTATTGATCTAGCGTCAAAACACCTCTCCAGCCCGCTTTTCTCACGGGCCTTCGTAGCGAGGCGGTGGATAGGCTCTTGGATACAAGGCGTGCGGAGAAAAATGGATGAAAGCCTACTCGCAGTACGTCAAAGTCATTTTTCAAGCGCAACGCAGGAGCCATGGGGTTATCTGCCGCCACAGTAGATTCCCCGTGAGAAATGCGGGCTGGATGCGCACCGCTGATTGTATGTCTGCACAAATCAGGCCATAGAAAAAAAAGGGCTTTTTTCTCTGATAGAGAGAGAGTATGGTAAGTATGGAAATAGTCTCCGTCCCTCTCAACCAGGAGCAACGCCAATGGATATGGCGCTACAAGATTTCGTATCCCGTTTCCTCGAGACCCGTGGCCTTCACCCCGATGAAGCCCGTGTGGAGCAGCTCCAGGGGGATGGCTCCAAACGTCTTTTCTGGCGCATACCCTGCGTGGAGTCAGATGATCGCTTTATTGTCCTTTCAAACCCTCCCGTTGATGCTTTCACCCGCAAGGAAAACAGCGCTTCCGTTCAAATCGGAACCCATCTGAAATCAAAAGGAGTGCCGGTTCCCGGGATCTATGCATCCGATCTGGAGAGGGGCTGGATCATCATGGAAGACCTGGGCACCATGAGGCTCCAGGATGCCATCGCTGCAGGGCGGGATTCGATCCCGGTGTACCGGGAGATCGCATCACTCTTGCTTCACCTCCAACTGAAAGGCGCCGAAGGGTTTGATACCCGCTGGTGCTGCCAGACAGAGTACTATGACCATTCTGTCATGCGAACCTATGAGTCAAACTATTTCCGGGACGCCTTCCTTCATCGCTATCTGGGAATCGAGCAGGAATGGCCTGAACTGGAACCGGCCTTTGAACACGTGGCTGCCAGGCTGTCTCAATCACGGCACTCTTTCTTTCTCCACCGGGACTTCCAGTCAAGAAACATCCTGATTGAGAACGACAGGATCGGGTTTGTTGACTGGCAGGGCGGCCGCCTCGGCCCGTTGGGATATGATTTGGCTTCCCTTCTCATCGATCCCTATGTGGCACTCCCCCCCAATACCCGGCATACTATTTTCCAGGTGTATGCGGATCTCTTGCGAAGATATGACTCCACCCTTGCTGATGAATTGGAACGGGACTATCCGTTCCTTGCCCTCCAGAGAAACCTCCAGATACTCGGAGCCTTTGCAACCCTCACAAAGGTTCATGGAAAAACCTATTTCGAGGAGTATATTCCCCCCGCCGTCCAGAGTCTCGCTGAACTCCTCGGAGAGATGAGGGTCCCGGAACTTTCTCCCTTGAAAAACCTGGTGACGGATCTTGGCCACCATTTTTGGCTCGACAAGAAACCCTTCTCGGGATAAGATCATGGAGTATCATTTATGACTTCTCAAAAAGACTTTTAAGATCACATGAAATATCAAATTCCAAAATCCCAATGTCAGTTCAATGTCAAATATCAAATGTCCCCATGAACCGGATTGGGAATAGACAAGCCGCAACCGAGCAAGACAATAATCATGACCCGAAAAAAACTTTTTGAACCCGGCACATTCGTGGCTTCCTTCACCGGCATGGCGGGAATCATTCTCTCGCCGGAAGAACTGCAGAAAGTGAGGAAGACCTGTCGTGAGGGGAACCGGCCGGGCCGCTATTTCGCCCCGGGATGCTGCCAGAATCCGGATTATGTACTGCAGGTGCCGGTCCTGTTTGAAGACTCTACCTTTGATATTATGCGGTCCATGAATATCAAGAAAAGCGTTGACGTACCCGGAGAAAAGCAGGCCCACCTGCAATCACTGATGGAAGACCTGACCCGGTAGAGAAAAAATGTGACTTAGGAGGTTATGATGGAAGAAGACTGCATCTTTTGCAAAATTGTGGCAGGACAAATACCCTGCGCCAAAATCTATGAGGATGAAAAGGTCCTGTCTTTTCTGGACATCAACCCCATATCCGAAGGCCACACCCTGGTAATCCCAAAAGCCCATGCTGAAAACCTGTGGGAAATTGCAGAGGGAGACCTGGCAGCGGTCCACCGGGCCTCAAAAAAGATCATACAGGCCATGAAAGAGGTATTGAATCCGGAGGGCGTTGCATGCCTGCAATTGAACGGGAGGGGCGTGAATCAGGTTGTCATGCACTATCACCTGCACCTCATTCCACGCGTGAAAGGGAGTGATCCGCTGCCCGTCAGCTCCTGGGAAATAAAGCCGGGGAACCAGGAAGTCATTGGCCGCCTGGCGGAAATATTAGCGGCAAAACTTGGCTAAGGCCATCGATTCGTAAATACGCTAACGTATTTTAATGCTACCAAAATCGCGCCCGGGAAGGCAGGGAAACGGGATGTTCCCGGAGGCCCTCTATTCAAGGAGTTCCACATTCCAGTAGAGATAATCCCTCCAGGATTGTGGTATTTCATGAACGCCGATCGTAATCCGGAGCGCGGGAACCCACTTGGGGCGTGAGGGCTTTCTGATAAGTTTCATGCCTGCCTCAGCGGGGGTATGGCCCCCTTTCCGGCGGTTGCATTCAACACAGCAGGTGACGATATTACGCCATTCGGTCTTTCCTCCCCGGGATCGTGGAAGTACATGATCGTACGTGAGTTCCTCCGGGGCGAATTTCCGGCCGCAGTACTGGCAGCGATACTTGTCCCTGGCATAAATATTCTGTCTGGAGAACTTAACCGGGGTTTTCGGCCGTTTTACCATCCTCAGCAGACGCACCACTGCGGGGAGCTTGACGGTAAAACTGACCGAATGGATCTCCCGACCATACTCTTCAAGCACCTCGACTTTGCCGAGAAAAAGGAGCGTGATCGCCTTTTTCCAGTTGACAATCTTGAGGGGCTCATATGTGATGTTCAGGACAAGAACATTTTCCATGGGAGCCATTCCTGCTGGGAGCGCCGGGGAAAAAACGGGCACTGCATCTACTTACAGTCTAAGGAGATGATTTGCGAGTAATTTAACCTAAAACAATAACAAATTACAAGAATAAAATGAAAGGAAATCGGACCAAAACCATGAAAAACGATCTGGACACCCTCTGTATCAACACTATTCGAATGCTGTGCGTGGACGCTGTTCAGCAGGCCAATTCAGGTCACCCCGGCATGCCCATGGGTGCCGCTGCCATGGCGTATACCCTGTGGACACGATTTCTGCGCCACAACCCGCTGAACCCAGGCTGGCCCAACAGGGACCGATTTGTTCTTTCCGCCGGGCACGGATCCATGCTGCTCTACAGCCTTCTCCACCTTACCGGGTACGATCTCCCCCTGGATGAACTCAAGAATTTTCGTCAATGGGGCAGCAGGACTCCCGGCCACCCGGAATACAGGCACACACCGGGGGTAGAGACGACTACCGGCCCCCTTGGGCAAGGCTTTGCAAACGGGGTAGGCATGGCAATTGCGGAACAGTTCCTGGCAGCACGTTTTAACAAACCGGGATACAGGGTGGTTGATCACTACACGTACGGAATCGTCAGCGACGGAGACCTCATGGAGGGCATTTCCCACGAGGCAGCCTCGCTTGCAGGACATCTCGGGCTGGGAAAGCTCATTTATCTCTACGACGACAATCACATCTCCATCGAAGGAAGTACGGAAATTGCCTTTACAGAAGACCGGACGAAGAGATTTGAGGCCTACAACTGGCATGTCCAGGAAGTAGGGGACGGCAACGACCTTGATGCCATTGCAGGCGCCATTGAGAAGGCGCAGAAAGAAACCGGCAAACCTTCCATCATCGCCGTGCGTACCCATATCGGCTTCGGGAGCCCTAATAAGAAGGATACTCCCAGCGCCCATGGCGAGCCCCTCGGGCAGGAAGAAGTTCTCCGCACCAGGGAAAACCTCGGATGGCCCCGTGATGTCTCCTTTTTTGTTCCGGAAGACGCATCAAAACACTTCTTGCAGGCCCGGGTGCAGGGAAAGGCCCTGGAACAGGAGTGGATCAACGCATTTCAAGAATACTCCAAGGCTTTCCCTGATCTCGCCGACACCTGGCACCAGTGGATGAACCGGGAATTCCCGCGGGAACTCAACACCTATTTTCCCTCTTTCACCCCCGAGGCCAAAGGACCTGCCACACGGGCTGCCTCAGGAAAAGTACTCAATGCGCTCGCCTCCCCTATCCCGAATCTGGTAGGGGGTTCGGCTGATCTTGCTCCTTCCAACAAGACCCTCATCAGTGGCGAGTCAGACTTCCGCGCGGGGGCGTATACGGGGAGGAATATCCGTTTCGGAGTGCGGGAGCACGGCATGGGGTCCATCATGAACGGCATGGCACTGCACGGCGGCCTTATTCCCTATGGTGGAACCTTCCTGATATTTTCCGATTACATGAAACCGGCCATTCGGCTGGCCGCCATGATGGGCCTGCAAATCATCTATGTCTTCACCCATGACAGCATCGGCCTGGGGGAGGACGGTCCCACCCATCAGCCCATAGAGCAACTGGCAAGCCTGCGCTCCATCCCCAACCTGGTCGTGATCCGCCCGGCAGATGCCAATGAGGTGGCCCAAGGCTGGCGCACAGCGCTCCTGAGAAAAAACGGACCCACAGCCCTTGCCCTCACGAGACAGGGACTTCCCGTGATGGACCGATCGAGCCTCGGGCCCGCAGAATCTGTGGCAAAAGGCGGCTACATATTGAAAGATACGGGTGACGGCAAACCGGATATCATTCTCATGGCATCCGGCTCAGAGGTCCCCATTGCCCTGGAAGGGGCACTGGAGCTGGAAAAGCAGGGGATCAAGGCCAGGGTTGTCAATATGGCATCATGGGAGTTGTTTGATGAGCAACCAGAGGAATACCGGGAATCAGTCCTGCCCCAAAGCGTCACCGCCCGGGTCTCCATCGAGGCAGGGTGTAGCCAGGGTTGGCAGAAATATACCGGCTCAGGGGGGGTTGTGCTGGGAATTGACCACTTCGGGGCTTCTGCGCCCTTTCAAAAGCTTTACGAGGAATTCGGCATCACTGCAAAAAACCTGGTAAAAAAAGCCCTCCATCTCCTCGGCCATTAAGAAAAGGCAACTGCTTAGTGGGCCCGCAATTTCGCCAACATCCCGGCCCCCAGCCTTCCCGGAAAGCGGTATTTTTGGCAGCTTATTTACGAAAAGAACGGGGTGCAGCTTCAACGCCCGGAGCTGTACCCCCCACGAATTATTTCCAACAGTTTTCGCTATGCCTTTCTGCCCGAAGACTTCCTCCCGGCCAGAAAGTACCCGCACCCTATTGCCAGCAATATCTCCCATATCCATACCGCGATCCACGAGTGCGTAAGGTCCCACAAGGCCCCTCCAATCACAAATCCGGGGACCATCATGACAATAAGTATACCGAGTTTCCTGGGCAGATCCATCTTAACATTCTCCTTTTCGATCCTTTTTCAGTTCATCCCGAGCGTTCTTATTTTTCGTCATTGCGGTTTCGGATTATAAGCAATAAGAACCACCCTGGTCAAGACTTTAAAGAAACAGGCAGGTACTCCGGTTTTACATTGTGTAACGCATGAAAAATATTCCCTTTTATCTTCCGGTTAGAATAGTAGAATCCATTCAGCATCTGCTTGATGTCTTCTCTCCGGGACTTCCCGGCCGTGGGGCATCCGAGGCTGATCTCCGGCCACTCCATTGACTTGGTGAACCGGCGGATGATCTGTTCATCCACCAGGTAGAGGGGCCGTATAACCATCAGGGAGCCGTCAAAAAAGGGCTGTACCGGCAGCATGGTGCTGAGAGACGCCCCGTAGAATACATTCAGGAAAAAGGTCTCGATGAGGTCATCCTTGTGATGCCCCAGAGCCACTACCCTGCACCCCAGTTCCCGGGCGGTCTCGAAGATTATTTTTCGTCGGAGCCGAGAGCAGAGAAAGCAGGGATTTTCACGGTTTTCAGGGCTGTGCGCTTCAGGCCCGATCCGGGTCCGGATTATCCGGTAATCGAACCCTTCTCCTTTCAGGAAATCTTCAATTTTCTCTGTTGCATCGCCCCCAAAGCCCGGATCAACATGGATTGCGGTTATGCGGTAGTCGATGGGAATCCGTTTTATCCGGTCCCGGAGGAGCCACAGCAGACTCAAGCTGTCGCTGCCCCCTGACACGGCCACAAGGACATGATCTCCGTCGCGGATCATCTGGTGGTGATGGATCGCCTTGCCCATCAGCCGTTTCATTTCCTTCGCTGCATAACTCATAAAAACAATTCCCTTACTACTGTATTCCTAGCCCGGGTTTCTCACCGATCTTCGTTACGAGGCGGTGGAGTGGCCCGTGAATATAAGGCGCGCGCAGGAAAACGGGCGCAGGCTTATTTTGGTCCAGCCATGCTGGTTTAGTCATAAACCCGCTCGCCAAAAATCCTGGTACCGATCCTGATCAGGTTTGCCCCCTCCTCCAGGGCAACCTTGTAAGAATTGGACATGCCCATGGAAAGGTACTTCATCTCCACACCGGGAATATTCAAACCGGCTACTTCCTCAAACAGTTTCCTCGTAATCTGGAAATAGGGCCGGGCATCCTCCGGGTCTCCGGTAAATGGTCCCATGGTCATGAGGCCTTCCACTTTCACCCTCTCAAGCGTGGCGATTTCACGAATCAACGATACCGCCCGCGAGGGAAACACTCCTGCTTTCTGTTCCTCTTCCCCGCTGTTGATCTCTATGAGGATCGGCATGGTTCTATCCAGTTTGGCACATATCTTGTCAATTTCTTTGGCAAGTTTCATGGAGTCCACGGTTTCGATCATATCGAAGATAGGAACGGCCTTTTTCGCCTTGTTTCTCTGCAGGTGGCCGATCAGGTGCCACTTAACACGATGTCCAATCACTGCAAAGGCCGCCTCGGCCTCCTGGACATAATTCTCGCCGATGATCTCCAGGCCAGCACCTACGGCCTCCAGGATCTCCTCCGGCGTCCTTGTCTTTGCAGCGCCCACCAACTGAACACCAGGCGGGAGCTCCTGCAGAATTCTTTTTACGTTATCGCCGATCATGGCGTGCCTCCTTTTTGTTTTTCCCATTCATACAGCAACTCTCCGGCCCTGTAAAGCCCTCGCTGATCCGGCCCCTGTTTCCCGCTGGACTTCCCACCCTTGAATGGATTACCATATGGTTCATTGGCTGAAACGTGACATCATTCTTGTCCAAAAGAAATCAAATCATGGGATGCCCAGGAACGATTTCTTTTGGACAGCAGTCACGTGACATGAAAAATGAGTTCGTTGGAGGGACACACATGACAAAAGAAGATCGTGGACATTATGCAGAAAAACATGCACCTGACAAAAAAATAGACCCGGCCGTAGCTGATGTGGTGAAAAAACGTGCCGTGGACGGGAAAATTCCATGTGCGGTGGCATTCGATATTGCCAAGAATCTCAATGTCTCCCCTGGAGAAGTGGGTTTCACCGTTGATATGCTTGAGATCAGGCTGATCAAATGCCAACTGGGCCTCTTCGGATACGCCCCCCAGAAAAGCATCGTCACACCCGCAGAGAGTGTTCCTCAAGCGCTGGAGGAAGCTATTCAATCCCGACTGAAGAATGGCGAACTGCCATGCGCTGCTGCCTGGGAAATAGCAACAACAACAGGCATCAGTAAGATGGCCGTCTCGTCTGCATGTGAAACACTCGGGGTCAAAATCAGGCCCTGTCAGCTCGGCGCATTCTGATTCGGACATTTAGCCCGCATTTCCGGAGAGGACATTGCACAAAAAAGACCCCTATCTTTTAAAACCGCGTTATGTGGTCTGAAAAAACAGGGGCCTGAAAAGTAGTGGGAAATAATTAGCAGCTGCAGCCGCTCCCGCAACCGCCGCCCATTGCCATATTCGACGTAATGGAAAATCCGGAACCCATTGCTGAATTCACATAGTCCACTTTGATTGGTTTGACCTGGTCTAACAGGTTCTTATCTACGACGTACTTGATATCGCCTTGATCAAAAACTTCATCTTCATCCCGCAGCTCATCCAGAGCCATGCCCAGAGAGGGCCCTGATCAACCACCTTGTGAGAGTACGATTCTGATAGGCGGAATATCTTCGCGATCCTTCAGGAATTCCTTTACCATTTCGTGAGCCTTCGGTGTTACCTCAAACATGCTGTTCCTCCTTCATATCTCTTCCAGATAATGTATACTCGCTTCGTAACAACTTGCGCAGTACCTACAAAATAGCCACTAAATATCCCTTTGTCAAATTCTATCGGCAGAAACGCAAAAAAAATGAGCATTAAAATGGTTCCTCTGCAAGCCTTTGCCTGAGCCACACAAGCACTTTATTGAATTCACTCTGAAACTCGGAAAGGGCCTTTCCCCGATGACTCACCCTGTTTTTCTCATCTGCAGAAAGTTCCGCAAATGTCTTGCCAAGCGGCGGAAAATAGAAAACCGGATCGTATCCAAATCCATTGCCTCCCTTCATCTCCAGGGCAATAGCCCCCTCG
>Ga0164318_10006909_pt1 | contig 11006 bp, 8 predicted proteins | sample GuaBasSedimGuay9_FD_113734 | JGI IMG/M metagenome (GOLD analysis project Ga0164318, IMG submission 113734) | Subseafloor sediment microbial communities from Guaymas Basin, Gulf of California, Mexico - Guay9, Core 4571-4, 0-3 cm | ecosystem: Environmental > Aquatic > Marine > Hydrothermal vents >...
CTCTTGTTTTTGCGGTTATTCTTCAATTTTTTTGCAATTTTTTTACGATCTTCTGATTCAAGAAATGTTACCTTATTATATATCAAATAACAAATTAATTTCCTCCTAAATTTTTTTTGTTCTTCTTAAAATTCTTTATTCTAACGCTACTAATATTCAGAAGAAAATGATTAGGAAGAAATAATTTTGAAAGAAAAAATCTTAAAATTCCAATTTTGAAGAAGAAAGAAAAAAAAGGAAAATGTAATAATATATTTTTCCCGATACTTCAACTAATTAAATTAATTGACAGTTAATTAAAGTTAAATGATTAAGCGCCCTTTTCGATGGCTAACACAACACCAACGGACACTGTTCGACCCATATCTCGCACTGCAATTCGACCAATCTCTGGAAAGTCCTTGAATTTTTCTAAGGGGAATTTCTTGATTGGTTGCAACTTAACAATTGCAGCATCACCCTTCTTGATGAATTGAGGATTATCTTCTAATACTTGACCAGTCTTACCGTCGAGTTTCTTGGATAATTCCACAAATTTACAAGCAATTTGGGCGGTGTGGGAGTGAACTACTGGAGTATAACCTAAAGCTAAAGCGGTTGGGTGCCAAATTACGATAATTTGAGCGGTGATGGTATCTTTGGGAGTTACCACAGTACAAGGTGATTTAGCATCTGCCACCACGCATCCCCGATAAACATCTTTCATGGTAATACCTCGGATGTTGAATCCAACGTTATCACCTGGCTGGGCTTGTTGTAAAGCTTCGTGGTGCATTTCGATGGAGCGTAATTCACCTTTAAAATTGGTTGGAGCTACGTCTACTTGCATTCCAACTTTCATCAGTCCGGTTTCGATTCGACCAACAGGTACCACTCCAGCACCTTTAATTTTATAAACATCTTGCACTGGTAAGCGTAAAGGTTTGTCAACAGGTTTTTCTGGAACAGGTAAATTGTCTAAGGCTTCCAATAAGGTTGGACCTTTCCACCATTTCATGTTTTCGGATGGTTCAGCTAAGTTATCACCAACAAAAGCAGATACGGGTAAGAAGGTTACATCTTTTTCGGTGTTGTAGCCTACTACTTTTAATAAATTCTCGATTTCAGCTTTTACTTCGTTGTATCGTTCTTCGGAATAATTTACCGAAGCATCGTCCATTTTATTAATAGCTAAAATAATTTTCTTGACACCTAAGGTCTTAGCTAAGAAAGCATGTTCACGACCCTGACCGTTGTCTGAAATGGCTGCAGCAAATTCGCTGGTCTTGGCAGAAAATACTAAAATTGCTGCATCTGCTTGACTGGCACCAGTAATCATGTTCTTAACGAAATCAGCATGTCCTGGAGCATCAATAATGGTAAAGTATTTGGATTTTGTTTCAAATTTACGGAAGGCTAAATCAATGGTAATACCACGTTTGCGCTCTTCGGCTAATCGGTCCATAAAGTATGCAAATTTCCACGATTCACGATCTAAGTCCTTAGCCATCTTCTCCATTTCACGGGCTTCACGATCAGATACGGCACCGGCTTTAATGAGCAAATGGCCCATCAGGGTGCTCTTTCCATTGTCGATATGGCCTATAATGACCAGATTCATATGTTCCTTTTCTTTGGGCATGTTAAATCACATAAATATGTTTTCACTTCGCTGAGGGGACTTTCTGACAGAAGTGTCATTAAAAATCGTTCTCGAGCAAGTATGATGAGAAAGTGTTCCATTTCATTAAAAAGTTTGTATCGCAATACTTACGTAATAAATTATAGAAATTATCCATTTTAAGATAGAATAGTAATACTTTTAGGCAAGGAATTAGGTAAATCTGTCCTAAATTAAGTAAGCATTGTAATCAGAGAATTTTTTGAGTTTTAGTTATTTTTTCGCTTAGTTAGTTAGGGGCACCTTCAGTAATGCTTAATTTTATACTTTTTAATAAGACAACTGCTCTTTTTGAGCAGTTGCGTGGCGCTTTTCAAGCAAAAGAAGAATTCCACTAATTAAATCTCTACCCAAATGAATAATATCATTCCTTCATTATATCAAAAAAAGCGATCATGCTTTTCATAGGTTATATATTCATCATGCCATGTTCTGAAAATTTTTTCTTCATTTTCCAGCTGTTGTAAGAGTTGTCGAATTAAAGATTTATCGATAGGGGTAAACAAATCAACAATTTCATCGTATGAAGTTTGTCCTAAGCGGTGAATTATATTATATAGAATTTCCTTAATAACATTTAACTGAGGTTTTTGAATTGATTTTATTTGAAATTGAATTTCAGGTGAGAAATAAGCATGCATTGCTTGACGAATAAGAGTGGAGCGCGTATAGAAATTTTGTTCAGCAAATACATCCCATTCAGCCAATTCTTTTGAATCAACTCGAAATGTAAAAGCAATTAATGCTGGATTTCTATTAGAATTTCTTTTTGAATTTTTATCTAAATTATTATTTGAGTTTTTGTTTGGATTTTTTCTTAAGTTTTTGCTTAAATTATTATTTATTTCTTTTTCTGTATTATTTTCTTCCTTTTTATCGAAAATTGAATTTTTTTTTAATTGAGTCTCAATTGATGAAATAAAGCTTGAAATCGTGGATTCATGACTGTATATGGAATATGGATTGAGAAATAATGAAATTGCATGAGTGATAATTTGTCCGATAGGTCGATTTTGGGTTCGGGCAAAAGTTTCCCACAAGAATTTTTCGTTCGGGGTGATCCGAATTCCTACAACACGTGTTGGCACATAATTAACAAGGGTAAAAATCACTTAAAATTTGGTAAAGACGTCCGATTTTATCGATATATGATCAAAAAAAGTTCCATAATTTTAATATTAATAAGTGATTAATAATAATAAGGGAAGGGAGCCTAAAATGATGTGGGAATTTCGCGATCTTGAAAAAATCCGCCAATTGTTAGTGCATGGCAGATACAATGAGGCTCTCCAAAATATTATCCTTTACAAGCGTAAAATGAAACTTTCAGTAGAAGAAGAAATAAAGGCCGAATTGCTTCATATAGAAATTTTGTTTCGAGCCGGCTTTTTGCAAGATATTGCGCCGAAACTGGATTTTTTATCGAAGAATTCAGAATTGGCGAATAACATGGAACTATACTTAGAATGGATGGTTCTCAATGCCCGTTATAACCAAGAAATTGGAAAATTAGCATCTGCAAAACCCTTTTTAAAACAAGCACATGAAATTGTTCTCACTTCTTTTCAGCCTAAATCTGCCAAAGTAGAGAAGCTTACCAAGGAAGAAAAGTCTACAAAAGAGAATATTATTGATAATTTTGCCAATCAGAAAGAAAGTAAAAACCAAATTTCCCCTCTCCCTTTTATTTTTCAAAAAATCCTTTTTCTGGAAGGAATTCAACATTGGTATGAGGGTAACATAGAAGAAGCCCTCCAAAAACTTGAAGATGTGCTTCAAATTATTCCTAAAAACAGCCATTCAGGGCAATATATCCAAATTTTAACTTATTACGGCATGATTTTATGTGAAAATGGGGATTATACCCGCGGAATCAGTCATTTACAGCATGCTTTAGAACTTGAGCGTGATTTGGGAGATAAAGTTGCTCTTGCTCAAATTTTGGGTCAATTAGGACGCATTACACACCTTCAAGGTCATTTAGATGAAGCATTGAAATACTTACAAGAATCTATTTTTATCTGGGAAAATTTGGGTGATTTTTCGCAGATTCGCTTTAATTTAGCCGATATCGGCACTATCTATCGCCAGAAAGGGGATTATCATCAAGCATTGAATTATATTAAAAGAAGTTTAGTTATAGCAGAACGAATTGGAAATCCTAATGAATTATCTCGATTTTTACTGGAATTAATTCGAATTTACCTTGAAATGAATGCCATAGAAAATGCAGAAATTGCATTAGCTCGTCTATTTCAACTGCAAACTATGATTTCCAATAAAAAAATTGAATTGCGCTACCGTTTGGCTAATGCATTGATCTTGAAACAAAAAGGACGGGCACGAAATTTATTTCAAGCTCAAAGTTTATTCACCTCGATCACTGAAGAGCCATTAGTGGAAGAAGAGATTACTCAAATTGCATTACTCAATCTGTGTGAGTTGCTTTTAGTTGAATTACGCTTAAATGACGATGCGAGCCTATATGAAGAACTGGAAAAAGTCATTGAAAAACTGCAGAATGAAGCCGAAAAGCAGGGTTCGCATTTGCTTTATGCTGAAACTTACTTATTAAAAGCTAAATTGCTTTTGCTTCGGTTGAACATTTCTGAAGCCAGACATTGCTTAAACCAAGCCCAAACCTACGCTGAACAAAGCGGACTTTTACGCGTTGCTATGAAAATTAGTGAGGAACATGATAAATTAGTTGCTCAACAGCAAATTTGGAATTCTTATCAGCTGTCAGAGGTTCCTTTGCAAAAACGGGCAGAACTTGCCGAGATCGAGAATTATATGCGAAATATTGTTCATGAAAAGGGATTTGATACTCCCCAGATGATAAATGAAATTCCAGTTGCTTTCATCCTACTAAATTTAAAGGGAACGGTATTGTATTTCAAAGTTTTTACTTCTTACTGGAATTTTGATAAAGATATGTTAGCAGGCTTTCTATCAGCCTTTGATATGATGAGTGATGAAGTTTTTTCTCAAACTTTGGAGCGCGCCAAATTTGGAAATTTTAATGTAATCGTTCAAAAAATCCAGTCGTTTATGTTGGGATATGTTTATCAAGGGCCTTCATTTTTTGCCCAGAAGAAAATGCAAACTTTAGGTCAAGAATTCACCGAAAATAAGGTGCTTTTAGAGGAATTAGATAATTTAACAGAAAGCAAAGATTCTTTAGAATCAGTAAATTTTAAAGATGGATTAATTCCGGTTGAAACAGTCAATTCGACAAAAAACGATATGCAAAAGACACCTTCATATATAAAATATCTCAATGAATTATGTGAATGCATTTTAATTCCCGAATATTCTAATCCTGCCAAAAAGGCAACACTTCCAGAAAATTCATAATTATCCACATTTTACCTGCGTGTGAAGATCAATTTAAATAATGCCATCTCTTTTTCAAATTGTGCAATTTTGATTTAAACTCACATTCTGTATATACAAAATTGTCAAATAACTGAATTGGATAACCTTCATGTCAATTCCACCCAACTTACAAAATAATCAATCATCGGTAAATGGATCTGAGAAGAGATCAGATGCTATAGGGGACGGTATGTCAAATAGAGTTTCAGAAAATGTTTCCGAAAAAGTACTCGAGAAAACCCTATGTTTATTAGAAGAAATTACCTTTGCTCTCGATCGAGGCCAATTTCCCACCGCTAGAACACTTCTGGCTGAAGTAGACGATATTCCTATTCTCTCTCGAGAATGTGTACTCCGAGTCCAATTAGCTAAAGTTAGGTTATATTGTTATGAAGAGAAATTTAATGAGGGTCTGAAATTAGCTGATGAAGCATATTTACAAGCTTTAGAAATTGCTCAATATCAGATAGCAATTCAGATAGGGGTGAAATTGGCCGATATTCATTCCAGGATGGGAAAAGTTCAGATCAGTCAGGATCTTTTAGACGATTTGAATATTTTAAATGACGCCCATTTTTCCCAAGATACTGAAATTCATTCCAAATTAAAAAGTGATATTTTATTTATGGTCTCTGCCAACCAATGGCACACTGGGCAATTACAAGATTCATTAAATACAATCTTAGAATGTATTGAATTAAGAAGGAAGTATGCATCCGAAGTCGCTCTTGCTAATGCAATTGCATTTGAAGGTATGATCTATTGCGAATTGGGGCAAATTCCTAAAGGAATATCATTTCTCAAAGAAGCCTTGGTTTGTCAAAAAAAATTGAATAATCTTCATTATTTATCAATTCTCTTCAATAATTTAGGTTGGGTATTTCGACTTAAAGGAGATTTAATTAAGGCACAACGTTACTTACAAGAGAGTGTGAAAATTCGGAAAGAAATTGGTAATATCTTAAATTGTCGGATTGAATTTGCAAATTTAGGGGTAATTGAGCATCAAATGGGAAATCTCGCTCAAGCAAAAAAACACCTATTTGAAGCATTAGAGTTGGGAAAAAAAGTAGGTAACCCGGTTGAAATTGCGGTATTTCTCTTTTATCTGATTCGATTACTCTTAGATCAAAATAAAACGGCGGAAGCGAAAAAAAACATTGATACACTTCAAGAATTAAGCGAACTAACAGGTAATGAGAAAATATCCCAACGATATTTATTAAGTTATGCACTCTACTTGATGAAAAATCCACGGGTGAAAAACCTTTATAGGGCTCAGAATATGTTTAGGGAGATCGCCCAGAAAGCTATCGTAAAACATGAATTGACGGTGGAAGCGCTGATTCATTTGTGCGATTTGCTCATATTTGAATTAAAAATTTCTAATGATCCAGAAATTATGGAAGAAATTAACGATATTTTGGCAAAGCTGTTAAATATTGCTAAAGAAATTCGCTCATATTATTTATGGTGTGAAATTAACTTTTTGAGAGCAAAATTGGCCTTGATGAATTTAGATGTGCTCAAAGCCCGTAAATTGTTCAGCCAAGCTCAAATTATTGCTCAAGAACAAGGTTTACAACAATTAGCCATACGAATTTCTAATGAACATGATCAATTACTAGAGCAAGAAAAGATATGGGAGCAATTTCAAGCTGCACCGCCTGATTATTATAAACGTACTGAATTGGCCCGAATAAATGACAATATTCAGCGAATAAAGAGGCAAGGCATAGTAGAATCAGTTTATGTTGAGCCTGAAGAACCTGTCATGTTTGTAATTATGAATGAAACGGGACCAAACCTCTATACTCATGCATTTACTGCTGGTTTAAATTTTAATGAACAATTATTCGGGGGTATTTTATCCGCGTTTGAAGCTTTTAGCACTGAAATTTTTAAAGGAGTCTTAGAAAGGGCAAAATTCGGAGACTATAAGGTATTGGTGAAAACTATTTCCCCCTTTTTAGTATGTTATATATATAAAGGGCCCTCATATTTTGCACAGGAAAATTTCATTAAATCATTGGATATGATTCAGAATCAGCGAGAAATATGGGAAATTTTGATAGACGCTACTAAAAATGGTAATCTTATTTCTTCCCACCGAATTCCAGAGTTGACTAAAGAACTTGAGAAAATTTTCCATAATTCAAAAAGATTTTAGGCAAAATCACATTTCTTAACCCATGAAATTTTTCTGCCCTCAGTTGATGGATAATCCACAAGATACTGATAAAGAAACTTTCTTAGCGTTAATGCTGAAAAAACGCCCAGAATATGCTGTACTATGGGATGTAACTGGAGATGATGTGATAGAATTTAATCGTCGAGTTTGGGTAACTCAGTACGTGGTCATTGAAGGGCAAACAATCTATTATTCTCAAGCCCGACATTATGCTACCCGTGCTAAAGCACTTTTCGGGATTGATAAAATTGTTTATGTGGAATCGGATGAAGAATGGCGTGAATACCTTCCCACTAGTGATAGATTTAAAAAAATCAAGTTTTATGCCCCTGGAGTGGTAGGTGAACCTAGTGAAATCGCATTAGAAGACTTTATTAATAAAATGCTTAAAATACGGCCCCCATTTGCAGTGTTGTGGGATGTTTCATTCACAGATATAGAATATATTTCTTCTCGGGTTTATGTTACCAGCTATATGCCCGTGATAGATGACACTATTTATTATTCTTTCGGAAAGCATTTCGCATATTTAGCCCAGAAGAAATTCAGCATCCCCAAACGTCAGAAAATTTCAATCCAAGAACCTGCTTTTCTCAAAGAAGAAATCCCGATTTCGGAAACTGCATGAAAAACAATGGAAAATTTCAAGAAAAATCCAAAGAAGGATCACATCCCTCTTTTAATACTCCAATTTTAATTAAATAATCTAAAATAATTTGGCAAATGTCATTATCAAACGTTTCGTAGATCGCTTTATTATTCTTCTTTTGGGTAATTGGCTCTTTAAATTTCTCATAAAATAAATCTAATCCACGTTGGGCTTCTTCTTCTAAATAATCTTTCACCATATTTGGGCGGAAAAACAAAGTTAAAATTAAATTATGTCTCTGAACGATACTAAGTTCTATATTTAGTCCACCAATGAAGATGCGATTGATATGCCCTACATTTTCTTCTCCAAACATGGCTAGAGCCGCAATGAACTGTGAAATAAGTTCCATTTTAATTTCAGGATCAACTTGGATATTATAGAGCACATCTCCCGTGTTGCGTGAAACTACAAGGCCTAAAACATATTTTTTCAAGATTTTTTCAATTATTTCACATTGATTCTCAGGAATATTTGCTCTAAATCGATTAAAAATTATTACGGATCCATTATCCATTATTAGTGCATTCCTTTCTTTATAATTACTGTAATCCTTCTTCTATCTTAAATATCTCTACTGCCAGTTTATAGAACATGTCTTGAATGTTTTCTCCAGTTTTAGCAGAGCATTCCATAAATAAAAAGCCATGCTCCATTGCAAATTTCAAACCCTCATCACGACTGACTTGACGTTCCAAATCTATTTTGTTTCCCACCAATAGTGTAGGCACCTTGCCGCAGTTGTCCTCCAATTCTTGTATCCACTTTGAGAGATTTTCGAACGACAGCCGATTACTAACATCATAGCACAATAAAGCACCTCGAGCATCTCGATAATACATCCCTCTTATTTTATCGTAAAGAGATTGACCCGCTGCGTCCCAAACATTTATTTTGGCGGTAAATCGATAATTCCCCCCGAATAAAATATCACTGGATATGTATTGACCTTTAATTTCTTTACTCCCGAAGTCAACCCCCAGGGTAGTTTTCAAGTCTTTTTTGAAATAATCATCGGTAAATCGGACTTTTATGGCTGTTTTTCCTACTGCAGTATCTCCAATTTCAATGATTTTCCAAGAATAATTGTTACGAATTAATGCTCTGGCTTCCGTTTCTGCCCAAATTTTAATAGCTGGCCCTGAAATTAAATTTGGTTCCATTTCATCAATATTTGCTAATTTTACTAAATAACCTATATCGTAAGGATTTGTAGCCATTAGTTTTAAAGCATTTTGATTTATTTCTTGGATCTTACCACTGCATGGAGAGTTTAAAGTCGTTATTCCTGTATTTGTTGTAATTGCGATAAAGGGTTCACCGATTTTTAAATCATTCTCTGAAAGCCATTTTAATTCGATTGGATTTCTAAGAAATGCATAGCCAATTTGATCTAAACCAATGATTTTTTTTACTGGATCGACATAAACATGCTGATATTTCGTGTAAAAAAGATGATCTGGAATATTGAATCTTCCATCTGCAATTATAACCATGTTATATAGATGGATGTTTGGTTTTATAACTGTTTGCTTTCTTGTTTCGATTTTCAGACAAATCATTCGCATTTGTCTTGGGCTTATTAAATGATAGGTGATAAATGTCAACATATATATAGGAAAAAGAAACATAAGTATTTAATTACCGAAAAATACTTCTGGGGAATTTTAACATGGCGCCTTATTCTAATTTAATTCAATTCAATACCAACTTGGTGGATGAAATTGCTCTGGACGATGACCTCGCAAAAATTAAAGCTTGCATATCATGTGGGCAATGTTCAGCTAGTTGTCCGAGCGGTAGTTTCACCGCGTTGAGAACCCGTGCAGTAATTCGAAAAGCCCTATTTGGAGTACATAAGGTTTTAGAGGATCCCGATATTTGGCTGTGCAGCACTTGCTTTAATTGCTTGGAGCATTGTCCCCGAACTATTCCTGTGACAGAAATAATTTTAAAGCTAAGGCAAATGGCGGTACGGCAAGGACATTTGATTGATCCGTTGAAAGGGGTGATAAACAACCTTATTCATAAAGGTCACGCCGTTCCCCTTGATTCAAAATGGAGTCAACTTCGACTAAAATTGGGTTTAGATGCTCTACCACCTACGATTTCAAAATACCCTGAAGTAATGAAAGAAATAACTGATATTCTTTCTGCAATACGATTTACAACGCGTATTCCATTCCGTTAATATCAATTCAAGTGATAAATTATGAGAGAAGAATCCGAAACTCAAACTCCAACGGAGCAATCACCCAATTTGTCCTATTCCCTATTCTTGGGCTGTGTGATTCCCAACCGCTATCCTATGATTGAAAAAGCTTCTCGTACTTTATTTGAACATCTAAATATTAATATTAAGGAAATGAAAGGAGCTTCTTGCTGTCCCGCTCCTGGAGTCTTTCGCTCCGTGGATAAAGCACTTTGGTTGTCAATTGGTGCTCGGAATATTTCACTGGCTGAGGCGCTACAAGCAGATATTATCAGTCTATGCAATGGTTGTTATGGCACCCTTTATGAAGTAAACCATCAAATCAAGCACAATCCTGAGTTAAATGACCGAATTAATAGCGTGTTGCAGAAAGTGGGAAAGTCCTTTAAAGGATCTGTGGCGGTGAAGCAAATTGTGGAAGTTTTGTATTATGATTACAAGATCGAAAATCTGCGTAAATTTATAACTAATCCATTGGGTTTACGCGTAGCTGTTCATTACGGTTGCCATTTACTTAAACCTACCACCGTAAAGAATTTTCCAGATAATCCCGATGATCCACATTTCTTTGATGAGTTGGTAGAAATTACTGGTTCTACTTCTGTTGATTACCAACACAAACAAATGTGCTGCGGTGCCGGAGGTTCTTTACGAACGGGGGCAAAAGAAAGCAGTTTGAAATTTACATTAACTAAATTACGGAGCATGAGAAGGGCTGGGGTAGATTGCATAGTAACTTGTTGCCCATTCTGTCAACTTCAATTTGATTTGGGGCAATTGGAGTTGGCCAACGAGTTGGATCCTGATGAAGAACCTTTTAACATTCCCGTTTTGTATATCAGTCAACTGCTTGGATTAGCCATGGGAATAAGCCCTGCAGAGTTGGGTATGATCAAACCGGTGGATATGAAGGGAA
>Ga0164318_10006910_pt1 | contig 11005 bp, 9 predicted proteins | sample GuaBasSedimGuay9_FD_113734 | JGI IMG/M metagenome (GOLD analysis project Ga0164318, IMG submission 113734) | Subseafloor sediment microbial communities from Guaymas Basin, Gulf of California, Mexico - Guay9, Core 4571-4, 0-3 cm | ecosystem: Environmental > Aquatic > Marine > Hydrothermal vents >...
AGGAGGATAAGAATTGTCAGAGTTGCCCCCTGAGTTAGAGAGGGCTAAACAGTTTCATGGTCACTTAGGACCCTATCTAACAGTCGGCTTGAAGATGGGAGAAGCCATAACAAGAAGATTTGGGCATACCCCATTCTCTTTTAAGATAGAGGCGTTCACCGGGAGCACCCCTCCTGTATCCTGTATTGTTGATGGACTTCAACTCTCCACGCCAGGCACTGTAGGCAATGGGGGCATAAAGATTATGGAGGCGACAGTGCCTTGCGCCGTGGCGTTTAAACAGGGAGAGCAACTGGAGGTGAGGCTGCGACCAGAGGTGTTGGAGGGTATCCGAAACTGTGAGGATAAGGCCCAGGAGACATTAGCCTTGCGCCTTTGGAAAATGCCGGAACAGCAGCTCTTCCAGATAAGAACTCTGTAATCCTAAATAGTTAAGCCATTAGACGAATCTCGACTCACCCCTGCCGTATTTGAGAATCAGGACCACACCGGCAAGAAAACCTCCGATGTGAGCAAACCAGGCAATCCCACCCGCAGAACTTCCCAATGCATTGTTCAACTGGATTAGAAACCAGAGTCCCAGGAAGAGTAAAGCCGGAACTCTGAGCACTCGGATCCAAAGGAACAGAAACGCCAGTGTGTAGACTCGGGCGGTAGGGAAACAGACCAGATAAGCTCCCAGAACACCAGCAACTGCTCCACTGGCACCGATCATAGGTAACCGACAGTTCGGTTCAAAAAACACTTGCACTCCAGCGGCAATAATGCCGCACCCTAAGTAAAAGAGGAGAAAGCGGAGATGCCCTAAGACATCCTCAATGTTGTCACCGAATATCCACAGATAGAGCATGTTCCCAAAAAGGTGCAGAATTCCCCCGTGTACAAACATAGCGGTGAGGGGGGTCAGGTAAAGTGGCACAGCCCCTCCAGGTCTCAGGTTCACGAAATGGGTGAGTTCATAGGGGATAAGCCCCATCTGCATAACAAAGCGCCGGAAACCCTCCTGCCCTGCCGAAAGCTGGTAGAAGAAAACCAGCACATTTACCACCACAATCCCGATAGTTACAAAGGGAAAGCTTTGAGTGCGACGGTCATCCTTAAAAGGCATAAGCATAGTTCCAAATACTCCTCAGTCTAAAGTCACTTTGCCTTCTCCAGAAACCAATTCTTGCAACAATATCTCGCCAATAACTGCTCGGCAAAAGTCTGCTTTTGTCATGGTGAGTTTGTCAAAGCATTTCATAAGCTACTGGAACCAATCAAAGAAATCAGCTTCTTCACTCGTTCGGAATGCTAGTTTTGCTGCTTTTAGGGATCAATCATTCATAATTTACACTATAAAGGGAGTGGTTGTCAACCTTTTTATTTCTGAACAGCAAAGAAGATAGGAAGAAGTCCCTGGGCTGACGTTTTTCATTCCTCAGTCAGTAGAGTTCAGGTTCATCTCACTCCTATTCAACCTGCCGGTGTTTTTTGATACGACAACTTGCGGAAATCTTCTACTTAACCTTATAGAAAACGGGGGCGTTACGATGTCAGAACAAAAGATAAGGCACTTGCTTTTGTTCTCTTTTTTTGTTATATTTATGTTAAATCCCGGGCCTACAGAGGGATTCGATCCGGAGGGGAACGGAGAGATTGTCGCTTTAATCCCTCCATCTTACCGGACTCAGGTTATAGCCGCTCTGGACTCTGCTGGTGAGAACTGGAAGCAATTGGTTTCGGTTTTGCGAAAGATGAGCCCAGAGCAGCGGGAGGGGGCTGCCTTCCTGATCGCCAATATGCCTCCTGTAGAGTTAGCAACCATCGATTCCACCTTGTTATTAGAACATATCAGCTATGCTTATCAGGCCTGGAACCAGATGCCCTGGGGTCCGAAGGTTTCTAAAGATCTATTTCTCCATTTTGTTTTGCCCTATCGGGCTGCCCGTGAGCCTGTCACTGAGTGGCGAAAAGCCCTATTTGAGGAATTGGCTCCGCGAGTGAAAAACGCGGAGACCATCGCAGAAGCTGCCTTAGAGTTGAATAGGTGGGTGAAAGAGAAGACTTCCTGGAGGAACCGAAGGATGGCCCAGGTGCTGTTGTCTCAGCGGGGTCCATTGGAGATTCTTCACAGCGGCTGGGGCAACTGTGAAGAGCAGACGATCCTCTATGTAGCTGCTGCCAGGGCAGTGGCGATTCCCGCCCGACAGGTATTCTGTTGGTGGAACACAAGAAGAGGATATCACGCCTGGACAGAGCTCTGGGACGGCACCAGTTGGAGATATCTGGGCTCTGGAGAACCGGCCGGAGAGCTCGACCAGGCATGGTTCAACCAGACAGCCCGTCAGGTGCCAAAAGTATATGCTTACAGCTTCGCCCAGACCCGACTGAAGACAAATATGCTGGGCAAGCAGATAGTTAATCTGGTCGATGTCACCGGGCACTACACCCGTCCAGGTAAGCTGGTAGTGAGAGTGATTTGCGAAGGGGGTCCCGCAGTAGCCGTTCCTGTGCACGTGCTGGTGTACAACCTGGGGGCTTTCCGGTCAGTCGCCCAAGGACTCACGGATCAGGCTGGGCAGGCAGAGATCTCTATTGGGGCAGGAAAATATATCGTCTCTGCCGGCACTTCTGAGCATGACGGTTGGAAATCCGTGCGAATAAACGCAGAAGAGATCAAAGAACTCTCCCTTGATATCAGCAAGGCTCCAGATTTCGCGATATTTAACTTCGCTGCGCAAGGTGATACCTTCGGAGCAAAAACAGAGGGTAATTGACAGGTCAAGAATTACAATTATGAGAATCGCAATGATATCTCTGCTGTTTCTGGTGTTTTTGGGGATAGGAGTGGATCCTCTGCTGGCAAATTTCGATCTGGAGGGTTTTCCTGAACCCTATCGAAGACAGCTCACAGAGGTACTCGACCAGGCAGGAGGGAACCGCGACCAATTGGTTAAAACACTCACAGTAGCCAATTCACAAGGATATTTAGAAGCCGCTTGTTTTCTCATCTCCCAGATGAAAGAGAACGATTTAGACGCCCTACAGGCCGACAGCCACACACTGCTGGAACATATTGAATATGCTTATAAGGCAAAAGAGTCGGTTCCATATAGCTTGCCCGAAGGGCTGTTCTTCGACTATGTGCTCAATTTCAAAATATTCAGCGAGCCGGTCACTGCCTGGCGAAGGCAGCTGTTTGAGACATTCTATCCTTTGATAAAGGATGTCAACAGCCTCAAGGAGGCAGCTCTGGTTATAAACAGATGGATGGCAGAAAACATAAAACTGCTTGGCTCTCAGATGGTAGCCGCTCCGGTGCTGCATATACTTAAGGCAGGCATAGCAGATAAAGAGCAACTCTCCACACTTACGGTGGCAGTTTTGAGATCTGTCGCCATTCCCAGCCGAGTGGCCTACACGAACTATGGTGTACAACAAGAAGGTAGAGAATTCTGGGTTGAAGTCTACATCCAGGATCGGTGGATACCTCTCTATCCCGATGATCCAGAGAATTTCGGGGATTTTTCCAAAGTGGCTCGGGAGCATCATCACAACCTGGCCAAGGTCTTTGCCCGACCTTGTTTCCTGAAGATAGACAGAACTTCAGAGTATGCCGAGCTGGGAGAGATTCTGGTGAGGATCAGCGGTGTCGACCAGCCTGTTTCCGTGGCAGTTCATATTTTTAACTCTGGGTTCTGGTTGCCTGTGGTAGAGAAGCAAGCAGACAGCCAGGATTTGATCCAATTCAAAATGGGGAAGGGAAAATATCTTCTGACCGTCGGAGCTGAAAACCAAAAGGCTCTTCTTCAAAAGATAACTGTGAACCAAAGCGAGACAATTCAATGCTATTTTAACTTCGCTACCAACAAATCCGAAATGATAGAAAAACGACGGGGAGAAAAATGAGACGGTTTGCTTTGCTTACTGGTTTGTTTGTTCTGTGTTTGGCCCTTGGTTGTGCTCAAAACGTTGTGGAGTCTGAGATTAACCACTGGTATGAAACTGCAGGAAGAGAACTTGTCCCAAAGACAGAAAAAAAGCGCATCTTAGCTGCTCTGAAAGAGGCTGGAGCTAATTGGCGACAGTTGGCCAGCGCTTTAGAAGGGGTGAGTCCGGAGTGTCGATCGGGGATGAGATATTTGCTGGCAAATATGCCTAACTATGACCTGCTAGCGATGAGATCCGACATCCTCATCGAGAATGTGGAGTACAGTTACATTGCCAGAGAGAGACTCCCTTGGGGAAAGACTATCCCTGAGCAGCTTTTTAGAACGGCAGTGTTACCCTATCGAGCCACCTCGGAGCCGATAGAGAAATGGCGCAAGGACTTCTTCGAACGGCTCTATCCCCTGGTCTATGATTGCAAGAGCACGGGAGAAGCCGCCGTGAAGGTCAACCAGTGGGCAGCATCTGTGGTGACTTATAAACCATCTACCCTGGTTCAAGGACCTTATGAGATGCTCAAAAGCGGTTATGGCAGGTGTGGAGAGCTCACTAACTTTCTGGTGGAGGCAAGCAGGGCAGTATGTATACCTGCCAGAAGTGCTTACACCCCCTGGTGGCCTATGCGGGATGACGACCACGCTTGGCCGGAGATCTGGGACACTAAAGACGAAAGTTGGCATTTCATCGGCGCGGCCGAGCCTGCACCTTTAGACCATACCTGGTTTGACAAAATTGTAAAGAGAACCGGGAAGGTGTTCGCCAGAGAATTCAAAAGGGCAGAAACTGCCAGGCGAGAACGGCTACACGAGAGAAAGGACTTGAAGGACGTAACCAAAAGATATGTGGACGGGATGGGAATCCTGAGGGTTAAAGTGCTAAGGGCCGGCAAGCCGGCAACCAATGTCCAGGTGAAGCTTTCGGTGTGGAACTTCAGCTCACTGCGTCCTACCGCCTCAGCCACAACTGATAACTCCGGCATAGCCGAAATAGAGATTGGGGCTGGCATCTACCTGCTCACGGCCGGAACGCCAGAATTTAACACCTGGCAACTTATTAAGGTGGACAAAGATGAGGTGAAAGAAGTCGATTTAGAACTGACCCGGCCGAAACGGGAGGAACTGGTCAGGATGCAGTAAAAGGGGCAACTTGGACGCGGCAATTTTGAGGAAACAGCGACCAAGAAGGTGGATGCGATGAAAGAGAGAAGAGTTTATAGATGGGCCCTGGCAGCGGTATTGGCACTGATCCTGGCATTGACCACCGGATGTGGCCCACAAGAGCCGGCGAGATACCATCTCAATGTTGAACTTGTGGGAGACTACCCGTGTATGGCCTGGGATGTATGTGTACAGGACGAATATGCCTTTGTGGCCACCAAGGATAATGCTCTGTTAATATTGGATATTTCACAACCACAGAGGCCGGTGAAGGTGAGCTCTTATGTCCCCGGCGACATTCCAAAAGCGGTGCAAGTCGAACAGGATTACGCCTACCTATTGACAGACACCGGCCGGTATCCGAACGGGAATGCCCGTCTTCATATCATCGACGTAAGTAATCCATACCGGCTTCAAAGGATGGGCGAGTGCTATCTTGGGACATCCCCAGCCGAAGCCCTCTCTGTCAAAGACGCTTATGCCTATGCAGGCAGTGGTAACCTCTATGTGGTAAATGTGTCCGATGTCTCTAATCCACTGTTAATGAGGGAATTATACCTAGGAGGCCGTGTAGCAGCTGTTGATGTGGGCGATACCCTGGCTTATTGCGCAGTGCAATCTCCTTACCAGGAGAGTAAACTGGTCATCGTGGATATATCCGATCCCTCCCAGGCAAAAGTAGCTTTCAGCTACCGAGCCAGCCAGAGGGCAAAATACCCCTATAGCTTTGCCTTCGACATCGCTCGACAGGACAGTTGTCTCTTCATTTCTACCGAGAGGGGCCTACAGGTCATTGATATTGCCAAACCTACAAGGCCCAAAGATATATCCTTTCACCCGGTATACCGGTGGCCCCTCTCTTTTAGCGCCCTCTGTGTAGCCGATCCCTATGTTTACTTAACTTACTGTACTACCGGTCTGAAAATAATCGACATATCCGATCCAACCCATCCGGTGGAGGTAGGATATTACGATATTCTCAGCCGAGATGTAGGAAAGGTTTGTGTAAAGGGCAGCTATGTCTACGTAGCCAGTCTTTGTGCTCTGTACATCTTTCAATTCACCGGTTAATTGTTACAGTTGCCTTCTGGCTATGAATGGACCCCTAAATCTGCCGACAGGCGGGTTTGACCACTTAACCTACCGCTTAAGTACAACCAGGCGATAAATACCCCCAGGACAACGAAGCCAACCAATCCCATCAGTGTGCTTGTGGCAGTGTCGTAGTTTCTCAATACAATACGCACCGCCGAGGCTGGACCGTTCAGTGAAGCATGTGCTACCGCAGGCACCAGAACGCTGCCGGATGCAAGGCGTAGCCAGCTTAAGATGATGGAGAATAGCACGCAAAACCCGATCATCAGGGCTACCCCTGAGATGGGATGCCTTGGATAATTGTATCCCATGAGGATTACCGGTGCGTGCCACAGACCCCAGACCACTCCGACCAATACCATTGCCCGCAGTCTCCCGGCGGGAAGAAGACGCATCAGCAGATAGCCCCGCCAACCAAACTCCTCTCCGAATGCAAAGAGAGTGTTTATCATTACGCCTATAGTCAGGGCAGAGAGGAAAATAGACAACAGCAGGGCTTGGGGCGAAGGCAGAGGCTTCTCTGGAGCCCGTTGGACCGCAGCCTTCATCGCTTCAGAGAGGGTGAAATCAAAATGAGCAGGCGTCAGAAGCACAGAGAGCAGACAGGCCAGCACCGAAAGACCCACTGGCAAGAGCCAAGCAACTAAGTAATAACGAGCTGGACCAATACCCAACCCAGCATCATCAAATCCCTCCTTAGTTATAAACTTGCGGACGATGAAGGCAGCTACCCCGGGGACAAACATCACCGCCCCAAGCACAGCCAGCGCATAAGGAGGGACAGGCCCGGCAAGGGAGACTCCCTGGACTAACATACGCACCTCAAAGGGCCAGGTCAATACAAAAGTTAGAATCAAGAAGGCCAAAATCCCCTTTTTAGAATCCATAAACACCCCCTTTTTCTGCCTCCGACCGCCCACTCAGAACGGCCAGAGAGGCGATCAGTTAACCCCCGAACTGTGCAAGTTGAACCTATGTCGCAAAAATTCAACGCTGGAAAAGCTCGAAGGCTTCTGATATTTGGGACTCTGGGTCAAAAGACAGAACTGCAGAAGGTTGCACACCTCAGATGCGGCGTTGAAGGACCCCTTGAGATTCTTCCAGATGTGTCTCAAGGGTCCTTCTCACCTCCTCTGTCGTTATCGAATCCATACATTTGGGCCTGTCACATCTATCCATATTTTCTCTGGTGCAGGGAGAGCAAGGAAGGCTGCTTTTGACGACAGCCGTGTGCTTCCCCTGTGGTCGCCATATCCGGGGATCAGAAGGACCGAAAACAGCCACTGTGGGTATGCCCACAGCAGAGGCGAGGTGAGTAATTCCAGAGTCATTACCCACGAACCCCTGACACTTGAGGAGGATGGCCGCCAGTTTGCTTAAGGAGAAATTTTCCACCACCAGAGCTCTCCTCGGCCTCATCCGCTGTATTACTTGACGGGTTACCTGCTGGTCAGCAGGGCCGGATACTAAAAGCACCTGCATTCCCAGTTTCTCGATGGCCCAGTTGGCCACCTCAGCGAAGCCCTCGGGTTTCCAGATCTTCCGCGGGCTGCCACTGCCAGGGTGGACAGCCAAGACCCTGCCTAGTCCGTGTTCTGTCCAGAATCTAGAAGCGTACTCCTGAACGGGCCCGGTAGGGAAAATCTTTGGCTCGGTTGGCTCAGCTTTCAGCCCCCAGCTACTGAGTTGAGAGAGAAGATAGTGGCTGTAGTGCTCGATATTTGAATGGGGAGGCAGCGGCGCAATGGGAATCACTTTCTTTACCCCTGCCCGGCGCAGGTTAGCAGAGAATAACCCGTCCGGGTCGCTTACAAGGGAGACAACCAGATGAAAATTAGCAAAGTACTGCGCCAGTTTCTCAGGGAGCGGTGCTTCTGGAACAAAGAAGGAAGCCATTCCAGGCTGTTCTATAGAGCAGACCCGGTGAGCATAGTATCCGCCCTCCAGAAGTTCCAAGCGACAGCGCTGCCCCATCACCTCAAGCCAGGCGCGAGGATAGCACCTCCGCAGGGCCATCAGAAGGGGTAACGTGAGAATCAAATCCCCAATGCCGCCGGTGCGGATGACCAGGATACGCTCAATTTCTCTGTTCCTCATCAACCTAAAGAACAATGTCTACATTAGAAATGTGGCAAGCCAGGGAATAGATTCCCTGGCCAGGGGTGGAAAGCCCATTGAAACTTGGCCGAATGTGGCGTCTGACCCAGTGGCTTTCTTGGTCGTAGCATGAGATTTTTTCCAGGTGGCAAAAAATAACCTCCACAAAATTTGGCAGTTTGCAATTCACTTAAGATACCAAATCTCCCCCGGGAAAGCAACACCTATTTTTCGGCTCGAAACGATGCTGCCCCTTGGGTCTCATACTACTCTCAGCCAATTAAAATGGACTTGACCAGGTGAGATTTCTGGATATATTATGAGTAGCACACAGATGGAGGCTGTACGGAAAGCTTCCGGGAGGGCGGTATGGCTTACCGAATCCCAGAAGAGACAATAGAAGAGATAAGAGAGAAGATTGACATTGTAGAGCTTATCTCCGAGTATGTTGCTCTCAAGAAGCGGGGCAGGAACTATTTCGGGCTGTGTCCCTTTCATCCTGAGAAAACGCCCTCTTTCTGTGTCAATCCAGAAAAGCAGATATACCACTGTTTCGGATGTGGGAATGGAGGCAATGCTTTTTCGTTCCTGATGCAGATGCAGAAGATAAGTTTTCTGGAGGCGGTGAGGATTCTGGCGGCAATGGCAGGTGTAAGCCTGCCTGAACCCAGGGGTCAGGGTACTAGGGACAAGACAAATGACCTGCTTTATCAGGCTAATGAATTTGCTCAGAAGTACTTCCACTATGTTCTATTCAAAGACAAGCGAGCAGAGAGGGCCAGGGCTTACCTGAAGGGCCGGGCTATCTCTGAGGAGATCATCCAGAGGTTCGGCTTAGGGTATAGTGTCTCTTCCTGGGATGGGCTGCTGAAGGCAGCCACCCAGCGGTCTATCTCTGCAGAGACTTTGGAGAAAAGTGGTTTGGCAATAAGAAGGGAGAATGGTGGATTCTATGATCGATTTCGTGACCGGATTATGTTCCCCATTCAGAACCACAGTGGCAGAACAGTGGCGTTTGGTGCCCGGGCCTTAGAGGACTCGCAGCAGCCAAAATACTTGAACTCTCCTGAAACTCCCATCTACCAGAAAGGTTTCGTCCTTTATGGGTTGAGGCAGGCCAAGGATGCTATCCGAAAGGCGGAGCGAGCAATCGTGGTGGAGGGCTACATCGACCTGCTTCGGCTGGTGGAGGCGGGGATTGACAATGTGGTAGCCTCCTTGGGAACGGCTTTAACCAAGGGGCAGGCAGAACTTCTCTCGCGCTACACCCGTAAGGTTACCCTGGTTTACGATGGCGACTTGGCCGGCTCTGCCGCTACCTTCAGAGGGATTGATACCCTTTTAGAGGCAGACCTGGGGGTGGATGTTGTCTCACTGCCCGAGGGCTATGACCCGGACAGCTTTGGGCGAGAAAGAGGAGCCGAGGCGTTCCAGAAGCTCCTGAGCCAGGCCAAGGAGGCCCTCGACTATAAATTGGAAGTCATGGGAAAAAACCAGGATCTCACGAGTGTGGAGGGGAAAAGAGAGGCAATTGCCCGGCTTGTGGAGACAGCCTCGAGGATTAAGGACGAGATCAAAAGAGACTTGATGGTGAAAGAGATTGCCGAAAGACTTGCCACTGACGAGGCAGCAGTCCACCGGGAGATGGCAAGACAGAGAAGGCGGCAAAGAGCCGTCGATCGGGACCAACAACCTCTAACAAAGGCAGAGATAGAACCCCAGGGTTCGGTGGCCGAAAGGGAGCTGCTGCGGATTATGTTGGGCAGAAGGGCTGTAGTAGAGAAGGTGATGGAAGAATTGACCCCGAAAGATTTCTCTGCTGGGCCCTTCAGAAAGATTGCCGAGACCATCTTCGAGATATGTCAGGCGGCTGGTGAACCCCAAGCCGCTGTCGTCATAGATCGCTTACAGGAACCATCCCTGGCAGCATTTGTGGCAAAATTGAGCACTGAGGGTTTAGATGAGAAGCACATAGAGGAATGCCTGGCTGACTGCCTTCGTCGGGTGAGAATAGATGCTGTATCCGAGAAATTGAGTCGACTTAGGGCACAGATAGCCAAGGCCCAAAGAGAAGGTGATAATGGTTGGTTAAACAAGTTAAACCAGCAGTACAATAATTTGGTGAAAGAGAAGGCGAAATTGGTGGTGCAAAAAACTTGACCTTTCTGAGGAAATTTATTATAATAATTAGCGACGGGCCCATAGCTCAGTTGGTTAGAGCAGTCGACTCATAATCGACTGGTCCTAGGTTCGAGTCCTAGTGGGCCCACTTACCTATTGTCTTCCTTCGTAACAGTTGAGAGTGTGGAATCCCAAAAAGAGAAAGCCTCGCCTTATGCGGGGCTTTTTTGAAAAATCCTGCAGAGGTGATGTTCACGTTTGAGAGAACCGCATCTCAACACAGTGGTTGTCCGCCCGAACATCTCTTACTTCCCCTTTCCCTGAGGGCCTGTAATCGATGCCCGGAGCCGGATTCCCTCTAAAACAGTTTGGATTCCTCATCTGTTTCTACATCACCAGTGCAGGATATTTCTAATCTAATACATTCTCCCAAGAAATGCAAGTACTTTTTGGCAAAATTTTGGACCTTAGCCTCAACATACCTCCGGTAATGAATAAGCTTCTACAAAAATCGAAATACCTCTCCAACTCACATTCGGGAAAAAACTCCTCTGAAGATCTTTCTGCCTCCTGCATAGATTCTGCTGAAAAATGGCAATTTCACA
>Ga0164318_10006911_pt1 | contig 11004 bp, 10 predicted proteins | sample GuaBasSedimGuay9_FD_113734 | JGI IMG/M metagenome (GOLD analysis project Ga0164318, IMG submission 113734) | Subseafloor sediment microbial communities from Guaymas Basin, Gulf of California, Mexico - Guay9, Core 4571-4, 0-3 cm | ecosystem: Environmental > Aquatic > Marine > Hydrothermal vents...
CCGCTGCAATCGGTTCGTTTATATATCGAGCCGCCAATTCCAACTCACCGATCACGGGAATACCTGCGCTTCTTGCCGCCTCAATGGGCTTTATATTGTTAGCTACTCCCGGACTCACAACGATAAGATCACATGCACAAAAGGTTTCCGTCCTGTGTGGCCCCAGCTCAAGGGCAATTCCCATAGATGCAGCTTCCCGGGCAGGAGGTCCCAGGGCCTCTTCTTCTACGACGTCCACCGCCGTAACCCTCGCTCCTTCCCTGGTCAAAAAGCGGCACAGGGATACTCCGGTTTTCGCCAGACCAACAACCAGGACTTTTTTCTTTTTCAGGTTCATCTTTTTCTATGCGCTTACCATCCCGATCCACTATCCATCTCAACGCAACTTCAGCGTACTGAGAGACAAGAGGCCAAGGATAATAGCAATAATCCAAAACCTGACAATTACCTTCGGCTCAGGCCAACCCTTCAATTCAAAGTGGTGATGAATAGGAGCCATCCTGAAGATACGGTGGCCGTTACTGACCTTGAAAAAGCTCACCTGAAAGATGACCGAAAGGGCCTCTATTACAAAGATACCTCCCACCAGGACAAGCAGGATTTCATGTTTGGTAATAACAGCGACTGTCCCGAGAGCCCCGCCCAGGGGCAGAGATCCCACATCTCCCATGAATATCTGTGCAGGGTAGGCGTTAAACCAGAGAAATCCCATGCCGGCACCGACAACCGCACCGCAAAACACAGCAAGCTCACCACTGCCGGCCACATAGCGAATCTGAAGATAGTCGGCGATCTTTACGTGACCTGCCACATACGCAAGCACTACATAGGTGGCTGCCGCAACCGTCACGGGGCCGATGGCAAGGCCGTCCAGCCCGTCGGTTAGATTCACCGCATTCGATGTTCCCACGATGACGAAAGTGGCAAAGATGATATAAAACCACCCAAGGTCGGGATTTATCTGCTTGAAAAAAGGTACGCTGACATGGGTGTCAAAACCCGAGCGCATGTAGAGAAGACCCCCGACAAACAACGCTATAACTACCTGCAGCAAGAACTTGCTTCTTCCTTTGAGACCTGCACTTCGTTTCTTTGCTTGCATCAGGTAGTCATCTATAAAGCCGATACCGCCGTAGGTGATCGTCACCAGGAGAACCATCCATACAAAGAAATTGGTCAGTTGACTCCACAGGAGCGTAGTGACGATAATTGAAAAGAGTATCAAAAGCCCTCCCATGGTCGGCGTACCCCCTTTGGTGGCGTGGGTCGGAGGTCCATCGTCTCTGACATACTGTTCTATTCCGTGCTCCCTGAGTTTTTTTATGACCCACTGTCCAAGGAACAGACATATCAACAACGCCGTTAGGCTGGCATAGATTGTCCTGAACGTAATGTAGCGAAATACATTTAACGCCGAGATACTTGTGTGAAGAGGATAAAGTAAATGATAAAGCATCGGGTATCTGTTATCTGATAGAACTTAGTTCGCTTCGCTCACAATTGGTCGAGTGGTCAAGTAGTTGATTACTCCTGTGGTTCAAGAACTTTACGACTCGACAACTTGACTATTTAACTACTCGACTAAAATCGACGGAAGTTCAATGACTTATAGAAATTCCGAGGCATCTGATTATTTGTTATTGGTTGCTGGTTATCGGTTATCCGATTTTCCCTGTCCCGATCAGGTCGGGATCCCGTGCTGGCGATTCGTGAATCGCCCATGCTGCCTTCAGCCCTTCAACCACCTTTTCCATGCCCATGAGGCGGGAACCCTTCACGAGGACCCAGTCGCCGGGGCCAAGACAACGCTTCAGATCTTCTACAATCTCTGCATGGGTGCCGATAAATGTCCTGTTCGGATCCATCCCTGCCTCCACGGCCCCTTCAGCTACAACTTCTGCAAATTCTCCCGTGGCATAAAGCCTGCTTGCCCCCGCGCGCACGATGAGCCTGCCGAGCCGTTTGTGTGCTTTTACGGCGTGTGCGCCCAGTTCCAGCATATCTCCGGTGACGAGAATGCCTCTGCCTTTACCCTTCAAAGACTGCAGGGTGTTTATTGCGAGGGCCATCGAGGACGGGTTTGCATTATATGTATCATTGACGACGTAAATACCACCTGGCAGGGTCAGGATCTCCATACGCCCCGGCAGCGTAGGCACAGCCTCCAGGCCTTTTCTGACTTCTTCTATTGAAAGCCCGATCCTGTAACCGACTGTCGCTGCAGCCAGAGCGCTGTAAATGGCGCCGGCACCCGGCATGGGAAGCCGCACGCGCGCTGATTCATCGTACCAGCAAAGATCAAAAACAGAATTACAAGGATTCAGGCACACGGACGTCGCCCATACCTCGGCGGAATTGTGAATTCCGAAAGTGACCACGCGTCCTTCAAACCTCTCAGCAAGACGGCAAACCCTCTGATCATCAATATTCAGCACGGCTGTTCCATCTTTGTCCAATGCCTCGAGGAGTTCGCCCTTTGCCATCATGACCCCGTCTATGTCGTTTACACCCTCAAGATGCCCTGCCCCTATATTTGTAATTACCCCAACATCGGGCTTACAGATTTCCCCAAGCCTCCGGATTTCACCCCGGTGATTCATAGCGAGCTCAAGAACAGCCCATTCGTGGCTATCCGTAAGCCCGAAGAGCGTGAGCGGAACACCGATAAGGTTGTTAAAGTTTCCCGGCGTCTTCAGCACAGAAAAGGCCTGCCCTAAAACGCTTGCTGCCATCTCCTTTGTGGTGGTCTTGCCATTGGTCCCTGTTATGGCCACTACCGACACCTTGCTTTTCCCCCGGCGGAAGGCGGCAAGATCACCGAGGGCATCAAGTGTGTCCGGAACAGAGACCCAGAAGTGATTCTTGCCAGAGACAAGCGGGTCAGTGCCCAGATAGCTTTCACTTGCCAAAACACCGAGGGCGCCTTTGTCAAATGCATCCTGGATAAAGCGGTGCCCGTCATATCTTTTCCCAGAAATAGCCACAAACAGCTCGCCACCCCGAACTCGACGCGAATCTGTGGAAATCGACTCAAAGCGAGTCATCTCATCTCCGCAGACTAAACGTCCCCCCGTTGCCTTTAGTACATCCGAGACGCTCCAGGCTTGTTGGTCATTTGTCACTTGTTGCTTCGCTCCGATGCTGGATATTTTGTCGCTGCGCTCCGATACTGGATACTGGATACTGGATAGTTGATCACGTCAGGCTACCCAGCAGCCAGCACCCAGCACCCAGCATCTGTCTTCTTCAGACGCTCTCAGGCCGATTGAAAGCGTTGAGGTTTCAGGTGTCAGATTCTTTTCCCCGAAACCTGAAACCTTACGTATTTTCCGATAACCGCCGGGAAACACACTCTCTTGCCTCTACCCTGTCATCAAATGGTATAGTCTGTGAGCCGATGATTTGATGCGTTTCGTGGCCCTTACCAGCGATAATGACGGTATCTCCGGGGCGCGCCGCCCTGATCCCCAACGCAATGGCGCGCCTTCTGTCCTCCTCAACTGCATAGCCGGGAGCATCAAATCCTTTGACTAACTCTCGCGGTTCAAACCTGCGATTTCGAACGCCGGCTATCCCCGGGATGATATCGGCCAGAATCGACCCGGGGGGCTCGCTGCGCGGGTTATCGGAGGTTAGAATACAAAAATCACTCAGGCGGCCTGCAACTGCGCCCATCATTGGGCGTTTGTCTCGATCCCGATCGCCGCCGCAGCCGAATATGGTAATCAGGCGACCAGATGTAAGTTCTTTCACCGCCGTCAGCACTTTTTCCAGGGCATCGGGGGTGTGGGCATAATCAACAAAGACAGAAAACCCGGCACGATTACACACGCGCTCGAGCCGGCCAGGCACACCTTTAAGGTTCTTGATTCCTTGCGCTATGGCGGAGACTGACAGGCCAAGTGCGTTAGCAACACCCGTGGCGGCCAGGATGTTGTAGACATTGTGGCGCCCTATCAGGTAAGAGTTGAACTCAAAATCACCTTCCGGGCATTGCACCAAGCCCGATGTGCCTTCAATCCCCGTCCGGATGTTTCTGGCACGGACCTGGCAGCCGTCTGAGAAGCCAATTTTCAAACACCTTACCGGGACCTCCGAGGCAAGCTTCTTCCCCCTCAGATCGTCACAGTTAATCACCGCCGCGGCGACTGCACGTTTTGACCCGGACTGAAGACAGTCAAGACACAGCTTCCTCTTGCATTGCCAGTAAGTTTCCATATCCCCATGATAGTCGAGATGGTCCCTCGACAGATTTGTAAAAACGCCTATGTCAAATTTACATGAAGCTACTCTATCAAGAGCCAGTGCATGGGATGAGACTTCCACAACAACATGCGTTACCCCCGTGTCGGCCATCTGTCGCAGGATGCGCATCAGGTCGAGGGACTCGGGTGTGGTCACCGGGTTCGAAAACGTCCGACCTGCAAATCTGTAATTGATTGTACCGATGACACCTACATTGCAATCGGCGGCTTTCAATATTGACTCCACCAGGTAAGCTGTTGTTGTTTTTCCATTGGTACCTGTAATTCCGACAACAACAAGCTCACGAGATGGATCCCCGTAAAAGGCAGACGAAAGGGCAGCCAGGGCAAACCTCGCATTTTCAACCTCAACCACACTAACCGACGGCGGACCCGACCACTTTCTTTCAGTCACAACAGCAACGGCCCCTCTTTGTACCGCATCTTCTATGTAATCGTGTCCATCGGATTGATGCCCCTGGATCGCTACAAATAGGCTGCCGGGGGTTACGCCGGCTGAATAGTAGTGAATCGAGCTGATATCGCGATCTTCAGAACCAGCTATGCGTTTCACGCTCACAGAATGAAGAAGGCTGCCAAGTTTCATTTATCGTTCACCATTGTGATGTGATTTGTCGCTACCCTCCGGTATCCACCCTGTAGGGGCGATTCATGAATCGCTCCTACTGCCTACTCAGCCACCCGACTCCGGCTCAGGCGGACCGAGTGATGCGGAGTACTTCCCCTCAGGCACTCTGAGCTCGGGAGGTATTTTAAGATACTGAAGCGTCTCACGCGCAATCTGCCGAAAAACCGGTGCAGCCACTACGCCGCCATAGCGGTCTTTTTCAGGCTCGTCTATCACGACAACGACGACAACTTCAGGCTTCCCTGCCGGCACAAAACCTATAAACGAAGCCGTATGTCTGTCTTTGGCATATCCCTTTCCTTCGGGATCTGCCTTCTGGGCCGTGCCCGTCTTTCCGGCTACCCGATAGCCGCTCAGTGCCGCCTTTACGCCTGTGCCCCCTTTAGCGACGACTCTCTCGAGCATACGGGTCAGGAGGCGTGCTGTTGTTGATGAAATAACCCTCCGCACCCTTGAGGGTCGAAAGTTCTTTATTATCCGCCCGCTTCGGTCTGTCATTGCCTGCACCAGGTAGGGCTTCATGAGAACACCGTCGTTGGCTATGGCAGAGAGCGCAGTTGCTATCTGCAGTGCAGATACAGAAACACCTTGTCCAAAACAAATGGCGAGGGCATCCATATGAGACCAGCGCTTAAAAGGAAGCAAATTGCCGGCGCTCTCTCCAGGGCAGTCGATGCCGGTTTTCTCTCCAAAACCGAATTCTCTTAGTTTCCTGTAAAAGTAGGCACTGCCGATTCTTTCACCTATTTTTGCTGCGCCGATGTTGCTGGAGTATTTTAGAATGTCCTGAAGGGAAAGTGTTCCCCGCGGATGAATATCATGTACCACAAGCTTGCCGACCCGGTAGTTTCCCTTCTCGCAATAGATGCGGGTGTAAGGCGTGCAAAGCCCCGACTCCAGGGCTGCTGCGGCCAGGAAAACTTTGAATGTGGAGCCCGGCTCAAAGGTATCGGTAATCGCGCGATTTCTCCACAACCAGGGTTCGTATTTTTCAAAGGCATTCGGGTTAAACTGAGGCACATGGGCCATGGCCAGAATCGCTCCCGTGCGGGGAACCATCACCACTGCCACACCTGACTTTGCTGAAAACGCCTCAACCCCCCTGGCCAGTGCCTGCTCGGCAATGTACTGAATGTTCTTGTCGATGGTTAAAATCAGGTTATGTCCATCCTTACGCTTCCCTGTAGCCGCCTCTACTGTAAAGGAACGCCCCAGAGCATCCCTGAAGATGGTCCAGTTGCTTTCGCGGCCGCTCAAGGAAGAATCGTAATAGTATTCAAGTCCCTCCAGACCCTTTCCGTCGGTTCCACAAATTCCGATAACCTGTCCTGCCACAGTCTTCAGCGGGTAAAACCGGCGGCTTTCCCGGACAAAACCGATTCCTCTAAGCTTTAATTTCTTCACTGCTGACACGTCTTTTGGATCTGCCTGACGCTTGACCCATACAAATGCCCTGTCTGAGGAAAGCTTTTGTGCAAGCACGCTCTTGCGCAGATTCAGAGTACCTGCCAGGGCTGCCGCTGTCTGGTCCGGGTCGGAAACCTGCTTCGGGTAAGCGCATATGGATGACACCTCGATACTTACCGCCAGTTCTTTGTAATGCCGATCAAAAATGGTTCCCCGTCTCGGCTTGTTGCAAAATGCCTTTTTGTATTGTCCTGCAGCCCTTTCGGAAAGCTCACTGCGGTCCAGGACCTGCAACTGAACAGCCCGGCCCAGTATGATGCCAAAGCAGATCGCCAGGATCGTGGCTACCAGAAGGATCCGAAAGCGAACCCATCTGGTAGAGTCTCTCTTTTTTTTTACGAAGCCTTCTGTCATGGCATGACAACAATCTGGTCTGGTCGGGGCATCACCAACCCTAATTCCTCAGCTATCCGCCTGATGCGTTCCGGAGATCTGAGCCGCGCTTCTTCTATCTTTAGCTCGCTGCGAACTGCTATCAGGCGCTGCTGCTCCCGTCTGGCCCGGGCAATTTCATACCCCGTTTTCACATACTGGACCCGACACCAGCTATAGACTAACAACTCTGCCATAAACAGGACTATGAATACCACCCAGAGAACCGTCGCGGAAGGCCCCCGGGCCGAGACTTTCCTCTTCTGCATTTTGCCGACTCTCCCAATCCTAAATCCTTTCTGCAGCGCGCAACCGGGCGCTTCTGGCCATCGGGTTCTCATTTATCTCAACGGAATCCGGCCTTGCCGGTTTTTTCGTGAGAATACGAATCAAGGGCTTTTTCCCGCATACGCACACTGGAAGGCCAGGGGGGCATATGCACCCGCGGGCAAGGGCCCTGAAGCGCTCTTTTACAATCCTGTCTTCCAGCGAATGAAATGAAAGGATGCAAAGCCGTCCCTTTGGGTTTAACAGATCAGCAGCCTCCCCCAGGAATCTCTCCAGGGTCTCCAGCTCGTTGTTCACCGCTATCCTCAGGGCCTGAAACGTGCGCGTTGCCGGATGGATGCGACGGGGGCGATGCCTCGCAGGAATGGCATTTCTGACGATTTCAGCAAGGCGCAAACTTGACCGGATACTCTCGTGACGCCGGGCCATGACAATACCCCTGGCAATGCGGGGGGCCCACGGCTCATCTCCGTATTGCTTTATGATACCTGCAAGCTCTTGCTCTGACAACCCGTTTACAAGCATTTCAGCCGTCTTTCCTTTCTCGGGATTCATCCGCATATCCAAAGGCTCGTCACGCAGAAAGCTGAAACCCCGCCCGCTTCCCTCCAATTGATACAGCGAAAGCCCCAAATCGAGCAAGATCCCGTCCACTCTCGGTATGTGCAACCTGGAAAGAATCTGCGGGAGATTGGTGAAGTTGTCGTGAAAGATTCGAACTCTCGGTTCGAAAGGGCGGAGAAATTCCCGTGCATGGGCAACGGCATCAGGGTCTTGATCGACGCCGACGAGGTAGCCATCCGGACCGATGGCTTGCAAGATGGCATTGGCATGGCCGCCCCCCCCTATGGTAGCATCTACATATGTCTTATCAGGTGAGCAGTTGAGATAATCGAGGACTTCTTTGACCATCACAGGGACATGACGATAAGACATCGCTCTGTCTCCCTTTCAGGGACATTAGAGCCCGAGTGCAGCAATCTCGTTTCTCACATCCTCGTTTTTCAAATCATTCTCAAACCTGTCACCCTCTGCCACCCAGTTGCTTTGTGACCATATCTCAAAGTGGTCCATCACGCCGACCAGCACAATCTCTTTGTTAAGACCAGCATATTGCCGGAGAGTTGGTGGAATCAGGATGCGTCCCTGCCTGTCGATAGGACAATCAAAGGCGCCGCCTATGAAAATCCTCCGAAAGCGCCGCATATTCTCGCTCTTTACGGCTAAATTGAGGATACGCTCTTCAATCTTGTGCCATTGCTCAAAACTATAACAGAACAAGGCGCCATCCATCTTTGAGATCATTACCCCCATTACACTGCTTTGTTTTAATACATCTCGAAAACGGGCGGGGATAATCAGGCGACCTTTCGCGTCCAGATTGTGAAATGAACTTCCACGGAACATGACTCCCCCCGGCTCTACTTACATCCACTTTACACCACTTATTAGCCTCTTACCGATGAAAATTTAAAATGTCAAGAAAAAAAGCATAACAAAGGTGCATTATTTTTTGAATGATTAGCGCATATTAAAAGAAAGAACCAAAAATCTCTTTTGGTGGTTTTTTGTGGTGGGGAGGTCCCTGTCGATATGCAGTATGGCAGGCGTACCGAAGGCACTACATGTTGGGGAAATGGTCAAGCAGGCCGGGGGCACCTTCTCGTCCCTGCGCTCTGCGTGGGGACGCACCTGCGCTCTGCGTGGGGACGCACCCGGGCCGGCGGTTCCGACGCAGAGCATGGTTCCGACGCAGAGCATCGGAACCAGGATAAGGTAAGAAAATGCGAATATCGAAGCACGAATATCGAGGAAGTTCTGAGTTTGGGACATTTAGATCTTCTCGCTGCTGGTAGCGGCGCACCATCCTATCCTGGTCCCGCCGCTCTGCTTCCATTCTCTCCTCGTCCCGCCGCTCTGCGGGGGGGACGCCGCCGGGCCGGCGGTTCCGACGCAGAGCATGGTTCCGACGCAGAGCATCGGAACCAGGATAATTTCGAATTTCGAATTTCGAATTTCAGCCAAATAATGCTCTTTATTACCGTCGCTGCTGGTAGCGGCGCACCATCTTTTTGTGCTCTGATAGTGTGCGGGAAAAATGGTGGGAGCCGTCATTTTTTGACACAAAGTAGAGGTAAGGCTTTTCGGATGGGTAAAGGATCGCTTCAATGGATGCCCGGCCGGGATTAGAAATGGGGCCTGGCGGAAGACCGCCAATCCTGTAAGTATTATAAGGCGTGACAGTATCAAGGTCTTTTCGGGTCAAGTTTCCGTCAAAATCCTGAATTCCGTAAATCACTGTGGGGTCGCTTTCAAGGCGCATGTGGCGCCTCAGCCGGTTCAGAAATACAGCCGCAATGAGGGGGCGTTCCTCAGCTTTTGCGGTTTCTTTTTCTACAATAGAGGCAAGCGTGACCACTTGATGAATCGTAAGCCCCATGGCCCGAGCCCGCTCGGTCCACGCCGCGGTGAAGACGGAGCGGAAGCTGGCAACCATCTTCCTTATAACCTGCTCAGGAGTCACGCCTTTGGGAAAATAATAGGTGTCTGGAAATAGGAACCCTTCAAAGGTATCACCTTCCACGCCAAGCGCTTGCATAAGCTCCGGGTCGGATGCTGCTTTCAAGAACGCCTCCTTTGACATGAGCCCCGCTTTTTCAAGAATCCGGCCGATTCTCGATATCGTGCTCCCCTCAGGGATAACGACTTTGTGCAAGATACTTTCACCACGCACGAGGCTGTTAAGAATACCCGCAGGAGACATGGAAGCATGCAGCAGGTACTCTCCGGCTTGAATCCGCTTGTCATCTCCTCTCAAACGGGCAAGCAACCGGAATCTTCGAGGGTGCCGCACCAGTCCAAGCTCTTGAAGCCGGGTAACTGTTTCAGAAAAGGACTGGCCAGGCTTTATCCATATAACAGCAGTTTTTTTATAAGCCTTATCACCGCTTGTCGCGTACCTGTAGAACGATACCGCCGCGCTTGCGGCGGCAACCGACAGCGCAATTATTATTGCTATAGCAACCTTTTTCACAGTTTCATCATCGCCTCTTACCTGAATTAAGCGATTTCTGGCCCGATTCAGGCCTTAACGCCTTCCGTTACCCAACGATAATCTCGTCAAGTGACCGTTTCGGCACGTGATGCACACCCTGGCCATCCCGCCAGTACCTGATATCTCCGCCGTTGCCTGCCGCATCGATGAGCACGGTCTCTCGTGGCTTGCCAATGGCGATTACCAGCAGGATTTCCAGGTGTGCCGGAATCCCGAGCGCCTGGCACAGCTCCTTGCGCTTGACAGAACCGATCATACATCCGCCCAACCCCTTCTCTGTTGCACCAAGCAGGATGGTCTGAGCCGCGATACCATGATCGCAGCCGAACGATTTTGTGATAGCCGTATCGCCCAGTACGATGATGTAGCCAGAGGGCCTTTCACCTTCTGCGGGCCCATTCCAGTCCCGTAAATATCCTGCCCACGCAAGATGCTTGAAAATAAGCCGGTTTTTTTCAGGCTTTGCGGAAAGAACGTACTTTAAGGGTTGCAAATTTGCGGCGGAGGCACAGTAGCGGGTAAGGTCAACAAGTTCTTCCAGTGTCTCACGCTCTATCGGAAACTCTTCAAAGAATCTGCGATAGCTACGATTTTTGCGCACCAGATCGGCAATCATTTTCTCCTCCTTCCTGAATATCCTAATATTGACAATTCACCCTGTCAACGGATTGATAACATTCGGCGAGCGTGCTATCAAGATATTCGCAACTGGTTTTAGTGATGCAAAACTTGTGAAAATATGTTAGGGAATCATAGTTGACGGCCTGTTACCCACCTCCCTTTTCACTTGGTATAAAATGTTTTTTGACAAATCTAAGGCTTGCTGCAGGCGATGTCAAAACTCGCCCTCCGGGCTCAAAGAGTTGACATCGCCAAATCTTCCGCTTCGCCAAGATTTGTTAGCAAAAAAACGTTTTAATGACCGCTCA
>Ga0164318_10006912_pt1 | contig 11003 bp, 7 predicted proteins | sample GuaBasSedimGuay9_FD_113734 | JGI IMG/M metagenome (GOLD analysis project Ga0164318, IMG submission 113734) | Subseafloor sediment microbial communities from Guaymas Basin, Gulf of California, Mexico - Guay9, Core 4571-4, 0-3 cm | ecosystem: Environmental > Aquatic > Marine > Hydrothermal vents >...
CAGAGCGTCCGCGCTCCGCCCGTTCCGGGTCCTCGCCCTGAGGACCCGTCAGGGTCCGAATGGGTAATGGTGACAGTCATCGGTGCGGCCTTTCCAGGATTCTTACATGCTCCCCACAAATATGCCTCACTTTCTACCGCAATCACGGGCCGGCGGATACGTTAGGGAACACTCAACATACATCACGCCTCCGAAGACTGCAGCAACCCGCCTATAATATAAGACACAGCGGGATGGGGGAAAGTATGCAAAAAATCCCGTTTTTTCCAAAAAACTGCGATGCATTACAGCGTCGGGCAGTTGTGCCAGTAGCAGGCCGATCAGGCTCCAACCGGGCGATGCCGCCTGCTTACAAGCAGTTTCATAAGGAGATTGATTCCAGGAAATTTGGCATTGCGGAAATATTTCATCTCGTCCGGCCCGAACAAGCCCGTCAGCCTTGCAGATACGGCCAGCACCATAACCGAAATAATGCCCGCCCCTATCAGGAATACCAATCCTCCGACAGCCGGTTTTCCCACAAAGTCTTCGCCAAGCCTCTGTGCATAAGGCCACAGGAACCTCAGAGGATAAAGCAGCGCCACAGGCAGGCAGGCAAGCACGGCCTTGCTGAAAAACCTGTAAGGAAAATAAAAACCGCCGATAAGCCTTGTTGAGATATATATGGTTATCGGCGCAATGAAAAGGCTCCTCGCATATCCCGCCAGAACAACTGACCATAGGTCGGGCCATATCGCCAGCAAGGCGGCGACCACTCCCACTCCCGCAATGCCCGAAAAAATGCGGGGAACAATCATCCACTGTGCCTTCTCCAGAATCCTCAGTCCAGCCGCTACAGGAAGCAGGATTATAATCATTAACTGCAGCGGCAGCAGCGCGATAGCAAATCCGCCCGCCTCCAAGCCGCGCAGCCCGGAGAGGACTTCAAGCCCCTTATCCAGAAATATCAGCCCCACTGCAATGAGAGGCAATATCATTACTATCAAAAGTTTGTAATATGAGCGGAGGAGTTCGGGCAGGCGCGACTTGTCCTGGTAATAGGCCTTTGTAAGCATCGCGGTGACCAGCGGAACTATCGCCAGTGTGAAGAACGATATCGCCTGCGTGGGCATTAACGAGGCAAGGTTGTATGTGCCTGCCGCCCCCTCTTCCGACCGCAGGAAATAGCCCACGAGAAATATTATAATCTGCGGGCCGAACAGAAGTGTCAGGATATTGTTGGAGACTATCGCGCCGGAGTAGCGGAATATGCGGTAGCCGGTCACCGGCTCATGCGGGGCATCTTCGGGCACGGTGCGCTTGAACCTCAGGCGCGGCAGCCCCACGGCGAAAACGAGTAACATAAGCCCATAGCCGGTTGCTTCACCGGCAAGCCCGCCGACGACACCCCAGCGGAAAACCTTAATATAGATGTAACTGGACAGCGGGAACGCCACGGCCCCTATCACGGACATCAAGGCGACCAGTTTTATCCAGTAAGCCGCCACATAGCCCTGGCGGAGCGTCTCCTTGAAAATGGTTACCCCTCCCAGTATCACCATCATTATCAGCGCAAAACCAAACCTTGTGCTGAACATGATGTCCAGCCAGCCGCGGAGCAATACGAAGAAAACCAGCATTCCCGCTATTGCGAGACACTGGAGGAAAAGCATTTTTGCGATAAGCCTTCGAAAGCCGCGTACATCGCCCCGGGCCGACAGTTCAGCGCCGAACCTCAACGCCGCCTCGCTCAAGCCCATCTGGCCGACCAGCCACACATACCACCACATATTCTTGAGGAGACTGTAATCGTTCCACTCCTGCTTGGTCATTGTTCGCGTAAGGACGGAGGTGGCGATTATCGCCATGACCATAACGAAGAGCCGCGCGCCCAGCGTCCACGGCGCAAGCCGCGTGAACGTGCCGGTTACCGTCTCGGGAGATGGGATATTTTCGTTGGGTTGATGTGTTTGACTGTTCATGACTGCTTATTTTCCGTGATGACTCTTATCCATTCTTTCTTATCAAAATCATAGCGTTTGATAACGCGGGCAGGACAGCCTGCGGCGACGCAGTATGACGGAATGTCGCGGGTCACCACGCTGTTTGCGCCGACGACGGCGTGTTCTCCTATGGTAATACCCGGCACGATTGTAACGTTGGAACCTATCCAGACGCTGTCGCCTATTACAACAGGTTTCGTGGGCACATTTCCCTCAAGAAGGGGTTTCTCGACATCCTCAAAATCCCGCCCCGCGCCGACGATCACACAGTGATGGGCTATCTCAACGTCGTTTCCCACCGTTACCGGTCCGCGATACACGCCGAAGAAATTGAGGCGGGAGCGTTCACCTATCCTGATAGGACCGGCATAAGCGCCGAAGCGCAGTCCATCAAACAATCTTGCATGGTCGCCTATCTCGACTTCGTACTTGCAAGGCATCAATTCGCCGAACCTGCAATCGCGATCTACCTGGGTACTTTCCCCTATTTTCAGAAGACCGGCATCTTCAAACCAGAATTCACATCCGCCCGCAATGTAGGCGTTCCTTCCTATTTGCGCCCCCATCTTTCGCAGGAGATGCTTTCTCATCGCCGAGCCCAGCCGTCCCTTCAGGTGCGAGGCCACCTCCATGCCCCTGTGACCATCCAGCATTCGCAGCCCCACAGCGGCTCGTATCGGACAGCTCAGCACACGCGCAACAATTTTGCCTAATCCGCTCATCGTTTGGAACTCCAACATCGTGGATTCGTGCTCACCCCGGCAGCCACCTGTCCGACCAGCGCACAAAGAGGTACAGCGTGAGCAGCAGCCACAAGAGGTCCACCCTGCCGCCCTGCTGGGCGCGGCACAGTTCCTCCAGCCGCTCATCCCTGAAGATGCCCGCGCGGCTGATTCCGGAGGTCCTGTATGCTTCCAGGAAAACGGAAGGGATTTTCCGGCGCAGCCAATCAACGACAGGTGTGCTGAACCCCACCTTGGGCCTGTAGATGATGTCTCTGGGCAACAGTGGCTCCATGGCCTTGCGCAGGAGATATTTCGTCTGTCCGTCGGACCGGACCTTTGTGCTAAGCGGCGTGCCGAGTGAAAAGCGGATTATCGACGGGTCATAGATGGGTGACCGAACGTCCATGCCGTAAAACGCCGGCACTTTTTCATTCTCCACGGAGTAGTACTCCGCCAGCCAGAAAGGGAAATCGCGGTAAACCATGTGGTCGACCAGCGGCGCATCCGGCGCCGCATCGTTAATGGCGCGAACGTATTTATCGACGTACGAATACGATTCTTCTCCGTCCCGCCTCTTAAGAAAATCCGGCCGGAACAGCGAGTTCTGCAGGGTATCCGGCGCCAGAAAGGCCTTTCCGGGGTATAGCACCCGCCCACGCGACAGGTTGTACATGTTCCATCTCAAACCGAACGGCACCCACTTGTCCCGATGCCCGGGCGGGTGGATGTTGATTAAAAGGCTGGCGAGTTTATGGAACAGTCGCGGCCAGCGCCTTATCTTCCCCCACCTCTCCTGCAACAAAGTGGAGACCGTGTTGTACAACGACGACCCGTAAAGGATGGTATCGCTGCCTTCGCCATTGAACACGACCTCAATTCCTTCCTTTTGCGCGGCCCTGCAGATGATGTCGAGCATGCCCATCTCGGAGGTCGCTATCGGCTCGTCCAGCCGCGTGACGACCGCTTCCAGCCCGGTAAAGTAGTCATCACGTCCGACGTAGAACTCGTGGTGAATGGTATCGTACCTGTCCGCCACCGCCCTGGCGAAGGGCATCTCGTCAAAGTCCGGCGGCGGTTTCCCCCATGTCTTGTCCAGGCCCAGGCTGAAGGTATGTATCGGATGGTCGAACCGGCTTGCCACCAGGGCCGTCACAGCGCTGGAGTCCATCCCGCCGCTCAGAAACACCGCTGTTTTTCTATCGTCCAGCCGCCGACTCACGGCAGATTTCAGTTTCTCCAGAAGTCTCCCCGCGATCTCGTCGTCAGTGCCGGTAACTTCTTCGCGCTGCTCCCATGCCTTCCAGTACGACCTGTGTTGCGCGCCGGACGCCGATACGGTCGCGTAGTCGCCCGCGGCGAGTTTGTTGATGCCTTCAAAAAAGGTGAGCGGCGGCGGGGCCGCGCCGAATGTCACGTAATGATAAAGCGCGCGTTCGCAAAGGCGACGCATATGAGGCAGGACGTTAAGAATCGGCCTGACCCGGCTGCTGAAGTAGCACACGCCGTCGTGCACGGCGTAGTAGAGTTGCTTCAGGCCGCAGCGGTCGCGAACAAGGTACAGAACGCCTTTGTCCGCATCGCACGCGACAAACGTGTACTCGCCCTCGATTCGCGTGAACGCATCCGTGCCGTGTTTCGCGAAGATGTCCGCGGTTACCCGTGCCGGGTTCGCATCTCGCAGGGATTCCTCCGACCAGCCTTCGGCCAGGGTCAGCACCCCTTCCCAAACCACGTGAACCCGCCCGTCGGACGCCGTTGCGGGAGGATACCTCTCATCAACGGCACCCGGCGACGCTTCCAACATGCAGGCCATGACCAGGCGACCGCCATCGGAAACGTGCACGCCTTTTGAGCCGCGCAAGCCCTCTTCGGAAACGCCCCACATCTTTGCAATCAGCGCGGCGGAGAGAGGCTCTGCGCCACGGTCTATATTGAATGCTCCGCATATCCGGCCCAACTCCGGCCCTCCTAGAATGGTGGGGTGCACGTAAAGTTTAAGGGTAGATGGCGCGAGCGACGGGGCAAACCTATTTACGGAGCGCAGACGCTCCAAAGGAGCGACCAACTCGTAGAATGCGGTCCGACCCTAGCGGCCTATGCATCCCGAATGGTTTACCCTCAAACTTTACGCACACCCAGAACAGCGTATCGTTCCGCGCTTCGCCCTATGGCGGAAACCTTCTCTGCTACACCGGCCTCCGGGCAATCCAGTGACGGTACCACGAGAAGAAGGTGACAAGTTGCAGCAGCACCCACTTGTTGTCGGCCTTTCGGGCGCGATGCGCCCTGATAAGTCTTCGAAGCACGTTGAAATTGAGCAGCGTGCCGGCCAGTTCGCTTGACCGCCTCATCTCTTCTTCCAGCATGTCCGCCAAGACGCCGGACAACCAGTCTATCACGGGACTGGTGAACCCCACCTTTTTCCTGTTTATTATTTCATCGGGCAGGATGTTCTCCATGGCCCTTTTCAGGAGATACTTGCCCCTGCCGTCGCCGACCACCGCGCGCTCGGGCAGCGCCATGGCGAACTCCACCATGCGCCTGTCCAGGAACGGCAGCCTGGCGTCAATCCCGTGTGGAAATATCGCCGCCCTCGCCCAGTGCTCCACGGTCCAGACCTTGTAGTCGAGGTAGTTCATCTTCTGCAGCATCGTGGCGCGCGGGCGCGCTTTGTCCATCTCCCGGTAAAACTGCGCCACGATGTCGTAAGATGAAATGCCTTGAACGCGCTTCAGGAAATCACCGGCCAGAAGGAGGCGCTTGAAATCCTCGCCCATCTGGATGCCCGAGCCCCAGTAGAGTCTTTGACGGCGCGAGGCCCTGGAGCACATCTCGCCGCGGCGGTCGATGCTGCGATAGTGGCCGAATAGGCCCGGCACGCGGTTTCGCCGGTACGCCGCCGCCCGCAGGAGGAAGCGCGGCTTCGCCCGCAGGCGGGCCTCCTCGGCCTCCAGCGCGCGCGCATCCCCTATCGCCCCGGCGCCGCTGAAATCGACGTCGCCCGCCTCACCGTACAGCGCCACCGCCGCCCCGCACTCCGCGGCTTTCTCCGCTATGGCATCCAGCAGCGTCGCTTCCGAGGCGGTGTACGGGTCGTCCATGTTAACGTGCAAACGCTTAAAGCGGTTTATCAATCCTTCACGGTCGAGTATGACTTCGTAGTGTTCGGAGCCGAGTTTCCCGGCGACCAGGCGCGCCTGGGCCATCTCGCCCATCGGCTTGCCGTCAGGCCCGGCAAAGCCGAGTGTAATCGTCTTGATTTTCTTTCCCCGGGCGTCCAGCGCGGCCAGCATGGCGCTGGAGTCCAGCCCGCCGCTCAGAAAAACGTCGGCGCCGCCTTGCGCATAGCGCGACATGTCGTTCGTCGATGCGCGCATCAACTCCAGGGTCCGCTCGGCGAGTTCTTCGTCACTGCCTTCCACCAGCGGGGCCGAGAGCATGTTCCAGTACAGGCGGGCGGATTTTGCGCCGCTCTCGGCGAATGCCGCCATCTCCGCGGGCCGCAGTTTGCGAATGCCCTTGTATAATGTATATGGAGCGGGACACGCGCCGAAGGTGAAGTGGTGATAGACGCCCTCATCATCCAGGGCACGCTCGACTCCGGGACATTCCAGGAGCGCGGCGGCTTCCGACGCGAACCAAACGGCCTCGGCCGTGACCGTGTAGTAAAGCGCCCGCGTACCCGTCCTGTCGCGAGCCAGCGCCAGCCGCCTTTCCCCGGCGTCGTACAGGGCCAGGCCGAACTCGCCCTTTACGTCATGGATGAAATCGTCGCCCTTTTCGACGTAGAGCGCCGCTATCTTCTGCGCGGCGTTCGGCTGCGCGCCGATCTCCTCGGTCAGCGCGCCCTCGAAGGCAAGGATGATTCCCCTCTCCGCCTCGGCCGCGGGTTGAACCATCTCGTCCTCCGGACAGCCTGCCTTGAGCCACCTGTAGCCGATGCACGCCCGGCCGTCCGCGCTTTGCGCGACCCTGTGCCCGTCTGGGCCGCGATGCTTCAGCACGGCGCACATCGCCTCAACGACCGCACAATCGGCCGGTGAGGCTCCCTTCAGTTTCATTACTCCGCATATCGCGCTCATCCAATCCCCGCTGCTCAGCCGCCTTTGTCCGACTCAAGTATCGGTGTCATCAGCCGCATCGATTCTTTGAACAGGTCTTTCGCCTTTTTCATTTCCACGTTTATTACACCGGACAATTCATCGCGCCTGTTCCAGACGTCATCGAACCTCCGGCTGAGCAAATCGTAATTGACATCGAGGTATTCGCCCGCGGCCTGAAGCCCGAAGCGGCCCAGGAAATTGGTTATCTTGCCGCTGCCGCGGCCTATGCCCACCGACGGCACACCGGCCACCGCGCCCATTATTATCAGGTGCAGGCGGCTGCTGATTATCACGTGAAGCCGGGAGAGGAACGCAAGCAGGTCTTCGGGTTCCCTGTAGCCGCGTATCATCCGCGTCTCCTCGCCGCGCTTCATCTTCGCGGCTATGTCGTCGCCGACCTTGTCGTCGGTGTGCGGGTTCATCGGCACGAAGAGCACATGCGCTCCGTATTTTTCGATTATCGCATCGCACATCCGCACCACCGCGTCCATATCGACGACCTGTTTCTGCGACGATATGCAGACGCCGACGATCGGTTTGTCGTCATTCCAGAGATTTGCATCGGCGGCGATTTTGTCGGCGGCATTCGAGGCGGCGGGCTCCAGGGCAAAGACGGAGTCGCCCGACACGTGTATTTTCCCGCTGTCCATGCCGTAGTCGATGAGAGTCCGGCGGGTCTCCGCGTCGCGCACCAGCAGCAGGTCAACGGCGTTCAGCCCTTTCAGTATCGCCCTGCGGTATTTTTTCGTGACTATTCCCTCGGCTATCTTCCGGAAGTTTACCAGCCCGAGAGTCGCCTTCGAGGCGATGCCGAGGAGTTTCGTCTTGCGCCCTTCGTAAAATTTATGATTGTACGGTCCGCCGCCCGTGCCGCAGACGACGGTCTTGCAGCCGCACTCTCTTGCGATGCGCAATCCCTCAAGCATGTGCATCGGGTAGTCGTGAATGCCGGTGGCTCCGCCGTGGATGTAGACATGCGCCCACTCACAGGCCTGGCGGATTTCGTCCGTCCACATCGGCCTGCCGCTGTGCGGGTCGAAAACCAGGGGAACGCCCTTGATGTCCAGTTTCCGGGCGGTCTCTTCGGGCTTGACGGTTACGACGGATATTTCGAGGCCATCCTGTATTTCACGCAGATGCGCCACAATTGAAGCGAGGATGGCTTCATCGCCGACATTGTCGCAGCCGTAGGGTACTCCACATATCAAAACTTTCGTCATACCCGCTCCGTAAGCCATGAAAAAGGGGCACGAAATCGTACCCTCTGAATCGGCAATCGCCGCTGCAAACTTCAGTTGACGGTGTGCGGCGGCAACGGTTCAACCCTCCGGCGCGTTCGAATCGGATGGGTCTTCCTCATCTCTCCCGGTTTCCTTACCCATTTTCCCGGACAGGTTTTGCCGGTATCTTAAACGTTTGATAATCTCGCGTTCGAAGCCTATTTCCTTCGGGGTGTAAAATTTCTTTTCCTTGAGCGCCTCCGGCAGATGCCCCTGTTCAACGAAGCCTTCTTCGTAATCATGTGCGTACTTGTATCCCTTGCCGTAGCCCAGGTCTTTCATCAGTCGCGTGGGCGCGTTGCGTATGTGCAGAGGCACGGGCTGCGGCCCGGACGCCTTTATCTCGCGCTTCACGTTATTGCAGGCGGCGTAAGCCGAGTTCGACTTTGGCGCGGTGGCCAGGTAAATCGCCAGTTCGGCGAGCGCGGTATCGCACTCCGGCATGCCGAGGAAGCGCACCGCCTGCATGGCGGCGACCGCCAGCGGCAGCGCCTGCGGGTCGGCGACCCCTACGTCCTCGGATGCGAAACGCACCATGCGCCGGGCGATGTACATGGGGTCCTCGCCGCCCTGGAGCATCCTGCCCAGCCAGTAGAGCGCGGCGTCGGGGTCGCTGTCACGCATCGACTTGTGCAGCGCGCTGATTATGTTGTAGTGCTCTTCGCCGGTCTTGTCGTAAAGCAGGGCGCGTTTCGCGACGGCCGACTCCACCAGCGGAAGGTCCAATACCTTCTTTTTCTCCTGCCCGGCCTTCAGCGCGGACAGTTCCAGGAAGTTGAGCGCCGCCCGCGCGTCTCCGCGCGACATCCGCAGTAGGAAGGAGCGCGCCTCGTCCGTGACGGCCAGTTTCAACTTCCCCAGGCCGCGTTCCTCATCGGCAAGGGCAGCCTCCAGTATCCGCTCCAGTTCGTCCCGCCCAAGCGGTTTCAGAACGACGACCTGGCATCTGGAGAGGAGCGGCGCGTTGACTTCGAAAGACGGGTTTTCCGTGGTCGCGCCAATCAGGGTTATCGTGCCGTCTTCGACGCAATGCAGAAATGCGTCCTGCTGGGCCTTGTTGAACCTGTGTATCTCGTCGATGAAAAGTATCGTGCCGCGCTTCTCCGTCGCGAGGAGGTGACGGGACTCGGCGATGACCCGCTTGACGTCCTTGACTCCGGCGGTAACGGCGCTGAAGGCGGCGAAGCGCTTGCCGGTCATGGCCGCGGCGATATGGGCCAGGGTGGTCTTGCCGCTGCCCGGCGGGCCCCAGATTATGAGGGAGGGCAGCCGGTCGCCCTCCAGCGCGGAGCGCAGGAACCGGCCCTTGCCGACGACCTCTTCCTGGCCGAAAAATTCTTCCAGCGTGCGCGGACGCATCCTGTCGGCAAGCGGCGCGTTCTTCCGGTAGTACTCGGTTATGTTCTTGTCAAACAGGTCCACGCTATTTCTTTCGAAGGAGTTTCCCGTCCGCGCGGTAGCCCCACCCGTCCAGGTCACGGGCGAACCGCAGCAGGTCACCGTACTTGATTCTTATATGCCCGAGCAGGGCGCTCCCGTCCTTGGACAGGTGCCACGCATTCCGACCGTGACCGGGGGCATGTACGGTGGTTTTGCCGACCGCGTATCCCGCCTCGAAAAGCAGCGACAGCAACGGGCAGGCGCCTTCGGCAATCTCGTCGTGGATTTCGACCGCTATCATTTCGCGGCCGTCCATGACCGCGGCCGCCATGTATTCATAACTGCCGGGGTAATGCTCCACCACGTCTGGAGAGACAAACCACGTTTCTCCCCCGTGATAGAAAAGCCACATCCCGCCGGCGTGAAAATATCCGTAACGGTCGGGGACGAAGCCCGCCTTCCCGGCCGCCTCAGCGAAAGTGAATTCGAGCGGCTTGATATCCAGCCGTGCCCGGGCATCAGCGCGGCAGCGCCGGTTTGATTCGTAGTCCTCCATCGTCATCAGGTAAGGCCCTGAGCCGAGCGGATACTCCATGTGCCCGTAAACCGTGGTAATCGTCGTTTCAATGTAGGGTGTCTTTTCTCCCGAAGGTCCCTCGCGAACGACGTTCTGGGAGGCGGCCATTCGCTTTTGCTGCTTGTAAACTTCGCCGACGTGAATCAGTTCGGCGGTCGCGGTCACCCTGTCGCCCAGGTGCGGGTATGGCGTGAAGTCCATCGTCACCTTGACTTCGTCGCCGGGCATGAGCATGCGCTCCAGCAGCGCTCCGGAGGAGTTGCCGAGCCGGCGGGAGTACCTAAGAGGCTCCCTTGCCGCGTGGGCAATGTCTTCCACGCCCTCCGCGAAGACCGTCACGGCCTCGCCCTTCTCGGGAGCATACGCGACGGCGGGAAACCTGACGAACGCGCGCTGCATGCGCAACTCACCCACGGCTACGGTGACCGACAGCAGCGCAAGGGGCCTGCTGGAATTGTTCCGGACGACAATCGTTACGCCGCCGCGCGCGGCTTCGGTGTAGGAGTCCTGCTTTCGGATTTCGACGCTCGCGCCCCTGCAGCCCGCAACCGCCAGGATTACGAGCAGTACCAGGCCGCCCCCGCATATCCTTTTCATCTCTGTCCTCCCTGCACGTGGGAACATGGTGTCGGAAACGCCCTTTCGGGCATCTCTGAATCTCGGGCATTTTCGCAACAATGCCGCCTCAAGTCAAGGCTGCAAGGCGCCGAGGGCGTCAAGGATACCGCCAAGACTCGAAACCACGAATGGACACGAATTGACACAAATAATCTTAACTGAATTAACCGCCGGGGACGCCTATGCCTCTCCCCATTGTCAAGACCAGTTTTGCTCTGATTTAAGGTGGATGGTAGAGGGAGCTGCTGCTGTAACTCCAGTCGCCCCAAGGGCTCTTTCCGTTGCAGCAGCATCCCCAACATTGATCCACCTTACTCAAGTTGACTGACTTTTTCCGG
>Ga0164318_10006913_pt1 | contig 11000 bp, 9 predicted proteins | sample GuaBasSedimGuay9_FD_113734 | JGI IMG/M metagenome (GOLD analysis project Ga0164318, IMG submission 113734) | Subseafloor sediment microbial communities from Guaymas Basin, Gulf of California, Mexico - Guay9, Core 4571-4, 0-3 cm | ecosystem: Environmental > Aquatic > Marine > Hydrothermal vents >...
AAATGCTCCTGGAGGCAGGATCATTATTAACATAGGGTTGTAACCAGAACCCAAAACGGGATATCCGTAAATAGTTCCATTACCTAAGATTTCTCTTACCAGGCCGAGGGCGAGCAATGCGAGGGTAAAACCTATTCCCATACCTAAGCCGTCCAAAATAGAGGGAAGTACCCTATTTTTGCCAGCAAAAGCTTCAGCGCGCCCTAGAATAATGCAATTAACTACAATTAAAGGTACAAATATGCCCAGAGATTTGTGCAGTGCAGGTTCGTAAGCTGCCATTACCAAATCTGCAATAGTCACAAAGCTAGCAATTACTACAATGTACATAGGAATACGAATCCTTTTGGGTACTGCGTTTTTGATTATTGAAATCAGGAGATTCGAGGAGAACAATACAAATGTGGTAGCAATGCCCATTCCGATAGCGTTTTGTACCGAAGTGGTAACCGCCAGGGTCGGACACATGCCCAAGACCAGTCGAAAAATGGGGTTCTCCTTGTAAATTCCTTTCGAAAACTCGTACCACAGAGACATCGATAATCTCCTTTTAACTCATAATGTACACATTTGTGGTTTCGGGTCAGAATTTCTAATCAGGGGTTCGTTCTTACCTGTCGCTACTCGCTTTGCCAGTCGAACGAACTGGGCTCAGCGACGGAACAGTGGCACCAGTAATGCATGGGATACCATTTTTGCCGTCAGGTTTGACTCTATTGTCAACTTTGGCAAAACCACCGATTTTTTTTTCTAACTCTTCGATAGCCTGGCGGATAGAATTAGTTAGGGCACGAGAGGAAATAGTAGCCCCGGTGATGCTTTGAATAGTACCACCGTCTTTATCCACAGTCAGGTCATCTTTTCTTTTGCCAATAAATTGGACCTGAAACCAGGGTTTTTGTTCACCATGGCGGATTTCCACTATTTTGGCGCCCAATCCTGGAGTTTCTAATTGATGAAGTACTTTGATTCCTTCAATAATTCCAGCGGTGTTAATTCCTACTAAAGTTTCAATAGTACTGGAATAGCCTTTGCCTCTGGCAATAAAAATATAACCTACCTTATTGGTGGTGTCTTTTCTTGCATAGCCGACATAATACTCGAGCTTGCCGCTTCTTTTTACTGGGACAATTACACCTTCTTTTGCGCGGGGGAGCACTTGAGTAAGTGCCGCTTGCAGCGCAGCTTTTTTTTGTGCATCAATGCGAGGTTTGGTAAGGTTATTTACTATAGCCAAAGCTCCTGCTGCAATAATAGTGGTTGTACAAAGAATTACAGGAAGTCTGATAATTTTGTTCATTTTTATTTCCTCTCACCAAAAGCTTTTGGACGTAATCGATTGAGTAGAGGAGTTACTAAATTCATCAATAAAATTGAATAGGAAACTCCTTCAGGATAGCCACCTATCAAGCGAATTACCGTGGTAATCACTCCGCAACCAATCCCGAACCAGATACATGCTTTGGGAGTAAGGGGAGAGGTAACCATATCGGTGGCCATAAAGAAAGCTCCCAAAATCAGTCCACCTGCGAGAACATGAAATGTTGGGTCACCGCTGAATAGGCCGTTGCTTCCTCCAAATATCCATGTGAGTACTGCTACTGTGGCAATGTAGCTCAGGGGAATATGCCAACCGATGATATGGCGATACAAAAGAAATGCAGCACCAAGTAGAAGAAGGAATGCAGAGGTTTCGCCAATACATCCACCGACTTTTCCCCAAAAGAGATTGCCATATGAGGCATGGAGCTGAATAATGGCTTCGGAGGCTTTGTTTACTTTATCAATGGAATATGCGTCTACATTTTTAAGTACTTGCAACGATTGTTTCATTACATTAAGAGGAGTTGCTGAGGTAATGATGTCTATTCCCGAAAGAGTACCGCCACGAGGGGGTGTGTTGAATACTGTTACATGAATAGGCCAGGAAGCTAATAGCAGTGCTCTTGCCGCCAGGGCTGGATTCACCGGGTTAAATCCCAGTCCCCCAAAGGCCTGCTTGACAATAGCAATAGCAAATACTGAACCAATAATTGGTATCCATAGGGGAACTTCTGGGGGGAGGTTGTAGGCTAACAACATTCCTGTAACTACAGCGCTCCAATCTTTAATCGTCACAGGTTTGTTAAGTAACTTTTCAATAAGGTACTCGGTAACAACAGCTGTTACAACCGCAACTAACGTCACCCACAGGGCTCGAATTCCAAAAAAATAAAGGGCTCCACCCAGTGCAGGTAACAGAGCCAACACTACTGCTCGCATGATCTTCGGTACTGAATCCCGATCCAATATATGGGGTGATGATGAGACTCGCCACAGTTTATCCATTGCTATTTTTGCTCCGGTTTATTTCTCTCCGTTATTTCAAAGTAACAAGTTCTGCTTTAGGTACAATGAATCAATCAGCTAGCCTGCTTTTTTGTTCAATGTTTGTATTTTGTATTTGCCAAGGCGGATGGATTGCAATAACGGCCGTTTAGCCGGACAAACAAAGGTACAGGCACCGCATTCAATGCAATCCAGTGCATTCCATTTTTTAGCCATTTCGTAGTTTTTAGCCTCAACATATTGGGCGATGGTGGTGGGCACTAATCCCATTGGACAAGTCAGAATGCAACGCCCACATCCAATGCAAGGTGAGGGCTCAACGGTAGGCGAAGTTTTTCCATCGAGTACTACAATACCAGATGTTCCTTTAATTACTGGGACTTCGTCAGTGTATTGAGAAAGCCCCATCATTGGTCCCCCCATCACCAATTTGTTGGCAGTTTCGGTGTAACCACCACAGAAGGCAATAACATCTTTGAAAGGTGTTCCTATTCGAACAAGTAGATTTTTTGGTTTTTGTATTCCTGGTCCGCTTACAGTAATTACTCGTTGGTAAAGAGGTTTTCCCCATCTCAAAGCATCAAACACGGCTTTAGCAGTTCCCACATTTTGTACTAAACATCCTACATCCATTGGCAAACCACCAGTGGGGACCTCTCGTCCAGTGATTGCTTTAATAAGCTGCTTTTCTGCCCCTTGAGGGTATTTTACCTTCAGCCCAATCACTTCAACTTCTTTGTCTCCTTGGGCTATTTCTTCCATCTTGCGGATTGCATCAGGTTTGTTTTTCTCAATAGCAATATATGTTTTTTTCACATTTAAAATTTTTTGAAAAATTTTGAGGCCATTGAAAATATCTTGTGAATATTCGAGCATCAGGCGATGATCAGCGGTTAGATAGGGCTCGCACTCGGCTCCATTAAGGATGAGAATATCAATTGGTTTGCTTTCTGGAGGGGATAGTTTAACGTGAGTGGGGAAGGTAGCACCACCCATGCCGGCAATGCCAGCCTCTTTGATTTTTTGGCGCATTTCATCAGGGGTTAGCGCCAGGTAATTCTCATCGGGCTTGATCGCGTCTGTAACGGTATCCTGTCCGTCGTTTTCAATCACTATTGCCAGCATCTGGTCGCCCAGTGGATGTGGCAGAGGAGCAATTTTTTGAACCGTTCCAGACACCGAGGCATGTACTGGCACCGATACAAAGCCCTGAGGTTCACTAAGTCGATCCCCAATTCTCACCTGATCTCCTTGCTTTACAATCGGTTCTGATGGCGCTCCAATATGTTGTTGCAAGGGGATAACTACTGTTGTCGGTGGAGGCATTTCCTCGATAGGTTTCTTTTCAGTATGAGATTTCTCTTCCGGGGGATACACACCTCCCGCAAATGTTCTTCGCCTTATTCCTAACATTTAATAACTCCAGAAATCAGACTACTTACCTTTCAGACGGTGTAATTCCTGAAGGAATTCTTGAGTATCTTTGAACTTACGATACACCGAAGCGAAACGTACGTAAGCCACCTCATCCATTTCACGAAGATGGCGCATCACTAATTCTCCAATCTCTTTAGAAGAAATTTTGTGCTTTTGACTATCCAGAATCTCTGCCTCGATTTTTCTAACAGCCTTTTCGATTTGATCTTTGGAGATGGGACGTTTGTTACAAGCAATTTCAATGCCCTTGCGCACCTTTTCTTCGCTGAATTGCTCGCGTCTACCGTCAGCTTTGATTACGATTACAGGTAATTCAAGGATATATTCTTTGGTAGTAAATTTGCGTTTGCAGCTCAAGCACTCTCGCCGCCGGCGTACTACCCGTCCATCTTGACTATGTCGGGAGTCTACTACTCTGTCATGATCTTCTCCGCAAAATGGACATCGCATAGTTGTTGCTCAATCGGTTACTAAGCAGGAAGCTGATATAATGGGAATTGCTGGCACAATTCTTGAACGTCACCAAACACCCGCTGATAAACTTGCTCATTTCCCAGATTGCACAGAACACGATCAATCATCTCGGAGATAAGTTCCATTTGTTCTTCTTTCATGCCTCTGGTAGTAAGCGCTGGAGTACCAATGCGTATGCCACTGGTAATAAAGGGACTTTGTTGATCGAAAGGCACCATGTTTTTATTCACAGTAATGCCCGCTTGTTCAAGTGCTTTTTCAGCATCGCGGCCGGTGATGTTGCGTTTGGAAAGATCGACTAAGAAAAGGTGAGTATCAGTTCCCCCTGAAACAATCTCATAACCCCGGTTCATCAAACTCTGTGCCAGGGCTTGAGCGTTCTTGATGATCTGCTGGGAATATTCTTTGAAGGAAGGTTGTAGTGCCTCTTGGAAGGCCACGGCCTTAGCAGCAATCACGTGCATGAGTGGCCCCCCTTGAAATGCGGGAAAAATATTAATATCGATTACATCAGAGACCATTTTTACTCGGCCCTTGGGAGTAGTAATGCCCATATCGTTCGGGGTGTCTTTCCCAATGAGAATCATGCCTCCACGAGGCCCACGGAGAGTTTTGTGGGTAGTGGTAGTTACAGCATCAGCATAGGGAATGGGGCTCATTATTAGTCCAGAGGCAATAAGACCAGCCGGATGAGCAATATCAGCTATAAGTTTGGCTCCGGTGCGATCTGCCACCTCACGAAAAGCTTTAAAATCGATTTCACGAGAATAAGCACTGGCGCCAGTCATGATAAGCCGAGGCTTTTCCCGCTGAGCAATTTCTTCCACTTCATTCATGTCAATGAGGCCATTATCTTTACTGACCCCGTAGGATACTACACGGAAAAATCTTCCCGAGAAATTTACCGGGCTCCCATGGGAAAGATGGCCACCGTGAGCCAAATTCATGCCCATGATGGTATCGCCGGGTTTAAGAAAGGAAAAGTAGACGGCCATATTAGCCTGGGTGCCGGAGTGGGGTTGTACGTTAGCATGTTCGGCGTTGAACAACTTTTTGGCACGTTCCCGCGCTAATTCCTCAGCAACATCCACAAACTCGCAGCCGCCATAGTAACGTCGCCCCGGATAACCCTCGGCGTATTTGTTGGTCATGACACTACCCATCGCCTCCAGCACTGCCAAGCTAACGAAATTTTCTGAAGCGATTAATTCCAATCTGTTGTTTTGCCGCTTAATTTCGTTAACAATTGATTCAAAAATCTTCGGATCACTTTGTTTTAAATGGGTCAAAATACACCTCGCGAAATAATATTAGTTGGCTTTTTCGTTTCTGGTTCAGTTTTTTTTGGTGTTCATTTCCAATTCTTTAATTTTCTTTACTCGTATCAGGTGACGACCACCTTCGAAAGGGGTATTTAGCCATACAGTAACAATCTCACAAGCAGCTTCAGGTGATAACACTCGTCCTCCCAAGGTAAGTATATTGGCATCGTTATGACGTCGACTACGGTCTGCTAAATAAGTTGAGGTACAGCAAGCGGCACGGATTCCCTTGATTTTATTAGCTACAATGGCCATACCAATACCCGTGCCACAGATTAAGATCCCGCGCTCAAATTGGTTGTTTGCAACTACTTGAGCTACTATCTTACCGTAATCTGGATAATCTACTCGTTCCTTGGAAAAAGTACCAAAATCTTGATACTCAATATTCTTATCTTCGAGAAACTTTTTTATTTTCTCTTTCAGATCAAATCCTGCATGGTCAGAAGCGATAGCTATTTTCAATTTTGCTCCTCAGTTCAGAACATCCATTTGTAACAGTCGCTTGTTGGGGTTTTTTTCCCTTTATGAAAGAACCGGTCCTCAGGAGTAGGCAACAAAGCTTTGAGTGCCTCCATACGCTTTGAAGCCAAGTTGCACCATTGAGGGTCTTCAGCAGCCTTCTGATATTCAAAATAGGCTTTTTCGTACACCAACTTATCGTCAAACCCAATTTTTCCATTCTTTTTATTGATGCAATCTTCTGCTGAAGTTTCGTAAATCTGTGCCATGGTAATGAAAGCCAACCCGAATTTGGGATCAATAGACAAAGCTTTTCTGACGAAGTTTTTAGCGATCCTAAAGTTTTTTTTCATTCGGTATGCGGAAGCAATATTACAAAAGATACGGGCATTTTGGGGCTCAATTTGGATGATTTTCTTATAAGTCATAATCGCTTTGTTGTATTGTTCCAGATCCATATAGGCTTTGCCCAGATACTCCAACGCCTCAGTATTTTGAGGGTCTTTTTCCAAGAGTCGCTGGAGCATGGCTACTGCTTTTTCATTCTCATTTCGATTATGGTAAATTTTCCCTAATTCCAACATCAGCTCCAGGTCATCAGGGTGTTGTGCCAAGATAGCTTCCTTTTGCTGGATTTCTTCCTCCTCGCGACCAGTAGAACGGTAAAGGCCTGCTAAAATCTCTTGAATTTTTCGATCTGAAGGATTAAGTTTAAGATACTTATTGTACGTTTGGATAGCCTGATCAAATCTTTCGGTGCGAACGTAAAGATCGGCAAGAATAGTTAAATAATCTTTTTCTTCAGGCCGTAAAGCCACGGCTTTTTCGTAGTGCTTAATAGCTTCATCCAGCTGGCCTTTACCTCGTAGAATGTAACCTAAACTTGCATGCAGGTAGGCATTGTCAGGGAAAAATTTTAGACCTGTTCGGTATGCCCATTCGGTACTGTCTGGTTTATTTTCTTGAATATAGCAGGTGGCCAAACGAGCAAAGATGTCGCGATAGTGAAATTTTTTGGCGTATTTTAGTTGAGGGTCCATCTTAAGTAGTTTTAGGAAATAGCGCTTAGCGTCGAGGTAAGACTTATTCTTGTAGTATTCGTATCCTAAGCTCCAATATTTAGCAATCTCAAATTCTTTCACCTTACGAAGAGAATCCTCGATCGCTTTGCTTCGTTCCTCAGAAATTTCCTTTTTAACTGTGGTCTGAGGAGCGCATCCCCAGAAAGAAGCCGAATACAAAATTGTGGCAAGCACGACTGCTAAAAAAATGCCTATCGGAAGATAATTAGGCATTTTCGTTGATCTTTTCACGGTTACCCTCCTTACGCTTGGTCCTAAATTACTAACCGCTATTCTGATGTGGGGTGCACAGTTTGTTACCCACTTTTCAAGATTGGACTGGAAAAAGTTTAATAGAAATTTTCTTAAAAGTCAAGTAAATTTTTTGACAGAGTAATTTTTTAACGTGCTCTTTCCCGGAGTTATCTGCCTTGTTGCTTTTAGACAACAAGATTTTGCTATTCCAGGGGATGAACTTTGGAAATTATCGCACAAACCACCTTTCGTTACTGGTAATAAAAACAACCATTCGGAAGATATTTTCTGCAAACATGTTTTTCTCCAAATCTCCCATTTTACCGATTTCAAAACTTAGATCGAGCACCCCAGTTTGATGAGCAAATGGTAGACCAAATCCAAAAGTGAAAAGGTAGCTGTGCAATTTTTCACCATTGTAGCCTAAGAAATAAGGTTGCGAATAAGTAAAACCTGCCCGATAGGAAATTTGCTTCAAATAGAAGGCGTGTGTTTGGCGGGAGGGAGTAAACTCGATTCCTCCTGCATACCGATATTCTCTGATGGTCTCGTTGGGTTTTTCTTCGCCGAGTTGGAAATTTTGCCAGTCCTGAGTAACGAAATCAAAACCCACTTGCCATCGGCCTTTCCAATGGTATGAAGTACCAATACCGATCTTTTTGGGATATGTGGTAGTGGCGTTTTTAGAAGTTTTTATGTCAGCGGAGTAATAAGAAGTTTCAAACTTTAGATGAAGATTGGATGAAAAACCGTAAATACCACCCAGATGCCATCCCGGCAGGGGTTCTGCAATTACTCCCACCGTGTAATTCATTCCCCATGCTTTAGTGCGAAACTGATCGAAGTTATCGCGGAAATGAGAATCGATAAAATCGACTCGCCAGTTTTCCTCCATCTTACCCATGATAAAATTAGTACCAATTCCCACCAGTAGCGATTTTAGCGGCCGATAGCCAATCATTAGAAAAAAGGAGTTCAATCCTCCGGAGCTCTTTACCGATTTAGTATAAATATTGTTTTTTATGGCGTCTCGCCGCTTTATTTTTAAGTTTATGTTAGTAAGAGGTTGAATTCCAAATGCTACTCCCATTCTTTTATGAACCGGAACCGAAAACATCACCCCGTTGAAATTAGCATATCCGGTTTTGAAAACTTGTGTTTTAGAATTGATTTTCAGGTGTTGATACAAAAAAACGCAGCTAACTTGTACAGTCTGACTTGCAGGCAATGCCGCTGGATTGGCCCAATTAAGGTGTTGGGAATCAACAGAAGACATTGCCACACCGCCCATTCCCACAGCCTGGCCGCTCGGGAAATACCAGGAAACCCCAAAAGCACGGGTAGAGTAAATTGAACCATCAGCAAAAACAGCGGTGGCAAGAACAAATAAAAACAACAATCCGATACTTACTTCACGCATCAGCTTCCGCATGTAAACCTCCTAAAAGAAGAAAGATTTTACATTTTAATTTTTTCACTAAACTTTCAGGTTATTTATTATCTCTAAGACTGAAGGTTACGAAATTCTATTTTATAGGTGGTGTGGCATAAAAAATCTCCACTTTGGGAATAAGCGTAGAATCTGCTGTGGAGGCATAAAAGCTGAGCCGCACCAGTTCAGTTTGATCGGAAAAAGCGCCAAGACGTAAACCATGATTTGGAGATCGTTGGGAGACCCAGTTTTGTACCAAATGAGTGATGTCGATGGTAGCAGTTGCTGGCTCTGAATAGGAGGAGGTGCTTGTGGAAGTGGAATCCAGTGAAATATCTGGTGGGGACCAAGCCTCCGGTTCAGTCTTTACTGCGATGCTCGAAAGTACAAAGGTCAGTTTCTTGCGCAGTATGGTTTGGGTAGTGTCTACCATTAGAGTTAACAAAGCCCGATTGACGGTAGTACCTTTAGGGAGAGAGTCTGTGTTTACATCGAAATGCAGGAGAGTAGCAAAGCCATAGCCAGCGCCTACTATTAGCCGATTTTCAGGTGTCGAGCCTGTGTTTTCTATTAGATAGGTATCCTCAGTAGCGACAACCTCTGCAGAGTCAGTTCCTGTATTTGTAGAGTAGTAAACTTTCAACCTGGGTGAGTACGCGCTGTCTTTAGAATAGTAGAGTTTGATAAAATTAGCCCCTGCACTACGTAACAGGATTCCATAATTATTTTCAGTCGAATCTACCCAGGCTTGAATAAGATCGGTGGGCATGTAGAAAGAATCGACATTGGTTTCTTCTGGTGTGATTTGGATTGATTGGAGAGAAGAGGGCTCGTAGCCATTTTGTATTTCTTCCCAGGTGGTGATTGAAGAATCGTCCCAAGCTTGGGTAATTTTATGAATGTCAGCTTGAAAAGGTGTGGCATCAGAGGCTTTAATAACATCGTCATAGCGCCAGATACATAGTAATACTTGCTCAACTGTTGCCCCGTGTGGGATGTTGCTCAAATCTCCAAATCGAAGTAACAAATTGGCGCGCAATCCCCGAAATTCGCCGATCATGATTTTATTACTGCGTCCTACATTTACTTGGTAATGATAGGTCATTTCTTTTGTCATTCCTTTGATTTCCAATAACTTCTCGCTGCCGGTATCCTTCCGCTGTAATAAATCCAATCCAAAAGGATTTTTCGAATTTTCTCCACAGCCCCAAACCAAGAAAACGACCGCCAGTGCCAGTCCTGTTATTCTTCTCATATCAACCTCTAATTTTAATGACCGATTTCAGAATTTTCAACCTACTTGCGTAATTTGTTCGCTGTACATTTTCAGAGAAGTGGTTAGCGTATTTTCATCTGCAAAAGTATTATTGAAATTGTTCAACCTTATGTTGTACTACTATTTTACCATTTTTAATTACCACATTTACCAGATTGACTCCAAAATGATAAGGAATCTGACGATAATCTGAGACATTCCAGATCACCAGATCGGCTGGTTTCCCTTCGGCCAAATTTCCAAGTTGATCGCCTCGGTCCACAGCTTTAGCTCCATTTGCGGTAGCAGCCACAATAGCCTCGGCTGGCGTCATCTTCATAAACAGCCCTGCTAAGGTCAGCATCATTGGCATAGATTGGCTCATGCAGGTACCTGGATTAAAATCGGTAGCCAAAGCTACTGGCACCCCAGCCTGAATTAACCTGCGGGCTGGTGGGTAATTCTGACTGCTGAGAAAAAATACCGACCCGGGCAGCAATCCCGCCACAGTACCCGAGTGTGCCAACGCTGCGATGCCAGCTTCGCTCACTTTTTCCAAATGATCCGCGGAGGTAGCTCCCAGTTCGGCAGCCAGTTCCGCAGCACCGGTCTGATGCAGCTGATCGGCGTGTAGTTTAATCTTCAACCCTGCCTCTTTGGCAGCCAGTAAAATGCGCCGAGATTCTTCAATAGAAAATACTTGCTTCTCACAAAAGACGTCACAAAATTCAGCCAGATTATTTTCTGCGACATAAGGAATCATCTCGTGAACAATGATATCGATGTACTTCTGGCGATTATGACGATATTCATCCGGCACTTCGTGGGCACCAAGAAAAGTCGGAATTAACTCCAACGGCTGTTGCTGGTTCAGCTCGCGGATTACTTCCAGAGATTTAACCCCATCAGCGAATGAAAGTCCATAGCCGCTTTTGGCTGCAATGGTAGTAGTACCGTACTCAAGGAAGTAATAT
>Ga0164318_10006916_pt1 | contig 10999 bp, 11 predicted proteins | sample GuaBasSedimGuay9_FD_113734 | JGI IMG/M metagenome (GOLD analysis project Ga0164318, IMG submission 113734) | Subseafloor sediment microbial communities from Guaymas Basin, Gulf of California, Mexico - Guay9, Core 4571-4, 0-3 cm | ecosystem: Environmental > Aquatic > Marine > Hydrothermal vents...
ACGTATCGCATCGAGACCCCGAGGTCGTCGAAGAGGTCGAGGAGCGACATATCCCGATACCTTTCGGGAAGCCTCCCGAACTCCTTGTGCCACGCATACCAGGGCTCGATCCGAGGCTGGAAGAAGACGTGCGGTATGGGCTTCCCCTCGAAGACCCCCAAATTCATCTCCCGGAAAGTCAAGTCTCATCACCTCCTTCGGCGAGCATCCTCCTAGGACAGTGTCGTCACAGGAGAGAATGTGATGGAAAAGAGCATTCCACTAACCTCGCCAGACATACCACCGAAAAGATCTCCGGCCTTTCCGACCTCCCTTCCCTGTGGAGCTGGCAGAAGGTCCTCAGAGCCTCGAGGCCCACCTCGAAGGTCTCTCCCTTCCCCTTCAACTCCTCAGCAAGTTCGAGGGCCAACTCCGGCATATCCTCGTACCTCTCCTCCTCCAAGGCCGCTTCGAGCTCCTTCAATGTTCCCGAGACCGCTGCCCTGGGCTCGGGGGGAAGGTTCCTGAGCTGTTTCCTTATGTTCTCCAGGATATCGTACAGTCGCTCGGCCAATTCCAACCTGTTCAAGGAGAGCAACCGGTAGAACCTGTCCCCAGCTCCCAGGGCCCTGCAGGCTGCGTTCAAGAGCTGGAGCCGTATCACCGAGGAACGATAGCCTCGGACCCCTTCCAACGCCGGCACGACGACCCTGAGGTCGTTCAGCCTGCTCAGGGCCTCCACGACGGTGGGAAAGAGGAGTCTGTTGAACGGCCCCAGAAGCTTTCGGTAAAGTCGCTCCTTGACCTCCTTTCCCCCTATGTCCCCCAGCGCCCTTATAGCGCTTATTTGGACCCTTATGTCCTCGGAATCCAAAGCCTTAAATAGAGCATCTATTCCCTTAGGATGCCTAAGCTTCCCTAAAGCCTCCGCAGCCTCGGCCCTCACATCCGACTCTTCGTCGGAAAGTTCCTGTACGAGCGGCTCCACGGCCTCCTCGGCACCCGTTTCCCCCAATCCCTTGACCGCCTGAACTCTGACCTCTGGGCTCACGTCGTTCATGGCCTGCACCAGCCTTTCTACGGCCATGGGACTTTTGGACCTCCCCATGGCCCTCGCCGCCCTGGCCCGCTGGCGCACCTCCCTCGCCCTTGAGAACAGGAAAGCGTTGTACGCAAAGGCGAAGGGATTTCCCCTGAGCACCTGGCCCAGGAGGTACGAGGCGGGCTTGGCCTTCACGTCCGATACCCACCTCAGGAGGTAGATGGGCACGCCGAGAAGGAGGGAGGAGACGATGAATATGAGCTTGATGTTGTTCAAAGCGACCCCCCCGAGCGAGGCCTCATACCCAGAAAGCAGATGCGCCAAAAGACCTCCGAACCCGGACGCCGCCGACGACACCAGGCCGTTTGAGAAGGCCCAGCTTGCAAAGAACGCTGACCTCTCACCTCCCTCGGGTACGGTGCCGAAGAGGAGCGTGTTCACCGCTACGGTCAGGCCCGAGAACGTTAAGCCGCTTACCACCATTATCACAGGAAGCAATATATGGGCGTTTCCCAGGGTGAGCACGACCCATATCAGCGGCAGAACGACCCTCGGAACCATGAGCACCTGAAGGACCGGCTTGCTTCCGAACCTTTCTACGATGTTTCCCCAGAACCTGTATCCCAGGACCGTGGTCGTCGTGTAGATGATGTTGAAGATCCCTATGGTGGCGTATTTGATCCTGAGGTCCCTGATCATAAAGACGTTGTAGAAAGGATTGGCCATAAGCGCTGCGAAGGCCCAGGTCAGGTAGAAGGACAGGAGCCTCCTGAACTCCGGATGTCGGAACGGGAGGAGGATGACCCTCCCGAGCGATGTGCCCCTTTCCACCCTGACCTCCTGAGGAAAGGGGACCTTCGCAAGGAGTACGTACCCTCCCACTCCCACGGCCCAGGCGAAGATAAAGAGCGTCAGGAACCCGAGGTATTCCCCATGCACCACATCCAAATATTTTCCCGAGATGTACCCCACAGCCATGGCGCTCAAGCTCACGAGCACCATCCTCTTGCTCAGAAACCTCGCCCTTATCTCCTCGGGAAGCAGGGTGGAGAACCAACTGTTGTAGAGGGGGGAGACGAGATGGCCCATGAAAGTTCCAGCCAAGACGAGCCCCGAGGTCAGGGCGAGGCGTGCTCCTGTGGAGCTCGTCAAAAATGGGACTAAAAGTACCGAGACCACAAGGCTTATCTCCAAAAATCCGACCCTCACCACGAACGCCTTCTGGTCCCTCAGCCGGCTCACCAACATAAAGGAGAAGGGCTGTATCAGGCCCCCCAGCGCCACTACGGATGCGACGGCGGCGATGTCGGATTCCTTAAGGCCCATCCATAGGGCGTATCCGGTGAATATGGGACCGGTGACTGCCACGAGCTGACTGTAAGCTCCCCAGAGAGCGCCGTTGTACAGGAAACGCTTCAGGGACCTCGCCACCGCAAGCTGGGAGAGCCTCTTCATAGTCCCCTCGCTACACGCACCGTAGAGACAACTTGGGAGACCGGCACCAACGAGAACCCCATCTTCTCCAGCCTCGGAAGCTCCTCCTTCAAGACTTTCAAGGTCAAGGGCTTAGCGTGACATATTCCTACGGCCGCTCCCTTCTCCGCCGCCGCATCGGCCAGCTCCCGAAGCGTCCGGACTATGGCCTCCCTCTTTTCCACGACGTCCAAAAACTTCGTCCTCTCGGCCGCCCTCACCCCCATCTCCAACGCCACCTCGTATCCCACGGAACGGGCGCTCGTCCTGCTGTCCACGAAGAAGAGGCCCCTCCTCCTCAGGACCTTCAGTATCACCCTCATAACCCTTCTGTCCTCCGTAGCCTTGGAGCCCATATGGTTGTCCACCCCCACGGCACATGGAACCTGGCTCAAAGCTTCCTTGACCTTCCTTTCTATCTCTTCGTCCGACATCCTCACATATATGGCCCCTTTCCCGGGGTTCGCCTTGTAAGGTTCCATGGGGAGGTGGAGGAGCACCTCATGCCCACTTTTACATAGCTCCTCAGCTATCCGGGCCGTCCTTTTCCTGAACGGGAGGACCGATAAGGCCACCTCCCTCGGAAGCTCGCAGAAGCCTCGGACGAGCTCGTCGTCCTGGTACCCGAAGTCGTCGACTATGATGGCTATCTTTCCCGTCCTCCTGTGCACTCCGGGGGATGGTAACAGCAGTACGACGTCGGTCGGCCCTTCGCTCGTCCCCACATCCATCCTGACCCTTCCATCCTCGTATTCCACCGCCCTGAACACCTTCCCTCCGAGCTCTTTCACGAGCCTCGTTATCTCCAAGTTCACCACCAAAGGGGAGAGGTCATCTGCGACTTTGACCACCGCCACCCCTTCGTCCGTCTCAGAGACGAGTTCCCTTCGTATGCCCAATTCCTCCATCCGTGCCGGGAGTCGTTCCATGAAGGATGAGGAGAAGTCCCCCTCCTTTTCGAGCTTTTCAGAAGGGGTCCTTTCGGGCTCCTCCGACCCCTTAGATGCTAAGAACCCTACCAGGACCCCGAGGGAAAAGGCTCCCAAGACTATCGGCCAGAGCTTCAACTTACCTTTCATAATCCCTCCAAAAGGCTACCGTTCCCTCCTGCACGAGCTTGGCGGCCACGACCATCGTGATCCCCGACGGGTCGCAGGGGGGGCATCCTTCGACGATGTCCATTCCGACGACCTCGAACTTACTTAAGGCTCCGAAGAGCTCCAGAACCTGAGCGTACGAGAGCCCTCCAGGTTCGGGATTGGAGACTCCCGGGCAGATGGAGGGGTCCAGGGCGTCCAGGTCCACGCTCAGGTACAGAGGAACTTGAGGGTCCAGGCGGGAAGTTAGGTCTTTTATGTGACATAGAAGTCCCTCAAATTCTTCCCCCTCCTCCCCGAAGAAGGAGCGCACTCCGGCCACCCCCACCAAAACTCCCATCTCGTAAAGCCTCCTACATACCGTCGCATGACAGAGCGAAAGTCCCAGGTACTCCTCCCTGAAGTCGGAATGGGCGTCCAAGACCACAACTTGCAACCTACCCAAAGCTTCAACCATTCCTCCGACTGCTCCCAGCGTGATGGTGTGCTCCCCTCCGAGCGCAACCACCCTCTTGCCCTCCGAAGCCCAAGACCTCACCAGCTCAGAGACCTTTCCTATGCTTTCGGCTACATCCCCCGAGACCTCCAAGTTCCCGAAGTCGGCCAGTCCGAGTTCCTCCAAGTCGCCCCCGAAGACCCTGCTGTAGGATTCTATGGACTGCGAGGCCTCCCTTATGGCGTTCGGAGCGAACCTCGTACCTCCTCTGAAGCTTTCCGTAGCTTCTAAGGGGACGCCGAACAACACTATCTTAGCTTCCCCTTCCTCGGCCCCTAAAAAACTTAGACGTCCCATCTCATCAAAAACAAAAGACCGGCTTCCCGGCCTCATCTTTACCCCTCGCACCTATGTCCTTTACTTGCTCAAGAGCTCCTCCACAAACCTCGGAAGCACGAAGGCGGCCCTGTGCACATCCGGGGTGTAGTACCTTGTAGGGAAGTTGGGCTCCCTCAGAGGCTCCAGTGGAAGCTCACCATCTCCGGCGATGCAGAAGCTCCAAAGTCCGGAGGGATATGTCGGCACGAAGCCCAAATATACCCCTACACGGCCGAACACCTTACCGAGCTCCCCGTACACCTCCTCGAGTTCCTCCGGGTAGTAGAAGGGGGAGCCGCTCTGGCACACGAACATACCTCCTTGCCTCAGAGCCTTCTTGCAGTCCCGGAAGAAGGCCTCCCGAAATAAGGGCAGGTTAGGTCCGACCGGGTCGGAGGAGTCCACGATTATGACATCGTACTTGAAGTGAACTTCCTTCACGAAGTCCTGTCCCGGCTTGAATACGAGCTTCGTCCTCGGATCGTGGAAGCTTCCCCTGTGCACGGATTCCAAAAATTGTTCGCATCCTTGAACCACTTCCTCATCTATCTCGACCAGCACAGCTTCCTCAACTTCCCTGTGTCTCAGGACTTCCCTCAAGGTCCCTCCGTCCCCTCCTCCTATTATGAGAACCCTGCGGGGGTCCCTATGACCGAAGAGGGCAGGATGTACCAACATCTCGTGATAGAAGGCCTCATCCCGCTCGGTGAGCATAATCCTCCCGTCCAGAGCCAGGAGCTTTCCCAGCTCCGTCGTCTCGGCGAGCAGGAGGTCCTGATACGGCGTCCTCCGTGCCAGGATTTCCCGCCCGAGCCGAAGTCCGAGGCGAACCCCCTCAGTCTGTGCCTCGGTGAACCATCTATCGTCCTCAGTACTCATACAAGAATTCCCCTTTTTATCTCATGTACCTCCATACGCTCCGGCGAGAAGCGTCTCTTAAATACCTCGAGCGCCTTCTCCGGCCGGGCGTCTTCCCCGCAGGTATATACATCCACGGCAGCGTACCCGTATTCGGGCCAGGTGTGCACCGAGATGTGGGATTCGGCGATTATGGCCATGGCGGAGACCCCGTGGGGATTGAACTTGTGAGTATGCACATCCCCCAGGAGGGTCACCTGAGCCGCATCCACGGCCTCCTCCACCGCATCCCGCACCTCGGCCTCGTCGCCGATCTTCTCGTTGCACCCCCACAGCTCCAGCAGGTAGTGCCTGCCGAGGACCCTCATGGCACACCTCCTTGTTTAGATGTTTCCTACCTACAGCATGCCAGCTCACCTCCACCGAAAAACTTTTATTAATGAGGCCGTGTTCACCAGTACACGCACGCCACGAGGGCACAGCCCGTCCTCTTCACCCGATGTTCGGCCGAAAGTGCCCAAAGCTTCGTTAACTTTAGGTCTCTCACCTTGAACGCTTCCTTCACCATTTCCCTCGCCAGTTCCTCAGCCTCCGATCCCCTGGCGGCCTTCGCCTCCATGACGACTCCGAAACCTTCGGGCCCTATCCCCACGGCCAAGGCCGCCGCCACCGTATCCCCAGGGACTTTCCCTAAGTGTGCCACGCATACGACCGGCACGAAGGCTCCCTTCGGGAACTTCGGAAGGGACTCCTCCCTACGGCATCCGGGGGGGATTATGCTGCTGACCTTGATGAGGTTGAGGTCCCCTATCCCTGCGTCCAACAGGGCGTTGTCGAATGCGTTGAGTTCCATCCCTCCCTCGGCAGTTCCTTTCACCAGACAGAAATGCTTCGCCCCGAACACTTCACCTCCCTCAAAATTTGGGCTTCAACCCAGCTTGCTTACATATCTCGTTGGCAGTTATCCTGTCGAGCGTGCGATGCCTTTTGACCGGGATAACCTTTCTACCATCAGTGTAGATGGAATGCCTTTTTCCTTCACGGAGTAGATAGAAGCCATTCTCCTCGAGATACTTGATTAAGTCTCTGCGTTTGACCGACACATTAGACCTCTACGGGCACTTGCTCCAATAAAGCACCGCCTACCGGTATCTCCTTGCCCAAATCTTTGTATGCTTTGATCATCTCCTGCAGGGCATCCTTCAGCAGTGCCCTGCATTCCTCTAAGGTCCTTCCCTCGGTAATCACCTCCGGCCATTCCACCAACTGCCCCATGTAGCCGGAATCTGTCTTGGTATACTTGGCAGTGTAGGTGCTCACCATATCGTCACCCCCTTACGCTGTAGCCATCTCTTCGTCCTCTATTATCTCCCCTTCGATGGGCGAGTTGTCCAATGGGGTCTCCTCCACCCTTTCTATCCTGAACCAGCAAGACCTGTACCATATGCCCTTAGGTTCGGACTTCACCGGAAGGTACTCCCACGCCCTCATCTCCCTCTCATATCCCCAACCTACGTAGGAGTTGAAGTTATGTATTATGTCCGTTATCGCCAACCCGAAGTCTTCGACCAATAACCTTTCGAGCTCCCTCCACTTCCGAAGGGAGGATTCGGCCCTCGTGAGCCCGAAGTATCCTGCCCCGCCTATGCCTTTAAGACCGACTACCCCCCTTCCTATGAAAGCCTTTAAGGCAGGAAGGCTCTCGCTGGGGTCCGTCAAAAAGACATGGAACCTCCCGACCAGGTCCCCGGGAAGGGGGTCCCTGAAGTCGGCCCTCCTCGTCTCCAGCCTTCCGAAGCCTATCTCCTTTGCCTTGCTTCCTATAAAATCGAGGAGCCTTTCGTCTATGTCCAGCACTACGACCTCCTCGGGAGCTCCGGTGAGGGCCAAGGCGAGCCCCACGAGGTCGTCGTCTCCGAGGACTAAGATCCTCTTCCCCTCCAAATCCCCCCTCGCCGCCATGAGCACCACCCTTGCGACCGTGCTCTCCTCGGTCACGTATCCTTGATCGTACTCCCTCAGGGGCCTTGGACGCTCCAGGGCCAACTTCTTGAACTCCCTCAGGACCTTCATATATCCCTCAACATGCACCGCCTTTCCCCTGCACCAGGTACATTCCAGCCTCCTGTGGGGTGGAATTCGGTTGTCCTCGCAGAACTTCTCACCTTCCCGGGTGAGTTTGACCTCCTCCCCCCCGACTTCGACGAGTCCCTCCCTTTCCAGCTCCGCAACCAGCCAGCTCGCCAGGAGCACGGGTACCTCACAACGGTCCAGGACCTCCCAGAAGTCCTCGGAGGACCTGAGGGCCGAAAGGAGTCGCTCTAGGTCCCTCTCCATGAAGAACCACTTGGACCTATCCTTAAGCTTCATATAAAGCTCACTTACGGTCATCCGCCCTCCCGCTTCTTCGACAGGGCCTGCGCCAAGAACACGGCGACCATAAGGCCCAAAAGTACCAAGGTAGCGTAACCGTACCCCCTGGAAGAATACTCCACCAGGTCGTACATCCTTCCGAAAAGGAGCGAGACCCTCGCCATCACCGTGTATCCGAAGGAAGCTCCGAAGGAGACCATAAGGAACAGGACTCCTGCCCTGGCCAGAGGCCTTATGGGTCCCTTGTGCTCCACCGAGAAGAAGAAATATGTCAGCACGCTCAAGACCCCGAAGGCTATCAAGAAATTGGAGAAATCCCCCCATCCGAAGCTCACTCCCTGCTGTCCCCTTGAGACCAAGGGAACTGCCGTACTCTCCACCTGTCTGAATATGAAGTTGGAGATGGTCCTCGGGATGGCTATCCCGGCCCCGAACCCTACGACGAAGGCGAACGCCCACCTGCTGAGCCACGAGAACCTCGGGAAGAACCTCGTCCAGATGAGGAGACCTAAGACAGTCGGGACCAAAAGGCTCATCCTCCCCTCACGGAACAGGGGGGTCCACCACTTCGGTATCATGAAGTTGAAGACGAGAAGGGTTATGCTGTATCCGACGGAGATACCTATGTATAGGTGTTCACCGAACTTGAAGAAAGGATTATCCTTGTAAAGGAAGCTGAATATCGCCAGCGTTAGACCGGCAGCTACCCAAGCCCCCAAAAGTTCAGGACTCATCTCCGCCTCCTGGTGGCGAAGAAAGCGAAGTTGCTGAGGAGTATCAGGCCCAATATCAGGACATGCGTCGTGGACTGTATGTCCATACCCACGGTGGCCTTTCCCATCTCCTTCAGAAGGGCCTCGTACTCGGCAGCCCCCCTCATCCCTCCTATGAGCCCTACGAGCTGGCCCGAGTTGAGGAAGGCGTACATGCCCGGGGCTATGACGGCGGTACACCCTCCCGCCATGGACTTCGCCTTGCCGTATACGACCCAAGTTTCTATCCCTGGGTCTCCTGCTGCCAGGTCCACCATGAAGGGGATGTCCTTAAGGGTCCTCACCCCTTCCAGGACGGGCATGCCGGAGGTCTCGTTCCCGTAGTAGTCCCTCGGATATGTCTTGTATATATCCTGTCCGAGGCCCAATATCACGTTCGTGGCTCCAGGGGCCCAACCTAAATACACGTAGTCCCTACCGTACTTCTTCCCGTATTCCTCTGCTACATCGGAGAGTATCTTCTCCGCCATCCCGCTTCCCGTGACCCAAAGGTTCATCCCTATGACCCTGAGGTTCTTCCTGAAAGCGTGCCTCACCAGGGCCTCCGCCATAGGGTAGAGTTCGGGCTTGGAGGCCGGGTCGAAATCCATAGATATCAGGAAGGGGGAGCCCTCGGGGAGGGACTCTATCCTATCGTACACGGCCTTCACCTCGGGGCTCACCCTGGACGGAAGCCCCAAAGGGCCGGTCAAAAAGGGAAGGAGGGCGGCTGAGGCCATGAGGAGGTATATGGCCCTCCTGTCCATCGAGAGTATCTTCTCCGCCAGTTTCCTCATCCTCCCTCCCCCATGTACGCCCTCTCTATCCCGAATATTATCTTAAGCGATGTCGCTATCATCCCCAACCCCACACCCAAAAGTATCCCCCTTTTGGCCGCCATGTTTGGCACGTTCATTATCCATCCCATAACCTGATCGGCCTTGGGAGGAAGGAAACCCAAGACCTTGTCCCATATGTACTCCCCCAATGGAACGTGCCCCAACATCACCAGAAAGGCCGCCGTAAGCAGGAGCCCCGCCTCCAAGTTCCTCGCCCTGAAGGTACGGAAGGTGGCCGATGCCATGAAGAAGGCCAGCAGGGAGAAGACGGTGCCCTGAAGTGGGACGAGCATGTTATCGTAGACCCAGCCTAAGGCCGTTAGCGTCAGCTCTTCCCCTGCGAACATTTTACCCTTGCTCGCTATCCCTACCGCCAACGTGCCCAGTATCCCTAAGAAAACGACGAGGCTGTAGCCCCATCCCGGAACCCCCCTCCTCACCTTCGCCCAGTGGGAGCCCATGAGGCTGGCGAGCCCCAGGACCATGGAGAACCCGCTCACGACTATCAACCAGTCGTTTACCGTCGTGAGCAGTTCCTCTGAGGCTGGATGGGGCACATAGTACTGAACTGCGAAGACTACCCCCATCACGAAAGCTATGGCCATGGGCACGTACTGCCTGAGGAACATGTCCCCTCCTCAAGAAAAGTCTCTCAGTATGTCCAAGAAATAATCTATCTTATGCTCTATCCCAGCCCACACACCTATGGTGGAAGCTATGGCACCCAGTACGAGGAACGCTGTCAAGAACGCCTTGCCGACGTCCTGTGCCCTCAGCGTTCCTATAAGGGCCGGTTCTTTTGAAAGATAGGCACTTGCAGCGTAAAGCTCCTCACCTATGAGGGTGTAGTCGCAGGCCGTGACGAAGAAGGGGAGCTGATGTTCCGCATCGGTCCCGGCTATCTGTATCGCCCCGACGCTCGCCCCTACCTCGGCCAAAAGCAGGGACTCAGCGTAATAGTATCCCATAAGGAACACCGCTGCAGGTCTCTCCCTCACCATCATCCCGTCCACGGCCATGGTGTAGCTGAACTGATCGTCCGTAACGTAGAAGTTTATCTCCTCGTTGTACGCATCAGGCCTTCCTGCCTCCAGGTAGGCCCCCTTGACCACCTCCCTACACACCGCCATGACCACGGGGTCGGTGTGCGGTACCTTGAGCTGGGCATCGTACCCTGCGGTCCTCTTCGCTATGTCCCTTAATATTATGGTGGCAGCTATGGTGGACACCGAGGACATCCCGAGCCTTCCGGTGAGGTAGTATATGGGCCTTCCCATCTCCGTGGCCCTGCCTATGGCCTCCTCTATAGCGTCCAGCCCCGGTATCCTCCTTAAGAACAGCTCCTTCTTCCTCGCCCTCCCTATGAACCAGAGCACCACCCCCGCCAAGAGCACCATAAATATGAGGTTGTTGAGCTTTTTGAAGTCGAACCAGTTCGGCTTTGGGATGGCGGATACCGCCGGACCGAAGCTCGGGCCCTCACCGAGGTCCACCCCTAAGCGGAAGTAGTACTCCCTGCCGCTCTCCAGGGGCCTTCCGCCGATCGTTCGGACCACGAAGAAGTGTTCGTCCTTCCCCTTCCTCCACGTCCAGAACGGGGCCCTCCTCTCGGTCCGGTAGTGGGAGTTGGATGGGAACCTCGCTATCTCCTCGAAGGGTCCCTCAGGTCCCTCGGCCCCCTGGACCACGTAGAAGACCTCGGACGCCTCATAGGGCATCCTCGGCCAAAGCAGCAACACGGCCTTCCCGTCGTCCCCCGGAAGGTCGGAGGC
>Ga0164318_10006917_pt1 | contig 10998 bp, 12 predicted proteins | sample GuaBasSedimGuay9_FD_113734 | JGI IMG/M metagenome (GOLD analysis project Ga0164318, IMG submission 113734) | Subseafloor sediment microbial communities from Guaymas Basin, Gulf of California, Mexico - Guay9, Core 4571-4, 0-3 cm | ecosystem: Environmental > Aquatic > Marine > Hydrothermal vents...
ATTTCCGACCGGCGCAAATCAGCAGCAGATCCGTGATGCTGTGGACAGAGCCATTGATGAGCGCGGAGCCGATCTTATCAAGGTGGGTGAATCCCTGGAAGAAAGCCTGCTCAATTCCAACCCCATCACCATGACCATGGATCAGATGCAGGCTGTCACCGATCAGGCACGGCGCCGGGGTGTGCAGAGTACCATACACTGCGTTTCAACGGATACCGTTCGACGGGCGGTTGCGGTTGGATTTTCATCTCTGGCTCACATGGCCCGGGACGGGATTCTGAGCCAGAAAGATATTGATGCCTGCCTGAAGTCGGATTCTATCATTGAACCGACGCTTTCGGTGGGGTATGATATGAGCTGGCGACTTAAAGGGGACCCTTTTTACAATGATCCCAATATGGAGAAGCTCTATAGGTTTAGAAACAAAACATTTGGCGGGCTGGTAGAAACTTTCTGGGTGCCCGAGCTTAAGCGTTGTGTCATTGAAGGATTTAACAAGGCCAATCTTGGCAGGTATAAGATGCTCGGTATTTTAAATCTGTCAAAATTGTTGACACATTTCAGCCGAATGGTGCGCTATGGAATCGAAAACGTAAAAATGCTGGTCGATCAGGGTGCCGTCATGGCCTGCGGCAATGACGGTGGAATTCAGAGCTGTACGCCGGCCATGATCGCTCACGAGCTGTCCATGTTCGACCTTTTCATGAATGATGAGATTTTAACAGAAAAATTTGATGGTATCACAGCTGTGCAGACGGCAACCATCAACAGTGCTAAATCCATGGGCATCGATGATCAATTCGGCTCCATTCAAACCGGGAAAATTGCTGATCTGGCCATTGTCGACGGTAATCCTTTTGAAGATTTCAGCATCCTTGGAAAAAGGGTTGACGCCTTGTTTATGGACGGCCGGCTGGTGATTAACAATTGCGGTTTAAGGGTTTAAAAAGGCATTACAACATGTGATCTGCTTCATATGTTAAATTTAAAATCCCGGCTTATCTTGAATAAAAATGACAGCTTTGATATCTCTATTGGAGATAAAGTCAAATATTTTGGCTTATAGCTTAAAAACAATGCTGTAAGCTTTTAATTTTTGTAAATTACAGGATGATAAAGATGTCATTGGTGCAGCAAAGACGGCAAACCCGCCAAATAAGTGTTGGAAAAGTTAACATTGGTTCTGATGCACCTGTCTCAGTCCAGTCTATGACCAATACCCAGACCCAGGACGTGGAAGCCACAGTCAGCCAGATTCTTGCCCTTGAAAAGGCCGGGTGTGAAATCATCCGGGTGGCGGTTCCGGATATGGAGGCAGCCCTTGCCATTGAGAAAATCAAACAACGTATCTCGATACCCATCATTGCTGATATCCATTTTGATTTCAGGCTGGCCCTGGCATCTGCCCGAGCAGGCGCCGATGCCCTGAGGATAAACCCGGGCAATATCGGGGACGCAAAAAAAATTCAGGCAGTGGTGGATTGTGCCAAAGATCATGACATTCCCATAAGAATTGGTGTGAATGCGGGTTCCCTTGAAAAAGAGATTGAACAGCGCCTTGGAACAACACCTGAGGCCATGGTGGAAAGTGCATTACGCAATATAAAAATTCTTGAAGATTTAAATTTCTATAATATCAAAGTTTCCCTGAAAGCGTCGGATGTTTCAAGAACTATAAAAGCATATCAGCTCTTAGCCCCAAAAACGGATGTGCCGTTTCATGTCGGAGTTACAGAAGCAGGAGGGCTTTTTGCCGGTATCACAAAGTCGGCCATTGGCATTGGTATGCTGCTGGCTCAAGGGTTGGGGGATACCCTGCGGGTCTCATTGACAAGGGATCCTGTTGAAGAAGTCAGGACAGGGTTTGAAATTTTAAGGGCATTGGACCTCAGAAGCCGGGGACCGGAACTGATTTCCTGTCCTACCTGCGGACGGTGTAAAATTGATCTTTTTAAAATTGCTGAACAAACAGAAAAAGCTTTACTTGAACGGTCTTCTAAGATTAAAGTTGCAATAATGGGGTGCGTTGTAAACGGTCCCGGAGAAGCCAAAGAGGCAGATATAGGTATCGCAGGTGGTGATGGCATGGGGATTCTATTTAAAAAGGGAAAAGTGATCCGAAAAATAGACCAGGATGAACTTGTGGATCAATTGCTGAGCGAGATTGATAATATGACGATAACTTCGGAGGAACACAATGGCAAAAAAGAATAAAACTGCGATTACACCCACCCGGGAGCAAGACTACCCAGGTTGGTATCAGGAAGTCGTTAAAGCATCAGATATGGCTGAAAATTCACCGGTCAGAGGATGCATGGTCATAAAACCCTGGGGGTATGCGATTTGGGAAAATATCATGCACCAGATGGATATCATGTTCAAGGAAACCGATGTAAGAAATGCTTATTTTCCTTTGTTTATTCCCTTAAGTTATCTGGAAAAAGAAGCCGAGCACGTGGAAGGGTTTGCCAAAGAGTGTGCTGTTGTCACCCATCACAGACTTGAAAAAGATGGTAAAGGCGGATTAAAACCTGCGGGAAAACTTGTCGAGCCCTTAATTGTCCGCCCCACGTCTGAAACCATTATCGGTGAATCCATGGCCAGATGGACAAGCAGTTACAGGGATCTTCCCCTTCTTTTAAATCAGTGGGCCAACGTGGTTCGGTGGGAAATGCGGACCCGCATGTTTTTAAGAACCAGTGAATTTTTATGGCAGGAAGGTCATACCGCCCATGCCACAGAGCAGGAAGCAAAAGAGAGAACCATGCTCATGCTGGATGTCTATACAAAATTTGTCGAAGAGTATCTGGCCATGCCCGTGATCAGGGGCCGAAAGACAATTTCAGAACGGTTCCCCGGCGCAGATGATACCACCTGTATTGAAGCGATGATGCAGGATAAAAGAGCGCTTCAGGCGGGTACCTCTCATTTTCTGGGCCAGAATTTTGCCAAAGGATCTGATATTAAATTTCAGAATGAGGAGGGTAAAGAAGCCTTTGCCTGGACAACATCCTGGGGAACCTCCACCCGGATGATCGGCGGGATGATCATGGTGCATTCAGATGATGACGGCCTTGTGGTTCCCCCCCGGATTGCACCGGCCCATGTTGTTATTCTCCCGTTTTTTAAAAAAGGTGAAGATAAGAGAACCATCATGGAAAGTACCCGGGGCCTTAAAGATGCTTTACAGCAAAAGTATTTTCATGAAAGAAAGGTAATTGTTGAAATTGATGACCGGGATATCGGCGGTGCCAGGGGCTGGGAATGGGTGAAAAAAGGTGTTCCAATCCGGATTGAACTGGGACCCAGGGATATCGAAAAAAATTGTGTTTTCATGGCCAGAAGGGATGAACCATCCAGTCAGAAACAATCTATGAACAGGGAAGAATTTATCGATCAAATATCCGATATTCTGGACAGTATTCAGGATAACCTTTTTAACCGGGCGGTGAATCATAGAAAAGAAAACACCTTTGAGATTGATGGAAAAAATAAGTTTTATAAATTTTATAAAAAAGCCAAGGGGTATAACAATGGCGGTTTTGTCATGGCCCATTGGTGTGGATCAGAACACTGTGAGGAAAAGATAAAAAAAGATCTGTCTGTTACTATTCGTTGTATTCCGTTTGACAGCCCGACTGAAGAGGGACGCTGTATCTGCTGTGATAATTCAAGCTTGCGAAGAGTGCTTTTCGCAAAAGCATATTAAGCATGCCTCATGATTAGAATTACCGACATACTTGATAAAATATATGAGTATAATCCCGAAGGAGAGACAGATATAATTGATCGGGCTTATATCTATTCAGCAAGAGTTCATGAGGGCCAGGTCCGGCTTTCCGGAGAACCCTATCTTTCCCATCCCCTTGAAGTGGCCGATATCCTGGCTGATATGCGGCTGGATGTGGAAAGTATTGCTGCAGCCCTCCTGCATGATGTCATCGAAGACACCCCTGCAACAAGAGAGGACATCGAAGATATGTTCGGGCCGGGTGTTGCCCATATTGTTTCCGGTGTAACAAAACTTTCCGCTCTTCAAACTTCAACCAAAAGAGTTCAACAGGCGGAAAGCCTGAGGAAAATGATCCTGGCCATGGCAGATGATATTCGTGTGGTTCTGATCAAGCTTGCCGATAGAATCCATAATATGCGGACCTTAAAGTATCACCGAAAACCTGAAAAGCAGGCTGCCATTGCCCAGGAAACCCTGGATATCTATGCCCCGATAGCGGCACGGCTGGGGATTTTCTGGATTAAATATGAACTTGAGGAGCTGGCATTTTATTATACGTTGAGAGAAGACTATGAACGTATTGATGCCCTAGTGAATAGAGCCAAAGGCGAAAAAGAAAAGTATATTAAAGAGGTCAATGAAAAACTTCATGAGAAAATGAAGGAAATGAACTTGGAAGGTGAGATAAAAGGCAGATACAAACAGCACTACAGTATTTACCAGAAGATGATCACCCAGAGTCTGGAATTCAATGAAGTTTATGACATCATCGCATTCAGGATTATTCTGGATACGGTTCCCCAGTGCTATGCCGCCATGGGTGCCATTCATTCCATGTGGAAGCCGATTTATTATAAAATCAAAGATTATATCGGCAATCCAAAGCCCAATATGTATCAATCCATTCATACCACAGTTGTGGGTCCGAAAGGTGATCGGGTTGAAATTCAGATCCGGACCCAGGATATGGATCAGATTGCAGAATCCGGAATAGCAGCCCACTGGAGTTATAAGGAAGGCGGAAAAATTGATGAAAGTACCGGCGAGCTGTTTGCCTGGATCAGAAATTTAGTAGAAAATCAGGAAAATTACAATGACCCGGATGAATTTTTAGAAAATGTCCGTATTGATCTATACCCGGATGAAATATATGTGTTCACTCCCTTGGGAGAGATCAAAACCCTGCCTAAAAAAGCAACTCCGGTGGATTTTGCCTATAAAATACATACGGAAGTGGGTAATCAGTGTACAGGAGCAAAGGTCAATGGAAAACTGATACCGCTTACTCACCAGCTTAAAACCGGAGATAAAATAGAAATAATCACCACCAAAGGCCATACGCCCAGCACGGACTGGCTCAATTCTGTAAAAACCGTAAAGGCCAGAACAAAAATACGGTCTTGGATTAATGCAAGGGAAAAAGAGAGAAGCTATTCTTTAGGGCGTGAGATGTGTGAAAAAACGTTCAGAAAGAAAAATCAAAATTTTAATGCCCTGGTTAAATCAGGGGAAATCAAAAAAGTTGCTGAAATCTTTGGATTTAAAACCGTTGATGATCTGATTGCGCATGTGGGATTTGGAAAAATCACACCGTTGCAGATTTTAAATAAAGCCCTTCCTGAACTTGAAAAGCAGGAAGTTAAAGAAGGAAGTATTCTTCAAAAACTGGTTGGAAGGCGAAAGAAAAAGGACAGTACAGGCATTATCGTAAAAGGATTGAATGATATTCTAGTGCGGTTTTCAAAATGTTGCAATCCACTTCCCGGAGACCCTATAATCGGTTACATTACCCAGGGCCAGGGGGTGACCATTCATCGAAAAGGGTGCTTAAATGTATTGAAAATGAGTAATGAGCGCCAGATTGAAGTTCAATGGGGTGAAGATTCTACAGAATCCTATCCTGCCAGTATCAAGGTTAGAACGGATGACAGATTCGGACTCCTGGCAGATATTGCCTCGGTTATCAGTAAATACAAATCTAATATTTTAAGTGCAAAAACTGAAACCCGGGAAACAGGGGTTGGCCTGTTCTATTTTACCCTTCTGGTGGAAAGTTCTGCGCAACTTCGAAAGATTATGAAGGATATCAGAAAAGTGAAGAAAGTAATTGATGTCAAACGGATCATCAGAAACAATTAAATCATCATATAAAAAAAGGTTCGGGTATTGCTTGATTTGAAATACCCGAACCCAAAATGATAGTCGTCTTTAAATTATGATGCTTTTGTTACTTTTCCTGCTTTAATACAGCTTGTACAGACATCTATTCTTCTAACACAACCTTGTTTAACAACGGCACGAACTCTTTGAAGGTTAGGATTAAATCTTCTCTTATTCAGGTTGTGGGCATGACTTACATTATTGCCAACCAATGGTTTTTTTCCACAAATCGCACATTCTTTTGACATTTTTATACTCCTAAAACAAATCTTTTAAACAAAAAAATAACCTGGAATTAATACATTAAAAATTATTAAAAGTAAAGAAAATTTTTAAATTTTGTTTGCCAGTTCTCTGCATCGGGGAATTTTATTCAATGCTTCTTTACTTTCTTTTGAGTCTGGATAGTGCTCCACAAGATATTCATATCTTTTTAATGCAGCCATATATTGTTTTGTTTTGTAGTAAAAATTGGCCACATAAAGTTCATGCCCTGAAAGGTTATCCCTGCAAATTTTAATATTTTCCGTTACTTTTTGGGCATATTCACTTTCGGGGTATTGGTCGAGAAGGCGGTTAAACTGCGCAAGGCTGTTTTTAGCAGGCGTATGATCCCTGTCTATTGTGTCTATCTGGTTAAACCAGCAAAGCCCCATCTGGTAAATAACATACGGAACGGCTTCATTTTTTGGGTGCATCTTTTCAAATTCTTCATAGGCCATAACTGCTTCATCATACGCTTCAAGATGATAATGTGCATCCGCAATTTTAAGCTCTGCCAAAATGGCATATTTACTGAATGGGTACCAGTCTTTTAAGTCTGTATAGGCTTCTACCGCTTCCTTATAGTCACCAGAAATAAAAGCAGATGAACCTTCGGAAACCAGTTCATCAACCGTTTTTTCCATGTCGTATGAATTTTCGAACAAAGAGCACCCGCAAAGCAGCAAAATAATCAGAAAGAATAAAAATAGTTTTTTCATGATTTACAGGTTCTCAATAAAATGTTCCGCAGATACGGCAGCAATGGCAGCATCACCTACAGCAGTTGATATCTGCCTTAAGGGGGTGTCCCTTACATCACCGACAGCATAGACGCCTGGAACAGATGTCTGCATTTTTGCATCCGCTCGAATAAATCCAAAATCGTCTGTGTCAACGGCATCATTCAAAAAAGAGGTGTTGGGTAAAATACCGACCCAGATAAAACAGCCGTCTGCCTTTATGGCTTTCTCTTCATTGGTTTTTACATTTTTTACCTTGACACTCTCCACACCGAAAAAGCCTTCTACTCCGGTTGGAACACTGTCCCAGATAAATTCAATTTTGTCATTTGCAAAGGCACGTTCCTGTAGTATTTTTGTGGCTCTCAGTTCATCTCTCCGGTGAACCAGGTAGACTTTTTTTGCAAATTTTGTCAGGTAGATGGCCTCTTGGACTGCCGTGTCTCCCCCACCAATTGCAACCACTGTTTTTTCCTTGAAAAAAGGCGCATCACATGTGGCGCAAAAAGAAATGCCTTTTCCCATAAATTTATCTTCACCAATACCCAGTTTTCTGGGGGAGGCTCCGGATGCAATAATAAGAGTATTAGTTGTAATACTCTTGTCTTTTAAAACAATTTGTTTTGATTCTTCGGAAAGATTAAGAGAGTGCACCTCCGCTGTTTCAATTTTCAGCCCAAGTTCTTCTGCCTGGACTTTCATTTTTTCAGCAAGATCAAATCCTGAGATACCCTCTGGAAAGCCAGGATAATTTTCTATCCAGTCGGTTACCAAAATTTGTCCGCCCGGTACTGCTTTTTCCAGAAGAAGAACATTCATTCTTGCCCTAGCAGCATAGATACCTGCTGTCAGCCCGGCAGGACCTGCACCAATAATGACAATGTCATAATCTGTCTTTGCCATGATAACCTCTCTTTACAGAACACCTTTGATAGTTTCTTCAAGCTTTTCTTTGGCAACCATTCCAGTGATTTGATCCGCTATTTCTCCGTTTTTGAAGAAAATCAGAGTGGGAATTGCCTGAACGCCATATTTGCTTGGGCTAATCGGATTTTCATCAACATTTACTTTTGCAAATGTCATCGAGTCGCCGTACTCTTTTTCAAGTGCTTCAACAGTAGGAGCAATAGCTTTGCAGGGACCACACCATGGCGCCCAGAAATCCACCATTACAGGCTTATCAGATTTAAGAACTTTATTCTCAAAGGAATCATCATCAAGCTCAATTATAGTTTGTGTCATAACAACCGTCCTAAATTTAAGTATATGGTTAAAAAGTACCTTGTAAATATATGGTCTGTTTCATTCATTGTCAATTAATCAATATTACCAGTTTTCAGCAAGCAGTTCAAAATGAGCCTGGGGGTGTGCACATGCCGGACACATGCCGATCGCCTCTTCTCCTTCATGAACATATCCGCAGTTTCGGCATCTCCATTTTGTACTGCTTTGTTTTTTAAATACACTGCCTTTTTCTACATTAGCAGCCAGTTCAGTATATCTTTTTTCGTGCTGTCTTTCTGCAACGGCAATCATTTCAAAAACAAGTGCAACAGCATCAAAGCCTTCTTCTCGAGCGGTTGAGGCAAAATCCGGATACATTTTTGTCCATTCATATTCCTCTCCAGCCGCCGCTGCTTTCAAATTTTCAAGTGTTGATCCGATCACGCCCGCAGGAAATGCGCCTGTAATTTCAAGTTCTCCGCCTTCGAGAAATTTGAAAAAGCGTTTGGCATGTTCCTTTTCCTGATTGGCAGTCTCTGTAAAAATATCAGAAATTTGAACAAAGCCTTCTTTTTTTGCTGCGCTGGCAAAATAGGTATACCGGTTTCTTGCCTGGGATTCACCGGCAAATGCGGTTAACAGGTTTTTTTCTGTCTGGGTTCCTTTTATGCTTGCCATAAGTTTTTCTCCTTGGTGATAAATGGTTTAAAAATTAGGTGTTGTGCTTAATCCGTTAAAGCGTATGAAGTCAAATTGATAAACTGTCACATTCAGCAGTGTTTGTCAGAAATTATTATAATACTATAACCCCCTGTCCTTTTAAAGAGATTAAATTCTTTTTCATGGTAATTGTACTTTAGCCCGGCCGGGCGCAGGTTGCGATGAATCCGATTGCACTTCTTACAGGTTCTAAAACTCCGCTCCACTAACCGGCAAAAACTCGCTGTCGCTCAGACACCTTGCCGGTCTTAATCTGAAAAAACGCAGCCCTATGAATACAAATTGTCGCTGGCAGATTCAGAGAATCCCTAAGTACTGGAATAATAATTAAACGCCTTTATTGATAAAACCCTTGGAGACACATTATAGACATAGGGCTCGTCTTAGATTATCTCAGAATTTAATTTAATACGGTTAAATTCTCCAATTTTTTAAAGAAAAATTAAAGTTTTTTAAATTTTTCCCTTGACCTGTACTAAGGTACAGGATTTATACTTTTTTCATGGAGGCAAAAATGGATAAATTATTAATCAGTGAACTTGCTAAAAAGGTAAATGTAAATAAAGAAACTATCCGCTACTATGAGCGAAAAGGATTGATACCGAATCCGCCAAGAAATGAAAGCGGACATAGGCAATATTCTCAAATCGATGTTAAAAGGACCGAGTTCATAAAACGGACACAGTCTTTAGGGTTTTCATTAAAAGAAATAAATGATTTGCTGATGTTGAAAATTGAATCGGGAACAACATGTAAAGATATTCAAAAAATAGTTGAACTTAAAATTTTTGATGTTGATCAAAAAATTACTGATCTTATGATGATCAAAAAAACACTGAAGAACCTCGCCGGCAGGTGTACAGCAAAAGGACCTGTCAGCGATTGTCCAATCTTGGACGAATTGGAAAAATAATTAAACAAGGAGGAATTAAAATGGAAACAAAACGTAAAATTGAAGTATTCAGTGCAGGATGCCCTTTGTGTACGGATACAATTGACATGGTTAAGGATAATTCATGTTCATCATGTGATGTTGAAGTTGTTAACATGATGAAATCCGAAGGAGCAAACCAGGCCAAAAAGTATGGGGTTAAGACTGTTCCGGCAGTCGTAATTGATGGAAAGCTTGCCAATTGTTGCGGCGGGAACGGGCCGAACCTTTCAATTTTGAAAAAGGCAGGGCTTGGAAAACCCCTGGAAAATGGAATCCAATGAAATTGTGTTCAATCCCCTTTGAACACAATCTCTTTTCCAAAATGGAGGCAAAAAATGATAAAACAAGAAACAAAACCATCAAAAAAAGGTTTATATGTATCAATAACAGGAGCGGCCCTTGTGGCATTATGTTGTTTTACACCGATCCTGGTGATTGGACTCGGCACAATTGGATTAACATTTTTTGTTCCTTACCTGGACTATGTATTACTGCCTGCTTTGGTTCTGATGATAATTTATGCCATATATTCATATAATAAATGGAAGAATGATTGTAAGAGCTGTACGGTAGCACCGCCAAAAATTAAATAATATTTCTGGCTTCCAAATTGGCCCGGAAGATATGGAGACACAAATGGAAAAAGAAAATATCTCAACTACAATGGCTGTAATTGTTTCTTTCCTTGCAGCATCCTGTTGTATCGGCCCTGCTATTTTTATCGTTTTCGGTGTTTCAGCTGGGTTTATGGGGAATTTTGGGTTTGGCGTTATATTGTTTATCTTCGCTCTATCTTTCAAAAAGTTTTAATTTGGTTTTACTAAAATAGGAGATCTAAGATTATGAAACATCTTATTTTAATATTTGTTTTGCTGCTGATAATGTTCCCTGTCCACGCAATTGCAGCTGACCAGAAAGTGGAAATTGAGATTACAGGAATGATCTGTTCTCTGTGCACGGTCGCGGTTAAAAAATCATTATCCAAAATCGATGGTATAAAAGAGATAAGAGTATCCTATAACTATGAAAAAGCGTGGTGCATTGCAAATGAGTCTATATCAGATGAAGTATTAACAGAAGCTGTAGAGAAAGCCGGAGCTTATAAGGTTCAATCAATTCGTCGAGAATAATGATTTTTCTTAATTTTTTCTAAAAGGAAATTTAACTTATGCAAAATATAATTATAATCGGTGGGGGCTCAGCGGGTTTTGCCGCAGCCATAA
>Ga0164318_10006919_pt1 | contig 10997 bp, 8 predicted proteins | sample GuaBasSedimGuay9_FD_113734 | JGI IMG/M metagenome (GOLD analysis project Ga0164318, IMG submission 113734) | Subseafloor sediment microbial communities from Guaymas Basin, Gulf of California, Mexico - Guay9, Core 4571-4, 0-3 cm | ecosystem: Environmental > Aquatic > Marine > Hydrothermal vents >...
CGCCTTCCGGAGGGGCGGGAATTATATGCTTAGATGCCATGAAAGGATATGGATTTGAATTGGCAAGACTTTCCAGTCATACCTTGAATAAAATGGCCACCATATATCCGCCTTATTATCATCCCTCCAATCCATTGGATATCATGTCTGCAAGCTTTAGATATGGATACAAGAGAGTCTACTCCGAGGCTGTGAGCGCTATGATAGAAGATGATAATGTGGACATCATATTTTGTATAAATGGTATTCCCACCCTAAAAACCATCGGCTCTATTATAGAGGAAAAAGGGCCCAAGAAACCTATACTATCCTGGATAATCGGGGAATACAGAGAAGATGAGGTAGAAAAGCTAACAAAAGATATTCCTTTGCCTGTTTTTGCACATCCTGAGAGGGCATTTAAGACCCTTAATAGATGTCTGGAATATAAGGAGAACAAGAGATTTTTAGACAAGCCTCCTGAATTAACAAGCATATCTAAGGACAGAATTAGTGAGATATTAAGAGATGCACATAAAAAGGGGGCTGACCATCTCTTCTCAGATGCCCTTGATATCATGAAATGCATTGACCTTCCAGTCCCAAAGACCATGAAAATGCATGGCCCATTAGATGCCAAAAATATAATAGATGAGATGGATCCTCCCCTATACATAAAATTTGAGGTTAAAGGGGGGCTCCATAAGGCAAAGTCAGGGCTAATAAGGCCAGGGATATTGGATGCCCAAGGCTTATTAAAAGCCTACACAGAGATCTCATCCCGTATAGAGAAAGAGGAGATAAGGGCAGTGATTGTGCAGGAGATGGTATCAGGAGGCACGGAACTCTTCATTGGAATGAAAAGGGATGCCAAATTTGGGCCTGTAATGATATTTGGAAAAGGAGGGGGTGATGTGGAAATATATAAGGATATAGAGACAATAATGCTTCCATTCAACAGGGAACAAGCGATATATTCATTCAAGAAAACCAGGATATCAAAAGCACTTCAGGAGAGAGATATTGGTAGGTTTGTCGATATAATGATAAGGCTTTCAAGCCTATGCGTGAACTTTCCCCTTATAAAAGAGATGGACATCAATCCCGTAATAATCAATCGGCAAGGGATCTGGATAGTAGATGCAAAGATTATTATTTGACCCGCATCTCTATTAAATAATTACCCTTCTCAGGACCACTCTTTATCCTTGAAACTGACTGAATAAGACCCTCACCTATAAATAAAGAGGCATCAGCATAAAAACGAATACCAGATATCTTATTATTGGATGATATTGACTGAATAATCCCTATATATTTTGACGGTACCAAGATGCTTAATATATCTCCTGATTGGGAATGAACAGAAAGATTCAATATCCTTAGCTGCTCCGAGCCATTACCTGGCATTACCGGAATATCTACAGAATGGATCGGGATTACCCCTTCATCAAATGGGCCATATTTTGAAAAATCCTGCGTCATATTAATCATATATCCTTTAATAGAGCATAATTGTCAAGATATTTAGCTTTTCATCTGTAATCACATCCAAACAAGTCACTGATTTCATTGAAAAAATAAGCCTATTTTCTGTACTGCAAAACAAAAAAACCCCTTGCCCCTATTCCACATCCGCTGTTATCTCTATGTAATATATGGTATAAGATGGAAGTTTTTGTGTAAGGTCAGTTACTGATATCTTTACCAAGCAAATCTTGGCTCAGGAGGAAGGAAATGAAGGTATGCCATGTAGATGAAATGAGAAGGCTTGATAAGACAGCATCAGAAAGATTCGGAATAAAAGAGGAACTCCTTATGGAGAATGCCGGCCTTTCCTCATATTTTGCCATACTTAAGGAATTGCAGGATATAAAAAAGAGGTTTGTTGTATGTTGCGGTATGGGCAACAATGGGGGAGATGGATTTGTGGTGGCAAGGAAGCTCCATTCCAATGGCGCAGACGTGAAGGTATTTATATTAGGAGATCCTGAAAGATTCAAAGGGGTTGCTAAGATGAATCTGGATATAATAAGAGATATCCCCATCTATATAAAAAAGGTGGAATCGATCGATGATCTCAGAGACGAGCTTTCTCATTGTGACATAATTGTGGATGCCATATTTGGAACAGGTCTTTCAAGAGAGGTCACAGGTACATATAGGGATGTAATAAAACTTATAAATGAAGCCCAAAAGACAGTAATAAGTCTGGACATACCCTCTGGCATCTCTGGAGATTCAGGCAAGGTCATGGGAATTGCTGTAAAGGCTGATATTACAATTACCTTTGGACTACCAAAGATAGGGAACATCCTATACCCAGGGTATGAATATGGAGGGAAGCTTTATATAACACATATCTCCTTTCCACCATCCCTTTATCAAGACAGCAAGATAATGTGTGAGATAAATAATCCTGTTCCTATGCCAGCAAGGGAAAAAACAGGGCATAAAGGCAGCTTTGGGGATGTTTTGTTTATTGCAGGAGCAAAAAGCTATTTTGGGGCTCCATATCTGGCATCCTATTCATTCCTCAAGGCAGGTGGAGGGTACAGCAGGCTTGCTGCCCCAGCTTCCATAACACCTTTTATAGCAAGCCTTGGGCCCGAAATAGTATTTATGCCACAGGAAGAAACAAGCGAAGGCACGATATCCATTAGAAACATGGAAAAACTCCTTCAGATCTCAGAAAAGGTAGATATGGTGGTCATCGGGCCAGGGATATCCCTGAATGAGGAGACCCAGAGGCTTGTGCTGGAGCTTGTGCAAAGGATCAAAAAGCCTATATTGATTGATGGAGATGGCATAACTGCTGTATCAAAAAACAGAGATATAGTCAAAAAGAGGGCATTGGAAACCATTCTTACGCCCCATCCAGGAGAAATGGCCAGAATTACAGGGATGAGTGTTCCAGACATTGACAAGGATAAGATTAATATTCTGCAAAGGACATGCAATGAGCTTGGCGCAATCATTGTGCTAAAGGGTGCCCATTCCCTCATAGGGCTTCCAGATGGAAGGGTCTTTATAAATATGACAGGGAATCCAGGCATGGCAACAGCAGGCTCAGGGGATGTGCTCACAGGCACCATAGCTGCCATGTATGGGCAAGGGCTTCCCATTGTAGACGCTGTGAGGATGGGCGTCTTTATGCATGGACTTTCTGGAGACATTGCTGCATCTGAAATAGGTGAGGATGGTATTACTGCGCAGGACATCCTCAAATTCCTACCAAAGACAATAAGGCTATATAAGGAAAACAGATTAGGAGAAATGCTCCGGTATTATCAAATCATCTAAACCAGAGCAAACTAAAGAAGGATATAATAATGACTCCCATAATATCAATGAAGATGCCTGTCTTGAACATATCCCATACACTGAGCCTGTTTGTCCCAAATATAATGGCATTTGGTGGTGTTGCCACAGGGAGCATAAATGCACATGATGCTGATATTGTGGCAGGAACCATTGTAATAAAAGGGCTCACATTTATTGCCTTGGCAAGGCTTGCCATTACAGGAAGTATTACCTGAGCAGAGGCTGTATTGGATGCAAATTCCGTAAGAAAAGAGACACCAGAGCAGATAGATATTATTATCAAATATAGAGGCATATGGCTTAGCTGGGTAAACCTTTTTCCCATCCATAAGGAGAGGCCAGAGCTCTTAAAGCCAGCCGCAAGGGCAAATCCGCCTCCAAATAAAAGGATAATACCCCATGGAAGACCCTTTGCTGTTTCCCAATCCATAATGGTCTTCCACTCCTTACCCTGGCAGGGTATGAAAAAGAGCAGCAGGGAGACGGTTATGGCAACGGTTCCATCATCAATGAATTTAGGATCAGGAAACAGGGATGACCACCCATGAATAATAAAGGAGCCTATCCTTATATCCGCCCTTGTAAGCCACATCAAAGCAAGCAAAGAAAATAATACTGCCACAACCTTTTCCTCATATCCCATAGGGCCCAGCCTATCATATTCCTTCTGGAAAATAGACTTATCCACAGAAGAGGCCTCCTTGGGACAATATAAGAATACAAGCAATGCCCAGATAAACACAAAAAAAGTAAAAGATATGGGCATGGCAAATATAAACCATGATGAAAAGGAGATCTCTGGGATATTGGGAAAATATATCCCCATTATCTTGACAAAGATGGCATTGGGAGGAGTCCCTATTAGGGTTGCTATCCCGCCAATGGATGCAGAATAGGCTATGCCCAAAAGGAGGCCAATGGAAAATCTCCTTATCCTTTTTTGCTCCTTACCTTCCTCAAGCCTTGATATGACCGCCATGGCAATAGGGGTCATCATCATGACAGTGGCCGTATTGGATATCCACATGGAAAGAAAGGAGGTGGCAAGCATGAAACCAAGCAAGAGCCTCCTGTATCCTGAGCCAATAAGGAGGATTATCTTGAGTGCTATCCTCCTGTGGAGATTCCATTTTTCCATAGCAAGTGCCATGATGAATCCGCCCAGGAACAGGAAGATGACGTTGTTAAAGTATAAAGAGGCCGTCTTTTTCCCGCTCATGATGCCAAGAAATGGAAACAGAACCACAGGAATCAAGGCTGTAGCAGGAAGTGGGATCGCCTCTGTGACCCACAACAGCGCCATCAGAATGGCTACTGCCATTGTCCTCGTAACCTCGGGATGCTTGGGGCTTAGATCAACAAACAGGAGAAAAAAAAGAAAAAGAGCTATCCCCGTAACAAGAGAAAGTATATGAAAATCAAATCTCTTCATCTCAAATTCTTGTTGACCGATTTGTGAATAATATCAATAATTGCAAAAAATAAACAAGGGTAAAAAAATGGCTATCTCCAGAAAAATAAGGCTTTATATAAAAAGCTCCTCTTGGATAAGGAGGATGTTTGAGGAAGGAGAAAGGCGGAAAAAGATATACGGAGAAGAAGATGTATTTGATTTTAGCCTTGGTAATCCTGATATAGAACCCTCTGATAGGTTCAAGGAAATCGTAACAGGTCTTATGAAAGGGGATACCATAGGGATGCACAGATACATGCCTAATGCAGGGCTATGGGAGACAAGGAGATCTATAGCCCAATTCCTTTGCTGCGAGAGAAGAGCTGAATTTAAGCCTGAGGATATTACTGTTACGGTCGGAGCAGGGGGTGGGCTCAATATAGTCTTTAAGACCATCCTTGATCCTGGAGATGAGGTGGTTATACCGAAGCCATACTTTGTGGAATATGACTTTTATATAGATAATCATGGAGGGATAGCAAGAAAGGTCAAAACAAAAGTGGATTTCTCCTTAGATATAGACGCCATATCAGATGGGATAACATCCAATACAAAGGCGGTTATAATAAATTCCCCCAACAATCCCACTGGCAGGATATATAAGGAAGATGAGATAAAGGGACTGAGTGAAGTGCTTATGTATTATAGCAAAAAGCTGGGAAGGCCCATATATCTTATCTCTGATGAGCCATACAGAAAGATCTCGTACGAGGAAAGTGTTCCAGATATATTTGCCTATTACAAAGAGGTTTTTCTGGTCACCTCTTTTTCAAAGGACCTCTCTATCCCGGGCGAAAGGATAGGATATGTTGCTGTTCATCCTGACATACAGGATAAAGCCCATATCATAGAAGGGCTCGCCCTTTCCAACCGCATCCTGGGTTATGTGAATGCCCCTGCCCTGATGCAGAGGGTTATACCCTATCTTCTACATGAACCTGCACCCGTTGAGAGGTATAAAAGACGAAGGGATCTGTTTTGCACTGCTCTCAGCTCTTTTGGATATGAGTTCATATGGCCTGAAGGGGCCTTTTATATATTTCCAAAATCTCCTATAGAGGACGATAAAAGATTTGTTTCCGCCCTTCAGGACGAAAACATACTTACCGTGCCAGGAAGCGGATTTGGATGCCCTGGGCATTTCAGGATCGCCTATTGCACCTCTGAAAAGATCATTGAAAGGTCTTTTGATGGCTTTGAAAAGGCAATAAAAAGATTCAGGAGTTGAAAACCATGTATTCAAAGATGCTTATGTTAAAGTTTCCTAAAAAAAGGGTGGGAGAGCCCATTGTGGTAAATCTGGTAAAGGAATTTGATCTCACGTTTAATATCCTTAAGGCCACCATATACCCCAGAAAAGAAGGGGTTATGGTGATGGAGCTAAGTGGAAACAGAAGGAATTTCCAGAAGGGTTTAAAATACTTAAAAAATCTTGGCATCCAGGTAGAAACAGTTGCTCAAGAGGTAAAAAAAGACGAAGGCATTTGCATCCACTGCGGCATGTGCACAGCAGTGTGTCCCACAGGAGCTCTATATATAAAAAGACCAGAGATGGAAGTAATCTTTGATAATGAAAAATGCAGCGCATGTGAGCTGTGCATAATTATCTGCCCTGTTAAAGCGATGAAGCTAAGGTTTGATAAAAACAAGCTTTAATAAGCGCAAGTGCATAAATATTTAGAATAAATCTTGACCAAAAAAGTTTGCAGAAGAAAAACCCACTTGTCCCTATCCCACATCCGCTGTTATCTCTATGTGATATATGGTATAAGATGAAAGTTTTTGCGTAAGCTCGGTTATTATATTGTTATAATGCCTCTTTTTAAGATTATCACATTGGGCTGCAAGGTAAATCAGTGTGAATCTGCCTACCTGTATGAAAGGCTTCTAAGGGATGGCTGGCACAAAGCAGAAAAGAATGGATCAGCAGATCTGGTCATAATAAATACCTGTATTGTTACCCAGAAGGCATCTCACCAATCAAGGCAAGAGATAAGAAGGGCAATCAGGGAAAATCCAGGGGCAAAATTGGTGGTAACAGGCTGTTATGCACAGGTATATCCTGAGGAGCTATCAAAGATAGAAGGCATCGACATTATTGCAGGCAATAAGGCCAAAGAAAAGATCCCTGAATTAATAAAGGATTTGCCTTTATCCAGTAGCAGGATGGTGTGCGTGCAAAGATTTCATGAGAAAGAGCCATTTGATGTATTGCCAGCCTCTCAATTCTTAGGGAGAAGTAGGGCATTTTTAAAAATACAGGATGGATGTGAATCATTTTGCAGTTATTGTATTGTTCCCTATGCCAGAGGGTCCTACAGAAGCATGAGCATAAAGGATGTTCTGTCGTCAATGGAGCACCTCATGAATAAAGGATATAGGGAGGTGGTTCTTACAGGCATTCATCTTGGCAAATACGGCATAGATATAGATACAAGCCTCAATGCCCTTCTAAAGGAGATAGGAAAACAAAAATATCCTGTCAGGATAAGGATCAGTTCCATAGAACCCAATGAAGTATCAGAAGAGCTTCTGGAGCTTATAGCTCAGGAAGATTGGATATGCAAACATTTGCATATACCACTCCAGAGCGGCGATAACAGGATATTAAGGAATATGAGGAGGAGATACACAAGGGAAGATTTTTATAAATTAATTATAGATATATACAAACGCATTCCATTTATAGCAATAGGAACAGATGTCATGGTGGGATTTCCGGGAGAGACCTTAATGGCTCATAATAATACTATGTCCCTAATAAAAGGGTTGCCTGTATCCTATCTCCATGTATTTCCCTATTCTGATAGGCCAAAAAGCGCTGCATTTTATTTTAAGGGAAAAATTCCTCCCAGCGCCATAAAAGAAAGGGCTAAGGAGATGAGAGAATTGGGAAAGACAAAAAGAATGGAATTCCTAAAAAGATGTAAAGGAAAGACATTTACTGCTATTGTAGAATCCAAAAAGGAAGACGGTTCTTTTAAAGGTCTCACAGATAATTATATAAAGATAATCTCTTCGTGCCATAAGGCGAGAAAAAAGGAACCTATAAAAATAAAGATTGAAGGGATAAAAGAGGATTTTGCATTGGGGAGTGTAGTAGATGCATAAGATCATCTCTATTTTCGTTATATTCTTGAGTGGTATGGGTATCAATCTTACGCCCTGCGTGTATCCCCTTATCCCAATAACCATATCCTATTTTGGAGCAAGGTCAACATCCATGCCAGGGAAACCATATATCCATGCCATTATCTATATTGTTGGAATAGCCATTACCAATTCATTCCTGGCCTTTATAGCAAGCATCACAGGGAGCATGCTGGGATTTGTATTGCAAAGCCCCTTTGTAATAACAGGCATATCTATATTTCTGCTCATTCTTGCGCTAAGTCTCTTTGGTGTATGGGAGGTGAGAATACCAGCCAGCATTGGCCAGCTACTATCCAAACAATTTTCTGGATATAAGGGATCATTTTTTATAGGGCTTTTGTTTGGTGTATTTGCAGCGCCCTGTGCAGGCCCTTTTATAATAGGCCTGATGATATATGTAGCAAAAGAAGCAGATCCAATCACAGGATTTCTTTATTTCCTGAGCCTTAGCTTAGGCATGGGGATCCCTATAGGGATCCTTGCCACATTCTCTGGTATGATAAACAGGCTCCCCTTAGCTGGAGAGTGGATGATCTGGATAAAAAAGCTGCTGGCCTGGATACTTGTCTTTATGGCTGTATTTGTCTTAAGACCCATTATGGGAGAATTTCCCCAAAGGCTGTTAATGGGGATAGTTGCTTTTGCATGCGGCATTCACCTTGGCTTCTGGGACAAAAGTGATGGCAAGAGATTTTATTCCATAAAGAGGATTATAGGAATCATATTCATCTTGATCTCTTTATATATCCCTTTTTCGTATCATCCCCACAAGATTCAATGGATAACCTACAGTGATTCTATAATTGAGCAGGCACAAAAAGAGCACAAGCCTGTTATCATAGATTTCTATGCTGACTGGTGCATGTCCTGTGTTCAGATAGAAAAAAAGATATTCCATGACCCTGAAATAATAGATATGAGCAAAAGATTTGTTATGATTAGGATGGATCTGACACATCAAACCCCATCTCAAAGGGCACTATTAAAAAGGTTTGATATAAAAGGCCTTCCTACCATTCTATTTATAACCAGGAAAGGGATCCTCAGGTTAGAAGGAGAAATAACAAGGAAAGAGTTCACAAGAAAGATGAAACAAGCTATTTCCCTAAGCAATATCCAATCTTAGATTAACCATGTCACCTTTTTTAAAGCCTATGGAATCAAAAAACCTGAGAAGATCAAAATCTCGCCAGTAGATAAAGGCATATATGCTTTTCACCCCAGCCTTCTTCATATGCTCCACCATCTCGTTAAACAGCATCTGGCCAATCCCCATCCTCTGATACTCTGGTGTTACCACAATAGTATTTATCCATCCCACACTCTGAGGAACCATGTATTCCCATCCACTCACATCCCCGATTATAAAACCCACAATAGTGCCTTCCACCTCTGCCACAAGGGCTACCACAGAAAATTCTTTTTCCGCAAGCTCTGCCCTAAATTTCCAATATTCTAATCTATCCCGACCTGTAATTTTCTTGTCTATCTCCGCAATCCGCTGATAATCACTCCTTCTCATAGGCCTTATTATAGGAAGTTCTTTTAATTTTTCCGTCATATCTTATTTCTTTTTAATAGATCTTTCTTTTTCTGCCACAATCAGTCTTGTCTCTATCACAGTATCTGGGATAAGGCTCATGGAATCAATCCCACATTCCACAAGAAATTCCGCAAATTCTGGAAAGTCACTTGGTGCCTGTCCACATATTCCTATCTTTCTGCCCTTTTTCTTGACCATCTTTATAACACTCTCTATGAGCCTTTTTACTGCCTCATTTCTCTCATCATAAATATGGGATACAAGAGAAGAGTCCCTATCAAGCCCCAGTGTAAGCTGAGTAAGATCATTAGAACCTATAGAAAATCCATCAAATATATCTGCAAACTGATCAGCAAGCACCACATTGCTTGGGATCTCACACATAACATATATCTCGAGCCCATTTTCTCCCTGGACAAGCCCAAAACTCTTCATCAGCTCAAGAACCTTTTTTCCTTCCTCCGGGGTCCTACAGAACGGCACCATAATCTTGATATTTGTTAATCCCATCTCCTCCCGCGCCTTATTAAGGGCCTTGCACTCCAATTCAAATGCAGGAAGGAAATTCTTATCATAATATCGAGATGCACCTCTCCATCCTATCATGGGATTGCTCTCAACAGGCTCATACAGATAACCACCAAGGAGGTTCCTGTATTCATTAGTCTTGAAATCAGAAAGCCTGACGATTACATCGCTCGGATAAAAAGCTGCAGCAATACGCCCAACCCCCTCGGCCAGCTTATCAATAAAAAATTGCCTTTTATCTCTATAAATAGCGGTCTTCTTTTCTATCTCATCCACAAGACCTCTTATTTCATTATCATCTCTGGCCTTTTCTTTTAGCTTCTCATAATCCACAAGGGCAAGGGGGTGGATGCCTATATGGGAGTTTATGATAAATTCTTCTCTTGCAAGCCCTACACCATCATTGGGGATCATGGCCTGCGAAAATGCCTGTTCTGGAATACCTACATTCATCATGATCTTGGTCTTGGTCTCAGGCAGTTCATCTATATTTATAGTTTCCACATCATATTTCAGGAAGCCATCATATACATAGCCTGTTTCCCCCTCACAGCAGGAAACCGTAACCTCCTGTCCTGACTTTATCTTCTCTGTGCCATCTCCTGTTCCTATAACACATGGTATTCCCAGCTCCCTTGACACAATTGCTGCATGGCATGTCCTGCCACCCTTGTTGGTGACTATAGCAGATGCCATCTTCATAATGGGCTCCCAATCAGGGTCTGTCATATTGGTAACCAGCACCTCTCCTGCTCTAAAGTTCTGAAGCTCGTCAGGAGAAAGGATAACCTTTGCTATACCTTGCCCCACCTTTGAGCCTATTGCCATACCCTTTGCCAGGATCTTTCCCTCTTCCTGGAGCCTATATTTCTCATAAGTCCTATAATCTTGCTGAGAATGCACTGTTTCAGGTCTCGCCTGAACGATAAATAATTTTCCTGTGCCCACTCTTGCTCCGTCTCCATCCTTTGCCCATTCTATATCCATGGGGGTATGTCTCCCCGCCTCAGAGCTGTA
>Ga0164318_10006920_pt1 | contig 10997 bp, 13 predicted proteins | sample GuaBasSedimGuay9_FD_113734 | JGI IMG/M metagenome (GOLD analysis project Ga0164318, IMG submission 113734) | Subseafloor sediment microbial communities from Guaymas Basin, Gulf of California, Mexico - Guay9, Core 4571-4, 0-3 cm | ecosystem: Environmental > Aquatic > Marine > Hydrothermal vents...
AGAAAGCATAAATAAGTGAATAAGAATAAACACATAAAAGAAATCGTAGTCATCTCAGGAAAAGGTGGTACCGGAAAAACTTCCCTTACAGCATCTTTTGCCTATTTAGGTGGGAAAGATGTGATAGTTGCCGATTGCGATGTGGATGCTGCCGATATGCATTTGTTGATGAAACCCGATTTTGCCGAAGCCGAAGATTTTTATAGTGGAGAGCTGGCCTATATCCACCAGAATGAATGTATCCGATGCGGAAAATGCAAGGATGTCTGTCGTTTTGATGCCATCCCAATAATTGATGGTCAATATATTGTTGATCCTTTGAGCTGTGAAGGCTGCGGTTATTGTGCCCGGGTTTGCCCAACTGATGCCATCGAAAACAAAGACCTAAACGTTGGTAAATGGTATACTTCAAGCATTAAAACAGGCAGTATTATGGTGCATGCCAAATTGGGCATTGGTGCTGATAATTCTGGAAAGTTAGTAGCTAAAGTAAAAAATGAAGCCAAAGAAATTGCAGAAGACGAATTCAAAGATTATGTAATTGTTGACGGTTCGCCCGGCGTGGGTTGCCCGGTAGTTTCCTCCCTTTCGGGAGCAGCATTTGTGGTGCTTGTTACCGAACCCTCTGTTTCAGGTTTACACGATTTAAAACGGGTTTACGAACTGGTCAAAAAGTTCAATCTGAAAACCGGTTGCATCATTAATAAATCAGACATCAGCCCAAAAGTTAGCCAGAAAATTGAAGAATTTCTAAAAAAAGAAAACATCGTTCATATTGCCAATTTGCCCTATGATGAAGATTTCACAAAGGCAATGACTAACGGTCAAACAATAGTTGAATATTCGAATGGCCATTTAAAAGATTTAGTAACAGAAAGTTGGAATACCATAAAAAATTGTACCATTTAAAACAAAAAAGATGAAAACCTTAAACATTGATGGATTGACTTGCTTCTCGGTTGAGTTGGAAGTTGCACGCTCCCCTTTAAGCGATGGCATGAACCATTTAATTCTTGAGTCCGACCCCACGCCCGATTACTATGCAAAGGGTGATTTTCCCCCCAACGTAGAACATGTCAGCGACCGACATTTGTATTTACCAATTAAAAAAAGTATCAATTGCTTTCAGGATATAATTTACCGAAAAGCAAATCAATTTACCGAAAAACAGGGCTCGGCTTTAAGTATCTACCCCGGTCAGATGACATTTCAAAATAAAGAGCACCAATGCCTTAGACTTAATATAAACACAACAGAACAGCTTCCTGTTTTGCTAAAGGAATTCACAAATCTTGGCATTCAGTTTTATTCAGACAGACAAGTTGAAACTTATAATTGTTTCGTTTATTACAAAAAATATACGTCTTTTATAAATATTGAGGAAGGTGTTTATCAGGATGAAAACAATGCACACCGTTACTTTTTTGAAATACCTCATCAGGTTGAATTTAAAATATTTAAAAAGAAAATAGAACACATAAAAAACAATTGCGATTACCACCTTTTTGATTCATTTTTGGTGATGTTATACCACAAAGATCACATCAGAGATTTTATCGGCGTTTACTCAAAACATTGTGACGAAACCAGGTTTGGTGAGTTAAAGCAACAGATTAAAAAACAATTTGATTAAGAGAATACCGCAAATGCGCAAATATTATTCGTGCATTCGCGGCCATTTAACAATAATTCAATAATAAATTAGATAGCATGAAAATAGCATTTACAACAAAAGGAACAACTTGGGATTCGGCCATGGACCCTCGTTTTGGAAGAACAGAATACTTCCTGATTTATGATGAGGAAAAAGATGAACTGACACATTTCGACAACCGCGATTCAGCCAATGATGCCCACGGTGCAGGGCCCAAAACTGCCCAAAAATTATTTGAGTTCAAACCCGATGTTCTAATTACCGGAAACGGTCCCGGTGGCAATGCCGGAACAGTACTCGAAAAAGCCGGAATAAAGATTTTTGTCGGTGCCGGGGAAATGACGGTTAAAGAGGCATTCGGGGCTTATAAAGAAAACAAGCTGAATTTAATATAAACACAAACAACATATATAAATATATTTTATGTTTTAAATTTTTGGAAATTGACAATAAGAAAAAAATAAGCGACGAAGTTTTAAAAGATGCTTCAATAATGCATTACTATTTGTAAAGGTATATAAATGATTTCAGATATTTATTCCATATTACTGAATGCAATCAAAATAACAGGTTTCATCTTTGTAATGATGTTGGTTATTGAATATGTGAATGTTCAGTCGCGGGGAATCTGGCAAAAAATTCTAATTGGAAATAAATGGCAGCAATTTCTTATTGCCGGTATTTTGGGTATTATCCCGGGATGTCTTGGTGCTTTTACGATAGTTGCCCTTTTTTCGCACCGCTTGGTTTCTTTCGGAGCACTGGTTACTGTCATGATTGCAACCAGTGGCGATGAAGCCTTTGTGATGTTTGCTATGTTTCCCCAACAGGCAGCCTTTTTAACAGTCCTTCTTTTTATAATTAGCATTTTGGCAGGGTACTTAACTGATAAATTTTACAATTCAGAAAGTATTACAAATAAGTTTTCAGAAAAGAATTTACCCTTACATGATGAGCCACAATGCAAGTGTTTTCAAAAAAATAAACTCAAGGACTATTTATTGCATCCAACATTTTACAGATTTGCCCTTGTCATTATTGTATTATTTCTTTTACTCGGTGTTGCAACTGGAATACTTGCAGGAAGCGCAAAGAGTTGGATGAAAATCACCATTTTACTTTCCCTCGGCTTTTCCTTTTTTGTTGTAGTCAGTGTTCCCGATCATTTTCTGAAACAGCACCTTTGGGATCATATTATCAAAGTACATATACCGCGCATTTTTTTATGGACATTCGGCACACTTGTGGCCATTCATTTTCTGATGAATTATATTGATATTCATACATGGATTTCTAATAATATGCTTATGGTACTTTTTGTTGCTGTTTTAATTGGCATTATCCCTGAATCGGGCCCCCACTTAATTTTTGTGACTTTGTTTTTTCAGGGGGCTATTCCTTTTAGTGTGCTTCTGGCAAGTTCAATATCGCAGGACGGACATGGCTCGCTTCCCTTGCTGGCAGAATCTAAAAGGGGTTTTATTGCTGTTAAATTGGTGAATATTGCCTACGCGTTGGTTTTTGGTATGATTGGATATCTCGTAGGATTCTGAAGTATTAATTGTTTTGATTTTGTTATACGATTAAAAAATTTTAAGTCATGTTACAACTAAAAAATGAATTTATTATGGCTCCCCTTAAACTTGGTTATAGTGATGGGAGCGGTGTCGTTACTCAAAGACATTGCGATTTTTATAATGATAGAAGCAAGCACATTGCCGCACTTACTCTTGAACCACTATTCATGGATTTGGGTTTGCGTGAATTACCCACACAACTTGGAATTGATAATGATGAGAAAGGTGTGGGTTTGAATAACTTAATAAGCAGTATTCATAGGAATGGTGCCAAAGTAATCGCTCATCTAAACCATCCCGGCAGAATGGTCAATCCTAAAATTCCGGGGAACTATTTCTGGTCGTCAACCGATAAAGCTTGCGAAAATGGGGGTGCTGTTCCACAAAAAATGGACAGAAAAATGATGGATGAGGTGGTAGCACTTTTTGTCAGTACTTCAAAACGTGCGGTGGCTGCCGGCTTCGATATTATTGAAATCCAATTCGGTCATGGCTACCTGTTGGCTCAGTTTATTTCTCCGGCAGTTAACGACAGGAAAGATGAATATGGTGGAAGTTTTGAAAACAGGATTAAGTTTCCACTGGAAATTGCCGCAGCGGTCAGAAAAACAATTGATGTTCCCCTGATTGCCCGCGTCAGTGGTGATGAAATGATTCCCAATGGCTTTCATCTTGACGAAATAATTTCATTTTCGAAAGAGTTGGAAAGCATTGGTTTTGATGCCATTCATCTTACTGCTGGCTCAGCCTGTTCAACACCGCCCTGGTTTTTTCAGCATATGTTTATTCCTAAGGGGAAAACCTGGGAAATGGCTGGAAAGCTGAAAGAAAAAATCGGAATACCTGTCATTTTTGTGGGGAAGATCAATTCAAAAAAAGACATTAATTTCATCAAAGAAAAATACCAGGCCGAATTTATTGCCATCGGACGCGCTCTTGTGGCAGACCCCGATTTTATTGGAAAATACCTGGGCATACAAAGCGGGTTAATCCGTCCCTGCCTGGCTTGTGCCGAAGGTTGCCTTGGTGGTGTAAAGAGTGGAAAGGGACTGGGCTGTGTGGTAAACCCCTTGGTGAATACTAATTTACCGAAAACAGTCGCTGCAGCCGAAACCAAATGGTTTGCTGTGGTTGGTGGTGGATTGGCAGGTATGCAAGCAGCCATTACTTTACGCGACAGGGGGCATGATGTTGACCTTTATGAAAAATTTGATTTGGGTGGCCAATTCAACCTGGCCTATCTTCCTCCCAATAAGGGAAACATGAAAGAGATAATTGATTATTTTGTGGATGAAATCAAAATCCACAGCCCGCACCAGGTAAACATTATCCCGGAAGAGGCTACTCCCGACCTTCTTACACAGGGAAAATATGATGCAATTATCATGGCGACAGGTGCTGTGCCTGCTGTACCTCCGATTAAAGGTTTGAAAGAATACTACTGGACAGAGTTTTTGGAAGATGACCAATTGCCCATGGGGGAAAAAGTAGTGGTCATCGGTGGCGGACTGATCGGGCTGGAAGTGGCTTCCAAACTGGTTGACGGGAACAACCAGGTGGTGATTGTGGAGATGTTGGACGAAATTGCCCGTGGCATGGAAATGATTGAAAAAGCCATGACCGTGAAGAAACTCAAAACCAAAAACGCTGAAATATTTGTGAACCACAAAGTAATGGAGGTACACAACGACCTGGTATTTATTGAAGGCGAAAACGGCATGAAAACCATTGAAGGTGTGGACAAAATCGTTGTGGCCACCGGCATGAAAAGTTATGTACCTTTTGATAAAATTAGCACAACACCCGTGTATTTTGTGGGTGATGCTAAACAGGTTGGTAAAGCCCAGGAAGCCATACACGATGCTTATGAATTGGCAGTAAATTTGTAAAATGAAATATCCACGATGGCAAATCAACAAACAGATGAATGATTATAAGCCTGTAGGGCTTTAATATTTATAACCACGGGTTTCAACCCGTGGTAAATAAATACCCAAAAGCCGTTTTGGCATGATTTTTTTCGCGGAGCAAGAAAAAATCATGATAAAACAAACGAGAGTGTAAATCAACATGTTATAGAATGAAATTAGAACACATCGCCATAGCAGTAAATAATCCCTCTGAAATAAAAGACTTTTACAAAGGACTATTGGGTATGAAGGAAGTGCGGAGTTTCATCCTGAACGAAGACCTGGCACAAAAAATATTTGGCATTCAAAAGGAAACACCGGTTGTCCTTTTGCAAAAAGAGGATTTGGTGTTGGAGGTTTTTTTATTGGATGAGCCCCTAAAAAAAGGCTTTAACCACATTTGTTTTTCTATGGCTGACAGGGAAGAATTGGTGAAAGCAGCCAATCAAAATAATTATGAAGTGATTCGAATTGAAAGAGATTTTTCCGACCTGGTTTTTATAAAGGATCATAGTGGAAATACTTTTGAAATAAAGGAAATAAAATAATGGATGAAATAAAATTGAAACCGATTGGGATTATTCACTCCCCTTTCAAAAAACCTCAGGGAGTACCAATTCAACCTTCAGGAGCCAGAGGAATTAAAGGCCATGTTGAGGTGTTCCCGAAATATCTGGAAGGCTTAAAAGATATTGCTGGCTTTTCTCACCTCATCCTGATTTACCATTTTCATTTAGCAAAAAAGGCTTCTTTATCTGTAGTCCCTTTTATGGATAAACATCCTCATGGGGTTTTTGCTACAAGGGCATCAGTCAGGCCAAATCCTATTGGATTTTCAGTAGTAGAACTGGAGAAAGTTGACGGAAATATTCTTCTGGTAAAAGATATTGACATTGTAGATGGCACGCCACTTTTAGACATCAAACCCTGTGTACCTCAATTCGATTTCAGTAAAGTTACCAAAACAGGATGGCTTGAAAATGCTGTTCATGAGCTTGCAGAAACAAAAGATGACGGACGGTTTATTGAATAGAATAAATACTTGATAATAAAATAATTAAAACAACGATGGGCTTACATTTCGCTTTTGCAGTAAATAACAACAATCAATTTGAAAAGAAACATTTTGGAGATGCCGATAAGTACCTGATATTTAAACAGGAGTCTGATAAAATTGTGCTCTTGTCTGAAGAATTCAATCATTTTAAAATGATGGATGAGGAGCTTGAACACGGTTCTAAAAAAAAGGGAAACGCAATTATTGAATTTTTAAAAAACAAGCGTGTAAGTTGCTTGGTGGCAAAACAGTTTGGTAAAAACCTAAAAATGGTAAACAAACATTTTATTCCTGTTATTGTTTCTTCAGAACAACACGAAGAAGTTGTTCAGATATTAAACCACCATATACATTGGATAGAAGATGAGAAGAAAAGCAGCACTTCAAATTATAAATTGTTTACCATAAAGTCGGGGATATTAAAATCAAGCATTAAAAAGTGAACCAAAATCAATTGTGAAACAAACTGAATGTAAATGGTTTCCTGTTTGTCCCATGAAATATTTTTGGGAAGATGGGAAATTGGATGAGGCATGGATTGAAAAATATTGCAAAAGCAATTGGAAGGAATGTGTTCGTTTTGATAAAGAAGAAAATGGGATATTTCATCCCGACAATATGTTACCAAACGGAGAAATAGATGAAAACCTATCTTGATTGTTTGCCATGTTTTATGAGTCAGGCCTTACGTGCAGGACGAATAGCAACAACAGATGAACGAAAAATCAAAGCGCTGCTGGATGATGTTGGTTGCCTGACAAAAGAAATTCCGATGGAAAATACTCCTCCTGAAACAGGTGATTTAATTTACCAAAAAGTCAGGGAAATTACGGGTATTCAAGACCCGTTTAAGCAAATCAAAAAGCAACATATTCATGAAGCATTGGCCTTGTATCCAAAGCTAAAACAAATTGTAAACGATTCATCCAATAAACTTTTAACTGCTATCCGAATCGCCATCGCAGGAAATATTATTGACCTTGGCGTGGGTAAGGAGTTCGATATTCTTGAAGATGTGAACAGGGTGCTCAAACAAGATTTTGCCATTTTTGATTTTGAGGAATTTACTGCACAACTCGAAAAAGCTGAATCAATTCTTTATCTTGGCGACAATGCCGGGGAATCTGTTTTTGATAAAATTCTGATTGAAGAATTGAGAAAACCCGTTACTTATGTTGTCCGTGAAATTCCGGTTATTAACGATGTAACGTTTGAAGATGCCATCAGGTCGGGACTTGATAAAGTTGCTGAAATTGTGTCTTCCGGAAGCTCGGCACCCGGAACAATTTTAAAACTGTGTAATGATGATTTTCTATACAGATTTAATCATGCCGATTTCATCATCAGCAAGGGGCAGGGTAATTATGAAGGCCTCTCAAATGTGCAGCGTTCTGTATTCTTTCTGTTAATCGCTAAATGCCACGTTATTGCAAATGATTTAAAAGTGAGGGAAAACGATATTGTATTGAAAGCAAACTAACAACACTTCCCCCAATAAACCTTTGTACCATTGTTACCATCAAGAAAAATATTGAGCAATCTCAATTTTCTTCTTATTCTATTATTCCCCACGAAATAAGCTTTTTAGGACAAATTGTTGTACCTTTATAGGCGTAAAGATTGAGCAAATCTGATTAGGTATTATGAATACAAAATGTAGACATCATGAAACCGCTGAAGACATCGAGAGCAGATTTGGAAAACAAAAAGTTTCTTTTTACAGAAATAGGATTGATTATCGCCCTCATTATTGTTTTGGTGGGCTTTAAATGGAAATCACCTGACAGGAATAATGGTAATATTGAAACCCGTGATTTTGTAGAAATACAAGAAGAAATGGTTCCAATTACCGAACAAAAAGTAAAACCCCTTCCACCACCACCAATTACTACAGTGGTAACTATTAAGATTGTTGAAGACAATATTGTTGTAGAAGATGATATTGTAATTGATGCAGAAGCCAATCAGGAAACTAAAGTTGAAGAATATATTCCCTATGAATCACAGGAGACGGAGGAAGAAGAAGACATTGGAGAGGAACCCATTTTTGTTATTGTGGAATCAATGCCGGCGTTTCCTGGTGGTATGGATAAATTGATGAAGTACTTATCCGACAATATCAAATATCCTTCACAAGCAAGAGAACTAGGTATTCAGGGAAAAGTATTTTTGTCCTTTGTTATCGAAAAAGACGGCTCGGTAACTGATGTTACCTTGCTAAGAGGTATTGGAGGGGGCTGTGATGAAGAAGCTATTCGAGTGGTAAAAAACATGCCCAATTGGATACCCGGAAAACAACGAAATATTCCTGTCAGGGTACGCTTTAATTTACCTGTAAACTTTAGGTTATTGAGCTAAATAGAGTTCTGCCTCGAAAGCCAAAGATTCAATATTTTGGTTCTGCCAGTCAGTGAGTAAATATTCAATAAGCAACGCTCAATAAACAATAAGCAAGTAAAAAGAAGGGTTAAGTAATACAAAGGTTGTTAAACTATATGTTAATCTGGATATTAGATTCAATAACCAAGCAAATGGTTTGTTATAATTGTTTGTATTTTTCTCAATTATTCTAGAATAGCTTTCGTGTAAGAATACTTGAAAATTGAATGTTGTTTATTGAGTGTTGAGCATTTTTATGGACAAGTTTTGTTATTTGAATAATTATTTTTTGGTGCTTTATTTTCCCGTCCTGGATGGATTGGTATTACAGAAAGATTTTAAAAAGTCAGGGTTTACCCTTTCTTACTAATATCCAATAATTTCTCTTTTTCAAGTATTTTAATGTGTTTTCCATCAACCTCAATAATCTTATCATTCTTAAGTTCTGCTAATAACCTGACTGCACTTTCGGTTGAAATACAGGAAAAATCAGCAATATCCTGTCTTGAGAGCTTTGAAAATAAGTCCTCCTGATTAAAGTTTTCATCGCTTAAGTAAAGCAAAGTGTCGGCCAAACGGCCATGCATTTGTTTGTGTCCCAAACTTTTTATTTTGTTAAACAGTTGATTTTCACTAGTGCAATACCATTTTATGATTTCTGAGGCAAAATTCCCGTTGTTGTTCAGCAGCTTTCTGATACTTTCTTTTTCAATCAAACAAATGTTCGAATCTTCTAAAGCTACGGCTGAGTAATTGTAGATATTTTCACCATAAATAGAAGATAACCCAATGAATTCAGAAGTTTTCAAAATCTTGACATTGATATTTTTGTTGTTTGGGCTTTCAAGGTATAACTTTACCAAACCATTCGAAATGTATAAAACATAGGAGGCAAATGCACTCTGCTTGCATATATTTTCACCTTTCCTGTATAGTATTTGGGTTTTATTCTGATTGATGAATTCAAGTTCGGAGGGAATCAGCTTTTTAAAACATGCTGAGCTATTTGTACAATCCAAACAATTTATCGATTCTGAGAAATCAGTCATGATATATCTATTAATCAGGGCAATCCTTATCAGTCGGGTAATTTACCATAAGGCTATCCAAAATTAGTATTAATATCAATAGAAATATTGAAGAATATCAATTATTTACTTAATTTTTAAGAAACTGTTTGATAATAAGTTCTTGCATTTTAGACTTAACTTTGTTGTCATTGAATGTATTAAGCACTTTATAAAACCTATTGTTTAATTAATAAAACAAATCATGAAAGCTACCTATTTATGTCCGCATTGCCGGGGCGCAATTAATGCAGGGAACAACATCATTTTATCAGCCAAAACCAAATCGAAAAAAGTTGGCCTGATATTATTGCACGAAGAAATTGGAAACTATGCAAGCGAACAGAGTTCTTCATTAAGTGTTGAAGAAGGTGAAGTTGTCGATTTATTTTGTCCGGTTTGCCACGAAAGTTTAAATATCCCAATAAAGGATGCACTTGCAAAATACATTAGGATAGATGAAAATTTGAAAGAGTCTTTTATTGTTATCTCAAGAAAATACGGTGAAAGAATCACTTTCAAGGTGGACGAAAACAAACATATAGAATCCTATGGGGAAAAGCTAAGCAGGTATATCGACCCGGATTGGTTTTTATTGAAATGACATAAAAATTTTCGATACTGTGTTTTGAAAAAGGAACCAAAAAATTAATAGTCATGAAAACAATAGTAGTACCCACCGATTTTTCAGACCACGCATTGTATGCGCAAAAAATAGCAGCAAGCATTGCACATCAAATAAATGCTGAAATTAAACTTGTTCATGTATGTGATTTACCGTTGGCAGAATTTGCTGATCAGTATTATTACGAGAAGTTTTATAAACAAATAAAAACAGATGTACAAGAAAAACTCAATGCGCTGGTTGAGATGGATATTTTGAAAGGAATTAAGGTCAGTACACATATTGTAAGCAATATACGTATATGGGAATTGACTACTGAAAAAGAATTCAAGAATACAGACTTAATCGTGCTGGGTTCTCACGGCAAAAGTGGATCGAACAAATTATTCATTGGGTCAAATACTGAAAAAATTGTACGACTTGCTGATTTACCGGTTTTAACCATAAAAAATGAGCATTCAGATTTTAATGTTAAAAAAATGGTTTTTACATCAGATTTTTATAGCGAGTCGTATGCAACATTTAAAAAAATTCAATTCTTTGCTGACCTTTATGGCGCACACATCCATCTGCTGAAAGTTATTACCCCCAAACATTTTGAACCAACACCCATCAGCAAAAAACTATTGGAAGATTTTGCCGAACATTTTAAACTTACAGATTATTCTCTAAATATATATAACGCTACAAGTATTGAAAAAGGCATTACCGATTTCAGTGATGAAATA
>Ga0164318_10006921_pt1 | contig 10996 bp, 8 predicted proteins | sample GuaBasSedimGuay9_FD_113734 | JGI IMG/M metagenome (GOLD analysis project Ga0164318, IMG submission 113734) | Subseafloor sediment microbial communities from Guaymas Basin, Gulf of California, Mexico - Guay9, Core 4571-4, 0-3 cm | ecosystem: Environmental > Aquatic > Marine > Hydrothermal vents >...
ATATCACCGGGAAGTTTGCCCAATGAAAAAGGGAGTTTATCGCTAAAAGTAAGAATAATGCCAATGATCACGATCACAATTCCGATAAATATAATACCTCTTCCGATCTCTGCCATTCTAAAAGCTCCTTTTTCAAAGCGGAATTTTGAGATTTTCCAAAGAATTCATATACAAACTGCCTTCTAATATCTTTCTTAATTAGAGAACATCTCTATTTGACACACATATCAAATTACTCCAAACATAATGAAGAGGAACACTACCCTCTTCATCATCAAAGATTACTTGATCTTGATCTTCTTAGTCTCTTTTTTACTTCTTTTCATTTTTGGTATCACTACCTCAAGTACACCGTCCTTCGAATTTGCTTCGATATTTTCAGCATCTGTATTTTCAGGAAGGGTAAAGCTTCTTTGAAATTTACCATAAGAGCTCTCCATCTTATAGTAATCTTTCTCTTTGACCTCTTTTTTGGTTTTTCTTTCACCAGAGATGGTCAAAACATCATCTTTAAGATCTACATGGATATCATCTTTTTTAACTCCAGGAAGATCTACCTCTACGTGATAGGCATATTCACCTTCTCTTGTGTTAACTGAAGGTGAAAAGCCGGAAACATTTGAAAGTTCAGTTGTATCCGGCAACTTAAATGCAGTCTCCATTCTCTTTTCTAAATCTCTAAACTCTCTCATCGGATCAAATTTTGTCAATAACATGATTGTCTCCTTTGTATATTTAGTTATTACATAAAAACTATACCACTTTATTGTGGTCATTGTCAAATACTCAAATTTCGAAATAGAAATAGCTTTAAACAACATGATATACTATGGCAATAATACTTGAGAAGGGAAGTGTATGAGAGCTTTGATCATCAGTGCAGATCTTTTTGAAGACTCTGAGTTGGATATACCCTATCAATATCTTCGGGAACTAGGTCTAAGTGTGGATATAGCTTCTTTAAAAAAAGGTACCATCATCGGAAAACATGGATTGAGTGCAGATGTCACTATGACACTGTATGACGTGGATCCAAAGAGGTATGACATACTGATCCTTCCCGGAGGAAAAGCACCTTCTGAGATACGCAAAGAGCCAAAAGCGTTGGAGATCGCCAGACACTTTTTTGATCAGAATAAACCGGTAGCTGCCATATGTCATGGTCCGCAGATACTGATCTCAGCTGGTCTGCTGGATGGAAGAGTTGTTACAGGTTATAAAAGCATTGCAAAAGAGTTAAAAAATGCTGGTGCCATATATAAGGATATGGAAGTGGTGATAGATAAAAACCTGATCACTTCCAGACAGCCTTCAGATTTGAATGCTTTTATAGAAGCGATCAAACAGTGCATAAATAAAAAAGAGGATATTGTGAGTCACGAAGATAAAGAAATGGTACGATCAAAAACAGTTGTCAAAGAAAGGTTCAGCCTCAAAGAGGCATTTTGTAACAAGATCCATGCCAAAAAGGCTGAGTTCGGTTTCGGTGGTTTTGGTGAAGCAACCTATTACCGTACATACAGCCGGATCAAACCCGACGGCACACAAGAGCATTGGGCAGATACGGTCATTCGAGTGATCAATGGAGTGATGTCAGTTCGTAAAAACCATTATGTGTTGAGCCGTCTAGCCTGGGATGAAGCAAAATGGCAGCTCTATGCTAAAAAACTTGCCATTGCCATGTTCGATATGAAGTGGCTGCCGCCGGGACGCGGTCTGTGGGTTATGGGTACGGAGTATGTTTATGCGCGCGGAGGCGCAGCCTTAAATAATTGTGGTGCCGTGGATACAACGGACCTTTCTCTGGCAGCGGACTGGACAATGGATATGCTGATGTGCGGGGTCGGGGTCGGTTTCAACACAGCATGGAAAGGTGAAAATGTTGCCATGCCGGATAAGACAAGACCAGTTCCCTATCTCATCCCTGACAGCAGGGAGGGATGGGTGGCCTCTGTGCGGCTGTTGATCGAAAGCTATACGAAAAGGGGTACCTGGTTTGCATTTGACTATAGCAAAATACGTCCCGAGGGTTCTGTCATTCACGGATTTGGCGGTACGGCATCGGGTCCGGCTCCACTAAAAGAACTACATGAGCGTATAGAAAACTATCTAGACAACTATTACAAGGGAGTGATCGATCAGACGCGGTGTGTCGCTGATGTAATGAATGCAATCGGTGCCTGTGTTGTAGCAGGCAATGTACGGCGAAGTGCCGAGATATCATTGGGCTCCGCGGATGATGAGACTTTTCTTGAACTGAAGGATTATACAAAAAATCCCGAACGTGCCGAAATCGGCTGGATGTCAAACAATACGGTTGTATTGGAAAAAACGGAAGATTTTGAAAAACTGCCAATGATCGCGAAGCATATTCGTGACAACGGAGAACCGGGCATCATGAACCTGATCAATGTACAAAAATATGCACGTTACGGTGAGCAGTCTGAAGATAAGGCATGGCTGGCAAATCCCTGCTCCGAAATTCCTTTGGAGAGTTTTGAACTCTGTAATCTGGCCGAAGTTTTTCCAGCACGCTGCATTAAAGAAGATGAATTTTATGAAGCATTGGAGTATGCGACTTTTTACGCTTCGACAGTTGCGTTACTTCCGACACACCGTCCTGAGACGAATGCGATCGTGGTGCGAAACCGCCGTATCGGCGTCAGTCTTTCCGGTATTGCAGATATGCTTGATGCCCATGGTGCGACAGAACTGACGCGCAGACTGCGAAGGGGGTACAAACTTGTACGTGCCATCAACCAAGAGTTGGCAGCAGAAGCAGGTGTCCCTGCATCGGTGAGAGTGACGACGGTCAAACCTTCGGGTACCATCAGCCAGCTGGTCGGTGTCAGTTCCGGCATGCATTTTCCGACATTCCAGTATGCGATCCGCAGGATGCGCGTCGGAAATGCGTCCCGTATCTGCAAGGTACTCAACTCGGCAGGTGTCCCACATGAACCCGATCACTATAGTGCCAACACAACTGTCTTTGAATTTCCGATCGATCAGGGAAAAACAAGAAAGGCAACCACTGTTTCAGCATGGGAACAATTCTCGCTCCTGGCAATGCTACAGCGCGAATGGAGTGATAATATGGTCAGCTGTACCATCTATTTTGATCCGAAAACCGAAGGCTCACAGATCGAACATATGCTGGCACAGTTCGCACCGATCATCAAATCAGTTTCAATGCTTCCTCACTCTAAAAAAGGTGCTTACGTCCAAATGCCGTATGAAGGAATCAGCAAAGAGGTATATGAAGATCGTATATCAAGGTTTCCAAAGATCGACTGGAGCAGTTTTGGCGGTAGTGACGGTATAGAGAACCGTTTTTGTACAAATGATTCATGTGATCTATAAAATCCAGAGAAGTTATTGTCATAATTGGAGTTCACATATGAAGTAAAGAGTATGACACCCTTTATCTTTACAGGGAGCTGTTACGATTGAGACATGGTTGATTATTCTTTTACCATACTTTTAATTAACTGCTGCAAATCTGTTGGGAACGGAAAGATCACTGTATTGGTTTTATCACTGGAGATATCACTCAGAGTACATAGATGACAACAGGAAGCGTGCTGTTTATGATCTCCTGGATCATCTCCCGCATAGAGGTAGAGAGACCTCCCGGCGTATCCAGTTCAATCAGCATCATCTGAGCATTTTGACGCAGAGCAGTTGCCATCCCCTCTTTCAAATAGTTGCTGCTGGCAGGATCAATAGTACTTTTTATCTCTAATTTTATGATCGTAGAAGTGCTGGCAAAAAGTGGAAAAACCATCATAAGTAATAAAAAAGTAAACGTTTCATCTTATCCACCTATCATTCAATTTTAAAGATAGCTATAATTCATAATAGCAAATAAGAAGAAGGAGAGTCAAGTAAAACTACTTTAAAATAAGGTACTATAATAACATGAATAGTTACAAAGAAGTCAATATCCCCAAGATTGAAAAGAGTATTCTTGTTATATCGGATCTTGTTAAAGAGGTTGCCGTAATGATGCATGATGGCTATCTCTTTGCACTCATCTATCCTGATTTTCAGGAGGTGAAAAGCCGCAAGATCATACATCTTGAAAATGAGATCAGATGGTACGCTGTAGAACTCTATAATATGAAGGCTGAAAACAGCCACAAAATAAAAGGCTATCAGATCGTCCGAGCACCTCTCCCCAAAGATATGAGAGGAGAGATCGACAGATCAAGACTTGAAGCCTTCATGAAAGAGCAGGCATCCTTTTTGATTGAAGCAGAAGAGGAGCCTAAAGATACCGTATATATACAGATAAAAGATTTTCTCTCCACGCTTACAAGTGACCCCATTCTCCCTTCATCGCATTTTGAATTTGACCTTCATCTTGACTCACTCAATTATGTTGAACTTTTCACTTTTTTAGATAAAAGTTTCACTGTCCACATCAGTGAGTCGGAATTTTCACAAATGATGACTGTGGAAGCACTTTATCATTACGTCAGTGAAAAAAAACAAAAAATCACCTATACAGAGGTAAACTGGAATATGATCCTTTCTGAAAAGATCGATTATGAACCTGTCACTTCTGCAGGTTATCTCAAATTATACAAAACACTTTTTCTGCCTCTGTTCAAACTTTACTTTTCCCTAAAGATCTACAACACTGAAAATATTCCTGATCAGCCCTGCATCATCGCACCAAACCACCAAAGTATGCTGGATGGCTTCATCATGGCAGCTGCTTTACCCGACAAGGTTCTAAAAAAGATGTTTTTCCTCGCCTTTGAAATGGTATTTGGCACAAAGATCATGAGGCCCATTATACAAAGAGCACAAGCTATTTTGATCAATTACAACGATAACCTTAAAGCCTCGATGCAAAAAAGTGCTGTTGTTATAAACAAGGGATACAATTTATTGATATTTCCCGAAGGGGCAAGAACACGGGATAGAGAACTTTTGGAGTTCAAAAAGTTTTTTGCGATTCTCTCTATAGAGTTCAATATCCCTATCGTACCTGTCGTACTCGATGGGACCTTTGAATCAATGCCTGCGGGTAAACTTTTTCCCCGACCTTCACCAGTGGTCGTCAAATACCTGGACCCTATCTATCCGGAAGGGCTAAGCTATGATGAGCTTGCAGCCAAGGTAAAAGAAGCGATACATGAGGAGATGATCAAACATCCTTTGCATAGTTGATCAGGTGAGTGTAGACCGTACTTCATCGGCAGCTTTTTTTTCATCTACTTTCATCAGCAGTATCGCACCCATGATAAAAAAGATCGCCACAGAAGCGATCCCTACTCGGGAATTCTCAGTAATCAACGCAACCATTCCGATCAAAAACGGTCCTAAGATCGCAGCAGTTTTCCCCAAAAAGTTATAAAATCCAAAAAACTCGGCAGCATATTCATCCGGGATCATCTTGGCATAGTAGGAGCGGCTCAGTGCCTGTATACCTCCTTGCACCAGTGCGATCATCACTGCCAATATATAAAACTCATGGATCTCATCCATCAATGCTGCCCAAAGTGTGATAAAGAGATAGATACCTATCGCCAAAAAGATTGCTTTTTTCGTATCCCACTTTTGAGCCAGTTTTGCAAAAATGAGTGTTGCAGGGAAACCGACAAACTGTACGATCAGAAGTGCCAATATCAGGTTCTTTGAGTCAAATCCTATCGCCATACCATAGTCAACTGCCATCCGTATGATCGTATCTACCCCATCAATATAGAGCCAATAAGCTGCCAAAAAAAGTACCAAGCCTTTGAGCTGCCTGATCTTTCCGATCGTTCCTGCAAGTCTGTGATACCCCTCTACAATGGTCTGCACCGTTCCTTTATCTTTTGCAGATTTTTTCTCTTTGACAAAAAGAAGCAGGGGCAGAGAAAAAAGCATCCACCACAGAGCGACAGAGATAAAAGATATCTTCACAGCTTCTATACCGCTATTAAGTCCAAAAAAGGTAGGATTCTGCACCATCCAAATATTGAATGTAAAAAGTATTCCCCCACCAAGATACCCTAGTGCAAATCCAAGTCCAGAGACAAAATCCACCTCTTTTTCTTTAGCTACTGTCGGCAAAAGCGAATCATAAAAGATGTTTGAACCCATAAATCCTATATTTCCCATCACATAAACAAATACCGCTGCTTCCCAAGCTCCCTCCCCCACAAAAGAGAGTGCCGCACTCATCAGTATCCCAAGATAGGCAAACAGAAACAAGAACCTTTTTTTCAGTCCAGCTGTATCAGCGATAGCACCAAGTAAAGGGGCAATAAGTACGATGATCAGACTCGAGATCGAATTTGCAAAACCAAGCTGTGCCGTACTTACAGTAACATCAACATTAGCAGAAAAATACTCTTTGAAAAAAACGGGAAAAAATCCTGCTATCACTGTAGTGACATATGCAGAGTTAGCCCAATCATAAAATGCCCATGCGTAGATGCTTCTATTTTTACTGTTTTTCATAGCTATATATTACCACACTCACTACATAACGCAAGCTTTAATGGATAAAATAGAGATTATGAACTTTTTAGAAATAGAAGTAGAAATTCAATCCCTAAGTAATAAATTCATAGCTGACTACCCTGTAGTGAAACTAGCAAAGTACTGAAAAAGTCCTGAGAAAACAAGACCATTGCAAAATAGATTCATAATCACAAATACTTCATCTCATATCTTCTTTCGTCTGCTTTTATTGGCAAGGAGTTTCAACTTCTTCTCTACAAGATAGTTGATACTCCCTTTTGAAAACTTACCGTTTTTATCTTTTGTACCACTAACTTTTCCTGTAAGTATCTCCATCCCCTCATTAACATTCTCAATGGCATAGATCTCAAAGGTACCACTCTTCACAGCTTCTAACACTTCCTCTTTAAGCATCAGATGCTTTACATTTGATGTCGGAATGATAATGCCATTTTTCTTAGCGCCGCTTGCAAGAGAGCATACATCAAAAAAGCCCTCTATTTTTTCATTGATACCGCCTACCGCCTGAACTTGACCGTTTTGATTGACCGAACCTGTCACAGCTATAGATTGATCCAAAGCTACTTCACTCAGTGAAGAAAGCAAAGCAAAGAGCTCTGCACATGAAGCACTATCGCCTTCAACCTTGCCATAGGACTGTTCAAATACCAGTGTTGCCGTCATACTAAGCGGAAAATCCTTGGCATAGGTAGCTGCCAAATAGGCTGAAAGTATCAGTATACCCTTGTCGTGTGTCGGACCGCTAAGTTTTGCTTCTCTCTCAATATTGACCACACCCCCTTTTCCAAGTCTGGTAAGTGCTGTGATCTTTGAAGGATGCCCAAAAGAGAAATTTCCAAGATCAAGTATAGCAACACCATTGACCTGCCCTACAGCATTTCCTTCAGTCTGTATAAGGATCGTTCCTCTTTGTATCGCTTCGTAAATGCGGTCTTTTATTCTGTCTGATCTCTCTATCTTCTCTTGAATCGCTTCTACTATTTCAGCTTTAGTGATCTTTTGCAACTTCTTCTGTGTGGCTATAAAATCAGCTTCTTGTAGCAGATCATTTAAACTTTTCAGGTGCGTGGAGAGCTTTTGACTGTCTTCAGCTAAGCGGGAACTGTACTCGATCACCTTTCCTACAGCCTCTCTGTCCAGTGGCAAAAGCGCATTGTCTCTTGCGATCATACCGATCATTTTTGCATACAGCAGACTGTTCTCATCATTTCTGGGGGTATCATCTTCAAAATCCGCATTGATCTTAAACAGCTCTTTAAACTCCGGATCATAGTTATACAGTAGATAATAGAGTATTCTACTACCGATCAGAACGATCTTGGTATCCAGTGCTATTGTTTGTGGCTCCAGCGTAAGTGTACTGATGAGACTAAGGGAATGCCCTAAGGACTCTATACGAATTTCACCTGATCGGAGCATTCTTTTGAGTCCTTCCCAGACAAAAGGCTGCATCAGTACCTTAGAGGCATCCAATATCAGATATCCACCGTTGGCTCTATGTAATGCACCTGCTTTAATGAGATTAAAATCAGTCAACAGTGTACCCATCTGCGCAATATGTTCGATCTCTCCAAACAGATTTGCATAGGTTGGATTATTTTCATAAATGATCGGTGCACCCTCTTCATTTTTATGGGTTACAAGGATGTTGACACGATACCTGTTAAATATACCACTCTCTTTAGCTGTTGTAATGCCCATAGAGGTTAGATTTCTTTGTGCGGAGACTAAAAAATCCTGAGAATTTTTGACAATATCCTCTTCAACACTTTCCAGATATCTTACGACCTTCTCATATGTTTTATATCTCTTTTTCAACTCAGCAATACTGTTATCTACAGCCTTTTTTGTCATACTCTGTTCAAGCTCTCTGATCTCTTTTTGCTGCACTCTACTCTGTATCAACATATCTTGCGCAGTATTTTCTATCTGGATCCTAAATTTTTTGATCCTCTCCTGTATCTCTTCTTTCTCTTTATCGCCGAGGGCTTGATACTCATTTTTGTCAAGAATTTTGCCTTCTTTACTCATAGGAGAGAGTGTATAGCCCGATGGTGTATACTGAATCACTATGAATTCTTCTTTTGCTCTGTCTTTTACCTCTTGAAAAGATCTCTTTTTTATTTCATTAAGTTTATTGAGAATAGACTGTTGCTTATCTCTGTACTCTTGACTTTCAAATATAGAGGGAATAATGCCTTGTAAGTCTTCGATCAACTCCTCCATATCATTTTTAAGTTGTATGCCTATAGAAGGTAGAAGTTTTAAAGAGATCGGTTTTCTGGGATCTTCAAAATTATTCACATAACACCAGTCATCCGGTTTATTCTCATCTTTTGCACTGCTTTGAATAAATTTTTCCACAACACTGTGTTTTCCGCTGCCCAGTTTTCCCATAGCATAAAGATTGTAGCCCTCTTTCTTTATGCCGATTCCAAAACTGATTGCTTTGAGTGCCCTGCTTTGCCCTATGATCTCATCAAGTTCTTCCAGTTCTGCAGTAGTCTGAAAATCAAATATCTCTAAGTCACAATGATTATAGAGCTTGTCAACATGAAGTGCTTTTATCATACAGTGCCTCCGAATTCTGGACAATTATCAATAACATCTTTTAACTCGTGATATTCCATTCGATGCGTTTTTGCTACAGCCTTTTTTGTCACATAACCTCCTGCAACATTCACACCGCTATAGATGGCAGCATCTTGTAAAGAAGCATTCTGCCATCCTCTATCTGCGATCTTCTTCACATAAGGTATCGTTGCATTTGCCAATGCCTGTGTAGCAGTTACAGGGTAATCTCCCGGCATATTGGCAACACAGTAGTGTATCACACCATCTAACTCAAAAACAGGATCATCATGTGTAGTCGGTCGGGAAGTCTCAATACACCCACCTTGATCGATGGCAACATCTACCAAAACCGCTCCTTTTTTACACAAAGAGAGCATCTCCCTTGTGATCAGGTGCGGTGCTTTCTCACCTGTGATATAGACTGCTCCTATGACAATATCTACTGTAGGCAGGATCTTTTCCATATTGTAACGGTTGGAATAGAGTGTTGAAACATTTGACGGCATCAACGCTTCAAGTTCGGTCATACTACTTGGATTTCTTCCCATAATTACCACATCGGCTCCCATGCCAGATGCAATTTTAGCTGCATTTCTCGCCACTGTACCACTTCCTATGATCAATACTCTAGCTGGTAATACACCGCTTGCTCCACCTATCAATACGCCCATTGCGTTATTGTGTGCTGAGAGAAAATAGCTTGCGACCATCGGTGCGACTCTGCCCGCTATTTGGCTCATGGGTTCAAGCAGAGGGACTCTTTTGCCTTCTTCTACCGTTTCATACGCTATAGCTGTCACTTCTTTTTCTTTAAGTATCTCGGTCAGTTCTCTCAAGGGAGCAAGATGAAGATAGGTAAAGAGTATTTGTCCCGGTTTTAAAAGATCATACTCCTGAGGTTGTGGCTCTTTGACCTTTAAGATCATTTCACAAGTATCATATATCTCTTTTGGGTTTTGTAGAATCATTGCACCGGTATGTGTATAATCATCATCAGAAAAGCCGCTTTTTTCTCCGGCATCTTTCTCTATATAGACTTCATGTCCACTTTCAACAAGAAGTTTAACTCCGGAAGGGATGATGCCAACCCTATACTCCTTGATCTTTATCTCTTTAGGAATACCAATTTTCATATGCTACTCTTTAATCCTCTATTATTACTTTACATCTTGCTATAGGGTTTACTCTCAATCTTTCAACAGGTATAGGATCAGCGCTTTTTTCACATATCCCAAAGGTTCCGTTTCTTATTTTCGCAAGTGCATGAATGGTCTCTTTTAGCTCATTTTCCTGCTGATGTAAAATAGTATTGTCTTTTTTACTGATACTGCCAAGAGAGGAAAGATCTTCAACATCGTTAATATCATCATTATTGCATAAACTATCTAACTCTGATTTAATATGTGCAATATTTCTTTCTATCTGTACCACATTTTCTTTGAGTATTTTTTCAAATTCATCAAAATCCAAATCATTTCTTTTTTCCATAATCCGCTCCTTTTTTTATTCTATACACAATTATATCACTTTTTTAGATTGTGGCAGTATGTGTGGTATAAAATAGTTGGCTTCTTTACGAAAGTGGGTTTTTCAGGGGGTGACTATTTAAAGTGACTTTAAAATAGTCTATAAAGGTCGCTGCAGCGAAAACGTTATAGTCTATCTTGGATTATAAGATTTCTATAAAATACTAGTGAGACTATCAAGAAAATAATTTACGGATATGTTAAAAAACGGTTAAACTTTGCTTTTTATAATTTGATTATAAATAAATTATAAGGAGCATATTATGTTAGCAAAAAAACTTTCACTTTTAGCATTGCCTTTGGTCACAACACTTTCACTTCAGGCAGCGGATCCATTCAATGATCCATTCTTTCAGGATCCTTTTGGAGATGATATTTTCAAAGAGATGATGCAAATGCAAAAAAATATGGATAAG
>Ga0164318_10006922_pt1 | contig 10991 bp, 8 predicted proteins | sample GuaBasSedimGuay9_FD_113734 | JGI IMG/M metagenome (GOLD analysis project Ga0164318, IMG submission 113734) | Subseafloor sediment microbial communities from Guaymas Basin, Gulf of California, Mexico - Guay9, Core 4571-4, 0-3 cm | ecosystem: Environmental > Aquatic > Marine > Hydrothermal vents >...
AAAGAGCATGTAGAGCTAATTCTACATACTGGAGATTTAACCTCTCCCGATTTAAAGAGAGTTTTTGAAGAACTGGCACCCACTTTTGTAGTTAGAGGAAATTTAGATAGAGCATTTTTTCCTGAGGAGAAAATTCTCGAATTAGAAGGTCTTAAAGTAGGAATTATCCATGGGCATCAGTTCCTCTCTTTGGACTCTCAAACTCTAAAGTATAAAGCTCTCGAAATGGGGATTGATTTGCTCATATTCGGACACACACATCGGTTTTATTATGAGGAGATTGAGTTCAATAATCAGAGAATAATCCTCCTTAATCCGGGATCACCAACGGTGCCAAGGCGGAGTGATCCAACCTTTTTAATAGGAGAAATCCATGGAAAGAAGTTCAAATTTAAAATCTTTAAGCCCTGGGAAACCCAGTGGAAATATCCATAGATAATAGAGAAAAGAAAGAAAGGATTTAGTGAAATCACTGCTTGATGGCAAGCTTAATGTCCTCGGCCTTGACTGTCTTCCTGCCTGCGTGGTGGGCAAGCTCGACAGCCTTCTTAGCGATTTCCATAGCCTTGTCCTCAAGGTGCTCGGCTAAAACTTTGGCGGCCTCCTCACTAACCCTTGGAGCACCGGCCTTTCTAATCAATCTATCAACTGGGGCAATTGGCAACTCAGCCATAGCACATACCTCCTAACATTTGTTAAATGGGTTTTTGCACTCTAATTTATGAACAAAGGTATATATAAACCTTTCGGAAATGGAGGCTTTTCAGCTAAATATTGCGCTTCTATCCCTGTGATAGTCGAGAGTTTTTGTAAAGTAATGTTGCCAACGGAATGATGGACATTTTTAGGCATGGCAACTTATATTTATTGGGGCTCTGTTCGGGCATATTTTCAAAAAATACTCTCTTAAACTGGCATTTCAAAGAGGATTTTTGCACATCTTTGACCAAAAATACTTATATATGAGGGAAAGCACATGATATATACTGCGGAAAAAGGAGGAATGGAAATGAGCGAAGAGAAAATTGAGTGGTATATGGATTTTGTGGATCTGGATTACAAACCGGGCAGGGATGACCTCGTGGTTGAGTTCTACTTTGAGCCCTATAAAGTATCCCCTGAAGAGGCTGCAGGGAGAATTGCGAGTGAGAGCAGCATAGGAACGTGGACTACTCTGTGGAAAATGCCCGAAATGGCAAAAAGGAGCATGGCAAGAGTTTTTCATCTGGAGCCATCGGGAGAGGGTTATTACACGAAGATAGCGTATCCCCTAACGCTTTTTGAAGAAGGAAGCTTTGTTCAGTTTATGAGCGCTATAGCAGGCAACATTTTCGGAATGAAAGCAATTAAGACTCTCCGTTTCTTGGATTTTCATCCACCATACGAGTATTTGAGACACTTCAAAGGTCCCCAGTACGGTCTGAGAGGGATAAGGAGCTTCATGGGAATTAAGGAGAGACCTCTGACAGCAACGGTTCCAAAGCCAAAGATGGGTTGGAACGTTGATGAATATGCCGAAATTGCCTATGAGCTCTGGAGCGGAGGTATAGATCTCCTCAAAGATGATGAGAATTTTACGAGTTTCCCGTTTAACCGCTTTGAAGAACGTGTTAGAAAGCTTTACAGGGTTAAGGAAAGAGTAGAAAGGGAAACGGGCGAGAAGAAGGAGTATTTGATAAACATCACGGGCCCAGTTCATAAGATGATTGAAAGGGCAGAGCTCGTTGCCGACTATGGAGGAAAATTCATAATGATAGATATAGTGGTCAGCGGATGGGCGGCTCTTCAAACTATGAGAGAAGTTGCCGAAGACCTTGAACTGGCCATACATGCACACAGGGCGATGCATGCTGCATTCACCAAAAATCCGAAACATGGAATAACAATGTATGCCTTGGCTAAAGGTGCTCGTTTGATAGGTGTTGACGAGATACACACGGGAACTGCAGTGGGGAAGATGGAAGGGAAGTATGAGGAAGTCAGGAAGATAAATGGCTTCCTTTTGAGCCCGTGGGAGCATATCAAGCCCATCTTTCCCGTTGCCAGTGGAGGACTTCATCCGGGACTCATGGAGGAATTGATAAGGCTGTTTGGAAAGGATCTGGTCATACAAGCGGGTGGCGGCGTGATGGGTCATCCGGATGGCCCGAAGGCAGGAGCAAAAGCTTTAAGGGATTCAATAGACGCTGTGATCGAGGGGAAGAGTCTGGAAGAGAAAGCCAAAGAGAGCCCGGAGCTTAAAAAGGCTCTGGATAAATGGGGCTACCTAAAGCCCATTTGACCCTTTAATTTATCTGGAGGATCTAAAATGCCTGTGGCCGAGATTTGTATGTTCCCCTTGGGTACGGATGGCACGAGTGTGGGAGAGTATCTGGAACCTGTTATCAAAGAGATTGAAAAGAGCGGCTTGAAATACATGGTCTGCCCGATGGGCACCGTTGTGGAAGGAAATCTCGATGAGATCTTAGGGCTTGTTAAGAAATGCCACGAGGCTATCTTTAGAGCGGGAGCAAAAAGGGTTGTTATAAGCCTCAAAATCGATGATAGGATTGATAAAGCCCTGACGATAGAGAGCAAGCTGGGGAAGTGAATGGAGTACTTCGACAGGATTGCCGACCGTTACGATTCATGGTATCGGACGAAAACTGGAAGCTACGTAGATAGAACTGAGAAGCGTTTGATCTTCTCAATGATGCGGACTAAAAGAGGGAAAGCCCTCGATCTAGGTTGTGGAACCGGCAACTATACTGTGGAGCTTTATAAAAGAGGGTTTGATGTTGTTGGAGTTGATTTAAGCGAGAAGATGCTTGAGGTTGCCAGAAAGAAGCTTCCGGATGTAAACTTCGTAAGGGCAAGTGCGTACGATCTTCCCTTCGGTGATGAAAGCTTTGATCTGGTTTTAAGCGTTACGATGTTTGAATTTTTAGAGGAACCTGAAAAGGCTATCAGGGAAATCCATCGTGTTTTAAAACCTGGTGGGGAGGTAATCATAGGCACGATGAATGGGAGAAGCTCGTGGTTCTTCTTCAAACGCTTGAAGAGCCTCTTTGTAGAGACAGCCTACAGATATGCCCGTTTTTACACTCCGGGGGAGCTTGAAGAGCTTCTGATAAATCAGGGATTCCAAGATGTCGAGAGCAGGGGTATTATATTCTTTCCATCATTCTGGCCTTTCCTGGGCATTGCTGAAAGAATGGATCAAAAATTCAGTGAAAGTCTAAAGTCAATTGGAGCATTTATAGCGGTTAGGGGGATTAAAAAATGATTTTAATAAGCCGTGAGAGAGCCTTCGAGAGGGCAAGGTGTCTGAAGGAGATGAACGAGAGGATTTATGGCGTGGAGTTTGAAATGACCATGCAGTATCTGAGCTTGGATATTTTGGTTCCCACCCAATGGGAACTCAATGAGGTAAAGCTCCTCGTGGTTCTGCAGGAGATAAAGCACGGCTATGATGCCCCTCCTATAATCCTGGAATATCGGGGAAAATATTATATTCTGGACGGCCATCATCGCGCTTATGCTCTGTGGAAGCTGGGTTTCTCTCAAGCAGAGTGCATAATACTTAGACCAAAGGGAGACGTGGAGATGAAAATTGAGGAAAGTGTAGAAAAAATGAAATTAAAAAGTCTGGATGACATAAAGATTGTCAGAGGCTAACCCTGTGTGTAGATTACGTATTCCTTGTCTGCGATAAAGACGGGTTCCACTCTTACTCCTCTGATCGTTAGTTTGTCGCCGTACTTCTTCTTGAGCTCCTCAATATAGGGATTGATTATGTTGGGGAACTCTGCATTCCCCTTAAATGTAATCTCCTTATTTGTGGTCTTCAGGTTATCTGCAATCTTCTCGTAATGTATTATATCCATGTGGGGTTCGAAAACGGCATTTTCATCCTCGTTGCTTGTACCCTGCGTCCTTACGAGGTAAATTACCGTCGCCCTTAAGTAGAGGCTTACATCCCCATAATCCTTCCTGAACTTGGCTTTGAGCTCGAGTTCTCCTTTCTGACCGTCATTTAGCACTCTGGTTGGATTTATAATTTTACCATCGAGCTTTGGTGCCTCCGTAAGCGCTCCAACGGGACCCTTTTGAATCAAAACGAGCTCGTATCTCGTTGCATTTGGTACTTTTATGTCAACTTCAAGGGGTTCCTCATTTAGATGGTCAATGTCCACATTTTGCGCTATAATTTCATCGCCGATCAAGTTCCCATCTTTGTAAGCCCTGAGCCTGATCATGGCATCTTTAACATCCCTTCCAAAGGCGGATATATAGAGTCTGGCTTTGTACTCTCCGGGGCCGAGTTTTGAAATAGGCTTCCAGGTTTTATTTTCATAGATCTCCATTCTGTAGAGGGCGAATGGGTGGAATTCATAGGTATTTAAATCACCCGTGCTGTGGACCAGTTTAAAGTTTGGAAGGCGTGAGCCACCAAAGAATGCGAGATCAACAAAGTTGCTGCCTGAAATTTTGTAGTATGCTATGAAGGCAAAGCTCGGGAATATGTACGCCACGTACGGGAATGTCCCGGCTCCTTTAATAACCTCTCCAGTATTAACAAAAATTGATTGGATGGGTTCTCCCTGAGAGAGCCCGCTCTGTGTTGGTATGGTGACGATAACCTTCTTTTGTCCTCCCTTTGTTGTAATCTCGAGCTTTGTGTTCTGATTTAGCATGTAAAGGTTATCGGCTACCTTTTGGAACGGCAGAAACATTGAGATATGACTTCTCTCGTTTCTGCTTATCGCTCCTCCCAGATAGCTTATGGCATTGAACTTGTATATGTCCTGATTCCAGATGATCATGTAGTTGAGCTGCCAGCTCTCGAAGTCGACTTCACTCTTATTCCCCGAATTGGCGAGGAACTGGGCTATTATATGATCTCTATCCCTGGCGTGACCTCCATCCGCACTCGCCCTCCTGTTGCTCAGAAGGGAGCTCTCTATCCAGTATCCATAATCCCACCATGAGGTTGCAGTATCAAGCTCGTTTGTATTGTTCTTGAGCCATAGAAGGGTCTCCTCCCAGCTCTTGCTCACGGACCCGCCCATCCTCTTTGCCTGGTTGTTCATATTAACGGCACCGACTATGGGAATCGGCACGAGTAGGAGTATGAGGAGGACTGCAAACATTGCCTTCGTTGATGGCTTCTCCTCCATCCTGAGTATGTATTCGAATATTTCACCGATTAAATAGGCAAAGGCCAGTATGGTGGCAGCTGAAGCAAGGAACAGGAACCTCACCGCAGTCCCCATTAAATAAACGGACATTCCGTAGAAGGTGAGGAGGAACAGGAGCTTTGAATTTACCCTGTTCTCCCTTAGGAGGTCGTAGAAGAATTTAAATGTTGCCAAGCCAATTCCTGCAAGTGAAAGGAAGAAAATCAGTCCATCGCTTCCTTTAACGCCATAATAGAGCTTTATGTCATTCATCGTTGTTTTTGCAAGCTCCTGCACCGTTTCATAAACCTGGGTGGATTGATAGGCACCGCTCATCAAACTCCAGATCTTTGGACCCACATAGAGACGCGCTCCCACCACACCTATTGCAGCAATTGCTATGACGACGGCGAGTCTGTGGAGCCTATCCTCGTAGTTGAGCCTGAACCTTTCGCCGTAGAGCATCACGAGGGTTAGAGCGAATAATCCCATAAATGCTTCAAAGGCGAATCTTATATGCCCTGAAACCCTTACGATTCCGCTTGGCGTCAATGCGTATCCCACGATCAAAATCAATGCATAGGCGGGATAGAAATCCCTGACAAATGCTTTGAGTTCCTCAATCTTTCCAAACACAAATAGCGCAATGGCATTTAATGCTCCAAATCCAAGGAGGACCATCAGACCAAAGGGAGAACCATTCCAGGCTGATAGGCTTAGAACTCCAAATCCAACGAAGAACGCACCGTACATGTATTTTAAGACCTTCTTCTGCTCTTCAAAGTAGTAGAACATTGAAGCCGCTGCAAAGAGGAAGAGCATCATGAAGAGCCCGTCTCCCCTGTTATTCCCGGAAAATGTTCTCACAAAGCTTGCCGTTAGGAACATCATTATTAAAGCACTCCAGAGCCCTGTCCATTCACTGTGGAGCTTTTTACCTAAAAAGTATACTCCGAGAATGCTGAAGAAGCCTACCAGTGGTGGGAACATCTTGAAGGCTTTGAAGGCACTCACCCCGAATATTGAGAGTATCTTATACGCTACTGCCGGCAAGATGTAAAGACCTCGCGGTTCACCCACGAGAGAGCCAAAGGGAGCGTCTGAGAAGAGATAGTATTTTGGAATCCACTCTCTTAGGGTCAGCTTGTAGAGTTCAAAATGATAGAAAGTGTCGGGATCTATGAAGTATTTGTAGGATGAAGGCTGCATCCTTATATGGTACCCGATGTATGCGGTTATCAGCACCACGATGGGAAAAACGAACTTCAGAATTTTTTCATATTCAAACCCCTCTTTCTTCTCCTTTTTCTCCTTCTTTTTCTTTTCTTTCATTTTCGTTTTTACCATATATACCACCTCATTCAACGGTAACGGACTTTGCGAGGTTTCTCGGTTTATCGGGGTCATTGCCCCTCAGCACAGCTAAGTGATATGCCAGTATCTGAAGGGGAACCACATAAACTATTGGGCTCAGCAGCTCATCAACTTCCGGCATTTCCAGGAAGATATCGCTAACGGATCTCAGGGATTCACTATTTCCGAGGCTTATTATCAAACCCCGCCTGGCGTTTACTTCTTTGATATTGGATATCATCTTCTCTAAAAGCTTTCCGCTTGGAGCAATGGCGACAACGGGAACTCCATCTTCAATGAGGGCGAGGGGGCCATGCTTTAGTTCTCCTGCGGATAGCCCCTCTGCATGTATATAGCTTATCTCTTTGAGCTTCAGAGCACCTTCAAAAGCCGTTGGAACACTCACTCCCCTTCCTATGTAGAAGAAGTCTCTTTTATCTTTGAGAACTTCGGCAAGGTCTTTAAGCGAACTTTCGTGTTTTAGAACTTCCTCTATGAGATCAGGAACCCTTTGGAGCTCCTTATTGAGTTTGGTTAGATACGCACTTTCTCCGCTCTTTAGTTGCTTCCCCAAAGCTATGGCGAGCATTGCCAGAACCGTGAGCTGTGTGGTGTACGTTTTGGTTGCGGCAACCCCTATCTCGGGGCCGGCATGGGTGTAGATCACCAAATCGCTCAGCCGGGTTGCCATGCTCCCAACGACGTTAACTATGCTGAGGACTTTGGCGCCCTTTTCCTTGGCGAGCTTTATTGCCGCCAGAGTATCTGCGGTTTCCCCGCTCTGGGTTATTGCAATTATCAGCGTTCTCTCGTCAATCAGATTCCCTGCCTCATACCTAAACTCGCTTGCTTCCTCAACAATGGGAACCTTTCCGGCCAGCCTCTGGAGAAGGTATTTTCCATAGAGTGCTGCGTGGTAGGAGGTTCCCATGGCAACTATGAATATTTTATCGTAGGCGGCAATTTCCCGGGCGATCTGATCTATATTTCCGGCATTCCCATATATCGCATCCCTTACAGCCTGAGGCTGTTCATAGATTTCCTTGAGCATGAAATGGGGATATCCTTGTTTTTCCGCCATTTCGAGAGTCCATTCAATCTCCTTAATTTCCTTCTTTTTCTCCTTTCCTGTTTTGATATCCTTAACCGTAAAAGAATCCCTGCTCAAAATGGCGTATTCCCCATCATCAAGAAATACAACTTTATTCGTATAGGCGAGAAAAGCGGGAACATCTGAGGCAGCAAACATCTCTCCATCTCCAACACCAAGCACGAGGGGGCTTTCATTTCTCACGAAATATAAATGCTCCTTATCCTTCGAGTAGATTATAGCCAGGGCAAAGGATCCTTTTAGTTTTAACAGGGCTTTTCTGAGGGCCTCTTCAAAGCTCCTGTTCTTCTTAAGTTCCTCCTCTATCAGATGGGCTATAACCTCAGTATCCGTTTCGCTCTTAAATTCGTGCCCCTTTTCAAGGAGCTCTTCCTTGAGCTCGAGATAATTTTCGATGATACCATTGTGGACGAGGGCTATTTCCCCTGAACAGTCCGTGTGGGGGTGTGCATTGGCATCATTGGGTTCGCCGTGTGTTGCCCACCTCGTCTGGGCTATTCCGCTTTTTCCCTCAATCTCTGTGAACTTAAGCTTCTCGTTGAGCTCATCTATCCTTCCCGCAGCCTTTCTGATTTCGATTTCATCTTTTTTATTCACCGCGACACCTACGGAATCGTAGCCCCTGTATTCAAGCCTCCGCAACCCCTCGATTAGGACTTCACTTGCTTTCCTTTCCCCTATGTACCCTATTATTCCGCACATCCAGCATCCCCTCTTATTATCCCAATAAGTAAAGATGAATCATCCGTTAAAAGGGTTTCTGCAAAACTGTCTAACTTTATGCTTTCCAACGCCTTCCAATGTTTGCTTTTGCTCTTTTATAGTTTAGCATGCTTTCAGGGGATTGCTGGGGTTCGATTGGATGTTATAAGGACAACGGAAGTGGCTCCATCAATAATGTATTAACGTGCAGATTAGGGCATCAAAAAGTCTAAACCCCCCTCACAAACGAAATCCCTTCTCCGTTCGATTGAATAAAAAAGTCTATATACCTTTATCCTCCACAGAATATTGGTGGAATCATGGACAAAACCCTCGATGAGTTCTTAAATAACGGGGCGCCTAGGAGCAGAGAGGATGGAGCTAGGGTAAAGAGGAAAAAGCTCAGGGATACGAATCTGGATTCATTCTTACCCGAGGAGCATGTTAACTTTTTTAAATCCCTCCGTATAGGTTCCAAGAAGATCAGGAGAGCCAGAATTCTTGAGGAATGATGTTTAGTTCCAAACCAAGTGTTGTCCGTGTACGAACGTTCAACAAAGCCCTAAAGGTTGTTAGCTTTATAAACCCTCTTGAAAAGTTAACTAGGGGATTAACAATGATGTTCATCATTCGCAGAGGAAGAAAAAAGAGTGAACTTGAAGCTTTTTTCATTGAGAATGAACCCGAAAAAGTTTCTCAGATGGAGAATTTAAAGGCTGATAGGATCTACAGACTTATCATGAGGGAAGGAAGACTCTTTAAGGTTCTGGAGGGAAGCGAGTACCGGAACCCAAAGGAAATTGAAAAGCTTCTAAGAACTTCGCGGATAATTTTGATTGGCTGTGAAGAATATGAGGAATACTTCAGAAGACGCCTTCAAAAGAAGAGGATAGAAAAGGCTGAATTATGCCGTTTCTGCCTGATGAATGGAAGGATAACCGTTTTAACCGAGGGGAACCGCATAAAGCACCATAACGAATATATATGCGAGCGCTGTGCAGAGGAGGAATTAAAATATGAACTTAAGTTTAGATTTAAGAGCATTGCAATGTTTGATCAAGCTAAGAGGCTTCTCAGGAGATTTAAAGATCTGGATAAAGTTTTGATGACATTTGATCCTCGCTTTAATCCTGTCCAGCACCCTGAAATAACGAGATGGGATGAGCTTAAACCCAAGCATATTAGAGTTAAGAGGCTCACGCTGGATGATATTGAAATCCCCGGAGAAATGAAAGAGGTTTTAAAGAGTGAGGGAGTTAGTGAACTTCTCCCAGTTCAGAGTTTGGCAATTCAAAACGGGCTTTTGGATGGGGAGAATCTTTTAATAGTGTCGGCTACGGCGAGCGGCAAAACTCTGATAGGAGAGCTTGCTGGAATCCCGAGAGCCATGAAAGGACAAAAAATGCTTTTCTTGGTCCCTCTCGTGGCGCTTGCAAATCAGAAGTACGAAGACTTCAAAAGGAGATACTCAAGACTGGGCTTAAAAGTTGCGATTAGGGTGGGAATGAGCCGTATTAGGACAAAGGATGAACTTGTAGTTGTGGATACCGGGATAAATGCGGATATAATTGTGGGAACCTATGAGGGTGTAGATTTTCTCCTCAGGGCGGGCAGACGCATTGGAGATGTGGGAACCATAATCATAGATGAGGTTCACACGCTGGATGATGAGGAGCGAGGGGCACGTTTGGATGGATTGATAGCTCGCCTGAGGAAGCTCTATCCCAATGCCCAGTTTCTTGGATTGAGTGCTACCATAGGAAATGCCAGAAATCTCGGCGAAGAGCTTGGTTTAAAGGTGGTCATATACGATGAGAGGCCTGTTGCTCTTGAGAGGCACATAATTCTCGCAAAGAGTGAGGGAGAGAAGTGGAATTATATTGCCCAGCTAGTGAGGGCTGAAGCAGTAAGAAAGTCCCTTCAAGGATTCAAGGGGCAGAGCATTGTTTTCACATTTTCAAGAAAGAGGTGTCATGAGCTCTCGGCATATCTTAGTAGCAAGGGTTTAAAAGCCAAACCTTACCACAGCGGGCTCCCATACTCTCAGAGAAAGCTTGTAGAGATGGAATTTCAGAAGCAAAAACTTGATGTCGTTGTTACAACAGCAGCTCTTGGTGCGGGTGTGGACTTTCCTGCTTCGCAGGTCATCTTTGAAAGCCTTGCAATGGGGAATAAATGGCTCACCGTGAGGGAGTTCCACCAAATGCTTGGGAGGGCTGGAAGACCCCTCTATCATGAGAAAGGCAAGGTCTACTTAATAGTAGAGCCAGCTAAAAAATATTCGGCTCAGATGGAAGGGAGTGAGGATGAAATCGCCTTTAAACTTTTAAATGAGCCTATAGAGCCTGTAAATGTTGAGTGGAATGATGAATTCGAGCAGGAGCAAGTTTTAGCCCATTCTGCAGTCTTTTCAAACATGGAGGATATCGAAGAGGTGCAATCAAAATGTTTGGGAGCAAACCAAAGCGCGGAGCCTGTTCTGGAAAAGCTTGAAGAATTTGGCTTTGTTTCGCTAAAGGGACGTCTGGTGAGCATTACACCTTATGGAAGGGCAGTCAGCATGAGCTTTCTCCTGCCAAAGGAAGCGGCTTTCATAAGGGCGAATCTCTTCAAAAAGAGTGCCCGTGAGATTGCCATAAAGCTTTTGCCCTTTAAAAATGCGTATT
>Ga0164318_10006924_pt1 | contig 10989 bp, 9 predicted proteins | sample GuaBasSedimGuay9_FD_113734 | JGI IMG/M metagenome (GOLD analysis project Ga0164318, IMG submission 113734) | Subseafloor sediment microbial communities from Guaymas Basin, Gulf of California, Mexico - Guay9, Core 4571-4, 0-3 cm | ecosystem: Environmental > Aquatic > Marine > Hydrothermal vents >...
CAATGTCAAACACGGAAGTTACGCCCGCGCGTTACGCATAGCATTAAAAAAGTATTATGGTGTTGATGATATAACACGTGAAAATCATAAGATTATTTTGACAAGAATTAATAAAAATAATAAAACCGGAATTTTTAAACGGGTAATGCAGGATGATTGCAATATTGTTAAATCAATAAACTGTCGAAGTGAGGTATCTCATTACGAAAACAATTTTGTGCTTTCAAACATTTCCTCCCCTTCATTGGTTTGTAATTCTAAAGCCGGGATTGACATTATGACGGAATACTGCGGCGGAAGCCAAATTAAGAATATTGATGAACTAATTGAACTCGGAAATGTATGGATGGAAATGAAAGCGGAAGAAGGCGCGATAGAATTTAAAGGCAGAGCCAATCCGGTACCCGAACCCGACAAAGAAAAGGCTGAAGCAGAGCTTCAGCGCATTTTAAACGGCGAAATTTTAACTGAATGGCACACTCATAATCTTACTGCTTATGTTTTTGAGGACAATATTAAAAAAGCGGCGGAACTCGATCGTCCTATTGCTGTACATACAGGAGTTTGGCACGATTTCAGGAATCTTGACATCAGCGACACATTAAATATAATTGAGCGGAATCCCGGAACACGATTTGACATTTACCATCTTGGCATTCCACGGACCAGAACCGCGATAAATATAATCAAGAATTTTCCTAACGCTTATATGAATTTATGCTGGGCGCATATTGTTGCTCCGGAAATGTTGGTTCAATCGATGATTGAAGCTATGGATATGGTGCCGCTAAACAAAATATTTGCTTTTGGTGCTGATTACGTCCGTGTAATTGAAAAGATTTACGGTCATCTTTATATAGCGAAAGAAAACATTTCAATAATTCTCGGTGATCGAGTTGATAAAGGATTAATGGATATTGAAACCGCGAAAGAGACGATGATAAAATGGTTTTACAAGAATCCGGCGGAATTTTATAGGATAAGTTAGTTATTTGACACTAATTTCACGAATTAATATAATTACTTTTACCACGAATGAACGCGAATGAACACGAATGAATATAAAAATATTTATTAATCTAATTTATAAATGAAAAAAGCTGTATATATTTTTGAATTCGCGATTATTTTGTTACTTTTTACAGGTTGTGGTAAAAAAGAAGACAATCTTGATGATCAATTACTTTCAAAATCGGAAGATATCGTAGCAACCACATCAACTGAAAAAACTACCAAAAGCCTACCTGTCGCTAAAATTGAAACCATTGATGCGGAAATCAATCGTGGAGTAATTTTGCATGGCAATGCGATTTGCAGCGACGGAAAAATAATAACAAATTTTACTTTTCGCGCGACTCCACGCGGTCTTCATGAAAGCCAAGGTAATCCGGGGCATATTAATGAAGAAATAGTGACCGATGAAAATGGCGCTGTAAGCAGCGGTTCACGCAATGTTCATTTATCACAGTCCGATGACTAACTATTAACTACTCACCACTCACTACTCACCACTCACTATTAACTGCTCGCGCTTGGAAGCGCGGCTTACACTATTAACTGCCGCACTTGGAAGCGCGGCTTACTTTTTAATTTCGCCGTCGAGGAGTTTAATTTTTCTTTCACATTTGTCGGCCACTTTCGGGTCATGAGTAATCATGATAATAGTTTTACCTGTCTGCCAGAGATTTATGAACAAATTCATAATTGAGTCACCTATTTTTGAGTCCAGATTCCCTGTAGGTTCGTCGGCAAGGATTATTTCCGGATCATTAGCGAGCGAGCGAGCCACTGCGATTCTCTGTTGTTCGCCGCCTGACATTTCAGTAGGTTTATGCAATGCGCGTGCAGACATTTCGACAAGATCGAGCAATTCATCGACTCTTTTTTTCCGATCATATTTATTAATGCCCGCGAAGATCATTGGCAGTTCGACATTTTTGAAAGCGTTTAAATAAGGCAGCAAGTTAAAGCTTTGGAAAACGAACCCGATTTTTCGGTTTCTAATTTCGGCCAATTTATTTGGATTCAACGCGCTGACTTCCAGGTCATCCAGGAAGTAGGAGCCGCTTGTAGGCTGGTCGAGGCAGCCGAGGATATGCATCAGGGTAGATTTTCCGCTACCTGACGGTCCGACAATCGCATTAAGGTCACCGGAATTCATTATCAGGTTTACATTTTTCAATGCGGCCACGGAAGCCTTACCTGTATTATAAATTTTAGTAATATTATTGATTTTAATAATAGGTTTATTCATAGCGTAAAGAGTCGATGGGGTTTTGTTGTGAGGCTGTTTTTGCGGGAAAGTAGCCTGCGAGAAAGGTTATAATAACAAGAACAATAGAGGTAGCGATCCACACATTAAATGACAAGCGCGCGTTCATAAAGAATTGTAAAGCTTTATTTGAGAGAGGGAATTGTGAGAGCAACGTAATTATCATAAAAGCCATAAGGCCGCCCAAGCAGCCTCCGGCGATTGAGAAGAAAAAGCTTTCGACGATTATTTGTTTTCTTATTTGGTCTGGTTGGGCTCCGATAGCAATTTTGACGCCGATTTCTCTTGTACGTTGTTTAATGGAAGCATACATAATATTAGCGAGTCCGACACCTGAGATCATAAGAGTAATTCCTCCGATAAAGCCTAGGAGGACTTGAAATCCGAGCATTACGGAGCCGAGTTTTTTGGTCATTTCCATTGTATTTCTGATTTTAATTGCCGTTTCGTCATCGGGATTGAAGCTATGTTTTGATCCGAGGATGTTTCGGATTCTTTGTTGAACATATTCTGCATCGTCCGGATTTTTGATTGAAATAATTAAGCGGTCATAATAAATATTGCCGTAGAGGGCGGCGAAAGTTGAGGAAGGGATATATGTTCGAGAGTTTTCATCGGAGCCGAAGCTAGCGGACAGTTCTTTTTTTTCGAGCAGGCCTATAATAGTAAACGGCACATTTTGAACGAGCAAAGTTTTACCCACCGCGTCATTAAGGTTGAAGAATTTTTCAGCGGCATCACAGCCCATAAAGATGACTCTTTTTTTTTCGGAGACATCTCTTAAGTTAATGAATCTGCCATTTTGTATTGGCATTAAGTATCTTGCCAATCCATATCCGCCGTCCACGCCAGTAATTTCGATATCGGCTTCTTTTTTTTCAGCCATTGCTTTTTTGCCCCAACTTTTATAGACACCGCCCACATATTTCAATTCCGGCAGAGAAGTTTTCAATAAAGCCACGTCATCCTGATCAAGGGCGATTTTTCTTCTTCCTGCCAGACCTCTATAAGGGATACTTGTTCTTCTTCCTCTTACCATAATGATATTATCGCCGATTCTTTTGATAGTGTCTCCGAGGCGGTCTTTCATTCCCTGTCCGAAGGCGAGTAGAACAAGGATGGAGCATGTTCCCCAAGCGATAGCGAGAGCGGTCAGATTGAAGCGTTTTTTATGAACGTGGAATTCTGATATTGCGAGTTTAAAATAATAAGAGTGTTTTTTCATTTTTCGTTTTTTTCATAGGCCTAATGGGCCCAATGGGCATTATGGACATTATTCCTCCATTAATCCAATTATGCTGCTGTAGCGAGCATTCCGCCAGCATTCTGCCATATATCCTACTGCCATCTTAAAGCTTCGACCGGGTCAAGTTTTGAAGCTCTTCTTGCGGGGAAGAAGCCTGCTAAGAGAGCAGCAATGCCGAGAACGACGGTAGTAATTACAGCCACATAAACAGTCACTTCGGGTTTTCCCATACCTTTAACTTCCATAATTCTCAAGCCGGTACAAACTAATTTACTAATCAGGAGTCCGAATATACCCCCTACGAGAGTAAACATAAAGCTTTCGAAGACGAATTGAAGCATTATTATATACCGTTTAATTCCCAGTGCCATTTTGACGCCTATTTCTTTAGTACGTTCTTCAACAATCACATTCATAATATTTGCCACACCGATTGCGGCCACGGTCATAGTGAAGATTCCCACGACGCCCATAAATATTTGTAAGCCGAGAGAAAAGTCGCCGATAAATTTATCAGAGTCTGTCATATCCCATACACCGATTGCCGTTTTATCATCAGGGTCGAAAGATTTTATACGAGCGAAGAAATGAATAAGAGAAGTCAAGGTTTGTTTATTTTTTTTCAAATTGGAAGGTCTATAAGCGATATTATCAATATAATTGCGGTTAAACATTGACATGAAAGTAGATATAGGCAGAAAGACGGTATCTTCATTCATTTCTTTAAAAAAAGATGCTTCGTATTTAGGTCTAAGCACGCCCACGACGAGAAAGGGAGAATTTAAGACATAAATATATTTGCCGATCGGTTTTTTTTTACCGAAGAGTTCATCTTTAACTTTGTTACCGATCAATGCCACTCGTCTTTTTCGTATAACATCGGATTTATTAATTCCTCTTCCGCCATTATCGGCTTGAATATTTCTAAGATCAGTCCAATCTGGTTCGACGCCACAAACGCTAAAAGCGATTTCTTTATTTAAATATTTAACTTCCCGGTTGCCGGCGTTAACTTTCCCGCCTGCTTTACTGACGCATGGAAATTTTCTAATCAGGTTCACGTCATCGAGTGTGAATTTAATTCTTCTATATTTATTCAAACCTTTAAAAGATTTTGAAGCCCAACCGGGCCAGAACGAGACGACATTTTGTCCGAAGGCCTGCATTTGCTTCAGCATTTGATTTTTGTTTGCTTCACCGATAGCGAGCATAAGCATAATAGCAGTTGTACCCCATGTCAGACCGAACAAAGTAAGGAAAGCCCTTAATTTTTGTTGAAGAAGGTCATTAAAGAATTGAATAATGAGAAGTTTCAGGTACAAGGTATAGAATAGAGGAACAGAGGATTAAAAATTACAATTGACCGGAATCATGTTTTTGCGTGATCGGTTTACGGTTTTATTTTCAGGTATTCAACGATTAAGTCGCCATCATTCAAGCCGTTTTTAATTTCAGTTGACATACCGTCGCTCAAACCCGTGACGATTTTTTTAGGTTTAAAGATTTTAGCATCATTATCGACACAAACGTCGGTATAAGTCAAATCATTACTATAGTAAACGAGTCTTTCCGGGATTATGGGAACGTTATTAGTTTCAGCGATAACAATTTTAGCGATAGCCGAGTATCCCGCGCGCAGGTTTGGAATATTAGTATCGGAGAATTCGATTTCGACATTAAAGAGGGTTGAGTTCGCTTCTTTTTTAGCTTTAGGAGAAATCAGAGTAACTTTTCCATGAATTTTTGTATCAGGAATAGCGCCCGCGGTTATTATAGCCGGAATGGCCAATTTAATTTTCCCGACATCGATTTCGTCAACTGTCCCTTTAAAGATCAAATCTGTCATATCCGCGACGGTCATCAGCGGAGTACCTGCCTGATAGCTTGTGAGGGGCACGACCGGGTCACCCACATCGACGAGCAATTCCAGCACGGTACCTTTAATAGGCGATCTGATAACGTTATCGATTTTAATGCCTGCCATTTCGATTTTACCTTTAGATATGAGTTCGAAGTTTTCTCTTGCCATTTCGTAACGAAGTTTAGTTTCATCAAACAATTGGCGGCAATCATCGTATTCCTGTTGAGAAGCCCATTTATGTTTATTCAGCTGTTCAGTGCGATTACATTCCACTTCCGCGTTATCCATAGCGACTTTAGCGATTTCCATTTTTCTTTTTGCCTGCATATATTCAATGGGAGTAGGGTCGGGATTAACTTCCATCAAGGGAGTATTAATATCGACTATATCGCCCACCTCAATAAATTTCTTTTTTAGTATGCCGCGAATTTTTGCTTTTATGGAGATATCCTGTCTTGGCACGATTTGACCGATTGCGATTGCCTTTTCGGTAACGTTTCCGCGATGGATTTCAATAATTTTGAAATTAATTTTTTGGGATTTCTTTTTATTAATTAGAATTACAGCGGCAATGGCGGCAATAAAAATAAATAGAATTATAGCAATAGATTTTTTCATTTAGTCATGTATTTCCAAGTTTGTATCATCGAACAAATGAGCAACGGTATTAACATAATAAGTCACCACATCTTTTCTTCGAACGCCCACCACTTTTCTGCCGTTTTTTGTTGTAATGCGAATGATATCGCGCATTCTGACTCTATTAGCGAGATGAACAAGCGATTTTTTAAAGATCATACTTGCGGTACGGAATTTTATACCTTTACCCACCAGCAATTTTTTTTGTTTTATAATTTTCAAGTCATTGCGGATATGCTGAATAATTTCATCGAGCGGGGTGAATTTTTTTCCGGCGATCGCGCGACAGGTTAAAGTAACAGTTGTAACGCGAATAAGGTTTCCCATACGTGTTCTCAATTCATTTTCGAGTTTATCCATTTTTCTGAAATCGTCAATGAGCATAGGTTTCCCGATATCGATATAGCCAACAGTTCTCGGTTGAAAGATAGCGTGGTGAATAAAGCCGCGTTTATCGTATTTTCGATAAGCTTTAGGATTCCAACTTTTATATTTTCTAAGGCCGTCGAATCTGGAATCTTCAGTAACTCTGTCGTAACTAATTCCGATGGGAAGAATAGCGACTTTGGTATTATTTTCTTTAGCAGCTCTTTTTGCGATACCGAAGATACCGAGGCTCAGCGGGAGGATTTTCCCGCTATATGAGCGACCGCCTTCAGGGAATATAGTTATAATTTCGCCTTTATCGATAACGTCCCGCATTAAATAGTCATAGAAAGTGGATAAGTAGAGTAAATTTTCTCTTGAGCGCAAATTTTTAGGTGAGACTCTTTCGCGGTTAAGGGCGACGCATTTCAATTTCGGCAAGAGTTTCGCGAAGGTTCCGTGGAAGAGGTTTGTGCCGCCGATTGTCGCGGGAACGAGTTCATTTTTTGAATTATACAAACAGGTACCCAGGGCCATATAGTCGACATGGCTTTTATGGACTGAGCTTATAATTATCGGGATTTCGTCAGGTATATTGGATAAGTTATCCAAGCCGTTAAGTATTATTTTTTTCAGAAAGAATTTATGCAGGAATTTATTAATTTTCCCTGCCATTTTGCGAGTCAGGACAATATCGAACTCATGAGCGATTTCGCTACGGAACTGTTTTTTCAGTTTTTTTATTATTTCTTCAGATAATTTCATTGATTAATGTCTGTAAATAATTAATCAGCTATTAATAATTTTGCACACGATCCCGTATCATAGTACGAAAAAGCGAGAGGAATTGATTTCAATAACTTATCAGGATCGGTAATTTTTCTGATCAACATTTTTACTGATTCAATTCCCATTTGTTTTTCAGGTTCAATCATCGCGTTGATGCTCAAACCGGCATGTTTGGAAATACATCCCGCGAAAGTAATTATTGAAAGATCATCCGGGATATTTATTTTAAGTTTTCTTGCCGCGTTTAATAGCGCGGGAACAAGAGAAGACCAGTAAAGAATCATTGCGGTTGGTCTATCCGGTTTTGACAATATATTTACAAAATAATCGATCAGTTTATTTTTCGGAATAACTTTACCTTCGCCATCATATTTTCTAATTTTCAATCCTGCATTTTCCATTTGAGCGGCATATCCATTGTATCTGTCGGGCATACTGTAATGTTCGCCATATTTGCTTATTTGATAAGAAACGTCGGTAACATAGGCGATATTTTTATGTCCTGATTTAATTAATTTGTTTGCTGCTTTCATTCCAGCATTTAGATTATTTGGATATACGCAATCGAACTTGCGTTTTGTGTTTATCCATACTTTTGGTAAAATGAAATTTTCGATTCGGGATTCCATTCCCGATGAAACATGATGTGTATAATCCACAATCAATCCGTCTGCCATCAATGTTTTCAAAATAGTCGGTATTTTAGAGAAATCTTCGCCATTAGCATCGGGTAACTTTGTGAGTAGGAGATGCTTAGCGTTCTTCTCGAGTTCTTTATGTATGCTGTCAAGCAAAAGGTTTGGTAAATAACTTCGGTCTCCGTGGCTGCTTAACAGCAAAGCCACGCAACCGAATTTTCCGGTTTTAACCGCTTGGGCGTAAGTATTAGGGATATAGCCCTGTTCACGCGCAGTCGTACGAATTTGTTTTATACGTTCTTCAGTAAAATGATAATTTTCCGTTTTATCATTAAGAACACGCGAAACAACGGAAACATCCACGCCAACGATATTAGCTATTTGTTTTAACGTTACAGCCATATATTATTTAAAGATTTTATGATTTATCATTTATATTATTTTACATGAAAGCGGATTTTTTGTCAAACGCTTGACATTTACCAAAGCATATGATATACTGTTAGACAAACGATTGTTTAAAGGTGTTACTTTATAATTATTAACTATTAACCGAAAATGGCTAACGAGACAGTTTTTAAAAGATATGAAGGTAATCCTATAATTACTGCGGCAGCCGTACCGCGAGCCAACAGTATACACAACAGCGCTGTTATTCCATTTGAGGATAGATTTATCGGTATTTTCCGGGTAGATGAGATTGACATGAATTTCACACTTCATCTTGGTAAAAGTTTAGATGGTATCAACTGGGAGATTGAGCCTGAGAAGATTAAAATTGAGAGTGACAATCCCGAACTTTACATTTCGAGACAAAGTTACGATCCTCGAATCACAAAATTAGATAACACATATTATATAACATGGTGTAATTCCGCACCGCAGGGACCGTGCATTGGTCTTGCTGAAACCAAAGATTTCAAGACATTTATCCAGCGGGAAAATCCATTTGGTGTTGCGAACAGAAATTGCGTAATTTTCCCAAGAAAAATTAACGGAAAGTTTGCTGCACTCAACAGACCGAGTGATGGAGGTCACACACCATTTGGAGATATTTTTTACGCGACGAGTCCTGATTTAACTCACTGGGGCTGTCACAGATTTGTTTTTGGACCTTCATCGGTCTCGGGTTGGCAAACGACAAAAGTTGGCGCCGGACCCGTGCCGATAGAAACCCCGGAAGGCTGGCTGTTAATTTATCATGGTGTATGGACAAGCTGCAACGGTTATCTTTATTATGCCGGTGGCGCGTTACTTGATTTGGAAGAACCGTGGAAAGTTTTGTACAGAACGCGTGATTATCTTCTTGGTCCCACGGAAACATACGAGCGAGTTGGTGATGTGCCGAATGTTATTTTTCCATCTGCGGCGGTTATTTTTGACGAGACGGTAAGAATTTATTATGGATGTGCTGACACTTGTATTTCAATTGCGGACGCGAATATGGGTGAATTAATAAACTTTATTAAAGAGCATTCATTATAAGGACGAATAGGGACAATAGAACAAATGGGTTCTATTAATTTACTTAAATTTAACAAAAAAATGGAGATGAAAATGAAAAACACACATCTAATTATCGTATCGTTACTTTTTGTAACATTAAACGTTTTCGCAGCAGGTAATCTCATTCACCACTACACATTTGATGGTCAAAATGGTGATGATTCTGTTGGAACATTAAACCCATCATTTCAAGGTTCAGTAACTTACTCTTCGAATGCCAAATATGGAAGTTACGCGCTTGAATTGGACGGAACTGCACCTGCATACATTGATTATCCGACCACCGATTTCGGCAATCAATTTTCCATTGCTTCGTGGGTATATTTAGTTGAATATCATAATATTGCTACAGTAATCTCTGACAGGGAATTTGCCGGTGGAACTCAGGATGGCTTTCAACTTTTTTTAAATAACCACTGGGAAAATCGTGATGGTGCAATAATATTCAACACAGCAAACGGCTCCGTTGGCATCAATAATGTTACACCTAATAACACAGTTCCTTCAGGCACTTGGGCGCAAGTGGTGGTTACAGTTGATCGTGGTGCAGGAACAATGGATATGTATCTTAATGGCGCCAAAAGAACAGATTTAAACAGTAATGCCTGCCGTACTGATTTTAGGAACAATTTTGCTTGGACAATCGGCAACTGTGATAATCACGATCCCGGAAATGCGTATGAAGGATTAATAGATGATGTTCGCATTTATGACGGTATTCTATCTGATGCTGAAGTATTAGCTCTTTACAACATACCCGAGCCTGCAACATTGTTAATTATGTCATCGTTTATATTTGCATTTTTACTAAGAAGAAAGTAAAATCTAATTAAGTTGTACAAGGATTATTGGAATAGCGAAGGGATTATTCTCTTTGTTATTCCATATTATTAAAATTAAAAATTAATTGGAGAAAGGAAAATGAAATTTATTAAATTATTTGTCATATCAATTATTTTCAGTATGTTTTGTTTTTTAACTGTAAATGCTGCTCAGTTAGAGCATGAATATACTTTTGATGATATGAATGGTAACGATTCCGTTGGCGGCTTCGATGCCGACACGACATTTTCGACCAATGTTACTTATGTATTCGACACCTACATGAGCAATAATGTTGCTGTATTTAACGGAGTGGATTCATTTTTCATGTTTGGTCGCACAAATTTTGGCGATACATTTTCCATATCCGCCTGGATTAAGCCGAATAATCATCCTGTAGATCTTATGTGGTATGATCCCGGTCAAACTAATGCTGATGGTTCTCCACGCCAGCAACTTTTATGGATTATTGGAAATCAAAATGCCGGAAATGAAGCGAATGGATTTAGTATGTCTATTAATAACAACTGGATTGCAAATTTTGACGGAGCAACAACATTAGCAAGTGGAAATGGAACCGAAGGCGCTAATGTAGCCACTTCAAGTGGTATAATAAGCACAACCGATTGGAACAATATTGTATATGTAGTAAATAAAACAGGAAGTTGGGGTAAAGTATATTTTAACGGTTCTTTAATACAAACCGGCGCGATAAAAGACGATTTTAATAGTGATTGGTGGTGGAAGATGGGAACTGCATATAATGGTGAGTACTTTTTTGATGGAAAAATGGATGATATAAGAATTTATTCCGGTCTTTTGACATCAACCGAAATAGAAGATTTATACA
>Ga0164318_10006925_pt1 | contig 10989 bp, 6 predicted proteins | sample GuaBasSedimGuay9_FD_113734 | JGI IMG/M metagenome (GOLD analysis project Ga0164318, IMG submission 113734) | Subseafloor sediment microbial communities from Guaymas Basin, Gulf of California, Mexico - Guay9, Core 4571-4, 0-3 cm | ecosystem: Environmental > Aquatic > Marine > Hydrothermal vents >...
AAACTATAAAAACGTAAATTTCATATTAAATCTAATAAAAAATATCTCTAAGCCAGGTATTTTCTTTTTGCTTATAACAAATTATGATGAACTTCTCAAATTAAGATATTTTGAATCAAAAGACGATTTTTCTGATGTTGTGATAGTGCTAAAAACATATACCGAATCTCAATTATTAGACATTGCAAAACAAAGAGCCTACTTGGTCTTTCCCTATATGCTAGATAATGAGCTAATTGAATTTATAGCAGACATTGTTGCAGAATACGATTTTTCAAGGCCTGCGACCGTTATTGAATTTTTGAGGATGTTATATCCTCTTATACTTATGAAAAAGCCAGTTTCTCCTTTTACAATCAAGAAAATTTGTTATGAGATAGGTCTACTTGAAACAGATTATATATTCTTAACTGAAAAACTTAATGAATTGAGCAGAACAATGAAGGAATTTATATTATACTTCTTTTCCATGATTCCATTTTCAAGAAAGGCCTATGTTGATGAGGATGAGCTTTATCTGGTAACTAAAGAATTTTTTGTATTGAATAATATACCATTCGATAGCAACGCCTTTGCATCTATCATTAATACGTTAATAGACAGTGGTCTTTTGACAAAATCTAGTTTACATCCTAGAAAATATTATTCTTTATTTACATATGACGATATATACGCAATTTTAAGTCACTAAATTATTAGCGCCAATTTTTTATGGAAGAAAATACTAAGATTATCTAAATTAATCGAAATGTTATTATCTAACGGAGTGATAATATGAATATAATTATATAGTAAAGAGCATTCTTGTAGGTTTGTTTATCGCATTCGTTTATTCTTTTACTAAATATTCTTGTTTCTAATATAATAACTTAGACATAGGAGGAAGTAGATAATGAAGTTTGTCAGTGTAAAGTCGATAATTATTAGCTATGTAGTTATGATTATAATTTTGTTTCTTGTTTCACAAGATATTTTGTTCTCTTTTATAAATGATATAGTAGCAGGTAATTATTTAGGAAGTATAGCTTCTCTTTTTGCTACACTTTTTGATTATCGTCAAGGATATGAACTACATACGTTTATACTTTGGAGTGCAGGTGGCATAGCTCTTGGAATATTTTCAAAAGAGGTAAGAAAGACCATTCCAACAGCCTTAATTACTGTAATTATTGCTTATATTCTTTGGAAAATACCTGCGATTTTATCATTTCTTGTAGATGAAATAATTTCAAAAGGAAATTTAATATATTTCGCAATTAGTCTTTTTATTTGCATATTTGCAGGTTTGGTTGGTACATCTCTTTCTCCAACAAAAAAGGCACAATCTCCAGTTACAGTACCACCGTTAGTTGATTTGGAACCCGCTGAAGGTGTTAGTAAAATAACTCCAGAAACTATCGTGGCGACAAAGAAATGTCCACATTGCGGATCAATCATCAGCGTATCGGCTACATACTGTCCCTATTGCGGTAAAAAAACACAATGAATTATACCTTAGACTGAACAAAATATTTTTAAATATATTTTCTCACTTTAGGTTAAAGCATGAGGTGTTCTCAGTGAGGGATCGTAAAATTTCGACCCTTTTATAATTGTGTGAAAAAAAATTCGTCTCTTTCTTGCTTATTTTACTCTCCTAAAGAGTTAATATACATAGATAGGAGGTATTTGGATGTTTAAACCAGTAAAGCCTACTGTAGATTTTCCAAAACTTGAGGAAGAAGTTCTAAAACTATGGAAAAAGATAAGGGCCTTTGAAAAACAACTAGAGTTACGAAAAAATGCACCAAAATTTGTTTTTCTAGAAGGACCACCTACAGCAAATGGTTTACCTCATCCAGGCCACGTATTAACCAGAACTGTAAAAGATTTAGTTTGTCGTTTCAAAGCAATGGATGGCTACTTTGTACCAAGAAAAGCCGGCTGGGATACCCACGGACTCCCTGTAGAGATAGAAGTAGAGAAAATGTTAGGAATAAACAGCAAGAAAGAAATTGAAGATTTTGGAATTGAGAAATTTAACAAACTTTGTAAGGAAAGTGTCTTCAAATATGAGAAAGCATGGGTTGACATGACTGAACGACTTGGGTTCTGGATTGACATGGAGCATCCTTATATAACACTCGACAATGACTATATTGAAAGTGTTTGGTGGAGCTTAAAAACATTATATGAAAAAGGTCTTCTGTATAGGGGATATAAAATAGTATGGTATTGTCCTCGTTGCGGGACCCCTCTGAGTAGCCATGAAGTATCTTTAGGATACAAATCTGTAAAAGACCCATCACTTTATGTTAAGTTTAAAGTAAAAGGAGAAGACAATACATACTTTCTAGCTTGGACTACTACTCCATGGACTTTATTATCCAACGTGGCTCTTGCAGTTCATCCAGAGCTTGATTATGTTTTAATTCAGCAAGGAAATGATAAATACATATTAGCAAAAGAACTGGTTGAGGAGGTCATAGAAGGAGACTATAAAATACTGAAAACTTTCAAAGGTAGAGAATTAGAGAGAAAAGAGTATGAGCCGTTGTTTAAATATGTAGAACTTGATGCGCCTGCATATTATGTGGTATTGGCTGATTTTGTAACAGTAGAAGAAGGTACTGGGATTGTTCATATAGCTCCTGCATATGGTCAAGAGGACTATGAGGTTGGTAAGGAATATGGTTTACCAATCTTGCAACTAGTTAGAGAGGATGGTATAGTCAAGGATGAAGCTGTTGACTTCAAAGGATTGTTCTTTAAAGAAGCCGACAAACTTATCATAAAAGATCTTGAGAAAAGAGGTATGCTCTATAAGAAGGGTCTTTATGAACACGATTATCCGTTTTGCTGGCGGTGCGAAACACCATTAATTAACTATGCCAGAAAGGCTTGGTTCATTGAAATGTCTAAGCTGAAAGAAGATTTATTGAAAAATAATGAGCTAATAAATTGGGTTCCTGAAAATATAAAATATGGGCGTTTTGGCAATTTTCTTGAAAATGTAGTCGACTGGGCTCTTAGTAGAGAGAGATACTGGGGTACACCTTTACCAATATGGACTTGTGAGAAATGCGGACATATACAAGTAATTGGCAGTAGACAAGAGATAAAAAGCATGGCATTAAATGATGTGGATTTAAGTGATTTGCATAAACCTTACATAGATAAAGTGAAGCTTAAATGTCCAAAATGTGGAGGAACTATGAATAGAGTACCTGATGTTATAGACGTGTGGTATGATTCAGGAGCGGCTCCATTTGCTCAACATCATTATCCGTTTGAAGGTAAGGAAAGATTTGAAGAGGAATTTCCTGTAGACTTTATAAGCGAAGCTGTGGATCAAACAAGAGGTTGGTTTTACAGCTTACTAGCGATATCTACAGCTCTTTTCAATAAACCTGCGTACAAGAATGTTGTTGTTTTGGGTCTAATTCTTGATAAATATGGGCGAAAGATGAGTAAAAGTAAAGGAAATGTTATAGATCCATGGGAATTCTTCAAAAGAGATGGTGCGGATAGTCTTCGCTGGTATCTTTTAACCAATAGTGCTCCATGGGAGCCCATGCGATTTATACCTGAGGTCGTTTCAGAAATTCGTAATCGTTTCATAGGCACGCTTTGGAATACATATACTTTCTTTGTGACCTATGCAAATATAGATAACTTTAATCCGATGGAGTTTTCATTGCCCTATGAAAAAAGAAGTGAGCTCGATAGGTGGCTAATATCGCGGTTAAATTCAGTTATACAAGAAGTGAGAAATTATCTAAATTCTTATGAGTTACATAAGGCTGGGAGAGCGATCGAACACTTTGTTGTTGACGAGTTAAGTAATTGGTATGTCAGAAGATCAAGGAGAAGATTTTGGGAGGAAGAATTAACAGAAGATAAAATATCTGCTTACTTAACTTTATATGAAACTCTTGTAACAGTTATCAAATTATTAGCTCCATTCATTCCATTTGTAACCGAAGCAATATACCAAAATCTAGTAAGGACTGTTGATAAAAGTGCTCCTGAAAGCATACATCATACAGATTATCCGAAGCCTAATGAAAAAATGATAGATAAAGAGCTTGAAGAGAGAATGAATCTTGCAATAACTGTGGTTGAAGCGGGCAGAGCTGCCAGATTTTTAGCAAAAATAAAAGCTAGACAACCCCTCTATACATTATACGTTAAGTTTCCATCTAAGGAAGATCAAAAGAAGGTTGAAACTTTACTTGATGTAATCAAGGAAGAGCTTAATGTAAAGGAGATAAAATTTGCAGATGATCTATCAGAATTTATTGAGGTAACAGTTAAATTGAACTATAAAAAGGTAGGGCCAAAGTTTAAAGAACTCGTTAAGGTATTAGAGAAGAAGATTTCAAGTATGCGCCCTGAAGATGTTGAAAAGCATATAATGAAAGATGGAGAACTTAAATTAACTATAGATACACAAGAAGTAACTCTGACAGCCGAAGATTTGGATATCCGTAAATTACCAAAAGAGGGCTACTCATACTCCTCGAAGGGCAAAGTGGAAGTAGTTCTTGATACAAAAATAGATGAGGCATTACTTCTTGAAGGTCTATCACGCGATATTGTTAGACGGATACAAGAAATGAGAAAACAGTTAGATCTTCAATATACGCAACAAATAGACGTCTATTACGATGGGGACCCACTAATAGAGGAGACAATAAACAAATTCATGGAGTATATCAAAGGCGAAACCCTAGCAAGGATAGTCTCAAAAGGAATACAAAATAAGGGACTGGTAAAAGAATGGAGCATTGAAAAACTAAAAGTAAAGCTTGAGATAGTTCCTCAATAATTTTTTCTATCATACTATAATTTTTGTCATTATTTCTCCAGTTGAATTCAAAACATAATTGTGTTTCTTAAAGAAATGAATAGAACTATTAGAAATTGCGTAGAGTCTTAATTCTTTTATTCCTTTTAACATTAAGTATTCTTCTACATCCTTTAAAAGTATAGCCCCGTACCCTCTGCCTCTAAAATCTTTTCTAATATAGATGTTGGTAATGATCGCGGTTACTTTAGAAATAATGTGATATGTTATAAAACCAATAATTTTTTCTTTTTGCAAAAGAATTGTTACCCCACTATTAGAATCTGCTAAGTTCTTGATTACATTCTTAATCTTATTAATTGTAATATTAACCTCCCCATTGCTATTCTTAACATGATATCTCTTCTGTATAGTAGTTTCATTTTCGATCATGTACTCTAACCAAATTTCACTCAACGCTTGTAATAATTTCTCATCTCTGATCATGTGTGAAAATCTGATAATTTTCATTTTATATCACCTCTCCAAGACATACGGTTACTCTTAAATACTTTTTGTTTTGATTTATCCATAGATAATTGTAATATAATGCAGAACATCATTTTGTCATTTCAATTAATTATGCGCATATGAGGTGATCTTCTTGAGTGACGAGCTTGGATATTTTGGTAAAGTAGGTGAATTATTAAACCGTTTGTCTATTAAGATTGGTGATAAAGTTTTAGTTGAAAGGATCGATGGTTTAAAAATCGAGGGTATTGTATTACCTCGTGGGGAAATTGGTTTAGATGATAAATACCTTCTAATTAAACTAAAAAATGGTTATAATATGGGTATTCATGTTGATAATATAAAAAGTATTAAAAAATTAGGAATCTCTGTAAAGGTAGAACCAAAACCACCTGAAGTTCCAATTATTACAAAAAAGGAATTACCAAAAGTAGCTATATTAACAACGGGGGGTACTATTGCAAGCCGAGTTGATTATCATAGCGGCGCTGTTTATCCAGCTTATGATGCTCGAGATTTGTATAATATAGTCCCAGAATTAGGTGAATTGGCTGAATTAGATGCTAAGTTATTGTTTTCAGTTTTTAGTGAAAATATTACAGCTAAACATTGGATAACGATGGTAAATGAGATAAAAGAGTATATTAAAAGGGGGTTTGATGGGATAGTTATAACTCATGGTACTGATACTATGGGATATACAGCAGCTGCATTAAGTTTCGCGTTAAGGAATTTACCAGTTACTATAGCTCTTGTTGGAGCTCAAAGAAGTAGTGATAGGCCGAGCAGCGATGCAGCATTGAATTTAAAAAGCGCAGTACTAGTTGCAGGGCGGGCACCATTCGCTTACGTCACTGTTGTTATGCATGCTACTAGTGAGGACAAATATTGTTATGTTCATTTAGGTACAAAAGTTAGAAAAAATCATACCAGTAGAAGAGATGCTTTTCAGTCTGTAAATGTCTCTCCGATTGCTAGAACTGATAGCAAAAGTATTGAAGTGTTGTGGAGGGATTTTATTCCTAGAGATAAGTCTCGAGAATTAGAAGTTGTTGCAAAGTTTGATGAAAAAGTAGCACTTATAAAAACTTATCCTAGCTTTAATCCTGAAATAATTGATTATCTTATAGATAAAGGCTATCATGGTATAGTTCTAGAGGGGACTGGATTAGGACACGCTCCAACTGTAATTTATGATAGCCTTAGGCGAGCTAAAAAAGAAAACATTCCTGTAGTTATGACAAGTCAGTGTATTTGGGGACGAATAAACATGAACGTTTATAGAACTGGTCGAGAATTACAAGCTCTTGGCGTAATTCCTGGTGAGGATATGCTTCCCGAAACAGCTTATGTGAAATTGATGTGGGTATTGGGCCAAACTAGAGATTATGATGAAGTTAGAAAACTTATGTTAATGAATATAGCTGGTGAGATAACAGATCAGACGCTCTATAATGAATATTCTAATAGGTGATAATCATGGATAAAATAAATATTGACTATGATAAAATAGGCTTAAAAGTTGGCTTAGAAATACATCAACAGCTTAATACCACCTGTAAGCTTTTCTGCGCATGCCCTACGATACTAAGAGAAGATGATCCACATTTTAAGATTATAAGAGAATTAAGACCAACTCAGAGTGAGCTTGGTGAGATAGACCCAGCTGCACGTTTTGAGTATGAGAAAGGGAAAAAATACGTGTATGAGGGATACAATGATACTGTGTGTCTTGTTGAGTTAGATGAAGAGCCCCCACATCCTTTAAATAGAGAAGCCATAGAAATTGCATTAACTGTTGCAATGTTATTAAATTCAAATATAGTTGATGAAATTCATGTTATGAGAAAGATAGTTATTGATGGTTCTAATACTGCAGGTTTTCAGAGAACATCAATAATCGCACTAGGGGGCTATGTAGAGGATTTAGAAACTGGGAAGAAAATTGGTATTCAAACGATATGTTTGGAGGAAGACGCGGCTAGGAAAATCTCAGAAGACGATAAATTTGTGACTTATCGTCTTGATAGATTGGGTATACCATTAATAGAAATTGCTACTGCACCTGATATAAACTCTCCAGATGAAGCACGTAGGATTGCACTTAGAATAGGTCAAATTCTTCGTGCAACAAAGAAAGTTAAACGTGGATTAGGCACAATTAGACAAGATCTAAATGTGTCTATTAAAGACGGTGCTATAATTGAAATAAAAGGTGTACAAAAGCTAGAACTAATCGATAAGATCGTAAAATATGAGGCATTGCGTCAGATAAGGTTATTGGAATTAAAGAAAAAACTTATAGAAAGAAACGCGGATTCTGATAAATTAACGTATGATTTCAAGGTGTTGAATGAGATATTCCACGATACGAAATCAAAAATTTTAAGGCGAGCACTAGATAAGGGACAAGTAATTCTTGGTGTTAAACTGCCAAAATTTGGTGGGCTTCTTGGTTATGAATTACAACCAAATAGACGATTTGGTACAGAGCTTGCTGATTATGTCAAATTTTGGGCTGGACTCAAAGGTATCTTTCATACAGATGAACTACCAAATTATGGTATAACACAAACAGAAGTTGAAAAATTAAGACAATTTTTCGCAGCTAATGATGAGGATGCTATTGTAATTGTTGCAGGCCCAAAAGAAAAGACAGAACAAGCACTTAAGGTTGTAGTGGATCGTTGTAAAGAAGCATTTAAAGGGGTTCCAGAGGAAACGAGAGCTGCAAATCCTGATGGAACAACGCATTATTCTCGCCCTCGACCTGGTGCAGCTAGAATGTATCCCGAAACTGATATACCTCCAGTAAAGGTTACTAAGGATTGGCTTACAAGGATTAAAGAAAATCTTCCTGAACTTCCAGAGAAAAAATTAGATCGTTTTATAAAAGAGTATAAGCTTAGTGAGCAGCTAGCAATGAGTTTAGTTAAGTCTTTAAATGTTGATTTATTTGAATATATTGTTTCCACAATCAAAGTCCCCCCAGTTTTAGTAGCGACAACTTTAGAAAATACATTAAAGAGTTTGAAAAGAGATGGAGTGCCTGTTGAAAATATAAGTGAAGAGAAAATAATTGAAATGTTTAAATTAATAGCTGATGGAAAAATCGTAAAAGAGGCGATTCCTCAAGTTTTATCATGGATAGCTAAAAATCCAGATAAGGACGTTAACTTAGCAATTACTGCATTGGGTCTAAGTCAGATGACAGATGAAGAAATAATTTCACTAATAGATAAAACGATTAAGGAGAATATCGATTACATCAAAGAACGTGGGGAGAGGGCAATGGGGAAACTAATGGGTGAACTGATGCGCATTATACGTGGCCGGGCTGATGGAAAAAGAGTCAGTATCTTACTTAAAGAAAGGTTAGCTAAATACTTAACCTCTCAATAGCTTATCATACACTTTTCTTAAAACTTTAATTACCTTATTGTGATTCTTTCTTAAAAAATCCAATCTTTCCTTATCATTCACACTTTTTAAAAATGTTAAAAGAGTTTCTCTTTCATCAGATTCAAGGTTTACGAATTTTATACCCAAGCTTGCTAAGTGCATGAGCTCATCTAATATTACTCCAAAATTGATGATCCTATCAACCCTAAAATGTATAATATAGACATCATCATCCTCCGATAACTCTGGATAGTACTTTTTTAAAGCTTTTTTGAGGGACTTTATACTCTCAAATCCATCACTTTGGGCATGTCTGTCTGTTAGTTTTCTCATAGTAACTAATTCTATATCAGTAACATGAGCTTCAGCAAAAGCGTCATCATTTACAGTTAACACTACTTTTTCTCCTACTTCTGCTTTGCGTTTATTCCTGATTGTAGTTTGTTTTATTCCTAATGCAATGAGTAAAGCATATCTTTTATCAAAGTTAATTCTTTTCATCTCTTTTCTCTTCCTCTTTTCCTTTTTCTGTAATTGAAGCTGGCTTTGCTCTCTTGTATCTAACTCCGATTTTTTCCCAAACTTCAACTGTTGTATAGAATTTTAATAGACTACGTGTAATATGCATTAGTTCAATAAGACACCATTTTACACTTGTATTAAGAATGTCACTTACATATCTCCAATCTCGAGCTTGGAAAAGTTTAGATATAGCTAAAGCTTTTTGTTTAATATTTAACTTGGGTTTTTCAGGACTATTGTCTAGAAAATACATTTTGAAAAGTTCTCTTAGGGCATCACTTGTTGCCTCATATGTCATTAACTCTAATGCATATCCATGAAGGCGCTCCCATTGAATAATCGAAAGTTTTGGGGGTTGTATGGGAAATCTCTTACTATTATCCCATGGATATAATAACATAGCTGCAATACTAGGGCTCATATCTCTAAGTTGCTCATATAGCCATCCCATCATTTTTATTCTCAATTCGTTATTTGCATCTATCACGAACTTCGAAGCGCGTTTAGTTAGCGGTTTTATTACAACAACGCTATATTCACCAGAAATAGGATTTCTATCAGGAGATATATGAACTGGGATAAACCCATTTTTCATCCAAAATCGAAGTAACTCCTCATTTGCACCAAATACAGCACCTATATAATGATATCCTCTCTCTCGTGCGATTCTTATTAGCTCTTTTAGCGCTTGACTCCCTAGTCCCCGTCTCATAACTTCTGGATGTGTTGCAATTCTAACAATTCTTAAACCCTTAAGATATCCAAACTTAGGACATCGCTGGTGAATTATCATGGCATGTGGAATTATTTGTCCATGAAAATCTTTTCTTTCTTTATATATCGCATTTATTATATCATCAGGAAGAGAACCCTCAATTGCAACTTGTATTGCAACAACAATTTTACCAGTTGATAAGTGTAGAGCAAATGCACGATGATGTGGGGCATCTGCTAAAATAAGTACATCTCTTGGTCTATTTCGATAGTGAGCATAGACATAGATTCCAATAAAGTTCTTTGCTTCATTTTCATTTTTTCCAGTAAACCAGGAATCTAAATCTTTTTCTTCAAGATATGTTTGAAGCTTTGAAATGGCCTCCATATCTTTTTCATCTAAGCTAGTAGGTTCTGCATCTAAGAATAATGTATCAAAAAGCCAAGCTTCTATTGGATCTTCTGAAGCATATCTTATAGGTTCTTCAAGTGTATATGTTATAAACTCTACATCTTTTATGGTTTCAAGTTTTTTCATAAACCTGATAGAAAATCCTCTTCCAGCTCCCTCATATCCATGAATTGTTGATGAGTATATAATTCTTCTATGTTTCTTAAGGATGGAATAAAGAATATATACAGGAATTCCAGCCGCTTCATCAACTACAACCACGTCTACATTACTTTGTAGCGAAGCATAAAGCGGTGAAACGTACTTAAGAAAGCCATAACTACTGTCAACAAAAATCAACTCTCCGTCATTATTTTTTTCGATTTTTATATTGGGTATATTAAGATATTCTAAGGCTTTAACATAAAACTCAAATAATGGTTGAACATTGCTGGGTTCAGGTGATGTTACAATCAAAGAAATTCTTCTTTCTATTTCGGAGTGCAAAACGTATAGAATACCTGCTAGTGCGAGGCCTAATAAAACAGACTTCCCTCTTCCTCTATCTGCAGTAATTATAACGATCCGTTTCTTATCACTCTTATCACTTAGGATGTATTCACATTTGTTTATGGCAATAACTTGATCTCTTGTGATCGCT
>Ga0164318_10006926_pt1 | contig 10989 bp, 7 predicted proteins | sample GuaBasSedimGuay9_FD_113734 | JGI IMG/M metagenome (GOLD analysis project Ga0164318, IMG submission 113734) | Subseafloor sediment microbial communities from Guaymas Basin, Gulf of California, Mexico - Guay9, Core 4571-4, 0-3 cm | ecosystem: Environmental > Aquatic > Marine > Hydrothermal vents >...
TATTTTCAAGAAGAAAATTATGCTTTTAATATCAACGAATTACAGAAATGTTGTGCTTGTATAACACGCATTAATTTGATGCGGCCATAAAGATTGTGACTTTTGAAAATAGTTTACCCTTAAGGAGCGCCGATTTTACCGAATCTGCGGTGTTGGCAAGGACTTGAAGTATCGTAGTACGTCTGCGCCCTTGCCACGCTTGCAGGATTTAGGTATAATTGTAATTAAGTCTGTTTGTTGACAAATATGTAACCGTTCACGGAACGTTGAAATCAGAGAGTGTCCATCCGAAAATGGTCTTTTTGCCAATCTCTGCGTTAGGGACGAGGACAAAATAACATCCCGGCAGTCCCGACAAAGCAATGCAGGTTTGAAAATATCCACCTTATTTGCTTTGTAAACAACTGTTTTTTTCGCTATGTACCACCAAAGGCCATGATATGTAACCTATTGAGATTATTGACTCGCACTGTTTTGCAGGGACTACCAGCTTGCGAGACTCCGATATCACATATATGCCTGTGGTTATTTTTTTCACATGTATTGATTTCGGATATAATTGCTATTCCCGGACACCCTCATAGAAAACAAATAATAGCTCAACTTCAAGTTCCAGGCCATAAACAGCTACAAAGATTCATTATTTAAAATAGCCGTCACATCAGAAGATATTTTGAGTCTCTCCTTTTTTAGATCAACATAAAGTCCTTTTCCGGTTACCGTAAAAAAAGGGCCGGATATTTTTACAGGTTTATTAGTAGTCAAAAAACCAGTTTTTTCGTTAAAAAGAACACGCTCGGTAATAAACCTGTATCCATCTTCGGAATATCCTTCCAATTCTCCCCAAAGATTGATCTCTCCGGATTTTCTTGTATAAACTCCCTCATTCCCCTTAAATTTAATAAAGGGCCTGTTTTGAGGTTTCAACTTTAGATGGAAGTCTTGAAATAAGATGGTGTTTTTATCAAGGGAACTTTTAACCTCCTTTGCATCGAGCACCCATTCCAGCCCCTTAGTCAGATCGTTCTGTGTGAAATGGATATCTTTGAGTTTGATTCCCTCACCATCTATAACCACATTAAAATCAGGCTCCTGTATCACTTTTCTGCCAAATTTTACGAGGTAGGATGCAACTACAAGCAGTATAACCATTATGCCTATAATTGGCCACTGTTTTTTGAAATGTTTTATCATACTTTTTACCGAAAATATTTCGACCTGTACCATTGAAAAACTATTCAAAAACAATCACGAAAGGACGAAAGGACGAAGCAAGACATTAAAATTATCGTTAATTCATACAGGAGGCTATCCGAGAATGCCCTTTTCCCCAAACTCTGCGTTATGCTTAAAAAAAATTATCCTCTGAGGTAAGCGAGCTCGCAAGACTCCGATATCAACTATATGCCTGCGGTAATTTTTTGAGCAAGCCTTGGTTTTGAAAAAAATTGCTATTCTCGGACAGCCTCCTGTTTACAGAATCTCCGAGACGTAATTTACCATTTTCCCTGGCATGTTAATATCCATTCACAAACCTCTCTAACTGCGCCTCTCCCTCCCTTTTTTTTTGTAATTAAATCAGCAGATGCACAAACTTCCCCGGCAGCATCTGATACAGCAATGCTAAGGCCGCACTCATGAAAAGCAGCAATGTCAGGAAGATCATCTCCCATATAACAAACATCCGCCTTATTGAGCCCCTTGCCTTTGATTAATTGTCTGCAAAGTCCATTTTTCTCTTTTACTCCCTGGTACACCTCTTTAATCCCAAGTTCATGAGCTCTGTGAGAAACAACTTTTGAATTTCGACCTGTAATTATTACTACCTCAATCCCGCTGGATAAAAGTATTTTCAGACCTTGGCCGTCCTTAACATCAAAGCATTTGGTTTCTTCTCCCCGATCATTCATGATTATACGGCCATCAGTCATTACACCATCTACGTCCAAAAAAAGCAGTTTTATCCTTGCGGCTTTTTCCCTTAACATCCTTATCTCACCTCATAAAAAAAGCGGCTCGACCCTTTACAGGCTCCGGATTCCCCTGTCCCTGTTTTTCATGATCTTATGATTTCATGAAGTTCCTTCAGTTTTTTTATTAAAGGTCTGATCTCATGAAGGGGTAATGAATTCGGGCCATCGCAGAGCGCTGAATCAGGGTCAGGGTGAACTTCCATAAACACTCCATCAGCTCCGGCTGCAACGGCCGCCATGGACAGGGTGCTTACAAATTCTCTTTGACCTCCCGAGCAGGTTCCTCCTCCACCAGGAAGCTGAACACTATGAGTTGCATCAAAGATCACGGGGAAACCAAAATTCTTCATTATGGCTATAGATCTCATATCAACTACAAGATTATTATAACCGAATGAGCTTCCTCTCTCTGTAACAAATATATTTTTGTTACCCGTAGAAGCTACCTTTTCAATAGCCATGCCTATTTCCCACGGTGAGAGAAACTGCCCTTTTTTTATGTTGACAGGAATGCCGCTTAGTCCCGCTGTAACGAGCAGATCACTCTGACGGCACAAAAAAGCCGGAATCTGTATCACGTCAAGTACCAGAGCCGCCTTTTTTACATCGTCTGTCTGATGAACATCAGAGAGCGCTAAAAGGCCTGTTGTGTCTTTTACTTTCTGAATAATTTTCAGCCCCTTTTCTATACCCGGCCCTCTGAACGAAGTTAAAGATGTCCTGTTGGCCTTATCATAGGAGGTTTTAAAAATAATGGGAATATCAAGCTCTACGCTGAGTTTTTTCAAATATCGTGCCACCTCTAAGGTTGTGGCTTCATTTTCAATAACACAGGGGCCTGCTATCAGAAAAAAAGGACCGGTTTCATGTATGGTCAATCGACCAATTTTAATTGCATTTCTCATATTTTTTATTGGATATAAGGAACGAGAACACAGATTGAGACAGATTAATAACACCTGACTATATCAGCGTATATCTGTAATAATCCGTGCCCCAAAAAATATTATCAATAAGAGGCTGTCCAGGAACAGCAATTTTTTTCAAAATCAAGGCTTGCTCAAAAAATTACCGCTGGCACATGGTTGATACCGGAATCTCGCAAGCTCGCTTACCTCCGGGGATAATTTTTTGAGCATAACGCAGAGTTTGGGAAAAAGGGCTTTATCGGACAGCCTCTTATATATATAATTCATCAAGACAACCTCAAAGTCAAGCAAGAGAATTTTTAAACCGTTCACATGTTCCGGGGTAACCGTTCAAAGGTTACATTCCGCCTATATCAAACATAGTTGGCGGGCCTTCTTCGTTTCCTTTCTCTGCTTTTTGATGGCTTTGCAATTTGGATGCCTGCTGAGTTTACTCATATTGTCCTCCCAACCAGTTTTTCCGAACAAAGCAAAACGCGGTAGTCTTTTACCAGCGGCTTTATGAATATCATCTTGGGGCTGGTGGTGTAAAACTTATCCTTTCGAACAAGTCCCTGACCGGTTGTCATGCCTAAGTATTGCCAATTTGACGCTTTGTAACAAATGCCTTGATAATAGGCCGGGTCCACAAAAGTCTCTATTAATACCGGAGAATAGCCCCAATTTTCTTGCCAGTGCACTCTTATTTGCCGGCTGATTTTACCCAGTACATGGCTGGCAAGATTTTTAACCTGCACCCAAGGAAAGATCAAAAACCGCGAATTATTAATGACCCAGGCCAGATTATTCAAACGCTGCTTTTCTGTCCAGCCAATCCAACGATCTCTATTCCCCATGGATTTTGCCGCACCGGAAAATAAAACACAGCCTAATCGCCCCTGCCTGCTTTTAATAAAATATCGCAGCGTATATCCAAAGGGCCGCTTGTATCCCAGGTAATGATACCGGGACATATATTTTTTCCATAGCGCTGTAATATCTTTATCTTTTACAATCTCCAGTTCTACTGGATATAACTCCTTGAGTTTGCAAGCTATTTCAGATTGAGGTTCTGTTTCCTCTGTTATGGAAACAGATTTTTTAACTGAACTTCTGGACACTTTCCGCTTTCGCTTTGCAGGGAGCAGTAAAATGCCCTGTGACTCCAGCTTCTCCAATAATTTGAGACAGGCATCCACTTTATTTGTTCCTGATGCTCTATACCATTGCAGGTTCTCCGCTATGGTTTGAGCTAATTCAATTCTGCTTAAACCTCCACACAGAATAACGATTTCTTTTATTACCTCAATTTCCTGATCCGTGATTTCGCGACCGCATTGGTTAATAGTGCTAATCTTTTTTTTAAGCACAACCTGACTCCCTTAGGTAGTGTCCGTCCATAAATGAGGATTCTTGTTCAAGATCAAGGCATGCGAAAAAAATAACCACAGGCATCTATCTGATATTCCGAGGATTATTTTTTTCGCTTAACACAGAGATTGGGCAAAAAGACCATTTATGGATGGACACCAGGTAACTTAATCCTGAAATTCGTGTTTTTCAGGTAGAAAATCTAAAAGATAATCACGAAAACACGAAAATCTGAATGTTCAGAACTCGAAAATCATAAATTAAATAAAAATGCGAAAAGCCTTGGAAACGAGGACAAATTAACTTCCCCAACTATGCATCACAACTTCAGGCCATCTTTACCCTTTACCAGGCTTGAGATATCTGAGTGTCTGGATTGTATATCATTTTTTAAGGCCTGCAAGTCTTCTAATACAAAATCAAGTGTTTTATCCCAGACCTTTAAAAACCCTTTGTTCAGGGAATCTATCACATCTTGTGTGTTACTCCTCAATCGTTTTTTATAGCTGCGATAAAAGCGAAATGCCAATAAGAAATTAAGCAGGATATAGCTTATTAGTGCAGCGAGTCCCTTGGCGCTGAATATTGTGTAAATGGATGAAATGAAAAGACGGGATATGGTGGTAAATCCGGGGGCTCCAATGACTTCAAACCAGGCGGTTTTACCACCAACTGCCATAAAAAAAAATAAGAAAAGCAGAGTGTAACAGAATAATTGAAGCGCCCTGAACCCAAAGAAATGAGGCAAAGATGGTTGAGAAATATGTAATGACACCATATTTGAAAGGGTTTTTCCAAGCCCTGTGTATATTTTCTCAACGTCCAGGATCTCCGCAAGAGGTCTTCTGAATGAACCAGGTAGATTTATATGGAGTATTTTGTGGTCAAGCCGGTCTTTTAACCATTCCAGCCTCCTCCTGAGACTGACTGCAATCTCTTCGGGCGGTGCAAAAAGGGTCGGATCAGATAAGGTTGCCTCTTTTTTTCTGAATCGTTTTCCTGTTTCCTGAATGATGAGGGCAAGAGTGTAACCGGGGCCAAGAAGAGATGAGATATCATCCCGGTATTCCAGAATATCATTTGTGATATGTTTTCCCAGCCAAAGATCAAAGGTATCCTTGCCTGTTTGAATCCATTCAGGCCGCTCATTTTCCAACTCTATTATTGCGCTTTCAAGGATATGTTCATATCTTTCAAGACAGCCCGCTTCTTTTTGGAAGACAGATAAATAATTTTGGATTTCCACATCCAGGTTGTCAGCTTTGATAGCCATTATCTGTTTTATATCACGTTGCTGAAAAATATATTGTCTAAAGGCAGGAAACTGGTTCCATGGGGACGGTTGGCCGGAACGTGAGGCATCTTCGGCTGAAATATGATATAGAATGGGCTCTGAAATGTCGTTCTCATTTATATGTTTCAGAAAGCTCCTTGTTATGTCTGATAGTTGTTCATAACCCTGACTCGAAGCCTTATGTTGAAAGAGGAGATCCGCCTTATTCAATACAAAGCAAAAGTTTTGTCTCGCTTTTGGCGTCAGCCTGAGAAACTCATAAAAACGGCCATCCGCATACTTTTCAGGAGATGTAACCCAGACCAGGATATCCAGGTTTTCGAGGAAACGGAGAACATGTTCACGGTTTTTCTTCAAAAGACTGTCAAAATCAGGCAGATCACAGAGAAGAATTTGCCTGATGGCATCGCTTTTGTGAGTGATTTCCCTGCATGGAATATCCGCAAGAGAGGGTGCGGCTATTGACGGCGCTTGAAGGTGCCTGTATATCAATATCCGGTCTGTGTGGGGTCTCCTGTGGCTTGCGGAAGAAATCTCAGAGCCTGCAAGGGCATTCATGAGGGTAGATTTTCCCACGCCGGTTCCACCTAAGAGGCCGATGGCAAGGAACCCGCTCTCGACAGATTTAACCTTTTCATAAAGGCTGCCTGCTTCTTTTCTGAACGACTCTGTTTCTTTGTTTGTAAAAGAAAAAAAGTCGCCACGGTTGAGGAGATCAATAATTCTGTCCATTTCATCTTGCAGCAGTTGAGAAGGGGCCTTAGTCATTATCATCCTGATACTATTTATATCAATGCATTGTTTTGTCGGGAACCTTTCACCAAAAGGCTGTCTGCTTGTATTCAGGTCAGCTTCGGAGCTTCCTCAAGCTCGCCTGCCTGTTTCAAGCCGAAATCTAAAGGTCACAGAAATAGCTGTTTTATTATAGGGTTGACACCAGTTTTTTTAGTGCTGCCACATCTTCTTCTTTAGTCATCAATGATTCAAGACATTTTTCATAACGTTTGCTTTGAAAATACACAACGGAAAGAAGTCCATCCTGGTAACGCTTTGCTAATTCCCGTGCAATTTTTTGAATTTCATGATACGCAAAGAGTTCTACTGCCCCCTTTGTTATAAAGGGAGCGATAGCAGAATCTAATACAGCATCCAGTACCGAAAACCCGCCTCCGGCAACGGCTTCAACGGATAAGATTAACATCCCCCAGAGTATGGAGGTAGAATAAATACCCCATTTCTTCCCTTTTGGGAGGCACTCGGAAAGTTCTTCAAACCGCTTTTCCAGCCATGCGGCAAGTCGCTCTTGTTCCTCCTTTACGCAAACCATGATCTCTTCATTCGTCAAAACCAGACCCGGCTTGCGAAGCTCCATAAAAAGCGGTGAATATTCATCCTGGGGTGAAAGCTTTTCGAGTACCAGCCGGTTAAGCCTTTCGATGGACGTTCTGACAGGTGTAAGGTCGATCTTTTGCTGAAGCTCTAAAAGGGCTTCCTTCCCTCTTTTTACCTTGCTTTTCTTAATTAATCCGAAAACCCGTAATGGACTTATAATTATCTCCTTGATGCAGCGGCGTGGTCTTGCAAGGAGATCATATTTAGTAAAGAGCCTTTTGATCTCCATGCTCAGGTATTCCCTGCTTTTTGCAGAAAAGCGTTTTTGTTCCTCTTCGATTAAGACACTGGAGGTCTCCTCAATTATGGAATTAAGTCTTAAATGCCATTTATCAGCAGCCCGCTTTTCCATTTCAAGGAGATTTAAAAGCCTGCCGATCCCTGTTTTTAAATCCTCGGAATCTCTTAAAAACTGCCTTTTTTTAATACCCTTGATCTTCTTTTTTGAGAGCTCCTCTGAAAAATGATCCAGGAGATCATTAAAACCCGGGTATTCGGATAGCATATTTAAAGGGGCGGAAGGTTCAAACGGTATAAGCCATGTTCTCTCTCTTAAAGGGGAAACACCCTGGCTCTTCATCACGTTCAGGACTTCTTCTTTATTGAAATTTTCCCGGACCTTGTTGATTAGAAAGAAATAAGGCTTTTTCTCCTGAATTATATTCCTGAGAAACTGATAGGGCACTTCATCAGCATATTTTTCCTGGCTTGTTACAAATATTACAACATCGGATAAGAGATAAAGATTTTCTGCTGTTTGTCGGTTTTCCCCATCCACACTGTCAAGGTCAGGTGTATCTGCCAATATAAGATGAGACAAATCTTTTCTGTCATGCTCGATGACTATCATGCTTCCGGGTGCACCGCTTGCAGGACTTTTACGGAAGTATTCAGGGAAATGCCTTTCAATTTTAATGGCTGGAAAAGGAAAGTTGTTGTCAAACCTGCAATCCTTATGGATATAAACAATGGGGCCGCATGTTTTTGGTCTCTCAACTCCTGTTTCGCTTAAATTCTCCCCTAAAAATGTGTTGAATAAGGTGGATTTCCCTGTCCCTGTGCCGCCGATAAAAACCACAGAGGCAAAGGGCATGGTTTTTTTGTAAAAAAATATGGAAATTCTTTTAGGAAGTTCTCTTGCAAGGGCATGGATCTCATTCGTCCCATTGGTAAGCCCTGGGCATTTTATTGCATCATTCAACAAGTAATTGTCCTGCATTAAACCATTAGCTCTGCTGGTGGTACGCTAATTTTTTGAGGATAACAGAGAGTTTGGAAAAAAGGATATTTCCCGGCAGCCTCACAAAATATTATCACTGATAGAGAATAGTTAGTCGACAAAAAAGCGAGCTGTGCAATTAGCAATTAGCATTGATATGCAGGATGTAACATATAGAGAATTTCAAGGTGCAATACAAAAAAGCGGCATCCTTCATTTTTACTTTACACTTGGCAGAAAAGTGGCAGCGGCATCCTGCTGCTGATTTAAGAGGCTATAAGCATCTTCTGCAATTTACAATCTTTAGTTCCAATAAAAGTGTCAACTACTTTTGCCTCAAGATGAAGGATGCCAAAAAAGTCAGAGTTATTGCCAAAAGAAAAAGGACAAGACTTCATAATTCGCAATTCCTCGTTCGACATTAAATCAGCTTGTTAAACGAAAAGCATCCTTTATCTGAAAAATGTCAATTTTTTGTATTGCACCCGATTTTAATCAATAGGCCAAAAAGCTGACAGCTAATGGCTGAAAGCTAACTGCACAGGACGAAAAAAAGGAGGGTCGGGAGGCCCTCCTTTTTTACATTATTATGTTAATTCAAATTATTATGTTAATTCAAGTTATTATATCAATTTAAATCAGAACAGACCTCTGACCTTGCCTGTAGCAGTATCCACATCAACCCTTCTAAAAGATGGATTGGAGCTGGTCCCAGGCATCAGGCTGATAGTCCCTGCGCATGGGCAGAGAAACTTGGCGCCGGAGTAGATCAGAATATCCTGGATCGGAAGGGTCCAGCCCTTTGGCACGCCCTTGATTACCGGGTCATGTGTCAGACTCAGATGGGTTTTGACCATCATGGTGGCATATTCGTCATACTTGGAGTTTGCTTCAAGCATCTTGGCCTTGGTTTCGGCAGCAGGACTCCAGTTTACGCCGTCTGCTCCATAAACCTCTTTAGCGATTAAACTTACGCGATCGCGAAGTTTCATATCAAGGGGATAGAGGTACTTGAAATCATTGTCATCATTGCATGCTTCAATAACTGCATCTGCGAGCTCAAGCGCGCCGTCACCGCCATCCGCCCAATGTGTAGACTTGGCGCAACGAGCCCCTGCCGCCTCTGCCGCCTTCCTTACCATGGCTACTTCAGCATCTGTATCCGTATGGAAACAATTGATGCAAACAACAGGGTTAATACCTGACTTACGAATCGTGTTGATATGATGTACCATGTTCTCCAGACCTTTTTCAACCAGTCCAAGATTTTCTTTTGTGTATTCTTCGGGAAGCGCCAGGCCGGCAACAACCTTTGGCCCGCCACCATGCATCTTGAGTGCGCGAATGGTAGTTGTAAGAACAGATACATTCGGTTTTAAACCGCTGTAACGGCATTTTACGTTCCAGAACTTTTCAAATCCGATATCGGCCGCAAAGCCACTTTCAGTAACATGATAGTCGAACATCTTGAGACCAATTCGGTCTGCGATAATGGAAGACTGACCAACAGCGATGTTTGCAAAAGGACCGGCATGAACCATACAGGGCTGGTATTCAGCGGTGCAGAGAAGGGTCGGATTAATGGTATTACGCATCCATGCTGTCATGGCCCCGCCAACTTCCAGGTCACCCGTGGTAACAGGGTTTCCACTCTTGTCAAATGCCACAGTAATTTCATCAAGACGTTTTCTTAAATCAGCCAAATCTTTAATAATAGAAAGAATGGCCATGCATTCGGAGCCCACGGCAATACCGAACCTGGACTGCATGCAAAAACCGTCAAAACGGCCGCCGATTCCGATAATAATATTTCTCAGACTCTGAGCGCAAAAATCCATAATCCAGCCCATCTCAATACGGGTAGGATCGATATTCAAGCGGCGCATACTGGTGAGCCTGTCAAGTTGTTCGTCATTATAGTTACGCTCATGCTGCATACGAGCGGTCAATGCCACCATAGCGAGGTTATGTGCATTCATGATATCATTGATATCACCGGTAAGTCCAAGCGAGAACTCGGTCATAGGAATAAGAATAGAGTTTCCCCCACCTGCCGCTGTTCCCTTAATGTTCATGGTAGGGCCGCCTGAGGGCTGCCTGAGGCAACCACCAACGTTTACGCCGCGTTTGCCCAACCCTTCCATCAGACCGCATGAAGTGGTGCTTTTTCCTTCGCCAAGAGGTGTCGGTGTAATAGCGGTTACTTCAATGTACTTACCATCCGGTTTGTTTTCCAGCCGATTCATGATTTTAAGGAAATCAAGCTTTGAGAGCTTTCCCATGGGAAGCATTTCATCTTTTTCAAGACCAAGCTTCTCTCTCCAATCTTCAGGTGTCGGCATATTCTTTTCCGCTGCTTCAGAAATCTGCCAGTCCTGCATCTCAACTGCGTTATAAGCCATCTAAAAAAACCTCCTTGATTAAAGATTTATCTTTCTGTTTGATAGAACCATATTTTATCAAACAAATAATAAAAAATGTCCTCTCTGCTTTCTGTTTTAAGAAATAATGCCTATCATAAATAAAAATGGTAGTCAAGATTAATCATATCAAACTGCAAATTGATGTAATTTATTGATATATCGACAATAATTCATGAATGACAAGGCGCTTTGCAAGGGGAAAAAAGCGTTATTTGAGCGATATTGCTCAAGATATTTCGTCCTGAGGAAAAAAATCGGGTCGTGTCTACACCCTTGACGGAATAAAAGGCGGTTTTCAGGTTTTCCCCTGGGAGGCTGTCCGAGAATAGCAATTTTTTTCAAAATCAAGGCTTGCTCAAAAAATTACCGCAGACATATAGTTGATATTTCGAGGATAATTTTTTGAGCA
>Ga0164318_10006927_pt1 | contig 10987 bp, 8 predicted proteins | sample GuaBasSedimGuay9_FD_113734 | JGI IMG/M metagenome (GOLD analysis project Ga0164318, IMG submission 113734) | Subseafloor sediment microbial communities from Guaymas Basin, Gulf of California, Mexico - Guay9, Core 4571-4, 0-3 cm | ecosystem: Environmental > Aquatic > Marine > Hydrothermal vents >...
GTATCAAAAATCTTTTAACTTAAATTTTTTTCTCAAAACATTATAAAAATATACTAAATATAACTAAATTGGCAACTTAATAAGTTGGAATTTAAATTATGAAAAATAAAATATTTACAATTGTCCTACTTGTTTTATTAACAAACACAATGTTTGCTCAAACTTTAAAAGTTGGTGACAAAGCACCTGAAATTATTCAAACATCAATAAATGGTGCAGAATTTAAATTATCATCCTTGAAAGGGAAAATGGTGTTAATTGATTTTTGGGCAAGTTGGTGTGGACCTTGCCGAAGAGAAAATCCAAATGTTGTTAAAGCTTATGATGCATACAAGGACACAAAATTTAAAAATGGAAATGGCTTTACTGTATTAGGAGTTTCCTTATATGTCAAAAAAGACAGATGGGTTGAGGCTGTTAAAAAAGATGCCTTGATATGGCCATCCCATGTTTGTGATTTAAAAGGTTGGAAAAATAGTGCGGCAGTATTGTACAATGTTAAAAGTGTGCCAGCTAGTTATTTAATTAATGGTGATGGTATTGTTGTAGCAATTAACCCGCGAGGAAGCACTTTAATTAAAGCACTAAAACATGAAAAAAAATCCTGGTTCTCTTTCTGAAGGTAATTTAAATACAGACTCGGTGGGTTTTAAAATCCCGCCGAGCCTTTTAGTTAAAAAAACGATGAAAAAAGCACTTAAAATATTTCTCTATTTTATTCTAACAATTATTCTGTTAATAGTTTTACTTACAGTAATTGCCAAATTTGCTGAGAACAAAATAGCACATCTGGTTATTGACAAAATAGAAGAAGATATTAAAGCTCCTGTTAATATAGACAAAGTATCATTTAGCTTGTTACGACAATTTCCTCAGGCATCTATTAAAATCTCAGGTATCTATTTAGGTGCATGCGATTCAGTTGCAAAATTACATCCTGATGTACCAGCAGACACAATATTATATTTTGGAAATATATTTTTAAAGGTTAAGACAAAAGCATTGCTCTATAATAAAATTGAAGTGCTAAGTGTTTTAGTAAAAGATGGTAATATTAAGTACGATATTTATAATGATGGAACTACAAATATTGATTTTTTAATGCCAACTGAAACAGACTCAACTGAAGTTGTAGAAGATACAGTAGCATCTGAACCTATAAATGTTTTATTAAAAGAATTTGTATTGCGAAATGTAAATGTTCATTATACTGATGACTCAACCGATACCAGAGCATTTATTCATATACCTGAAATTATTACAAATGGTCAGATGATAGGTGATCAAATAGCTGGATTTGCTAAAGGAAGCATGGAACTAAGCAATTTGAATTACCCAGAAACTAATCTCAGTAAAATGAATAAAACCAAGTTCGCTTTTGATCTTGGTTATGAACATGACTCTGTGACAATTAACAATTTGAAAATAAATACTGATGGAGCATATATAAATCTTAAAGGTAAAGCCTTTGTAGGCGATGAGATTTATACTAATATGAATATTGATAGTGCTGTTTTTGATTTAGGCGAACTAACAAAATATGCTCCAAGTGAAATGCTTGATGAATATGGAATAAAAAAAATTGAAGGTATTATTAATATGAATATGGTAGTAAACGGAGTGTATTCTGATAGTATAATGCCAAAAGTGGATGTTAAAATCAATATGAAAGGTGGAAATATTGTTACTACCGAATATCCTGAACTTAAAAATATATCCTTTGCCGGTAAAGTTACTAATGGAGATTTAAAAGCTGACCAAAGTACAGAAATTGTTTTTAAAACGTTCCGTTTTGAAACTAATAAAAGTAAATTTAGCTTTTCCTTTTCGGTTCTGGATATTGAGCACCCGGTATATAAAGTTAAAGCCAACTTGAGTGTAAATCTTGGTGAGTTTAACAAGTATTTGCCAGATTCAAGTATTAAAAGAATGAGCGGAAATGTAGATGTTAAACTTGCAACAAGAGGAGTATTGCCTGATTCAATTGGTGATGATTTTACAGACTATGTGCTCGAGCGTACTAGCTTAAATATGAAATTCAACAAGCTAGATATTAATGTTGATGACACTCTTATTGTAAATGATTTTTATGCAAAATTTGACTATACACCAAATCCTAAAAGGGTAAAAATAAATGATTTGGCAGTAAAAGTTCCAAGCTTCGATGTTAATATGAAAAACACATCAATGGATGTTGTTATAAGTGGCAAAACAATAAATTTGAAAAAATTGGGTCTCAATATTAAATCATTTCATTTGCAAAATGGAAGCAATGTTATTAAAGGAAAAGCAAAAGTTTATAATATTGATAAACCTGAGTATAATATAAATACAAGCATGCATCTGGATTTGGCTGAGCTTATGCCTTTTGTTCCAGATTCTATGATGAATAGCATGACAGGAATTTTGGATGCAGAGATTCATTCGTCAGGAATAATAAATTTAAATTCTATAGAGCAGCAATCAATGTCATTGCTATTTAAAAACAGCCAATTTAATTGTAAGGCAACAGGTATAACTGTTGATATGCTTGATGAAGAATTAAGTATTAAAGATTTATCAATGTTGTTTGTAATGAAAGGCGATACCATTGATATTGATGATGCTTATGGCAATTATAGAGGGCTTGAGTTTTGGGCTGACTCAACACAGATATTAAACGTTTATGAAACAATAATAGAAGAAAAAAGAGACAAGCAGCTTATTGTATACTCTGAAGTTAGATTGGGAACAATCACAAATGAATTTATAGCTCCATATATGGCTGAAGATGCAACAACCACTGATGAATCAATACAATATGCTTATACGCCAAGTTATGACATGCGTCCAAGTAATAAAAAAACTAGTGGGAAACCAAGTATATTTGAAGAAGAAAAGTTTATTACTGAAAACAGTTTAAGAAATTATCTAAAAGTAAAAGAAGATACATCAAAAAGGACAGTACCGGAATCATTATTGCCAAATTATAAAGAATTAGGAGTTCCTCCATTTCTAATGCGAGGCACTTTATCTGTTAAAAAACTTGAGTACGAAAAAAATGTTTTAGACGATATATCAATGAAGTTCCGTTTTTCTGATAGCCTTTATGTAATTGACCAAATGAAGTTTAAAATGTGTGATGGAGATTTAAATACATCACTGCTATTTGATGCTAGAAATTGGAAAAGACCAAGAGTTGATATCAAAAATATTACCAGTAATTTCAATATTCAAAAATTCTTAAAGGACAATGATAACTTTGGAGATACAGCGCTTACTTATGAAAAAGTAAATGGAATATACACAGGTGAACTTCATACAAGATTCTTTTTAATTGGAGATTCTGTTCCAACTAATAAAATAAGAGTAAAAGGTCATTTTGAACTTGAAGATGGACATATATACGATTATGAACCTCTTTCTGAATTATCAACTAGTATTGGCGGCCTTAAAGAGCTTGACAATCTTGACTTTAACACCTTGAAAGCAGATTTGTTTATGTTTAAAGATAAAGTTTATATTCCTAAAACAGATATTGTTAGTTCTGCTCTTGATATGTCGCTTTCCGCAATGTATAATAATGCAAATGAAGATTACGAGTCGCATATTATTATGCACTTAGGAGATGTTTTAACTGGAAAGTCAGATAGACTTATGAAAAAACAGGAAGAACTAAACAAGAAAAATGGAGGTACAATTGATAGAAAAGGATTAAACCTTCTTGCAATGGATGTTGATGGCAAATCAAAATATGGAATAGAGGTTAATAAAAAACTTAAAAAGAAATTTAATAATCAATTGAATAAACAGCGTGGCTTCTTAAGACTTCTTTTTAATCCAGCTTTGGTAAACTTTAGCACAGATATGGACAGGGTTAAGAAAAAGAAGTAATGAACCTCCATGACAGCTTCTTACACACACGAGCACGATTGTTTGGAAAAAGTTGCTGTAAGTGAATCTGTTGAGCAACGTGGATGCTCCATCCGACCATATAAAATAATTAAAGGCCACCTCTATTAATTACTTTGTTGCAAGAAACAAATGTAATGAACAAGATGCAAGGCATAAATATTTATTAATAGCCGAGTTATTTAAAAATATTTTAACGGAGTCAGATTGTTTAGTAGATTTGTTCCCGTAGGGTTTTCAGAGTTTCCCATATACTTCTGCAAATTTTATTGTATTATCCCGATAGTACTTCTAAAATTTCCTTCGTCTATGAAAAACTCTGAGAATCTTGCTGTAAATTAATTATTAGAGGTGGCCTAAAAATAAACGGATGAAAAGAAGAGTAAAAGCTGATAGTATAATAGTACTATTCTTAATAGTAATTCTTATAGGATTTTTTGCTTATCAGCTTATAAAAACATCTCCTAAAAACATCACTTCAATATCTTTACAGGAAAAAGATTTAGATATTGTTTATGGTTCAGATGATGTTTTGCTAACAGTTTTTATGTTTACAAGTTACGAATGTAAATTTTGTAACAATTTTTTTTCAGAGGCACTACCTCTGTTAAAAAAGGAATACATTGAGACACGTAAAGTTAAACTAGTTATAAAATTAGTTGATATTACAAACAACAGCAATATCTTAAATTCCCTAAAACTTGCTGTTTGCATAAATGAATGTGGCAATTTTGAACCAATTGATAAACTCTTGCGGAATGAACCATCAGTAGTATATACAGAAGAATTTATTCAATTAACAGAAGACTTTATTGCCGAGAACAATCACATTGCAGAATATATGCTATCTGGAATAGCTGAGAGCTATATTATTTCAAATTATAAAGATTTTAAAGCATTATCACTTACTGGCACTCCTACCTTTATTATAAATAATAGAATTTATAAAGGATATAAAAATTATGACACTCTAAAAAAGAAAATTGAAAAAGAATTACATTCTGTTTTGTAAATGGGGATATATTTTATAATTTTATATATTAATTCAAAACTTAATAATATGAAAAAAATAACTTACATTGCCCTATTTGCAGTACTTATTACGAGTTTATCATTATCTTGTTTAGAACCTGAGCCAGAAGAATCATGTGATGGAAATGATTTAGCTGATGATTTTTGCGAACAGTTAGATATTGATTTAATTGCAACATTTTGTTCTGATGGGGAAGCTAATTCGTATTACATTTATAATGGTGAAACATACGAATGCGATGGTGTTGAATCAAGTACTTGTGATACAGCTTTAGATGACATAACTGCTCAAATGAGAGTTGATGAACCAGAATGCTTTGCTAAAAGTGGCAAAGAAAGCTTTAAAGCGGCAAAAACTAGACTTAGTAATACCGCAGAAAAATTATTGATGGACGTTCGTCTTAATTCTCTTAACAAGGGTTCATTAAATTTTTAATTAAAGTGCTGAAGAACTGCAAATTAAATAAAAAATAGTTGTTAAGAAATTAGCCTGATTAATTATGCTACGCATGAGCTAAAGGTTCATAAACTTTTTGATTTATATGTTAAATTCCAACAAGGAAAAAACGCATAGCCTGCCCTGCCTTAGCGTGGAATTATTCAGCTTAGATTGAAAGCTTGAAAATCATTATTTATATAAATTTTTACCACAAAGTCTTTTCAGTTATTATTTCAAAATAAAAGGTCTGAAACAAGAATTTTCGCCTGAACCAATTGAACAATTTACCCACTTTGCATACATGTTAACTGAAAACGCTGAGGGTTTTATTTTTGAACCTGCTGATAATAAAATAAATGTAATACGTACACAGGATTTTACGGTTATTTCAGAAATAAAAAGTAAGCTGTTTTCTGCGCAAACTAGTCTAACTTATACAAAATCTGGAATAATTGCCTGGGAAGATAATGCAGTGTATTTGATTAATAAAAAACAGCAATTAAAAATGGGTTAATTTCTGACTTTTAAAAAGCTGTTTTATGTTGATTATCAGTGGTTTTAACCATTTGGAAATATAGCAATTTAACCATTTAAAGTATAATTAAATTCCTTAAAACTTAATTCCCATAACTAAAACATCATCAATTTGTTTCTTTTCTCCTCTCCATTCCTCAAAAACTTTATCGAGAATTCCTTCTTGTTCCATGATTGGTTTATGATGAATTTTTACTAATAACTCTTTGAACCTCTTTTTGTAGTATTTTCTTCCATCAGGGCCACCTATTTGGTCAGCAAAGCCATCAGAAACCATATAAAATATATCGCCTTTCTGGTAGGGGATTTTTGTTGGTGTAAATACCTTTTCTTTTCGCAAAACTCCGCCAATTCCAAAATGTGAACCTTTTACCTCAAAAAGTTCTCCACCTCGAATATAAAAAATAGGGTTTCCGGCTCCTGAAAAGTTTACAATTTCTTTTTCTTCATCAACTGACATTACCGCAATGTCCATACCATCTTTCATAGTACCTGATTCTCTTTGTTTAAGTGTTTCAATTACTAATTGATCTAACTTATATAAAATCTGCTCCGGGTCAACCACTTCTTGTATATTCACTATTAAGTGAAGAAAGTTATGGCCAAGTAAGGTCATAAATGCTCCAGGAACTCCATGCCCTGTGCAATCTGCTGCAATAATAATTTTGGTTTTGCTTGCTTCATCAAAATCCCATGAAGAATCTACTTCGCCATACCAGAAAAAATCACCACTGACAATATCTTTAGGCTTAAATAAAATGAAATGGTCAGGAAAGTTCTCTCGTAATATTCTTTGTTCAGGTAATACCGCATCTTGTAATCGTTTTGCATAATTAACACTGTCTGTTAATGCTTTGTTCTTTTTTTGAATTTCAACTGACTGACCTTCTAATATTTGATTTATTTTTACAATTTCGTCATTTGCCACAATCAAACTTTCAGACTGTACCTCCAATTCTTCTTTTTGTTGACTAATTTTTGAAGTTCTGTCCTTAACAATTTTTTCAAGATTATCATTAAAGTAATCCAGTTCGTCTGTTAACTGTACAGAATATTGATAGGCTTTTGATAACCTAAAAGAAATAAGGTATGATTGAATTATAATAAATATTGCTAATCCATATGGTAGTAAGTTAAGCGTATTTATTATTAAGTTGTTATTAAGCGTGTCGTTTGTAAGTGCTATTACAAGTATAATTGTACCTAACATTGCCTGTTTTGATCCTTCTTTTCCTGAAACTATTGCTTTTGCCAGTACAAGTAGTATGTAAATTATTAAAATTCCTGAAACAATATGAAATTGGCTTATAGAATAGGTAAATATTAAAGGGCTTGTTACTAGTACAAAAATGCTTAGTAATATAGAATATATGAGAATAAAGTTGATGACTTTTTTTGAACACTCTTCTTTAAACAGTGATGAAATATATTTTAAGAACAAGAATAAACTAACATAGTCGCCTATAAAATCCAGTTTTATTTGCATTGCCCAACTCATATTTGGAAACAACAGGCTAAGTATATTATGATTTCCAATAAGAATAAAGTTGAAAGCAATACTAAATATCAGTAGAGCAAAATATAAGGAGGATGTTACATCACGTCTTAGCCAGTATAGGATTATATGGTTTATAGCAACAATTAGCAATAGTCCAAATAGAAAAAAGTTAAGAGCTAAACCCCATTTCTCTTTACTTTTCATTTTTTCTGCAACTCCCAAAAGAATACTACTCTCAATTCCTCCTTTGTTGTGATTAAAATTACTTACTTGTAATATTATTTCTATTTTATCAGATTCAGAAACAAAATAATGTGTTTTGACTTCTTTTGCTGGAATAATATTTTTTTCCTTTTCGGCAACTTTTCCTGCTTCATACAATAAATCACCATTAATCCAGATTTTGTAAGCAACATTAATTTTATTCAGTTTAATACCAAAACGGGAATTATTAAACTGTTTGTATATTCTTAAGCGGTATGTTGCAACGCCTAATTTGGAAACTAAAGGGTATTGCTCTGTCAAATTATCCCAGGTGCCGGGTATTTTAGTGTAAGTATCTCCCTCTATGTCCCTTTTTCTAAAGTCTTTTGGTGAAATTAATTCATTCCAGTAAAACTCCCATTCTCCATCCAGGCTTACAACTTTTTGGATATGATAATCAGTTAAATTTAATACACCATTAACAGCATATGGTTTATCATTATACTTATTACAAGAGCTAAATGAGATACTCAGGATTAATAATATAACTGATATTTTGGAAAGTTTTTTCATTAATAACCAAAATTAGTAGAATAATTGGAATATCAAAAAAAATACCCGCTTAATATTTATTAAATGGGTATTTAAAATCGTATGTTTAAGAATGTTTTTTTAACTCTTTATGGCTTCAGCACCACCAACAATTTCTAAAATTTCATTTGTAATTGCAGCCTGACGTGCTTTATTATAAGTTAATTTTAAGTCTTTTAATAGTTCTGTAGCGTTATCTGTAGCTTTATGCATGGCAGTCATTCTTGCGCCTTGTTCAGAAGCATTAGAGTCTAATATCGCCTTATATAATTGAATTTTTAAAGCGTATGGAATAAGCTGCTCTGTTATTTGTTCTTTATTGGGCTCGTAAATATAATCATCATGAGCTTCATCTTCATTATTTTTTATAGCAATAGGTAAATATTGTTCTACAGTAAGTTTTTGAACAGCAACATTTTTAAACTGGTTGTAAATAATTTGTATCTGATCATATTCCTTTTCAGTAAACTGATCCATTATTTTTTGTGCAAGTTCAGAAACTTTTTTAAAATTTAAATCATTATAAATTTCCTCAAAACTACCTTTTACACTAATTTTTCTTGTGTGCAAAAGGTCATTTGCTTTTTTACCTATCGTGTAAATATCTACATTACCAGCAGCATACTGTTCAGAGTATTCATCTTGAATTAATTCAGCACCTTGTTTTATAACATTCGCATTAAAGGCTCCACAAAGCCCCTTGTTTGATACAATAACAATGAGAAGTACTTTGTCAGCATTTCTTTTTTCTGCGTAAACATTATCTTCAAGAGATTCTGCCGAACTCATAACGTGGTCCATGATGTCTTGAAGCTTTTCTGCATAGGGTCTCATCTGAATAATTGCCGACTGTGCTTTACGAAGCTTTGCAGCAGCAACCATCTTCATAGCTGATGTAATTTTCCTTGTCGAATTTACAGAAGTAATTCTTGTACGTATTTCTTTAAGATTAGCCATTCTAATTAGTAATTAGTTTAGTAATTAGTATATTTTTTGTTCGTAGAGACACACGGCCGTGTGTCTTTACAAGTAAATAATATAATTACAAGTTACTAAAATTATTCTGCAAGTAATTTATTAACTAAATCAATGTATTCCTGGGCAGCGTCATCATTATTTTTACCTTTTTGCTCTTCCCATGCATCGTACTTCGCTGCACCTTTAAAATCAAAACCGCCAGGCCTTTCACCACTTACATCACCTTCTATTGCTTGTTTATATAAACTGTACAGTTTTAAAAGTATATCGTTTGAAGGCTTAGATTTTAATGTTTTAGAATCTTTAACTGCCTTTTCAAAAGTTTCTTTATTCATCTAGTTTTATTTTATTATTCTAAGTACAACTTTAAGCAGTTCTAAACCACTAAAAAGTTAATTGTTTGTGTTATTTATGCGAAAGAAGCAGAAATCTCTTTTGCAATATTTTCCAAAGTGTTGGTCACTTCATCAGTTAATTTCCCTTCAGCTAAAGTTGCCAAAACATCTTTATGTCTCATTTCTAACATATCAAGAAACTGAGTTTCAAATTCTTTTATTTTATCAATAGGAACTGCTGATAAAAGACCTTTTGAACCACAGTAAATAATCGCAATTTGTTGCTCAACTTTAAATGGTGAATGCAAACCTTGTTTTAATATTTCAACATTCCTTGCACCTTTGTCCAATACAGCTTTGGTCGCAGCATCTAAATCTGAACCAAATTTAGAAAAAGCTTCTAATTCACGATATTGAGCCTGATCGAGCTTTAATGTTCCTGCTACTTTCTTCATCGCTTTAATCTGGGCATTTCCACCAACTCTTGATACTGATATACCAACATTAATTGCCGGACGGATACCCGCGTTAAATAGGTCTGATTCAAGGAATATCTGACCATCAGTAATCGAAATCACATTGGTTGGAATATATGCAGAAACATCACCTGCTTGAGTTTCAATAATAGGAAGTGCTGTTAATGAACCACCACCTTTCACCAAATGTCTGATGGAATCCGGAATGTCATTCATTTTTTTAGCAATCTCATCAGAACTGATGACCTTTGCAGCTCGTTCTAATAATCTTGAGTGTAAGTAAAATACATCACCCGGGTAGGCTTCACGTCCTGGTGGGCGACGTAATAATAGTGAAACCTCACGGTAAGAAACCGCTTGTTTTGATAAATCATCATAAATAATTAATGCCGGACGACCTGTATCTCTAAAGAATTCACCAATGGAAGCACCTGCAAATGGGGCATAATATTGTAGTGCCGCAGGATCAGATGCATTAGCTGCAACAATAGTAGTATATGCCATGGCACCTTTTTCTTCTAATGTTTTTGCAAGATTTGCTACAGTAGAACCTTTTTGTCCAATGGCAACATAAATACAATAAACAGGCTCACCTTTATCGTAGAACTCTTTTTGATTAATAATTGTATCAAGAGCAATAGCTGTTTTACCCGTTTGGCGGTCACCAATAATTAATTCCCTTTGGCCTCTACCGATAGGAATCATTGCATCAATTGATTTAATACCTGTTTGAAGAGGTTCATTTACTGGCTGGCGAAAAATTACACCAGGGGCTCTACGTTCCAAAGGCATTTCATATCTTTCACCACTAATTGCACCTTTCCCATCAATTGGCTCACCTAATGTATTAATTACCCTGCCTAAAAGTCCTTCACCAACTTTAATTGATGCAATTTTTTTAGTTCGTCTAACAGTTTCACCTTCTTTAATACCCTCTGATGCTCCTAACAGTACAATTCCTACATTATCTTCTTCAAGATTAAGTACAATACCTGTAACATTATTCTCA
>Ga0164318_10006928_pt1 | contig 10986 bp, 12 predicted proteins | sample GuaBasSedimGuay9_FD_113734 | JGI IMG/M metagenome (GOLD analysis project Ga0164318, IMG submission 113734) | Subseafloor sediment microbial communities from Guaymas Basin, Gulf of California, Mexico - Guay9, Core 4571-4, 0-3 cm | ecosystem: Environmental > Aquatic > Marine > Hydrothermal vents...
ATTTTTCATTGATACCGCCAATTTAGAAGAAATTAAATCAGCGGCTGAGATGGGTGTTTTGGATGGTGTTACAACTAATCCTTCGTTAGCCGCAAAAGAGACAAGACCCTATCGTGAACTTCTGGGAGAAATTTGTAAAATAGTGGAAGGTCCGGTTTCTGCGGAAGTTTTAGCTACCGATTATGACGGCATGATTTCAGAGGCACATGAGTTGGCTAAAATAGCAGATAATATTGTTGTTAAAATTCCGACAATTTTGCCCGGGTTAAAAGCAATTAAATCATTGTCCTCAGAAGGTATTCACACTAATGCTACGTTAGTGTTTTCACCTTCGCAGGCAATATTGGTCGCAAAAGCTGGCGCATCTTTTGTTTCCCCTTTTATTGGACGATTGGATGATATCTCTCAAAATGGGATGGAATTGATTGACCAGATAGTTGCTATTTACAATAACTATTTGTTTGAAACTGAAGTTCTGGTTGCTTCGGTCAGACACCCAATTCATCTTGTAGATTCTGCTTTGATGGGTGCCGATGTTATAACTATGCCTTTTGGTGTCATAAGTAAATTGATAAAACATCCTTTGACCGATATTGGATTGAAGAAGTTTTTAGAAGACTATAAGAAGGCACCTAAAAAATAATGATTGAAAGATATACTCTCCCTGAAATGGGAAAAATTTGGTCGGAAGAATATAAATTCCGTACATGGCTTGAAGTCGAAACTGAAGCGGCACGAGCTATGGCGAAATATAAAATTATTCCTGAAAAAGCATTTAAAGTAATTGAGAAAAAAGCTGATTTTAGTGTTGACCGCATAAATGAAATTGAAAAAGAAGTCAATCATGATGTTATTGCTTTTTTAACATCGGTGTCTGAATATGTTGGTCAAGAAGCATCTTATCTGCATTATGGAATGACATCATCGGATATGCTTGATACAGCTTTATCACTTCAGATGAAACGTGCCGCTGAAATTATTGATAAAAAAATTGGTTTAGCTTTAACTCTAATAAAACGACAGGCTAATAAAAACAAAATGACGCCTTGCATCGGTCGCTCTCATGGTGTCCATGCTGAGCCAACTACTGTTGGTTTGAAATTTGCCATGTGGTTTACGGAGCTGAGCCGTTGCCGTGAAAATTTTAATAAGGCAACCAAAATAATTTCTGTTGGTAAAATTTCAGGTGCGGTTGGTAATTTTGCTAATCTTGATCCTAAAATTGAAAACACTGTATGCAAAAATTTAGGGCTTAAACCGGCGGAAGTTTCAACTCAGGTTATTCAGCGTGACAGGCATGCCCAATTTATTACGGCGATAGCTATTTTAGGGTCATCGCTTGAAAAATTTGGAACTGAAATCAGGAATTTGCAACGAACTGAAATCAATGAGATGGCAGAAGGATTTACAAAAGGCCAAAAAGGGTCTTCAGCAATGCCGCATAAAAGAAACCCGATTACCGCTGAAAGAATTTCTGGGATTGCACGTCTTTTGCGAGGTTATTCTCTGTCTGCTATGGAAAATATTACTCTTTGGCATGAAAGGGATATCGCTCATTCTTCGGTAGAAAGAGTTATTATTCCGGATTCAACAATCTTGATTGATTATTCTCTTCAAAAATTTATCGAACTTTTGAAAGGGTTAGTCGTAAATGAAAAACGAATGCTCGAAAATATATATTTTCGGGGCGGGATAGTTTTTTCACAAAGGTTCTTATTACGATTATCAGGTAAGGTAGGTTCCAGAGATAAAGCATATCGTATGGTCCAAAAAAATGGAATGTTAGCGGCTGATGGAAAAGGTTCGTTTAAAGAGTTAATTAAAAATGATAGAGAGATAGCTCATTACTTGTCATCAAAAGAGATTGACGATTGTTTTAGTCTCGATTACTATACGAAAAATGTTAACAAAATATTTAAGAGAGTATTTGGCAAATGATAGCTCGTGAAGGTCTCATATTTATTTTATCAGGAACAGTGCTTACTGTTATTTCATTACTACTGTCAACTTTATGGGATAGTCGGGGATTGTTTATTCTAAGTTTGATTTTTGGACTTTTAACGATATTTACAACCTACTTCTTCCGTGATCCAGAACGGCAGTTTGAAAACAAACCTAATATATTAATATCTCCTGCTGATGGAAAAATTGTTGGTGTTGATACTGTTTACAATGAATTTATAGGTGGCGAGGCGCTAAAAGTCTCAATTTTTTTATCTGTTTTTGATGTTCATGTGAACCGAATTCCTACAAATGGCGTAATTAATTATGTGAAATATAATCCGGGGGAATTTTTCCCTGCTTTCGAAGATAAAGCTTCGGATAAAAATGAACAGACCGAAATTGGTATGACAACATCAGAAGGAAAGAAAATTATTTTCAAGCAGATTGCCGGAATTATTGCTCGAAGGATTGTTTGTCGTCTTGATGAAAATCAAAAAGTTACTGCTGGTGAAAGATTTGGGATTATTAGGTTTGGTTCCAGAACAGAACTTTTTGTGTCTATTAATAGCAAACTAATGGTCAAAAAAGGTGATAGGGTAAAAGGTTCCGAAACTGTTATTGGTTACCTAAGTGGAAAAGAAGTAAATGATGTTAAGAAATCAGCCTCCGGAAAAACGACCGAACTATAGAGAAATATTCCCAGGGACTTTTACCATGGGTAATGTTGTTTGTGGTTTTTTGGCGATTCTCTCTGCTTTTGAAGGGAATATTACTACTGCCTGCTGGTTTATAATTCTGGCGGCATTTTTAGATGCTCTTGATGGGAAGATTGCTCGTTTATCGGGTGGAACATCAAAATTTGGAGTCGAACTTGATTCTCTTGCAGATTTTCTATCATTTGGCGTTGCTCCTGCAGTAATCGTTTATTCTGTTAAATTAAACTCGTTAGGGAAATGGGGTTGGATAATTTCTGTTGTATATATTATGTCAGCAGTTTATCGACTGGCAAGATTCAATCTGTTTGCTGATACGGATGAGAAAAAAGATTTTGTGGGTCTTCCTGTTCCAATGGCGGCTATAGCTTTGGTGTCTGGTATAATTTTAAGTTATTATATTTGGGGGAAACTTGAGTATAGTGAATTATTAGTATCAATGATTATTTTATTCTCATTTTTAATGATTTCTCATGTGCAATATGATACTATCCCTGAAAAATTTGATACTCAACAAAGCAGATTAAAACTTATTGCTCTAATTATTGCCGGTTTACTTATAATATTTCAACCGAGACTCTTATTGTTTCCATTGATGGCATCATATATATTATATGGGATGATTAGAGAGTTATATCGATTATTTTTTAAGGGTGTTGGTAAAGCTACCGACCGAAATGATGGTGATTTGAATAGGAAGGAAAATCAGGATGAACAATAACCAGAAAGTGGTTGTTTATGTTCGATTAAAAGATGGCGTTTTGGATCCGCAAGGAGTTACGATTCATAAAGCCTTAGGGCAAATGGGGTATGATGAATTTGAGTCAGTTAAAACGGGTCGTTTTTTTGAGCTTGAAATAAAAGATAGTGTTGAAAATATAGATAATCGGGTTAAAGAGGTCTGTTCTAAACTTTTGGTAAATCCCGTTATTGAAAAATTTGAAGTGGAGAAAGCCTGATGAAAGTTGGGGTTGTAACATTTCCGGGCTCAAATTGTGATTATGATGCTTATACCGCTGTTAAGTTTGTGATTAAAGAAGAAGTTGAATTTTTATGGCATAAATCAGATAATCTTTTAGGGTCTGATTTAGTTATATTGCCGGGCGGTTTTTCGTATGGTGACTATCTTAGAGCCGGCTCTATTGCTAAATTTTCTCCTATAATGGATAAAGTAATTTCTTTTGCCAGAGAAGGTGGTTTGGTGGTTGGTATTTGCAACGGTTTTCAGGTTTTAACAGAATCCGGTTTGTTGCCCGGTGCCTTGATTCGTAATAAACATTTGAGGTTTAATTGTAAATTTGTCAATCTAAGAGTAGAAAATAATAACTCCCCATACACTAATGTTTGTGAAAAGGGGGATATTTTAAATATTCCTATCGCCCACGGAGAAGGGAATTATTATAATTTTGACGGTGATATAAAAAAACTTGAGGATAACGGTCAAATTGCGTTTAAATATTGTATGCCTGATGGTACATTTAGCACAGAAGCTAATCCTAATGGGTCTGTAAATAATATTGCCGGTATTACTAACGAAGACGGGAATGTGTTGGGTATGATGCCTCATCCAGAGCGAGCAGTAGAAAATATTCTTGGTTCTACTGATGGAATCAAAGTATTTGAATCGGTAAAAAGGTTTTTAAATTCTAAAAAAACGGCGGGTATAACTTGAAAAGACGTGAAGTGATTTTTGTTGTCACCTCTTTGATTTTGGGGGCTGTGATAGGCGGTCTGATAGGTGAAGCTATCGGTACCTATTTGCCGCCGAGTGCTGCTAAAACTTTGTTTACTATGTCAAAAGAAATTGGTGTTAATACTTTTAGAATAGATTTTTATGCGATAGCACTTACTTTTGGATTGATGATTAAAATTAATTTTATGTCAGTCTTGTTTGTTCTGTTAGTTATTGTATATTTTAAATGGTGGTATTTTTAATAATTTAATAAATTGGAGGCAAACATGTTTGGCATGGGGCCCTGGGAACTTTTAGTAGTTTTTTTAGTTATTTTATTATTATTTGGTGCAAAGCGTCTGCCTGAAATTGCTCAGGGGATGGGAAAAGGAATTAAAGAGTTTAAGAAAGCAATGAAAGATACAACTGCCGAGTTTAAAGACTCTGTCGATGAGTTAGACCCTACAAAACCTGCATCTGATGAAAAGAAAGAAAAATAGAAATTAAAATTTTTTGAAATGAAATTCACACAAGAAGATATTCAAAAAGTTGCAGCTTGTGTTGGTTGTAAGAAAGTTATATTACATAAAGACCAATACCGTTTAAAAGTTGTTAACAATGATGAAAAGCGAGAGCTTGTGTTGGAGATTTTTCCTGAAACAAGTTTTGGCAAAACGCGTGGGACATTGATAGTTGTTTACACTGGAAATTCTCATTTGCAGTTGCATAATTGTACCGGTTACGTAATATCCGAAGAATTAGGCGAAGTTACATTTATTGCTGAAACCGAAAATAGATTATCTGGATTAGTAATTGAGCGTGGAGCCTCTGCTAATTTGTATGCCGCTTTGAGTCGGGAATTAATTTCATCTGATTTTACGCAATTAGGTGTCGAAGTGATGTTGTCGGGTGTGGCTCTTTCATTAACCGAAGAGATATTATCCTCAAAAAATGACCCACCTGAAACTGATTAAAAGCATAAAAAAACCGACAGCCATAGGCGGTCGGTTTTTTTTATTGGTAACATAAAATTTATTTTGTAAAAGCCGCAACGAATTCTGCTAAATCAGATATAACTTCCGAGGCGGATTGGTATCTGTCTGAAGGTTTCTTCCTAAGAGCTTTTTCAATAATATGATCGAACAATAGGGGGATTTGAGGTTTAACATTCGATGGTTTTTCAGGTTCTTTATTTAGAATAGAATAAATTAGCGAAGTAATATTCTCACCGTTAAAGGGTCGTTTACTCAATAAGAGTTCATACATCAATACTCCTAAAGAGAAAATATCCGAACGATTATCTATATCCAATCCCTGTAATTGTTCAGGAGAGATATAATTTGGGGTTCCCATAGCGATTCCTGTTTTGGTCATTGAATTTGAGTCAATTCTGGCAATGCCAAAATCCATAACTTTGACCTGGTAGTCATTTTGGATCATTATATTAGCCGGTTTTATATCTCGATGAACGATATTTTTAGAGTGTGCATATTCCAGAGCACGGCAAATTTGAATTATTATTTGGGAAATAATACGATAATTGAATTTGGTTTTTTTCTTTATCATATCTTCCAATGTTTGACCTTCAAGATATTCCATGGCAATATATTGTAAGCTACCTTCTGAGCCGACATCATAAATAGTAACGATATTTGGATGTGATAATTTACCGACAGCCTGAGCTTCGCGTCCCAGTCTTTCTTTTAAATCTTCCATCTCAGATTGGTCATTGATAAAGTCGAGTCTGATTGTTTTAAGAGCTAATGGCCTGTCGATTGCAGGATCAATTCCTTTATAAACAATTCCCATCGCACCTTTACCGAGCTTGCCTGTTATTTGGTAGCGTCCCAAATTGCTTATCATTCCTGATGGGGGAGTCATCGATGTTTCCACAATAGGTTCTTCTTTATTGATATTAGTTTCCTGACTATCAGCATGAGTTGAAACAATTTTTAAATCTTCTTCGATTTCTTTATTATCAATATCCTCTACGGGCGGTATATCAGTATCAGTATTAATTCCCGAAATTGGTGTAGCGGTAGTTTTTTCAGTTTCTTCATTATTATCCAATAACGGAGGTGTTTCATCGTTAAAATTATCAATGTTTCTATTAGATTTAGCAATCATTTCAGTTTGCTGATTCTCTTCTTGTTTTTCAGTATCAAATATTTCTTTAGTTTTTACAGGTTGACTGTCAGTCAGAGATTTGTCCATTTCAAATTTAGGCAAGTTTTTCTTCTTTGAGCCTGCTTCTGATTCATCGCCATTAATTAATTGACTGTCTAAAATGGGCGAAACGAGCATGAATAAAAATAGTTCAAGAGCAACATAAACCGTTTCTGCAATAACTTTAAACGAGCTGAATAAGAAATAATTTAAATTAGCTAAAAGCATGAAACCTGCAAAAAGTATTATCATACGGTACATATTGGAAACCTGAGGCAATATAAAAGCACACAGACCTCCCAGCCCGAATAAAATAAGCAATGAGATTAAACCCATATCATATTTTTCAGCAAGTAAATTTTTACTGATGATATTATCTATTGCGGTTGATTTAATAATAAACTTTTCTGTTTCTGGATTTATTGGCGTTGTAAAAAATTCAGTTAATCCGACATCATCAATACAGATGTAAATTAACTTATTTTTGAATCTTTTAAAATCAAATCCTTCATCAAGAATTTTTGCCGCCGAATATTTAGCAAATTGATTACCGGAAGAAAAATTCAAATACATTTCGCTTTTTTTATTGATTGGGATTTGTACCTTATCGTTTAAATCGATATGAGATCCTTCATATATTTTTATAAGTTCCGGTTTGACATTGAGAAAATTTGCCGCGGCAAGCAGAGTTTGTGACGGGTAGTAGTAGCCTTCGTAGTTCATAACCAAAGACTGATGTCTCAGTGTCCGGTCATTATCCGGCATAATATATTCAAATCCAAGATAAGGGTTGGCTTCTATTACTTTATCAGCAGGAAGAAACACTTTGCGAACCAATAAACTTGATTCTTCTTCCATCAATCCCAGTCGATTATTAACCTGAATTGAATAGTTAAACAGATAATCAGGGTTGTTGGTCTTTGACCTTCTGAAAGTTGCCAGTGCAATATCATAAGGAAGAACTACATTTTTAACCCAGCTAAGTTGTTCAGCCAAAATTTGAGTATATCCTGAAGAATCTTGATAAACATCTTCATTCAATGGAAAATCAACTACAATAGTTTTTGGTTCGCCTGATGCAGTAGCGGCAATAAGGTCAGCGATAAGATCATGGTTCCATGGCCATTTGCCGTATTTATCCATTGATTTAGCGTCAATAGTTACCAGAGCAATGTTTGGACTGTTGGTATCATTGGAAGTAAACTTACTTAAAGTATCATTGACTGATTTTTGTAGATTTTCCATTGGACCAAAATTGTTCATATAAAGCAGAACAACAAAAACCGAAGTCAAAAGATAAATTATGTATGAGTAATATTTTTTCATGTTGTTTTTATTTTCCTACTAATAATCTTTCTACTAATAGCTCAGGCATGGTTGCCTCTTTCATTTTATTTTGTGTTGTTCTAATATCATATTCTACTCGTTTGAAAAGTACCTCCCATTCATCGGTATCAACTATAACATAAGATGCTCTTGGATCATTATCACGAGGTTGACCTACCGATCCGACATTAACCAAATAGCGATAGTCAGAGTCCATTAGAATATCATGACCAACGGCTTGTCTTGGAGGTTTATCCGTATTTTCGACAAATATCATAGGTAAGTGCGAGTGTCCAAAGAAGCAGAAATTTTCATCCATGTTGTCAAATGCCAATTCTGCTTGCTGTGAATTGACTATGTACCTCCATTCTTCAGGTTTTAACGGAGATGCGTGAACCAAAAGACATCCTTCATAAATAGATTTCATTTGAAATTTTTCGATTAGTGCCAATTCATGATCTGATAGCTGTTTGGAAGTCCATTCGTGAGAGATTTTTGCGGCAGAATTACATTTATCCATAGAGTATAAACCCAGAAGGAGATGTTCATGGTTACCCATCAGTTTAATTTCACAGTTTTTATTAACAATATCCAGACATGCAACAGGGTCACAGCCATATCCGATGACATCACCTAAACAATGGATAGTATCCACTTTATTTTTTTCAATATCTTTAAGAACAGTTGTTAGTGCTTCAAGATTACCATGAATATCAGAAATAAGAGCAAACTTCATTTAGTTTTTTCCCTCGACAAACTTGAAAGTGCTTTTACCTACCGTAATAATGTCGCCATTTTTGAGAACGGATTTTTCTGTACGTTCACCATTTATCAAAGTTTTACCTTTTTTGCCCAAATTAACAATATAATAATAGTTGTCTTCGTGAACTAATTTTGCTTGAATTCCTGACATCCAAAATCCCTTGCAATGGATATGGCAGAATTTTGCTTTACCTAAAGTTGTAATATCGCGGTCAATTTTGAATTCGGAAAATTCAGAATTTTCTTCGCCAATTAGTACCGAACCACCATGTTTTTGGACGATGTCTTTTTCGATTCGGTCATTTGCTAAAAGTTTTTTCTGTTTTTTAGTGTTGAGTATCATAGTACCATCGAAATCTTCAGGGCCGCCATCGTCCTGAGTAGATTTAGCATGATAAATGAGATTATACTTTCCGATAGTGATTGTGTCATTTTCACGCAAGATTTCTTCATTGATCTTACGGTTGTTTACAAAAGTGCCGTTTAACGATTCATTATCAATAATAATTGCGGCATTGTTGTTAAATTCGATTAGGGCATGTTTTCTTGAGATCCCTCTATTTTCGAGAACTATGTCATTTTCATTAGTACGGCCTATACTTATCCGTTTCTTTTCTGATACAACACGTTCGACGACTTTATCTTCGTACTTTACAATGATTTCGGCCATCAGAACTTCCTTTCATGTATTATCTAATTTTTTTTATCAAAAATAATAATGCCAATAGCATAAATTTAACCTTAATAGGTTTATAAATTTATCGGCATTTAGGAGATATTCTTAAATAGGATGAAATTGATTAATGACTGTGATTTTATGAAATAATATAGATTTTGTATTGTTTTTTTATATTTGTTTGTTTTTCAGGAACAGAGATTGGGAAAATAGTTGCTATGCAATGTATTGGAAATTATATTGGAATTTGAGAAATAAATAATTATTAAAAATGAGGTTTCTTTTTTATGAGAATATTGACAGTTGCATTACAAAAAGATGGTGAGCTGGTCCCTACATCTTTTGAGCTTATTGAAGCCGCTAAATCATTGGGCGGAGAAATTATAACATTAATTTTAGCTGAAAATGCTCAACCATTGGCAGAACAATTATCTTCTAGAGGTGGCGGGAAAGTTATTGCAATTTCCAACCCTGCTTTAAAATATTTTAATGATGAGATTTATGTAAATGTTATTTCGGAAATAATAAAAAAATATAGTCCGGAACTGGTTTTGGGGCCGGCAACATTTTATGGTAAAGCATTATTTAGTCGTTTAGCCGCAAAAAATGGCGGGAAAATGGCATCAGATATAAATGGTCTTAAGTTGGACAATGATACTGTTGTAGTCAGCAGACCGAACTTTGGCGGATCTGTAATTTCTGATATAGTTAAAAACGGCGAGGGTAGTTTTTTTGCAACTCTCAGACCAAAAATTATTCCTGAATCTCAAGACGGTAACGGTGAAGTGGTAACAGAGGAAATCTCTGCCACAGCTTTTGAGTCAAAGACAGAAATCAAAGAAATGAAAATTGAATCGGCCGGAGCAGTTAATTTAACCGAAGCTGATATTGTTGTCTCAGCTGGGCGTGGACTCAAAGATGCATCTAATCTCATGCTTGTTAAAGATTTGGCTGATTCTCTAAAAGCAGCTTTTGGTGCTTCAAGAGCAATTGTTGATGCCGGATGGACTGAATACGCCAATCAGGTAGGACAGACCGGTAAAACAGTAAATCCGAAGCTGTATATTGCGGTTGGTATCTCAGGAGCGATTCAGCATCTGGTTGGGATGCGGTCATCACAGACAATTGTTGCAATAAACAAAGATAAAGATGCCCCGATTTTTAATGTTTCCAATTATGGAATTGTTGGTGATGCATTGGAAGTTGTGCCGGCTTTATCAGCTAAATTCAAAAAAGAATTGTCGTAGAAAATAACCGGTCGGGTCACAATTTTGTAAGACAAAATCAGGACCCAACCGAACATAAAAGAATTATCATAGAAGATTTATTAATAGTAGGTCAGCGAGCCGAAGGCTCCTGACTTTTATTCAGCCTCTTGATTATCTTGACCGGTAGGGTTTCATTCCTGCCGGTTTTTTAATGAGTATTGATTTTTTCTGATTACTTTCTTCTTGTCATTTCTGCGGAAGCAGAAATCCAGGTTTTTCTTTATCTTTTTTTTACTTTAAATTTTAATTGAAATAAAATGCCAAAACTTAAACTGGGACAGACGAGGGCGTCTGCCACCCACAAAACGGGACTGTGGCAGACGGGGGCGTCTGCCCACTAATATTTATGGGTTGGGGTTGATTGTAATGTCTATTGTTGTCGTGTCAGAACCAAGCGGATTGATGGCAATTAAAATAACTGTGAAAATCCCATCGGTTGTATAAGCATGAGTCGGATCA
>Ga0164318_10006929_pt1 | contig 10986 bp, 8 predicted proteins | sample GuaBasSedimGuay9_FD_113734 | JGI IMG/M metagenome (GOLD analysis project Ga0164318, IMG submission 113734) | Subseafloor sediment microbial communities from Guaymas Basin, Gulf of California, Mexico - Guay9, Core 4571-4, 0-3 cm | ecosystem: Environmental > Aquatic > Marine > Hydrothermal vents >...
ACCTCATGATAAAGCTTCAGGTCTTGTGGAGATTCAATCTGTATTAAAGAATATTAAAGGGATAAGATTTGTATACTTCAATGAAAGAGATGTAATACGTCATCCCTTGGTTCAAGAGATCATAAAAGCATATGAACTTGCTGAAAAGAAAAGAAAAAAAGCTTCTTCAAAAATAGAAAAAAGGAAACCTGATGTCAACGGATAAAGGGAAAAAGAGTTTAAAGTTCTTACAAAGAAAAGAAAAGAGAGTCCTTTTAAAGTTAAGACGCAAGATTATAAAGGGAAAGATTTTTAAACCATTACTAATTGGTTTTGGTACAGTCGTTTGTCTTTCCTTTTTAATTACGCCAACACATAAGCTTTCCTATCAATCCTTAAAAGTTGGTGATGTTGCTCCAAAGTCGATCAAATCAAGTAAAAATTTTCTTGTAGAGGATAGAAAATCTACCCTTACCAAAAAAAAGGAAGCAGAAGAACATATTTCTCTTGTGTTTGATTTTGATCCTGAAATAAATGTATATGCAGAAAAAAATCTCAAAAAAGCTTTTTTAGATATGAGAAAATATTTAGAGAAAGGAGAAAAACTTAACAAAGCTTTAAAGGAGTTAGAAGAAAAACAAAAAGATCTTTCTGCTTCTATAAAAAAAGGTTTTCTTGAAGATAAAGATATAAATTACAAGGATAAACTTAAGGAAATAGAAAAAGAGGCTCTTGTTTTAAAAGCAAAGATTAAGGATCATAAGAAATTATTAAATGATAAAATAAAAAAGTTTGAAAAATTACTTAATATTACCTTAACAGAAGAAGATATTAAAATCCTTGAAAAAGAGAAATTTTCTCCTAATTTTGAATCAAAAATTTCTCTTTTATTGAGCAATATCTATAAGAAACAGATAATCAGCTCTGCTGCTCTTCTTCCTCAAGAAAAAGAAAAAGGAATAACTATAAGAAATGTAAAAACAAAAAAAGAAATTTTAACAAAAAATTTTGATCTAATCATTGATTATGATCAAGTGATAAAAGGAATTGACAAAGAGATTAGCCATAATTTCCCAAACCTTAATAATAAAAAACATAAGCTAATAAAGAAGATTTTACTTGGACTTGTCAAACCAAATCTAACCTTCAATAAAACAGAAACAGACCTAAGAAGAAAAAAAGCAAGGGATGTTGTTAAACCTGTATTGTTTCAGATCAAAAAAGGTGAAATGATTGTTAGAGAAGGTGAACGTATAACTCAAGAACATCTTATAAAGATTGAAGGGTTGCAGAAGAATATAAAAGAAATAAATATATTTGCAATATGGTTTTCTTTTTTCCTCTTTGGTTTTTTGACCTTTTATGCTTTTGCTGAATATGTAAAAAGAGAAGGCAATAAAAAGATTTTAAATACCAAAGATATTCTTTTCTTTAGTCTTTTATTAGTTGGTGAGGTACTAACAGGTAAGATTGTAATATTTATTGCAAGTAATATTGAATATACCCTCTCAGTGCTTTCGCACATTTATCCTTATATAATACCTTTTTGTTTAGGTGCTATTATTTTAAGGATTTTTCTCTCTACTGAAATAGCTCTTATTTTTTCTTTGATCTCCTCGATATTTATGGGATTACTTTTTGATAAAAGCCTTTTTGTTTTTGTCTATTCATTCATTGGTTCCCTTATCGCAATTTTTGAGATATCGCGTTGTGAAGAGAGGCTAACCATTATAAAAACAGGTATTTATGTGGGATTAATTAATGTATTAATGCTTTTTTGCTTTAACCTTATGGAAGGGGAACTGATTAGGGAAGGGCTTTTTATGCAATTAGGATTTGGATTAACCAGTGGGATTTTATCAGCTGTAATAGCCGTTGGTCTTACCCCTATATTTGAAATGGTTTTTGGATATGTTACAGATATTAAATTATTGGAATTGGCAAATTTAGAAAATCCCTTACTTAAGAGCCTTGTAATGAATGCTCAAGGGACATATCATCATAGTATTGTTGTTGCAACCCTTGGGGAAGCTGCAGCAAGAGAAATCGAAGGCACAGACCCATTACTTGTTAGGGTTGGCGCATATTATCATGATATCGGCAAATTAAAGAAACCTAATTATTTTATTGAAAATCAAAAAGGAAATGAGAATCCACATGATAAGCTTTCTCCAAATATGAGTGCTTTAATATTGATTTCACATGTAAAAGAGGGTGTTGAGCTGGCTAAAGAACATAAATTGGGGAAAAAAATAACAGATATAATACAGCAACATCATGGCACGAGCCTTATAACATATTTTTATAATAAAGCAAAAAGTTTAGAAGATAGAGGAAAAGAACCAATTGATGAAAAGCTTTTCAGATATCATGGGCCAAAACCTCAGACAAAAGAGGCAGGTATTATAATGTTAGCTGATCAAGTAGAAGCTGCATCACGGGCTCTTCAAGAACCTACATCGGCGCGTATCAAAGGATTAGTGCAAAGAATAATTAATAATATATTTATTGAGGGAGAGTTAGATGAATCAGAACTAACCTTAAGAGAGCTTCATAAGATTTCTAATGTTTTTACTAATATACTCACAGGGATTTTCCATCAAAGGGTAGATTACCCAGACCTTTCGCTTACTGTCAAACCACCAAAGGAACATAAACATGAACATCCAGATACAAAATCAACAAAAACTCCTAAAACTCTCCAAGAAAAAAATAAAGAGAATCATAAAGCTATTATTAGAAGACTTGGGCAATCAGGATAAAGAGATAAGTATTGTTTTTGTTGATGATAAAAAGATAAAAGAGATCAACTCAAAGTATCTTAATCGAGATTACCCTACAAATGTTATATCTTTTCCTATGAGAGAAGGTGCTTTTTCAGAAATAAACCCTTATCTTCTTGGCGATATAGTTATTTCAGTGGAGACTGCTATTAGAGATGCGCAAGAAGCATCTATCTCTCCTTATGATGAAATTCTTTTCCTTTTAATACATGGTTTCCTTCATCTTATTGGGTATGACCATGAAAAAGATCCATTAAAAGCTAAGGAAATGGAGGCAAAAGAGAAGGAACTTTTTGATAAAATTAAAAGGGAAAAAGGAGAAACATTAACTTGAAAGATATTATGAGGGTATTTATAGAGGCTATGAGACGATTTTTTTATCTTTTTACAAGAAAGATAAAACATCCTATAACTGAAGAAGAGATTCAGGCGATTATTGATGAGAGCGAAGAGGAAGGAGTTATAGATGAAGAAGAACATGAGATGATAGAAAAGGTGCTTAAGTTTAAAAATATTATAGTAAAAAATGTTATGACACCGAGGATAGATATAAATGCATTGCCTGATACCGCCTCTTTAAAAGATACTATAAATTTGATCATTCAAAAGGGTCATTCACGTATTCCCATCTATAATAAGAGATTAGATAATATCATTGGTATTGTTTATGCCAAAGATCTGCTTAAATTTTGGGGAAAGGAAAGTTTAGAATTTTCGGAAGTTATGAGAGAACCTTTTTTTATTCCTGAGACAAAAACCGTTGAAGATCTATTAAAAGAATTTAGAAAAAAGCGCATCCATATAGCTATTGTAATAGATGAATATGGGGGAACAGCAGGGTTAGTTACAATTGAAGATCTTATAGAAGAGATCATCGGAGAGATTGAAGATGAATATGACAAGATAAAAAGTGATGAATTTGTTGAATTAAAGGATGGATATTATTTAATAAATGCACAACTTGAGATAGAAAAGCTTGAAGAGTTTTTTGATATTGATGTGCCAAAAGAGGATTATGAAACCGTTGGAGGATTAATTTTCCATCTGCTTGGAAGGATTCCAAAACCAGGAGAGAAAATATTTTTTAAAGGTTTAAATATGATTATAGAAAAAGCAACTGAGAGAAGAATTGAACTTATTAAAGTGAAAAAAGTATCAACAGAAAATATAGAAAAATAGGAATGATTAATCATAAAGGGTTTAATGAAAAATTCAATTTTTTTAAAAAAAGATATTTTTTAGCCTTTCTTTCTGGGATCTTTTTGATTCTACCTTTTTCTCCTTTCCCATTTTTTCTTTCTTTTATTGTCTTTGTAGCTCTTATTCCATTATTTGGGGCAATTTATAAATCATCAACTAAAAATGCCTTTTTTGCTGGATTGATTACAGGTTCTATATTTTTTTTAGGTAATCTTTATTGGATAATTATAGCTATGAATAGATATGGAGGTGTTGATTATCTATTAGCTCTTGGTATTCTTATTTTCTTCTCTCTTTTCCTTGGCTCTTTTGTTGCTCTTTTTTCTTCGATAATATCTTTTCTTATAAGGAAGAAGATTCCTCTTTTTTTTGCAGCACCTTTTACATGGGTTGGTATGGAATATATCTTAAGTTTTATATTATCTGGTTTTCCGTGGTGCCTTTTAGGCTATACCCAAAGCAGATGGCCACTATTTATTCAGTTTGCAGATATAACAGGTGTTTATGGGGTAAGCTTTATTATAGTTATAATAAATACAGTGATCTTTGAAATTCTTTTGTCTATAACTAAAAAAAGAAGATTACCTTTATTATCAATTGGTATTACTATTATTTTACTAATTTTTATATTTTCTTATGGGAAAGTGAAATTATCAGAAAATTTTTCTGCTGGAAAAAGGTTAAAGATAGGGGTTGCTCAGGGAAACATTCCTCAGGATATGAAATGGAATAAAGAGATGATAGAGATGACTTTAGATATTTATGAAGGAATGACCAAAAATTTAGCAAGGGAAGGTGCTGATATAGTTATATGGCCAGAAACTGCCGCCCCTTTTTATTTTTGTGAACCAACCCCTTATAGAGAAAAAGTGCTTAATATTGCTAAAAAAAATAGGATCTTTCTTTTATTTGGTGCTCCATATTATGAAATAAAAAATAAAGAAACATTTTATTATAACAGTTGTTTTCTTGTTTCTCCTAATGGAGATATAATAGGAAGATATGATAAGATTCATCTTGTTCCTTATGGTGAATATGTACCATTAAAGCGGTATTTCCCTTTTTTAGGTAAAGTTAGCTCTGAAATAGGTGATTTTAGATCGGGGAAGAAGATAAAAAACCTTTATGGTGATGATTTTATAATAGGTGTTCTTATTTGTTTTGAGATAATATTTCCTGATCTTGTAAGAAGGTTTGTAAAAAATGGAGCTCAGCTACTTGTTACCATAACCAATGATGCATGGTTTGGTAAAACTACAGCACCTTATCAACATTTTGATAAAGCGATATTTCGCGCTGTTGAAAATAGGGTTTATCTTATTCGTTCGGCAAATACCGGGATTAGTGGAGTAATAGGTCCAAAGGGTAGGGTAGTAATTTCTACTCCAATTTTTCAAAAAAGGTTATTTATTAAAGAAATTTCATTCTATAACCATTCTCACCTAAGCTTTTACACTAAATATGGGGATATATTTTCCAGAATTATTCTAATTATTACAGCACTTCTTTTTATTATCTCATTGTTAAAAAGAAGATGATATGATTTGTTATAACTTTTTTCTTAAGAAAAACTCTCCAAAAAGCCTTGCAAGGATGATCGAGATATAAAAATTTAAAAAGAAAAAAATCAACCATCCCAAAGTGGGTATAGAGCCTAAAATAGACTCGATTATTAATCCAACTATTATTATACCTATTCCTGTTAAAAAGGGCTTGAAATAATCTGGACAGAAATTTATTGTTGATTTTATTATAAAAGAAAAATTTAGAGCATCTTTAATATTTTCCTTTTTAGCAAAAAGGGCTATTGCAGTTGGGAAAAAGAATAAAACAGCAATGTAAAGTATTATTGATATTAATATAAGTAAAAATCCAAGAATGAAAAAAGGCCCTTTAAGCGTCATAAAGGATAAGGAGAGCATAATTAGCAATGAAGGTAAAATTGTATAGATTAAACCAAGAATAAAAATGTAAAATCCTTTTTTGAATAAAAAATCCCATTGATTCCATTCTGGGAGATAAGCAGTTTTGCCTTCTATTGCTTCCTTAAATATGTGATAACTATAACCAAAACTAAAAAAATTAATAATAGGAATTATACTTAAAACCCCACCAATTAATAATTTTATAATCCATTTTTTATCACGGAAAGGAAAACTTATTAAATTTATTAGCTGATCCATATATAAATCCTCTTTTTAATATCTTACAATGAAAAATGAGATAATAAAATTTATTATGCTCAATACAATAGCACCAACCAATGCTGACCAGAAATCGGCTATTTCAAAACCTGTAACAAGTTTTGAAACAGCTATAAGCAAAAATGCATTGATAAAAAAGGTGAAAATTCCCATTGTAAGAATGTTAATAGGCAAGGTAAGGAAAATAAGTACTGGCTTGATTATAGCATTTAGTATACCAAGAAGTATTACAGCCAGTATAAGAGATGATAAACCTTTAATATCTATCCCTTTTACTAACCATGCGGTTACCCAAAGTGCTACTCCATTTACAATTAATCTTATAACAAAAAAAATTAGCAAATTTTACCTCCTTTTTTAAAATTTTCTCCATAATCTAACTATTCTATGATGAAATCTTAAATCTAATTCCTCCATGTTTTGTGGTGAAAAGCCAAAGGCTTCATGCCATACCTCTTGGCTTTCCATACATAGATATATAAATATATCATTATTCCATTCTTTTATCCATTTAAAAATTTTTTTAAACATAAAAATCCTTATATGTTTAAGATATCTAAATTTTCCGTCCTTTCCTGGGAAAAGCTCCCCTGTAATTATTTTATTGTTAGGGAATCTCTCTCTGATAATCTCTTTTAATAATGGTGGAAACCTTAAACCGCCCATTGATATCCAAATTACATTTTTAGGATCTATATATTTAGATAAGTAGTTGATCAAGTTAAAGTAGCCTTTTTCCCAATTAGGGTAATAGATAATAGGGTCTAAATGAAATCCAATAAAATAGCCAGCATCTTGAGCTCTTTTTGCTGCTTTGATTCTTTTTTCAAATGAAGGTGCCTCTTTTTCTTCATCCTTTGTTATCTCATCTGGATTTAAAGAAAAGGATATGACCGTTTTTCCTCTATGATCAAGCTTTAAAAGAGGTTCTATATTTGTGGATTTGGTTTTAAGTTCTAAGATACCATTTGGGATAGTTTTAAAAAAGTCTATAAGTAAAGAAGAGATATTGGTAATAGGTTCAAGGGCTAAGCTATCTGCCAACTCTCCTGTGCCTATGCGAACCACACTTTTCCTTTTTCTTAATTCATTTTTTGTTTCTAAAAGGAAATCTTCAATATTTACAAAGAAAAGATTCCAAGGGTTATTGAGATAGGTTTGTAGTATACAATAACTACAATCAAAGGGACAATTGGTCATTATGTTTAAAACATGATATCCACAACATAGATATTTTTTTGTACCAGGACATCTTTTTAATTTTTTCCCATAAAAAGGGAGTAATAAAAGAATTTTTTTCCCTTCTTTTATTGGATCATCTTTATCTGATAATTCATTAAAAAATTCTTTTAGATCATCAATATATTCGATCTTTATGTTTGGATTATATTCTATGATTTTTTTTGTATAAGGATAGGATATTGCTTCCTTTGATATACAAATCTTTTCAATCAATAACTTTATATCTCCGTTTTGAAGAAATCTTCAGATGGTACATTTTCCTCTTCTTCAGGAGAAGAGGGAACTGTGCCCTCTTTAAAACATTCAAAAATAGTGTCATTAGAATCTTTGTTTGCAAGCTTTCCTGTTTTACTATCAATTTTAGCAAAAACTATTCCTTTTGGAGGAACAAACTCCTTTATTGGTTTGTCTTGTAATACTTCTTGCATAAAAGCAAGCCATATAGGACTGGCAGCCCTTGAGCCTGTCTCATGTTCTCCAAGAGATCTTTCCTCATCAAAACCTACCCAAACACCTGTCACCAGATCAGGTGTAAATCCAATAAACCAAGCATCAAAAAGATTATTTGTTGTTCCTGTTTTTCCTGCTGCTGGCCTCCCTAACTTTTTTACTCTCCAACCTGTTCCATGTTTTATAACCCCTTCTAAAAGACTGGTGATAATATAAGCAGTTTCTTTGCTTATAACTCTTTTTGCTTTTCTTGGCTCATTTGGATCATCGGTTAACACAGGAGGGATGTTTTCCTCTAAAACTTTACCATCTCTATCTACAACCTTTTTGATAAAGATCGGCTCTATCAAAAAGCCATGATTTGCAAATACTGAGTAAGCCCTTGTTAACTCAAAAAGGGTTAATCCAGAAGAACCTAATGCTAAGGAGAGGTTTGGTTCAAGATTAGAAGTAATACCTAACTTTTTTGCATATTTTATAACATAATCAACTCCAATATCTTGTAAAATTTTAATGGTAGCAACATTAATAGACTTTTCCAATGCTACCCTAAGTCTTACTGGACCATAAAAGGTATTTCCATAATTATGAGGTTTCCAATCCCTATTTCCTTTTTTTAAAACATTTCTGAAAACCACAGGCGAGTCATATATTATCGTTGCAGGAGTAAAGTTCTTATCAATTGCTGCTGCATATATAATAGGTTTAAAAGAAGAACCCGGCTGCCTTATTGCTTGAATTGCTCTATTAAAAGGGCTTTTCATGAAATCTTTTCCACCAACCATAGCCCTAACATAACCAGTTTTGGTTTCAAAAGATAAAAGAGATGCTTCTGCAATAGGGTCTTGTTCAAGATAGTAACGGTAAACCTCTTTTGTCTTTTTGCCTTTTTTAATCTCTTCTTTTTTTACGGTAACTTTTATAACATCACCTTCTTTAAATGCATCTGATAATCTTTTTAGTTTGCCTGCATAATAGGGAATTTCAGGGTTTGGTTTACGAGCCCAGGATAGATCTTTTAAATACATAACCCCCTTTATTTTTCCAATTTGAATATATAGCCTCTTTCCCTTTACTTTAGTGAAACCGCGGGATATTCCTCTCCTATCTTTAAAGGTTCATCTCCTATCTCTTTTGTTACTTTGTTTAAAAAATTAGGGATCTGATCCTTTTCAAGGTGCATTATAGGACCTCTATAGCCCTGTCTTTTATCTAATTCTTTTAATCCTTTTAAAATAGCTTTTCTTGCAGCCTTTTGATATGAAGGAAGTACAGTTGTGTATACTTTAAGACCTTCATTATAAACGACTTCCCTCCCATACTTTTGTTCAAGCTTTTGACGAACATATTCGGCAAAATAGGGAGCGACTTCAAAGAATGGATTTTTAACCCCTTTAATAATTATTTTGGTGTTAAGAGCTTGTTCCATCTCCTCTTTTGTTATATATCCATTTTTTACCATTCTTTTAAGTACATATTCTTGACGCTTTTTAGCTCTTTTTGGATGTTTATAGGGAGAATAGCGGCTTGGAGCCCTGGGTAATCCAGCCAAGATTGCTGCTTCAGCTAAATTAATTTCAGTGATATCTTTACCAAAATAATTCTCTGCAGCTGCTGCTACACCATATGCACCATGTCCTAAAAAAATCTGATTTAGATAAAGATAGAGTATCTCTTCTTTCGTAAGGTTTTTTTCTATTCTATATGCTAATATTGCTTCTTTAATTTTTCTAACCCAACTCCGTGTTGGAGATAAAAGTAATGATTTTGCCACCTGCTGGGTTATCGTACTTCCGCCCTGTATAATTTCTCCTGCTTCAAGATTCTTATAGAGAGCTCTTAAGATCCCTTTGTAATCGATTCCCTTGTGAGTAAAAAAGTTAGCATCCTCTGCTGCTACAAATGCTTCCACTAACCTCCTTGGGATCTTGTTAATAGGCACAACTTTTCTTTTTTCAGTAAATATCTCAGCGATGACTGTACCATCATCTGCATAAAAGGTGGTTACGGATTTAGGTTTGTAATTTTTAAGGGCAGAAACTGAAGGAAGGTTTTGTGAGAAATAGGTGTATGTGCCCCATAAAAAACCTGAAAGAGAAACAATAATTATGAGTAAAATAAATATAAAAAGTTTAATTATTTTCACCTTTATTACCTCAATTCCTAAAATAAAAAATAGACTTTACTTTTTTAATATATTTCATTCTATCTAAAAGATCAAGGGATCTAAAGCTTGCTGTTTTAAGTCTTGACACTTATTAGTTTTAGAGTATAATTTAAAACTAATTTTTCTTATTGTTTGTAAAAAAAGTATTTGACTTAGGTTAAAAATATTAATCTGAAAAATATGGGAAAAGGGTTTTTTATCTTTTGTTTTCAGACTGAAGAAATCAGTCTAAATTTAATTAGTACGTATTTCAGTACGGGCTAATTAATCAAAGAGGTTATTTGTGGAAACAATCGCAACCATTATACTTGCTGCTGGCAAGGGCACACGGATGAAATCTTCTGTTCCCAAAATTCTTCACCCTATGGCAGGGGAACCAATGATATTTTATCCTATTACTACAATAAAGGATGAGCTAAACGCAAATCCTTTGGTAGTGGTTGTAGGTAAAGAGGGGGAGAAAATTAAAGTTTATTTTGAAGACACTCCAATTCTTTTCGCAGAACAACCAGAACCTCTTGGAACTGCTCATGCAGTAATGTGTGGGAAAGAGCTCTTAAAGAATTTTACAGGTGATATCTTGATCATGTGTGCTGATGCTCCATTAATTACTGGAGTAACTTTACGAAAATTTATTGAGAAATGCCAAAAAAATAAGGCTGTAATTGGTGTTTTAACCACTATACATCCTAATCCTTATGGATATGGAAGGGTAATAAGAGATGAAAAAGGATTTGTAACAAAGATCGTAGAAGAGAAAGATGCAACGCCTGAGGAGAAAAATATAAAAGAGATAAATAGCGGTATTTATTTGGTTAATTCGTCTTTTTTATGGCAAGGATTGTCTGAAATAGAGGCTAATAATGTTCAGGGTGAATATTATCTTACAGATCTTTTGGAAGTAGCCAGAAAGTATAAAAAGAAGATTGTTGCTTGGCAAACAGAAGATTATGAAGAAGTA
>Ga0164318_10006930_pt1 | contig 10986 bp, 10 predicted proteins | sample GuaBasSedimGuay9_FD_113734 | JGI IMG/M metagenome (GOLD analysis project Ga0164318, IMG submission 113734) | Subseafloor sediment microbial communities from Guaymas Basin, Gulf of California, Mexico - Guay9, Core 4571-4, 0-3 cm | ecosystem: Environmental > Aquatic > Marine > Hydrothermal vents...
ATATCTGAAAAGGATATTAATACTCCTGAAAAAATCCAAAAACTTGTTGCACAATTTTCAGAAGAATTTGAACCCATTGAGATTATTTATAAAGGCGAAGTGTTACAAACTATTTATTTTGGAAATTCTCCTATCATTAACAAAATTAAATATTATCCTCTTGCTTTAATACTCATTATGCTCTTATTTTTTACTGCTATTTATTTCTTTTTTGAAACTGCAAAAGCAGCAGAACAAAACAAGTTATGGGCAGGGATGGCTAAAGAAACAGCACATCAAATTGGAACTCCCTTATCTTCGTTGGTTGGGTGGACAGAAATTTTGAAATCTGAAAATGTAAATCCAGAATATATTCTGGAAATGGAAAAGGATATTGATCGATTAAAAACTATTACTGATCGATTTTCAAAAGTAGGTTCTGCGCCCACTATGGAGAAAGCCGATGTTGTTGCTGAAACTAAAGCTACTTACGATTATTTAAAAAGCCGATCTTCAAAGCTTATAAATTTTTCTATAGATATTCCAGATACTTTTTTAATGGTAAAATTAAACCCACAATTATTTAGTTGGACTATTGAAAATCTAGTAAAAAATGGGATTGATGCTATGAAAGGAAAAGGTGATATTAATATTAAGATTACTACCAATTTAAAATCGGTATTTATTCGAATATCAGATACAGGAAAAGGGATTAGCAAAAGGGATTATTCTACTATTTTTAAACCTGGATACACTACAAAAAGGAGAGGTTGGGGTCTGGGACTATCCTTGGCAAAAAGAATTATTGAAGATTACCACAATGGTACAATTAGAGTTTTAAAAAGTAGCCCTAAAGGCACTACGATGGAAATAGCCCTGCATTTAAATAATGTTAAAGGTTCTTTTTTATAGCTTCTGTTAATTCTACAAACTCTTCGTGCGATAAAGAAACCTTATATTTAAACGTCATGTCCTTCATTTCATTAATAGGAATTAAATGTACGTGTACATGAGGAACTTCAAGTCCAATAACAGCCATACCCACTCTATTACAAGAAATGGTTTTTTCTAATGCAATTCCAATTTTTCTTGAAAACTTCATTAGGCGTATGTAAAGATCTTCATCTAGGTCTAAAATTTTATTCACTTCTTTTTTAGGAACACAAAGCGTGTGCCCTTTTGCATTAGGGTTTATATCTAAAAAAGCAATAAAATCATCATCCTCTGCAATTTTGTAGCAGGGAATTTCTCCATTAATGATTTTAGTGAATATCGTTGCCATTTTTTAATCTCTTGAAACTTCTAATATATCAAATTTCATTGTTCCATTAGGAACAATAACTTCTGCAATTTCACCAACTTCTTTTCCTAACAATCCTTTTCCTATTGGAGAATCTACAGATATTCTACCTGCTTGTAAATCAGCTTCACTTTGCGCAACTAATTTATAGACCATCTCCATCCCATTGGTCTGATTTTTTATTTTCACAGTAGAGTGAATCAATACTTTAGAGGTATCTAATTGTGATTCATCAATAATTCTAGCTGTAGACACTATCCCTTCTAATCTAGAAATTAACATTTCTAACATTCCCTGTGCTTCCTTTGCAGCATCATATTCTGCATTTTCACTTAGATCTCCTTTATCTCTAGCCTCTGCAATTGCATTAGATGCTTTTGGACGCTCTATATCTTTTAACTGGCTTAACTCGTCAGTTAATTTTTTTAATCCTTCTTTAGTATAATAAGATACTTTACTCATAACGCTTCATATTTTCCCTGTGAAAACAGGGATCTCTTTTAATCAATAATAATTTCTGTTTTTATTATCCTCACCCTAAATATAGGAAACAGAAACCAAAAAATTTCATTAGGGTTTGAAGCATATTATTTTAATGCTTTTCATTTAAAAAAATTTCCCGCCTTCGCAGGAATAAAAAAATCCCATACGAGACGGGATCTTAGCCGACAAAGATACTAAAAAATTAATTATTGGTGTTTTTTATCTCCTAATCTATGAAATCTTAAAGATTATGAATACCAAATTAAAGTTATATTTGAATAAAAAAACCAATACCATATAACCTACCTCAAAAAACTAATTAAAATGAAAAAAACTCTTTTTGCAATCTTGGCAATTATAACCACAAACCTTTTCTCCCAACCAAATATTGTCTGGGAAACCAATCTTGGAGGTAGTGATTATGATAGAGCTCAGTCTATACTTCAAACCGCTGATGGTGGTTATATTATTGCTGGAGTGTCTAGGTCTATTGATGGTGATGTGGGAGGAAATAATGGACAAAGAGACTATTGGATTGTAAAATTAAATTTAAGCGGAACATTAATCTGGGAAACCAATCTCGGGGGAAGTAATGATGATTGGGCATATTCTATACAACAAACAACCGATGGCGGCTATATTGTTGCTGGAGAATCCAACTCTAATAGCGGTGATGTAGGAGGAAATAATGGAGGTAGTGACTATTGGATTGTAAAGTTAGATGCAAGTGGATCCTTAATCTGGGAAAACAATCTCGGAGGAAGTGATAATGATTTAGCTTATTCTATACAACAAACTACCGATGGTGGATATATTGTTACTGGAAAATCTAACTCTAATGACGGCGATGTTGGTGAAAATAATGGCGGTTATGATTATTGGATTGTAAAGTTAGACGCAAGTGGATCCTTAATCTGGGAAACCAGTCTCGGAGGAAGTGATAATGATTTAGCTAATTCTATACAACAAACAACCGATGGCGGCTACATTATTGCTGGATGGTCTGACTCTATTAATGGCGATGTAGGAGGGAATAATGGAGGTTTTGACTATTGGATTGTAAAGTTAGACGCAAGTGGAACCTTAGTCTGGGAAACCAATCTCGGAGGAAGTAATGATGATTTTGCTTTTTCCATACAACAAACCATGGATGGCGGCTATATTGTTACTGGAGTGTCTAACTCTAATAACGGCAATGTAGGAGGAAATAATGGAGGTAGTGACTTTTGGACTGTAAAGTTAGATGCAAGTGGAACCTTAGTCTGGGAAACCAATCTCGGTGGAAGTTATTTTGATGATGCTCATTCTATACAACAAACCTCCGATTACGGGTACATTGTTACTGGTAATACTTTCTCTAATGATGGCGATGTAGGAGGAAATAATGGAAGTTTTGACTATTGGATTGTAAAGTTAGATGCAAATGGAATCTTAGTCTGGGAAACCAATCTCGGTGGAAGTGATGGTGATTGGCCTACTTCTATACAACAAACATCCGATGGGGGTTATATTGTTGCTGGAGGATCTACATCTAATGACGGCGATATTGGTAATAATCATGGTGGTTATGATTATTGGATTGTAAAGCTAGATTCTGATTTATCTGTAGGTGATTATATAATAGATAATAACATAATACTTTACCCTAATCCAGCAGCAAATACTTTTACCATTGCCAACCTTTCTGAAACAATTAGCAAAGTTGAAATACTAGACCTACAAGGAAAAGTTATTCCTGTTAAATTCAAAACACATGAAAACACAGTAGATATAAGCAATTTACAACCAGCAATGTATATTGTTAAAATATATGCTGCTACAACTATTTATACGCAACAAATTATTAAAAAATAGGTGCTAATAAATCTAACTTGCCTAATAAAACTTAGCCAAAACAAGCAATCTGAATTTGTCTAATTATAAGTTAATATTTGAATTAACAATGCTGTATTACCAAAAAATTGTAATTTTGGCATATAATTTATCTATGAAATGAAAAAAATATTGATTCTCTTTTTTATTAGCATATCTCTTTTAGCTTGTAGCGGAGACGATGACAGCAATAACGTTAACAACCCAAATTTAAATATTCCTATTGTTAATTTAAACCTGAATTTGAATCTCCCTGAATTTACAATATTAAAATTTCCTGGCAATAGTGTTACAAATACAAGTCAAGGGGTAAAAGGAATTGTTATCTATAGTATCAATGATAACATGTACAGTGCCTTCGAATTGAGTGATCCAAATCATAGTCCTAGTTCATGTTCTAGAATGGTAATTGAAACTCCATTAGCAACTTGTGAATGTTCTGATGGAAATATATACAATATTATCACTGGTGAGCATTCAACTCAAGACAATACTAAATATCCTATGTATCGATACAATGCTGTAAGAGAAGGGGATGTTGTACACGTTTTTAATTAAAACTTCACCGTTACTCCTACTAAAAAATTAATAGTTGCTTGCGGATAATAACCAGCGCCTTCAATGGTTGTTGTCGTTTCAGGATCTGTCCACGTATCATCATAAGTATAAAAATAACCGTTAGACACATATTCTACATTAAATATATTATTTACTAATCCAGTAAAAACTATTTCCTGCACAAATGGAATATTTTCAAGTGTATAAACGATGTTAAAATCATTAGTGAAATATGCATCTAATTTTGATGTTTCACTGTCTATATTCCCCATATATTGTTCGCCAACATATTTAGATAGAAATGCCAACTGAAGATTTTTTATCGGTTTGTATTCTATAATATTTCCGGCAACAATACTTGGAGAAAATGAAATATCTGTTGCTCCTAAATTAGCCAATTCACCATCAATAGAACTTACAAAATCTTTGTTTTTATTTGAACTTAAAGCTATATTAGGAAGTACTCTTAAATTATCTAAAATTGGAATATTAGCATCTATTTCTAATCCTACTCGATAGCTATTCCCACTTGTAGCTCTTATGGGAGCACCAACATCATCAATAGCTCCGGTTAAAACCATTTGGTCTTTATAATTCATATAAAAGAAGTTGGTATTTACATTCGTTTTCTCTGTTGAAAACCTCCAACCCAATTCATAGTCATCTAATTTTTCAGGGGTAGTTATCCCATTTTCAAAATCGCTTCGGCGAGGTTCCCGATGTGCCCTTCCGTAAGAAATATATAATTGATTTTTTGTGTTTAGTTTATAGGTTGCTCCAGCTTTTGGATTAAAAAAGCTATAGTTTTCATCTACCTCTAATGGAATTTTATCCGATGTTAATCCTGTTGTTTTATAAGTTACAAATCGTTCTTGTAAATCTCCATAAACACTCCATTGGTCATTTATTTTATAGGTCGCTTTTGAAAAAATAGTAAACTCATTTTTCTTTCCATTTCCTTCATAATAACGATCTCTTATTTCTGAATTTCCAGCATATTGTGCCCAAATCACTTCACCATAATGGTCGCCATCATAATAACTGTAAAATGCTCCTGCTGAAATATCCAAATCTTCGTTTTTATAATTCACTGATGCATTTGCTACATAAAAATCATTATCTAACCATCGTCTACGAATTAAATCTGTGGTATTTATGGTCTCATCACCTATTGAAATTGGCATGAAATTGTAAAACTCAAAATCCTGATCTTCTTTATATTGCTCAAAATAACCTCTTCCATAGGTGTAATTTAATCCAAGATTAGTAGACCAATTATTATCATATCGTTGATTCCAATGTAACTGGTAATGATCTTGAGAATAATTGTCTATTTCATTGTCATAAAAATGAATATTGCCTTCCTCATCAGTGTATAATCCTGCGGGGTTAAATGTCCTGTCAGTTTCTAAAGTCTCCGCATCAATTCCGTACCAAGCTTGATATGTCTTTTCTTTTCCTCCAAATACTAAGGCTTTAATTAATGTATTATCATCTACAAAAGCACCTTGTAAAAAATAGGATTTTAAATCGGAAGAAGCTCTATCAATATATCCATCTGAAGTGATTTTTGAAAGCCTCCCTGAAACTTCAATATGCTCATTTAGTAATCCTGTGCTAAATTTGACATTGTATTTTTGAGTATTATACGATCCAAAAGAGGTCCCAATTTCACCATAAGCTTCTTTTGAAACAGCATCACTCAATATATTTAAACTAGCACCAAAAGCTCCAGAACCATTAGTCGATGTTCCAACACCTCGTTGTAATTGAAGGCTTTCTACCGAAGATGCAAAATCGGGCATATTTACCCAAAATGTTCCCTGACTTTCTGAATCGTTATAAGGAATACCATTAATAGTAATATTAACACGTGAAGCATCACTCCCCCTCACTCTAATATAGGTGTAACCTACACCTGCACCCGCATCGGTAGTGGTGACAACAGAAGGCAAATAGTTTAATAAAACCGGAATGTCCTGCCCTAAGTTTCTTTTTTTAATCTCCTCTTTATCAACATTAGAATGGGTAATGGGAGAGTCTGCATCCACTCTAATAGATTTGACTAAAACCTCATCTAAAGTTTGTACTGTAGTTGAATCTTTTACCGTTTCTTGTGCTGAAAGGTTTATAAATATTAAGCCTATACTAATTGAAATCAATATTTTTTTCATTCGTAATCCATTACGAATAAAAGGGGGAATTATTCTTTTTAATTGAATTTTTAATTCCTAAACAGCATTACCTGTTCTAGGTTCTATGGGTGTAATCTCAGCCCTTATTAGTAATGAGTTTAATTTAAACTCTATTCTAAAAAAGCACCCCTTTGAGATGCTGTAAAGATAATTAATTAATCAATCTTTGGAGGTTTCCTATTCGATTTTTTTAAAGCTAGATTTCTTTTGGAAGTAAGCCTTTTTTCTATCGCTTTTTTTGAAGGTTTTGTTTTTTTACGTTGCTTCTTTTTTTTTAATTTCTCTATCAATAACGCTAAAAGCCTATCTATTACAATAGTTTTATTTCTATGCTGACTTCTTGTTTCTCCGCAAGAAAGTTGCAGAATTCCGTCTGAAGAAATTTTTGATTTCAATTTTTTTTGTAGAATTTCCTTTTCACTTTCAGAAAAAGCAAAAGAGTCATTAATATTTAAACTTACTTCAACTTTTGATGCTGTTTTATTAACGTGTTGCCCACCAGGCCCACTGCTACGCACAGCCTTAAATTTTAGTTCGCTAAGTACAATATCTGTTTTCATTAAGCATTCGGGCGGTGTTCCTTGTTCAATAAATCGTTTACTGTTTTTACAGGATTAAAAGTTTGTAAAGGAACCTCAACAAAAGCTGTGTTCCAACCTGTCATTGCTCCATTCCAAAGTCCTGGAAGTTCTAGTGCTTTTAATGTTTTACCATCTTGAGATTTTTGAGATATAATTCCAGCTTTAGGATCTATATATTTTGATAAATCATATTTTTTGCCCTTAAAATCTCTTACCCCGCAAACAATATCTACTGGGTTAAAATGAGTAGCTTCACTTATCATTGCCTTTTGGCGAGAATCTTTTGAATCTATTTGAGCCATTTCTACAATTTGTAATGAAACACCTCTATATTCATCTTTTACCCAAAAAGGTCCGCCTCCTGGTGCTCCAGTATTCTTAACGACACCGCAAACACGTATTGGCCTATCTAAAATTCTTGCAATTAAATTTGGATTGTTTGGTGATTCTTTAATATTTAGTTCATTCCAAAGAAAAGATTTCATTTCACTAATTTCATCTTGTGTAACATCTTCTTTTAAAGCTTCTTTTAAAAAATAAAAAGCTTTTTCTTGAATCCAAAGTAATTTGCCTGCTAATACTTTTTTGAAGTAAGCAATTTCTTCAACATATTCTTCTACAGCTACATTATCTATGTTTTTAATAAATATAATATCAGCGTCAACATCGTTTAAATTCTCAATTAAAGCTCCATGACCAGAAGGGCGTAATACTAAATTATTAGTGTCATCTCTAAACAAAGTATTATCAATATTTACTGCTATTGTATCTGTTTCTTTTTTCTGAAAAGAATAAGAAATATGAAATTCTGTTTTTGTCTTTTTAGAAACTCTTTTTTTCACAGCTTCAAATTCATCTTTAAAAAAAGGAACATGTTCTTCTGAAAAAGTAAAATGCAAATAGGCATTATCTTTCACAGAAGCATAATATGCTGTTTCGTATAAATGCTCTTCAAAAGCAGTGGTAGAATACTTATTATATTTATGAAAAGGGATCAACCCCTTAGGCATATTGGCATAATTAAGCCCACTCTTTTCCAACATTGTTTTTACAAAAAGATGAGCCCGCAACCCTTTGGTTCCATGCTTAAAATCGGGATATTTCTCTCTTATTTTTTTTCTCACTACACTTAAAAAAGCAAAGTCTCTCAAAGAATCTACAAAACTTGAAAGGTCTTTATAATCATCCTTTTTTAAATAGTTGTTTAATATTTCTTTTTCTGGGTTATAATCTTCTATAAAATCAAATAGGAACTTAAACATTCTTGTTGCTGCTCCAGATGCAGGAATAAATTTAACGATATCTAAGCTATCTTTTTTATTTTCATAAAAAGCAATTAATTTTTGCTGATTTTCTTTTGCAATAACTTCTATTCCATTTCCAACAGAAGCAGGGGTTACAATATCTACAAAAGGAATTCCGAGAGAAAAAGATTCTAATTGTCTAAATACTTTTTCAATGGATAGTCCATGTTTTTTTAATTGCTGTATGTCTTTTTTAGTTAAATTCAATTTTTCTTTTTTAAGAGTAAATCTATATGTTTAACTGCTTCTTGCAATCGTTCTGGTTTACTTCCTTTTAGTAACACATAAGGCCTCTTATATTTTATTAAAGCATTTTCAAAAGCTTTAAACATTTTTTGTCTTTCATTAGGCTTGTCCCTTAAATCATCCGCTTCCCAAGGGGAATCAATATAAGTTAAAAAATATAAGTCATACGTATTCTCCAATGCATATTTTTCTACTAATGGATTACAGGGACCATCATAATATTCTTCAGAATATACTTTGGTTTCCAATAAATCTGTGTCACAAATTAATACAGTCTCGGTTTTTTTAGCCGATTCATTTTCCAATTTCATTTGCCCAATTGCAATAGGAAGTAAGTCTGATTGTTCGCAAGTTTTTCGTTCATTATTCCATTTTCCTTGTAAATAATGCCGTGCATATTCTGGAACCCAAATCGAATTATAGTGCCTTGCGAGTTGTTTTGCTAACGTAGTTTTTCCTGTAGATTCAGGTCCAAATAATGTTACTTTTAAGCAGTTTGATTTTGCTTGTTTAAGTTTTTCTTCCATTCGTTATATCCTAAAAATGCTAGTATTAAAAAAATTGTGTATTGTATTCCCGTAAACCCGTAACCTTTCACAAAATAAAGTGGGATTGAAAAAATATTAGTAATAATCCAAAATGTCCAGTTTTCAATCTTTTTATTAGCCATTAACCACATCGCTACAAAAGCAGCTGCCGTAGTAAAGGTGTCTAAGTAAGGGGTTGCCTTTCTAAATTCATCTAAATTTCCCGAGCTTAATTTCTGAAAAGTATAATTTATACTTTCCATAAAATTTAAATCGGGCATCACATCGTAATAACGATACACTACAATCACAAAAATTGCGGTGAAGACAAAAATAGTAAAAGCCTTGAGTTTATCTGAATAATTCGTTCTTGATATTTGAAGTGTCTCATGCGAACTTTTTGAAACCCGGGTCCACATAAACCATCCATAAAGACTCATTAAGGTATAATAAATATTGATAATTAAATCTCCATACAATGCCCACTGTGACAATAAATACACATAAAGACCTGTACTTATTATCCCTGTTGGGTACACTAAAATATTTTCTTTTTTAGCAAAAATAACACTTACAATTCCAAAACCTGCTGCAACAAATTCCAGCACGATATTCAGTGTTGAAGCATTATAATACGGTTCTAGGAAAAAATCAATTATAGAATCCATATTCAATTATTTTCAAAAAAAGTTCCCATTATCACCATATCTGCACCTGCATCGTAGGCTTCTTTTCTTTGTTTATCACTTTTAATCCCTCCACCAACTAATAACGGAATACTTATTGCTTTTTTTACAGCTTCTATAACATTGGTATTTACTGGATATTTTGCGCCACTACCTGCCTCTAAATAAATTATTTTTTTTCCTAAATATTCACCAGCTAAGGCAGTATTAACTATTGACTGAATATCCTCTTGTGGCATAGGTAATGTTCCACTTACTCTTTCTACAGCCGATTGGCTCCCTCCATCTATTAATATATAACCTGTGGCTATAATTTCTAAATCTGTATCTCTTAGTTTAGAAATGGCTCGTATTTGTTGTCCAATTAAATACTCAGGGTTTCTTCCAGAAATAAGGGATAAAAAAAGCATTGCATCTGCTTTTAATGTAATCTGTGATTCGTCACCTGGGAATAAAAATACTGGTAAAGAACTGTGTTTTTTCAAAGCTGTTACCGTAGCTTCTGTTTTGTTTTTTTCAACGGTACTCCCACCAACAAAAAGGTGAGTAATGTTCGAAGGTAATTTGTTTAAAAAGAGTTTTGTTTCAGAATTATCAAAAACATCTGGGTCGATTAAGATTGCTAATTGTTTTTCCTTTTTAGAAATAGCTTTAGTAAAAGATTGAAAAAACTCCTTTTTAACCATTCTTCTTTCTTTCATTTAGTAAGGCATAAGCACAAGTAAACCCTTCAAACTCCAAAAACCAAACCTTATAATGTTCTATCTTATCTTCAAAATCTACTTTAGCAATAGTTTCATTATGATACAAACTAAAATCTTCTACATAAATATGATTTAGAAAAGTGAGGCCTACTCTATTAAAACTTTTATAGAGTGATTCTTTTGCACACCACACTATGGTTAACTTTCTAATTATTACATCTCTGTGTAATAGCTTTTGATAATCTTTTATGGTAGTAAACTTATGTGCTATTTTTAAGATTTTCTCACGTTTCTTTTCTACATCAATCCCCACTTCAATATCACTAATAATGATTGCTGAAAAATTAAAAGAATGAGTAATTGAAATAAGCTTCCCGTCTTTTAAGTGAGGCTTCCCGTTTTCATCATAAAATAAATCCTGATCGCAATACCCTTCCGAAGCTAATAAATGGCGAATACTCAAAAAACCTCTTTGATGTAATTTACTTCGCATCCCATCCACTCTATTTTCACTTCTTTGAGTAAGCTCAATATCCTCATTGAGGTCCTCA
>Ga0164318_10006931_pt1 | contig 10986 bp, 10 predicted proteins | sample GuaBasSedimGuay9_FD_113734 | JGI IMG/M metagenome (GOLD analysis project Ga0164318, IMG submission 113734) | Subseafloor sediment microbial communities from Guaymas Basin, Gulf of California, Mexico - Guay9, Core 4571-4, 0-3 cm | ecosystem: Environmental > Aquatic > Marine > Hydrothermal vents...
GAACCGCTTTACCCCTACCAATACACGACCTGGGAATGGGCAACGGATTACATTTATCCTGCCGGTGATCACGCGGTAGAAGTAACTGTTGAGTCGGATATTACCGACATCGATCCCGGAAATGACACTGTTTCATTTACAATGTCTGTTCCTTCCGGTTTAGTAGTTACTGATTTAAAGGTCAGCGGATTAAAAATCACTGATGAAAAGAACGCGGTTTTCAAGTTTAAAGTCAAAAATAAAGGTCCTAAAGCCTGCGATACAGGCGATTACACTATCCGTGTTTATGTTGACGGATTAGAGGACAGTACAAAATCCAATACAAAAATAATTTCAAAAGGAATGACCGCAATCTGGGAATGGCAGCTTGCATATACTTACCCGCCCGGCCTTCACAAAATCGAAATTGATGTCCGTTCAAGCGGTGGAGATTTAAAACCTGAAGATAACACCTTGCTTTTCCAAATGACGGAATTTGGTGCAAATCTGCAAGTTTATAATATACCGGTTTTTACTTCCGTAGTTGAAAATTCTTTCAGCGCAATGCTTACCGCAACAAACGGTTCTCCGCCATATTCATGGGCGATTTTTTCCGGAACACTTCCGCAGGGAATTTATCTCGCCGGAAACGGTGTCCTTTTCGGAACTCCTGCCACAGCCGGAAATTATTCCTTTAAAGTAAAATGTTCGGATGCAAGTGACGCGTCAGCTTTCGCGGATGTCTCAATTGTTGCGTTTAACTCCCCGCCCGCGTTACCGGAAATAATTGACACGATTTTACCTGTAACTTTCGAAAATACTTTTTTCCAAATGCCGATTTATGCGGTTGGCGGAACGATTCCTTACAACTGGTCTTTTAACGGCAGCACACCGGCAGGAATAAACATTTCATCTACCGGCTCGGTTTACGGCACAATAACTTCGTCAGGCGAATATAAACTGCCGGTGAAAGTAACTGATGACACTGCAGCTACCGATGACGCGAATTTAAGTTTACGGGTATTGGAAACTGCGCAAACCATTAATTATCAGCTTTCCAAACTTCAGATTATAATTCCGTGGAAAGATCATTCCGCCGGAAATGACGATACAGATTCAATAAAACTCAAAGCTGAGTTTCCAATTCCCGGCAGTCTTGTGGTTGATTCTCACACGAAACTAACAATTTTTGTTGGTGATTATCCGTTTAGTTTCATAAAACCTTCAAAAGCGAAGTTCAGAAAAAAAGCGACATTCAAAACAGAAAAAAATGCCGCGGAAAAAGGGAAAGCTTCGGTTAAATGGTTGAAAGATAAAATCAGAGTTACTCTCTCAATGAAAAATGTCAATCTCGCAGCCCCACTCGCCAAATACGGTGTGAAAGAAAACGCGAGTGGAACTCTCACAATTCCGGTCAGAATTTCAATCAACGATTGCGATTCGGGTTATCGTGACAACGCGGTAACTTACACTCAGTCAAAAAGTCGAAAAGGAAAATTAAAGAATTAGCAGAACGATTAATTTTATTAGCAGTACTATTTAGGGGAGTACGATTAAATATATTTAAAGAAATACATATTTAACACATAAGGTCACAGAAGAATATTAAAAATTTAAAAGCTTCGTGCTCTTCGTGTCCTTCGTGGTAAAAATTTATTTATATTAACTTTGTGGCTTAAAATCCTGTTAGCAAAATAAAAAAGCTTTATACTCCAAAAAGAGACCATTTCCCGTCAAATATTTTTCTCTTGCCGAAATTTCCATTCTTTTGTATAATTGATACTCTGTATTTTGAACTTTGTATTTTGTTATTCAACTTGAATATTGAACATTTCTTGTTGATTATTGAATATTTAACTATTTATGCCTTATGCCTTTACCTGACTTTAATAAATTCAAAGAACTCGCTGAAAAAGGGAATATTATTCCCGTTTATCGCGAACTGCTTGCCGATATGGAAACTCCGCTCGGCATTTACTCCCGTTTTGCCGATTCATCACATTCATTTCTGCTTGAATCGGTTGAAGGCGGAGAAAAATTAGCACGATATTCCTTCATAGGATTTAATCCCCGTGAAGTTTTTTCATCAAAAGGAAATGAAATCACAATTCTTTCTGACGGTGAAACTATAACTTATACCGCGGAAAAAAATCCGGTTGAAGAATTGAAGATCAGGATGAAAAAATATCATTCCGTTAGTATCGAGGGCTTACCTAGATTCTCAGGCGGCGCGGTAGGATATTTCAGTTATGATTCCGTAAGATTTTTTGAAGACATACCGCAGGAGAATCCTGATGATTTAAATGTCCCGGAATTAAATTTTATACTCACAAAATCTATCGTCGTTTTTGACCATGTTAGACACAGACTGCTTGTTATCGCAAACGCTTTCTGCGATGGTCGCCCGCTTGAAGAAATTTATTCTGAAGCCGAAAAACAAATTGACGGTATTATCAATAAACTTTCACAGCCAATTCCTTTCAAACCGGTTGAACAAATCGATTCGAACGCTCTTGCCGCGGTTGACCATAAAGCTCCACCATCAAATTATTCACCTGATGAATTCAGGGATATAGTTGAAAGATGCAAGGAATATATTCGTTCGGGCGATATTATTCAGGTAGTTCCGTCACAACGGTTTGAGTTTTCTACTGAAGTGGATTCATTTTCACTTTATCGCGCACTGCGATGCATTAATCCATCCCCTTATATGTTTTTATTAAATTTCGGTGATATGGCTCTTGTGGGCTCAAGCCCGGAAATTATGGTTACTCTCGAAAACGGTAAGGTTGAACTGCGGCCAATCGCGGGAACTCGTCGGAGAGGAACTTCTGAAGCTGAAGATATCGCTTTTGAAGAAGAACTTCTCGCCGATGACAAAGAATGTGCTGAACACACCATGCTCGTCGATCTCGGCAGAAACGACGTCGGCAGAGTTTGTGAATTTAATTCCGTTAGTGTGCCTGAACTCATGATTATCGAAAGATATTCCCATGTGATGCACATCGTTTCTGATGTCCAGGGTGAAATCCTGCCGGATAAAGACGCTTTCGACCTGCTCGCGGCAACTTTTCCAGCCGGAACAGTCAGCGGAGCTCCGAAAATCCGCGCCATGGAGATTATTGATGAAATGGAAAAATGCAGACGAGGACCTTATGCGGGAACAGTTTGCTATCTCGGTTATGACGGGAATTTGGATTCGTGCATTACAATAAGAACAATTTTGTTAAAAGATAAAAAAGCTTATGTGCAGGCAGGAGGAGGAATTGTTGCCGACTCAAAACCGGAACTCGAATATAAAGAAACAGTTAACAAAGCGAGAGCAATGATTAAAGCGATACATTTAGCGGAGAGATTAACGTTGGACATATAGTAACCTAATTGACCTAATTTCTAATTAATCTAAATAAATCCCAATATCCAAAAACTTAAAATTTTTTCGTTTTGTTTATTTTTTTATTATTTGTTGGTAATTCTTTAGGTAAATTAGATCAATTAGAAATTAGGTCAATTTAAATAAAACCTGACTAAAAATTATGCTGATAATAATCGATAACTACGATTCATTTACTTACAACCTTTACCAGTATCTCGGTGAACTCGGGGCGAATATGCGCGTGTTCAGAAACGATAAAATCACCGTTGAGGAAATCGCTGAAATGAATCCTGAAAAACTGCTCGTATCCCCGGGACCGTGCACTCCAAACGAAGCCGGGATTTCATGTGAAGCGGTAAAATATTTTGCTGGAAAGATTCCCGTTTTCGGCGTTTGTCTCGGTCATCAGAGTATAGGACAGGTTTTCGGCGGAAAAGTTATTCGCGCGCGAAGATTAATGCACGGAAAAACATCACCTGTTCATCACGATAATAAAGGCGTTTTTGCCGGACTGCCCAATCCATTTGACGCAACGCGCTATCATTCATTAATAATTGAAAAGGAAAGTTGTCCGGATTGTTTTGAAATAACAGCCCACGCGGATGAAGATGAGATAATGGGAATTCGTCATAAAGAACTCCCTGTTTTCGGAGTTCAGTTTCATCCTGAATCAATACTCACAACTCACGGCAAGAAGTTATTAAAAAATTTCCTGGATATGTGAGATAAGAATGGATTAATGAATTTTGTCCAATAAGTCCAATAACAAATAACTATTAACTATTTTACAATGCCTGACCTTTCAAATTTCAAAAACGAGACGACGAAGCAGCTAACAACTTTCAATCTTGAGAAAAAGACTAAAACCATCGCCGTTCCCCGTGGCCAGAAAATCACTCTCGGGGAGGTTAAAGGACATGGCTGCATCAATCAATTATGGCTGACTTTTCCCGGATGGTTCTGGCAGCACTGGAACGTAAATGCTCCGATCAATCAAGCATTACTTAAAACTTTAATTTTAAGAATTTATTGGGATGGAAGTGATAAACCGGCAGTACAATGTCCAATAGGAGATTTTTTTGGAAACGGATTATGCGAAATTTCTAATTTTACATCTAAATATATTGGGATGTCAAGCGGAGGGTTTTTCTGTAAATTCCCAATGCCGTTTAAAACAGGATTCCGTATTGAAATAGAAAATGTTGATGAAAAAATCGATACGGAAGTTTTTATGAATGTTCTGTATCAGGTCGAGAACTCTCCACCGGAAAATTCCGGCTATTTTCATACGCAGTTTAATACAAATAAAAATAACGGTCCCGAAACAGTTCAAATCGCCGATATTAGCGGTAAAGGACATTTCGTAGGATGCGTTCTTTCAATGCAGGCTGAAGAACATAACTATCTGAGCTACCTCGAAGCACCCGAATATATTTATATCGATGAGGATTGGGAATCTCCGCGAATCGTCGGCACAGGCCTGGAAGATTATTTCATAGGAGGATGGTATTTCAGAGAAGGTGAATTTGCTGGAGAACTGCACGGCGTTCCGTCAAAAGATACTTTAAACTCAAGCATTGCGATGTACCGCCTGCACGATAAAGACGCGATACGTTTCAATGAAAGACTACGGTTTGATTTTGTGAATCCGTGGGATCCGGACAGGTTGAAGCCTTTTGTTTACTCTTCCGCGGCGTTTTATTATCTTGACTCTCCGGAAGGACAATGCAAAGATATTCCATCAACAGAAAAATTACTTTGCTGGTACAGAATTAAAAATACCGATCATCAGAGTATACCTTAAGGCGTGCCGATTTCAGATTAGTTTTAGGCACGCCTGAGGAAATTTGTTCCGATACGCCCCGCACTATCGGAACAAATTTATTGGTAAAAGGATTTTCGCTTCAATTGAGAACAAAACAAATTATATTAAAAATAAATTATGACAAATATTTCCAGTTTTAGAAATGTAATAACAAAGCAGTTAACAACTTATAGTCTTGAGAAAAAAAGAAAAACTATTGATGTGCCGCGTGGTCAGAAAATCACCCTCGGTGAAGTTGAAGGTCACGGATGCATTAAACAATTATGGCTCACTTTCCCGGGATGGTTCTTTACTCACTGGGAACCTTCCGCGGCTGTAAGTCAAACAATCCTCAAAACTTTAATTTTAAGAATTTATTGGGATGGGAGTGATAAACCGGCGGTACAATGTCCGATAGGAGATTTTTTTGGAAACGGGTTATGCGAGATTTCAAATTTTGCATCAAAATATTTTGGAATGGCCAGCGGAGGTTTTTTCTGTAAATTCCCAATGCCGTTTAAAAAGGGATTCAAAATTGAAATTGAGAATATGGATGAAACAATTGATACAGACATTTTTATGAATGTCTTATATCAAATCGAGGATTCTCCACCGGAAAATGTCGGCTATTTTCATACGCAATTTAATACTAACATAAGTGATGGTCCTACTCCGGCAGAAATTGCCGACATTAACGGAAATGGTCATTTCGCCGGTTGCATTGTTTCAATGCAGTCCAAAGACCATAATCATTTCAGTTGTCTCGAAGCTCCGGAATATATTTATATTGATGATGATGTTGAAGAACCAACAATAATTGGTACGGGCTTGGAAGATTATTTTCTCGGCGGATGGTATTTCAGAGAAGGCGAGTTTGTTGGTGAATTAAATGGAGTTCCGTCAAAGGATTCGTTAAATTCAAGTGTTGTGATGTATCGTGTACACGATGAAGATGCGATTCGTTTTAAGAAAAGATTAAATTTTAAATTTGTGAATAAGTTAAGTACACCGAAATTTTTACTGCCTTTTGCTTATTCATCGGCAGCATTTTATTATCTTGACTCTCCGGAAGGACAATGCCCCGATATCCCGTCAAGAGAAAAATTACTCTGCTGGTACAGAATTAAAAATACCGATCATCAGAGTATACCTTAGGGCGTGCCGATTCCAGATTAGTTTTAGGCACGCCTGAGGAAATTATTTTCGAAATTGCGAAAATAATTTATTTGTAAATATTTGAATGTAATTTTATTGATAAGTATTTAACTTAACAACATGTTGACGTATGTGTGATATAATGGTATGATAAATTCGTGCATAGCTAACTGAATACATTGTTATTTTATTAAAATGCTAAAACATATTAATTGAGGAACAGAATTATGAAAAAAAGAACTCTGGGCAGAACAAATGAACAACTTTCAGTTATCGGTTTCGGCGGGATAATTGTAATGAATGAAACTCAGGAAAACACAAATAATTTTGTCGCTGAAGCTATCGACAGAAATATCAATTATTTTGATGTCGCACCAACATACGGCAACGCTCAGGAACGTCTTGGTCCCGCGTTAAAACCATATCGCGACAAATGTTTTCTGGCGTGCAAAACGGCTGAACGTGACGCTAAATCATCTGAAAAAGAACTAAATGAATCACTTAAACTCTTAGAAACCGATCACTTTGATCTGTATCAATTCCATGGTATTAGTTCAGTTGAAGAAGTTGAAAAAATATTCGCTTCCGATGGCGCAATGGAAACTTTCATTAAAGCGAAAGAAAAGGGATTAGTCAAACACTTGGGGTTTTCAGCCCATTCTGAGGAGGCCGCGTTATTAATGTTAGACAAATATGATTTTGACACTGTTCTTTTTCCTGTTAGTTTAGCTTGCTGGCCAAACAATCATTTTGGTGAAAAAATTATTAAAAAAGCACGTGAAAGAAATATGGGTGTGCTTGCTCTGAAATCTCTCGCTAAACGTAACTGGGAAGAAAACGAAACAAAAAAATGGAATAAATGCTGGTATAAACCAATCGATGATGCCGAGGAAGTAATGTCCGCATTACGATTTACTCTCTCTCAACCTGTTACCGCGGCGGTTGCTCCCGGTCATATTGAATTATTCCGATTAGCGTGTGAGCAGGTTGAAAAATTAGGTGATGAGATTGATAAAGAATTAACAGAATTTTCTTTTATTCCCGGCAGTGCACCTATTTTATAACAAAATAATTTATAGCAGTATAACGATTGAACTCACTGGTTTTTACAGAGTTCAGTGGAGTAAAAATCCAGTGCAGTGATTTGTTATGTTTATTTTATCGTATTAGCAATGTGCATATCTGAATGAATTAATTGATTTACAATAAAAGAAACTTCCTGCTTTTTTGATTTGGCAATTTTATTGACAAATGTAAAAGATTCTTCATCCAAATAAATGGGTAAATTAAGTTTTAAATTAGGTCGATAAAATTTTCCCCGCTCGCCAGTTGAAAAATCATATTCTTTTTTCATTTTTTTATTTTTGGTACTGTTTAATCTCTGGTTTAGTTGCTTTTCTTGTCGAAAAAATTCTTATACTTGTTCTTTTCTTATCAATTTCTTTGAATGTATGACATACCACAAGAAATTTCCCGGTTTCAGATAATCCAATAGTTATCCAGCGATCTTCCTCTCTGCTATGCGCGGTGTCATATATTGATATATTTCTTGAATCCTTAAATATAGTCGCTGCTTCCTCAAAAGAAACATTATGTTTCAATAAATTAGAAGTTGCTTTGCTAGGGTTCCATTCAAAAGTATATTCCATATTGTGCATCTAAATATTATACTAAATATTGACTGCTTTGTCTATTAGATGCTTTACCCACTTCCGGCGACTAAATCGAAGAAAACAAATAAATTAGTAGTGTTAATCGTATTTTCGGTAATCTTTGCTTGCACACCAATGCTATTGATTTTCGAATTGTTCGATTTAACCGCAAGGGCTATCCGCAAAACATCGCTTGCGGCGTTATAAAAGGCTTGAAGTGTAATAACACGTCTTCGCCTTTCAAGCCTTGTAATCAATGTTTTGCAAATAGTCGCCGGAAGTGGGCTTTGTAAAAACACTAACGACTGAGCCAATGATTTTTACACTTTGTTGTAGCGCGTACTTAATTATTTCACCCCTCTCCACTTTTCAATTCTAATTAATAATTCAAAGGTCATAATTGCAAGGAATGAACCCGCAACTGATGCTATAATATCATATGTGTCAAAATGCTCACTTGCTCCCCACATAGGTTTAAATTCTTCAATTATTAAAATGGCAGAAACAACTATTGAACTTGTATAGACAATTAATCTGCCATGTTTAATTTTCCGAATCATTACTGCTGTTACAATAGCTGTACTAACAATGTAAGCTGCGATAAAATTGGGGAAACAACCTGTCAGTATTTTTAGTAACTCTGAATTGTTCAAAGTCGGTCGTAAAAATTTTTTGTTAAATGATATTAAACCAAATAATACTGCAAAGAAGATTGCATTAATTGTTATTACTCTCTTCTTATTTTTAAATTTATCATTCATTCTTATTGTTCTTTATAACGTGTTTTTTTGTATGCACTTAAACTTTTGGTCAAAACATCGCTATATTTGGATCATGGCAAATATTTAGAAACATCCATAGTTTCGGAAATTTTATTTGTTTAAATACGGACTTAATTCCCTCTTTTTAATTCCTTAAATCTTAATTACTTAAAACTATTTATAACAGTACGATTTATAACAGAACAATTTTAAATATCGCAAAGCAAGATGCTTTGATTATTTTCCATACCAGGCACAGGCGAGACCGCGGAGTGTTAATAACTCATCACATTCCGCGTTTTCGTAAATCTTCTCTAAAAACATACACATCGGCAACGCTCCTCCACCGGTTACAACAATTGACTCCAACGGTTGACCGAGAAATTCTTCCGCGCCGGACAGCATTCCGATAATCCCCCATGGAACTCCGCGTTTAATACCTATTGCCATTGCTTCCGCGGTAGTTCTTCCGATTGCGGGAACAGATTTCGGCAGTCTTTTTATCGCGCCGAGTTGCGATGTATATTCCTGCAAAGCTTTAAGCTGCAGTTTTTCTCCGGGAGCGATTGCTCCGCCAAGAAATTTTCCCTGCTTATCAACTATTTCAAGTGTTATTGCTGTTCCGACATCTATCGCGCAAGCTGGTAATGAGTAGAGTTTTTTAAGGGCGAAAGCGTTTGCCAGTCGATCAGCGCCGGGTTTAATAATTTCCGGTTTTATTTTCATATCCATAAGTTCCGCGAACTCTTCATAATGAGGAACGAAAATATTTTGTTCATCACAAATTGTTTTTGCAACTTCTAAAACAATTTCACAAACGTCCGGAACTACGCTGCTGATAACGATTCCGTCAATATTTCCCACAGTTTCGATTTTCTGAAATTCTTTTTTCAGAACTGTTTTGCTTTTAGTAGTTTTAGATGTGTGTGAAGCGCGAACATCATCAATTGATTTCGCAATTCCCCAGTTTGTGTTTGTGTTTCCTATATCAATTAGTATTAGCATAGTAGTATTAGGCGTTAGACGTTAGACGTTGGACGTTGGACGTTGGACGTTGGACGTTGGACGTTGGACGTTAGATTATGTGTTATTAATAAAAGCGTTTAGTTTTGGTCCGAGTTTATCTATTATATTTTTATATTTCTCCATTTTTTCAGTAGAAAAGATTATTTTTTTTCTAATTGCTTTTCTCAACCACGATTTTGTTTCTTCAAAGGAACCTCTTGAATAATAATAAAATTTCTTTCTGTCAGCCGAAGAATGTCTTCCATAGCCTTCAGCTATATTGGCCGCAATGCTATCGGAAGATCTTATTATTTGATAACCTATGGTTTTTTGTGCTTTTACAGTCCACGTATCAAAATCATACCAAATCATATCTGATAATTCTTCAGCCAATTTATAAACATCTAATTCATAAACGCATTTCATAATTATACTCCTTTAAAGGATTAACGTCCAATGTCAAATGTCAAACGTCTAACGTGTCCTAAACAATTCCCCCATTCTTTTACCAAGAATCATTCCCGTTACAATTAAACTTACAGCGAGTAAAATCATACCAAGAATTCCCATCGCACTGGCAATATTCGGTCCATCGGTTAATCTCATATTGAGCACATAAATAGCTTTTGCGATTGGATAATCCTGCTCTTTAAAAGCGAGAACAAGTGAACTCCCAACCTCAAACATCGCGAATGAAAACGCAATGATTGCTCCGGCAAGTAAATGAGATGAAATTAACGGAACACTTATTTTTCTCGCAACACGGAAACCCGTAGCGCCAAGATTCCGCGCGGCTTCCTCAAGCGATTCACTAAGCTGTTTAAATCCCGCGTAAGCCGAGCGAACAACATAAGGCAATCTGCGAATGCTGTAACAAATTATCAAAAGCGGGAACGGGTTTATTTGTGGGTTAAGAGTAAAACTGCCGAATGACCATCCGCGAAAACAAGCTATATAACCGAATCCCAAAACAATTCCCGGCACGGCGAGCGGGAGCATAACAAGAGTATCGATCCATCCGGTAAGTCTACTTTTTTTCCGAACGAGCAGATAGCCGAGGATAATGCCGATTATTATATCCACAATTGTAGCAAAAGAACTAAGGAGGAGAGAATTTCTAATACTTGATGCCGCCATTTTATGCGTAACGGCAAGTTTAAAATATTTCAGGGTAAAACTTTCCGGAAATACCGTCATAAACCATTTATCGGATAATGAAACCATCAAAACACTTAAATGAGGGAGTAAAGCCAC
>Ga0164318_10006932_pt1 | contig 10985 bp, 8 predicted proteins | sample GuaBasSedimGuay9_FD_113734 | JGI IMG/M metagenome (GOLD analysis project Ga0164318, IMG submission 113734) | Subseafloor sediment microbial communities from Guaymas Basin, Gulf of California, Mexico - Guay9, Core 4571-4, 0-3 cm | ecosystem: Environmental > Aquatic > Marine > Hydrothermal vents >...
CAGTAAGCTATTCCTCATCTTGACTGCCCTTCTCCCTTCATAAGTTGTTAGTGTTACTTTTTGCTTTGTGCCCAATAGGCTCACGTGTTGGTTCTCGCCTCTACAACTTCAATTTATGATAAATGGTCTATTACCTTCCAGTGTAGGCATTGTAGTGGGTCGTTTTCAGGAGTCAAGAGGGAAAATCACCCTCAATAACCTGCCAATCCAGGACTCTACTCGCTCTCATTATAAGCCCCAGCACGCGGGCTTATGCTACTGCCCTAAGTAATTCTGCGCTCAGGGCGCTCTCAGGCCAGCATCGACTCCGCGTCGTCCAAGCGAGGCAGTATAAGACCGCAGCTGGGCAAGATAGTTTTTGTTGGCCTTTTCCCATTTGCTTAGAAAATACCTTGCTGCAACCCCCTTAATACCGCTCGCTAGAGAGTAGAAGTTTCGCCAGAGCTTCAGCACGTCCCGCTGTAAGTTAAGCGGAGAGAAGTTCGCCGGTCGAAACACGACGTGTGCGCCGTCGTAGTGTCTGAAATCGTGATCGAATATCCGCCCCTGGCTCGTGAGGTCTCGGGCCACCCGCGTCCCCGGGAACGGCGCCAAGATCGAGAACTGTGCATAGCGCAGGCGCATTGATTTACAGAAGTGCAATGTCTCCTTTATTGTCCTGGCATTATCGCTGTCCGCCCCGATTATGAACATCCCAGCGATGCTTATCTTGTGCTCGTTGAGGCGCCTCACCGATTCGACAACTTCCTCCACTTTCAAGTGCTTGTTGTACTTGTCCAGCGAGTCCTGCGTCACCGCCTCAAAGCCGATGAACAGCTCCCTGCAATTGGTCGCAGAGATGAGGTCAAGCAGCTCGGGGTCTTTCGCGACCTCTATGCGTGATTCTGCCACCCAGGAGATCTTGAGTTTCCTGCGCAACATCTCCGTCAGGAGCGCTTTGGTCCAGTCTCTGTTCGCAGCGAAGTTGTCATCGCCGAAAAAGAGGTTCCTGTAACCCTGTTTGTATCTCAGCTCTATTTCTTCCGCGGCCGATTCAACCGATCTAAATCTAACCCTTCTGCCATAGACCTTGGTTACGCAGCAAAAACTGCAGTCGAAAGGACACCCTCGCGACGACGATATCGTCGCATACTTGAGCGACTTCCGGAGACCCCGCTCCAAGCCGTAATCGGGAAACGGCAGTGTATCGAGGTCTTCAATCAATCCTCCTCTGACTATCTGCCCCTCGAAGTCAGGGAGCACAGCATCAAGGACAGCCTTTTCCCCCTCTCCCGTCACAACCACATCCGCGTGCTGAGCCGCCTCGTCAGGCAATAGCGAGCAATGAATGCCGCCGAGCATAACCTTTGTCTTTGGGTTTGCCTCCTTTACGGCGTGAGCTATCTCGTAGGCGCGATGAGCTGTAGGTGTCATTGTTGACACCCCGACCACATCCGCCGAGAGGAGCTCTGGTGCCAGTTTCCCGGTTTTACGGGAGAGAACGGGCTTTGTAACTTCTGATAGGACTGTTACGTCATGACCGGCTCGCTTTAGAGTTGTTGCAATGTAAAGCAGACCGATCAGGGGGATACGAACAAACTGATAAGCATTGAACTCCGCCGCTGGTTCAACAAGGACAATCTTCTGCGGGCGGTTCGTCACGTCTAAACACCTCTTTCAGCCTAAGTTTTCTCTTCATCCAAAACATCAATTAAGTAGAACAGTATAAACATAACATATAAAGACACAACATTATAGCACGACTTTTGTCCTGAATGTAATTTGGTTCCCACCCTCAAGAGTCGAATTGATGCGCATCGGTGTGGCACAACACTGCTTTGGCTGGTGTTATCTACTCGGTTCATGTTTGAGACCAGGCCCATTGTCAGCTCGATGAGGTCTTTTGGGATTTGATGGGCTTGGGTTGACAAGGCACTTAACTGGTGGCAGTTTCCGCCGGTTAAAGTGAGGCTGCGTATATTATTTAGGTGGCGATGACGAATGGATAGGGTTGAGAGAGAAGCCCGCCCATGGGGGGGGTTCGAGGTGCTGCACGAGGAGGCAGGATTCAAGGTCAAGCGCATTGAGATTACCCCCGGCGAACGCATTAGCCTTCAACTGCACCGCCATAGATCGGAGCACTGGTTCGTGGTTTTGGGCGAGGGTCTGGCTATAACGGGCAATCAGGAGACATCCGTCAGCCCGGGCGCCTCGCTCGATATAGGCCGCAACGTGAAGCACCGGATCGAAAACACCGGCCAGTGTCCACTTGTTTTCATTGAGGTTCAGTTTGGGGAGGTTCTAGATGAGGGCGACCTTGTTCGGCTCGAGGACGACTATGGCCGGGCCACCTGAGTGGTGCGCCCCATCTATGTGATAACAATCGTTAGGAAGACCTAGGTGAGTAAAGAGACGCCGAAGGCTGAGAGGACACATATTCTAGTGTGCGCAGGCACTGCTTGTGTGTCGGCGGGCGCATTTGAGATCATCAAGGCTCTGAGGAAGGAGCTCCAGAGACACGGCCTACAAGAGGAGATGATTGTGGTCCCGACCGGCTGTAACGGGTTTTGCGAGAATGGGCCGCTGGTTCTTTTTCAGCCCGAGGATATTCTTTATCGGCGTGTGAAGGTCGAGGACATCCCATTGTTGGTGGAGGAGCACTGCCTGAAGGGTCGGCCTGTGCCGAGCCTGATGTATGTGCCCCCTGAGGGGGAGTCGCCAGTTCCTGCCAGAAAGGACATTGAGTTCTTCAAGCACCAGAAGCTCGTTGTTCTGCGCAATAGGGGGCGGATTAATCCAGAGAACATCAAGGACTACATTGCGTTCGACGGGTATATGGGGCTTGCGAAAGCGTTGACCGAGATGACGCCTGAGCAGATCATCGAGGAGCTCAAGGTTGCAGGGCTGAGGGGGCGGGGCGGTGCCGGATTCCCGACGTTCAAGAAGTGGGAGATATGCAGGGCTCAGCCGGATACGCCCAAGTATCTTATCTGTAATGCTGATGAGGGCGACCCAGGGGCGTTCATGGATAGGAGCATACTCGAGGCGGACCCGCACGCGGTTATCGAGGGCATGGCGATCGGTGCCAAGGCGATTGGCGCCCAACAGGGGTTCATTTACGTGAGGATGGAATACCCTCTGGCCGTAGAGCGCGTCAAGATTGCGATCGCACAGGCCGAGGAGAATGGCCTTTTGGGCAATGACATTTTAGGCAGCGGCCTCAGATTTAATCTCTCTGTCGTTAGGGGTGCAGGGGCCTTCGTCTGCGGTGAGGAAACAGCGCTTATTAGTTCCATTGAGGGGAAAGTGGGAAGGCCGAGGCCCAAGCCACCGTTTCCAGCCGTGAGTGGGCTTTGGGGCAAGCCGACCAATATCAACAATGTAGAGACTTGGGCTAATGTTGCGCAGATCATCCTCAAGGGCGGGGAATGGTTCTCCGAGATTGGCACTGAGAAGAGCAAGGGGACTAAGATTTTCTCGCTGGTCGGGAAGGTCAACAACACCGGTCTTGTCGAGGTCCCAATGGGCATAACCGTCAGGGAGATTGTCTACGGGGTTGGCGGTGGCATCCCCGGAGGCAGGAAGTTCAAGGCTGTTCAAATGGGCGGCCCTTCCGGAGGATGCGTGCCTGCATCCCTGATTGACATGCCGATCGACTATGAGAGCCTTAGCGATGCAGGGTCGATGATGGGCTCAGGTGGGCTCGTGGTGATGGACGAGAAGACCTGCATGGTGGATATCGCGAGGTATTTTACTAGCTTTCTTGCCAGCGAGTCGTGCGGCAAGTGCAGCAGCTGCCGGATAGGGCTTGTGCGCATGCTGGAGATACTAACTAGGATTTGTGAGGGCAAAGGGAAGGAGGGGGACGTGGAGCGGCTCGAGGAGCTCGGAATGGTTATCAAACAGACGGCCATGTGCGGTCTCGGGCAGACCTCTGCTAACCCGGTCCTATCAACCATACGTTACTTCAGGGATGAATATGATGCCCATATCAGGGAGCATAGGTGTCCGGCCGGCTTCTGTAAGGAATTGATAACCTATAGTATCCTGGAAGATAAGTGCGTTGGCTGTGGCGCGTGTGCGAGGGTCTGCCCGACAGGTGCGGCATCCGGTGAGAAGAAGCAGCCTCACAAGATAGATACTGCCAAGTGCATCAAATGCGGTGCGTGCAGCGAGGTCTGCAAGTTCGACGCGATCCAGGTTCGTTAGGAAGGAGGCAGAGAGTGCCGACCTTGACGATTGACGGTATTGAGGTAGAGGTTGAAGAAGGCGCTATGGTGCTTTCGGCGATAAGGTCCGTTGGTATCGAGATTCCGACGCTCTGTCATCAGGATGGCTTATCTCCCTACGGTGCGTGCCGGCTCTGCATTGTTGAGATAGAGGGCATGCGAGGGTTCCCCGCATCATGCAGCACTCCCGCTAAGGACGGGATGGTCGTTAGGACAAACACGCTCCGCGTTCAGCAGCTTAGACGTGCAGTGCTGGAGCTCATTCTGTCGGAGCACCCCAGCGGGTGCCTCGTCTGCGAGCGGAAGCAGGAATGCGAGGACTTCAGAGGCCACACAGGCAAATCTGGAGTCGTAACTGGCTGCATGTTCTGCCCCAAGCGGGACGACTGCGAGCTGCGGGAGCTGGTGGAGAAGGTGGGCCTCTCAGAGATCAGGTTTGAGCCAATGCATAAGTCTCTGCCCGTTGAGCGGCTGGACCCGTTCTTTGACAGGGACTATAACCTCTGTGTTTTATGTGGCAGATGTGTGCGGGTCTGTCAGGAGGTGCGAGGCGCCGGAACGATTGCTTTCGCGAATCGTGGGCGCAAGACACGTGTTACGACGGCGTTTGAGAAGCTGCACCTCGATATGGGCTGCCAGTTCTGTGGTGCCTGCGTTGATGTGTGCCCCACGGGCGCTCTCTCTGACCGAACGAGCAAATGGGAGCCGCAGCCGGAGAAGATGGTCCGCTCAACTTGTGCGTTGTGCCCGGTCGGATGCGCGGTGCAGGTGGGCGTGGCGCAGGGACGCGTCGTCAAATCAACTGCGACGGATGGCGAGAGCGTCAACTCTGGCCAAGTCTGCGTTTTGGGCAGATTCTGCATTCATGAGCTCACCAACACCCAAAAGCGCGTCTCGGTGCCGCTCGTGAGGAAGTTCGACAACCTGCTCAAGTCCTCCTGGGATGAGGCGGTAGCTTCGGCAGCAGAGGGTCTTGCCAAGTTCAAGCCTGCTGAGATAGCCGTGATGTTCCCCAAATCGGTCATGCTCGAGGAGGCCGTCGCCTTGTCCAGATTCGCTGGCCAGGCCCTTAAGACCCAGAACGTCTCACAGCTATCCCCGCCGCAGAAGTGGGACCTTTTCGACGCGAGCCTCGCCTCGCTTCAGGATGGCGACTGTGTCCTGCTGATCGGCGCCGACCTGACGGAGACGCACCCGATCTTGGGCCTCAACGTCAAGCGCGCCACTGATAGAGGGGCGAAGCTTTTAACAGTCGATGCGCTCCCGGTGTTTTTGGACAGGTTTGCGTCGGCGAAAATTGCGACCCGTCCCGGTGGTTATGTGTTGTCGGTGGCCGGGCTGGTCAAATCCTTATTGGACGCGGGGGACACAAAGCGCTATGAGGGGCTTGATGGTTTCAAGGAGTTTGCCGGATGGGCCTCTCAGCTCAGCTTAGGTGACTTGGGTGCTGCGGGGGCTGTTGATGTTGGGGAGCTCAAGAGGGCCGCGGGAATTCTGAGATCCGCGCCGAAGGTGCTCGTCATGGTAGGCCCGGAGGTTGGTTCTGAAGCCACAGGCGAGCCGCTTTCCACTGCGGTTAATGATCTACGGCTCTTGCTCGGTGCAGGGGGAAGTCGGTGCGAGGTGGTCTCGCTGGATACGAGGGATGATTTCGATGCTGATTGGCTGAAGACAGTTAAAGATATTCAGTCAAAACGAGTCAGGGCGCTGGTCATGGCTGGCGACCTTGTGCCGGAGCTCAGCACAGATGGCGAGAATTTGCTTGCGAATCTTGATTTTCTCGTCGTGATCGACGCCCACCGGGGCTCTTATGCGCCTTACGCTGACGTTGTCCTGCCCTCAGCATTCATAACGGAGAAGAGCGGGAGCTTCGTGGCGATAGATGGCAGAAAGCGAGAAATCGAGCCAGCTGTCCGGCCGCTTGGCCAGGCCAAACCGGGCTGGGAGGTTGTTTCGCTGCTCGCCAAGGCGCTTGGCGCGGATTTTGGCTGGGAGGATTTGGAGTCGATCAGGCGTGATCTAAGTGTAGATGGCCCAAAAGGCGCTGCGCTGGGCAAAAGGCCGCCCGCCGTTCTTGCTCCATTTGAGTTATCCGCCGTCGCGAGGCCCTCCGGTGAATGGCCTTTGGTCCTGGTCAATCGGCACAATGCGCATCTTTACAATGGGCACTGGATTGGCGACCTCGTTAGCGGGATTGCCTCCTTGGATGATGGCTGCGTGCGGCTTTCGAGGCGAACGTGTGACGAGCTCGGGCTGAAGGATGGAGATGACGTAAAGGTTGTTGCAGAACATGGCCGGGCGAGCGCCGTTGTCCGTTTGGATGCGACGGTTCCAGATGGGCTTGCTGTCTCGCGATGGCCGGCGAACGATCCTCGGCTGTTGAGCCTTCTTGGCATCGATGTGGTACCTATGGGACGCAATTATGTTCCAGTAAGGATTGAAAGGATTAAGGGATAGCGATGTATAAGATTGTCGAGAAGGATCAGATAGCGCCAAATACGCACCTGGTAACGGTCGAGGCGCCTCTTGTGGTTCATAGAGCTAGGCCTGGGCAGTTTGTTATCGTGATGGTTGACGAGCGTTCGGAGCGGATTCCCTACACGCTTTCGGGCTGGAACAAGGAGGACGGAACGATCACCTTCGTGTTCAATGAGGTAGGCCGGTCAACTCGCAAGCTGGTCGATTGCAGGGAAGGCGATTCGATCTACTCGGTCGTTGGGCCGCTGGGAGTGCCGCTTGAGACAGGCAAGGTTGGGACGGTTGTGTGTGCAGGCGGGTGTTACGGGATCGGTGCAATAGTGCCGGCAGCGAGGGCTTTCAGAGAGGCCGGCAATCGTGTCATCTCGATCATCGAGGCGCGGACAGCATATCTGCTCTATATGGAGAAGGAGAACGAAGATGCCTGCGATGAGCTGATCGTGGCGACAGGTGATGGCTCTCGTGGGATGAAGGGCTTTGCGCCGGAGGCGATCAGGATGCTTCTGGAACGTGGGGAGCAGATAGACGAAGTGGTGGCAATGGGCTGCACATTCATGGCGAAGACGGTCTCGGACGCGACGCGGGATAAGCAGATCAAGACGATCGTGAGCCTTTCGCCGATAATGGTTGACGGGACGGGGATGTGCGGATGCTGTCGGCTTGACGTGGGGGGAGAGACGAAGTTTGCGTGCGTTGATGGTCCTTTTTTTGATGGTCACAAGGTTGACTGGGGCGTTTTGTCGGCGCGTGGGGCGGCATATTTCAAGCAGGAAAGAGATTCTATTGAGTATTCGTATGCCGGGGTGCGGCGATGAGCGAGCAGCCGAAGAGACCCAGGAAACCAGTTCTCAAGATGGTCCCTATGCCCGAGCAGCCGCCCGAGGTCAGGAGGCGCAACTACAGGGAAGTCCCTCTGGGATACTCACCTGAGCAGGCGATGGAGGAGGCGAGCCGCTGTCTCCAGTGCAAGAACAGGCCGTGCGTTTCGGGATGCCCTGTGGGAATCAATATTCCGGGGTTCATCAAGGCAATCGCTGACGGCGATTTCAGGAAGGCGATAACCGTGCTGAAGCACGACAACACGCTGCCGGCTGTGTGCGGCCGCGTCTGTCCGCAGTCTGAACAATGTCAGGCGCGCTGCGTGCTGGGCAAGAAGGGAGACCCGGTTGCGATCGGCAACCTTGAGCGTTTCATAGCCGATTGGGAGCGGCGTGAGGGCGGTATGGAGGTTCCGGAGCTCGCGCCCCCGACGGGCAAGAAAGTAGCAGTAGTTGGCAGTGGCCCGGCGGGATTAACCGTCGCGGCCGACTGTGTTCGTAACGGGCACGCCGTAACGGTGTTCGAGGCGCTGCACCAGCTGGGCGGCGTCCTGAGGTATGGGATACCGGAGTTCAGGATGCCGAAGGAGATTCTGGACGCAGAGGTGGGGATGCTTGAGAAGATGGGGGTGGAGTTTAGGACGGACGCTGTCATCGGCCCGATGCTCTCCGTGAAGGACCTGCTGGGCCAGTTTGATGCCGTGTATCTCGGGCTTGGTGCTGGGCTGCCGTATTTTATGGGTATCCCCGGCGAGAACCTCGCGGGCGTCTATTCCGCTAATGAGTACCTGACGCGTAGCAACCTGATGAAGGCATATCTGTTCCCGCAGTATGACACACCGATCATCAGGGGACGGAGGGTGGCCGTGATAGGCGGCGGGAACGTTGCCATGGATTCGGCCAGGACGGCGCTTCGGCTCGGTGCGGAGGACGTCTATGTGGTTTATCGAAGGAGCAGGAAGGAGATGCCTGCGCGGGATGAGGAGATTGAGCACGCATACCAGGAGGGCATTGACTTTCACCTCTTGAGGGAGCCAACGAGGATACTCGGCGATGATCATGGTAATGTCGTCGGAATGGAAGTCATCAAGATGCGGCTCGGTGAGCCAGATTCTTCGGGCAGACACAGGCCGATTCCTATCCCCGGCACCGAATATGCCATCGAGCTGGACGTGGTAGTGTCTGCGCTGGGCAACGGGGCGAACTCTCTGTTGACTAAGCTCACCCCAGAACTTGAGACGAATAGGCGGGGCAACATCATTGCCGACCCTGAGACGGCCGCTACGAGCATCAAGCGCGTCTATGCCGGTGGGGACATCGTGCGAGGCGCGGCGACGGTGATTCTTGCGATGGGTGATGGCCGGCGAGCCGCCCGCGCCATCCATGAATACCTAACTAACAGTTGACCCCAAGCGCGAATACACGGGAGCATGGCTCATTTAGGAGTTCCACGACGAGACTTCTTGTGGAGGGCTTGAGCTCACCGTGGCCGATGCGCGACTTTGGCGCTTGGTTCCTGCTCCTTCGTTCTTGGTAGATGCCCGCTGAAGAGGGGCCGCCTCGCGCTAGGCTTTGGCCTTCTTGCGGCCGACGATAAGGGCCGGGATGGCGAACGCCAGCACGATGAGAGGGAGCACTATTCCGAACCAGAACTGGTAGCCCAAGGTTTTCTCCACACGGGCTTGGAGCTTGTCGAACACGGGGTTGCCAGCTGCCAGCTGTGCCAGCGAGACCTTCCACTCCACCGTGTTGCGTTTTCGGTTGAGCCTGCCGTTCGTGAGGCCTATCTTGGGCGCATGAAGCCTCACGGTAACGTATTTGTCGGCCAGGATGGCCGGGATTATGGCCTCGGCGGCATTGCGGGTCTCGTTGTACTCCTGAAAGAGGTCGTGGTCCCAGGGTGCGGGAGCGTTCTCCGTGTAGGCAAAATGCGGTCGCCCGCTTGCCAGGACCTGTGTGAACTGTAAGTCCCCATTCATCAGCCGCTCGAACGTTGGCGAGACGCCCTGGCGATGGAGAGGTGCCTGCTCGGCAAGGACCTCGTGCACCTCGGTTACGTAAAAGACGCTGTCCAGATCGATGTCGTAGCTGAAGTGTCGCAGACCCCTGTCGCTATATTCTTGAAGGAACGTCTTTCGCACTCCACGCAGACCATTCAACCGGCGTTGAGCCATGTAGTGCATCCGGCGCATGTTCTCTAAGAGCTGGGGGTCATTGGCAAGAATGGCCTCGGAGACCGCAATGTTCCAGGTGAGTCGGCACGAGTTGTCGGGGTTGACCCATATCTCCTCCAAAAAGTCGAAGCAGCCCATAGCCGAAAGTGCCAGCACTGCAAGGAGCGCAACGCCGACTATCGTAAGCAGATGTCGCTTCATATCCTCGTCTTCTCATCTCAGGCCGCAAGGCGCAGGCTCGCGGCCCGTCCACCCAGGGCCAGATGGGCCCGTATGCGGATGCTCGGTCCTGCCCTCTCGAAGACGTAACCGCGAACGGCAAACTTACACACTGTTACACCCGGGGGCCGAAGATGGCCGTCCCAACGCGGACAATGGTCGCGCCTTCCTCGACCGCAACCTCGAAATCGTTGCTCATGCCCATGCTCAGATGGCAGATGTCGGCGCCATCGATCTTCGCATCCCTCAGCTCCTCGAACATCCGCCGCGCCTCGCGAAAATAGGGCCTGGACTTCTCGGGGTCGGGATCGAACGGAGGGATGACCATTATGCCCTTGAGCGTGATGCCCTGAAGGCTTGCACACAACCTCGCCAGGCCGGTGAGCTGCGAGGGAGCGACGCCCGCCTTCGCATCCTCGGCACCCACATTGACCTCGATGAGAATGTCCATGTTCTTACCCAAATTCACGCATCGCCTTGAGACCTCCTGCGCGATGCGCTCGCTGTCGATCGATTCGATCATCTCGAAAAGCTCGACCGCCTTCTTCGCCTTATTACGCTGTAAGTGGCCAACCAGACGCCAGTGAACGTCGCCCGCGATGTGCGGGATCTTGCCAGCCGCCTCTTGAACCCGGTTCTCGCCCAACTGCATAAGTCCAGCATCCACCGCCGCCTGAACCTTCTCTATCGGTTGCACCTTCGAGATGCCAACCAGCGTTACCTCGTCCGGCGACCGTCCGACCCGCCTGGCCGCCGCCGCTATCCTGTTCCTGACGCTTTGCAGGTTATTCTTAACACTTTCGGTCATCTTCGTCTCTTCCCTTGTTGCCGTGTCCAGAGATTGCCTCGCCACGTCCAGTAGTGGGACTATAATTTCTCCTCATTCAGGATACCACAAATGGACGAGGCAACACACAACAGAATCGGTCTGCCCCAATAATCAGATTGACGCACATGGTTGTAGCCCTTTGGGTGCGGCGGCTTGACGGCGCTTTTTCTCGTCGCGGCTTGACGCGACATCGATCCTATGTCAATCATCGCTACAGCAATCGCCTTTCGGAAAGAGATGAAGCTGTCTATTGGAGCGC
>Ga0164318_10006933_pt1 | contig 10984 bp, 13 predicted proteins | sample GuaBasSedimGuay9_FD_113734 | JGI IMG/M metagenome (GOLD analysis project Ga0164318, IMG submission 113734) | Subseafloor sediment microbial communities from Guaymas Basin, Gulf of California, Mexico - Guay9, Core 4571-4, 0-3 cm | ecosystem: Environmental > Aquatic > Marine > Hydrothermal vents...
TCAGTCAATTCTTGAAAAACGTTTGAAGAAAAGATACGGATTGTGGATAGCTATAACTCTACACATACTATTTGATGGACTAATTATTGTGTGGATAATATTCTTTCCTTTAGAGAATCTCATTAATATTTGGACTTTAGAAATGGCTTTTGCACTTCAAACTCTAATTACTCTGATATTCGTTTCAAAGTATTGGGATAGAAAAATAAGAGAAAAACTAGGTTCATTATCAAACGAAGAAGCAATTAATTTAGTAACTTAAAAAGCAAAATACAAAAATTTTTGAATTTTTTCTTCTTTTTTAGAATATGAAACACGAAATAGAAAAAATAAGCCCATATTTATTTCCAAATCCCGCACTATTAATATCTTGTAAGAGTAGTAACAAAGAATCTATAATCACACTTTCTTGGGTAGGGACAAGTTGTTCTGAACCACCAATGGTCTCTATCGGGATTCGTCCTACCAGATATTCGTACAATATTATAAAAGAATCAGGTGAATTTGTAATTAATGTACCAACTTCAGAAATGATAGAAAAAGTGAAATTTTGTGGAACAAAATCAGGAAAAGATGTTGATAAGTGGATGAAATGTAATTTTACAAAAGAGAAACCTAGTAAAGTGAACACACCTTTAATTAAAGAATGTCCTGTAAATATTGAATGTACAGTAAAGAAAATTATTGAGTTAGGAAGTCATCATCTTTTTATTGCAGAGATTGTTGCAGTTCATATGGATGAAAATTGGAGAAAGAGTAAATATGAAGGGATGGTTACTTATTCTTTAGGTCAGTATGGTAAAACAGTTCCACTGTAATCAAAAAATGCACAAAATTTTTTACGATATGAAACTATTTTATATCATAGTGATTAAAATGAACAAAGAAAAATATACAACAGATATTTTGGACATAATGGCCACTCAAAAACGTGGTTTTAGTGTAGCTGATATAATGTTACAATTAAATACGCTTTATGCTCCCAGAGGAGAAAAACCAGATCAAAAAGTAGTAGAAGAGGTACTCAATGAGCTAACAGAAAAAGGATATCTAAAAAGATTCACAGTCGGAATTATTCCACAGTGGAAAATTACAGAAGAAGGAGAAGATTATTTTTATTGTCTATAAATGTGTGATGCAAGAATGAGCTTTAAAAAAAACATTGGTTTACCAATGGAAAGTTTTGAGGAAGAACTTTATTTTAATAGAGAACTAATTCATACAAAAGGATTAAGAGAGTTTTCTTTATCGGAAGTTGTATTTAGAGGAAAAAATAAAGAAGATGAAAAAGAAAAAATAATTGTTTTCAAAAAATATCAAGATATTTTCCTTACTGAACATAAGCCACATTTTGATGATGTTCGATTTGATATTTTTGTTATTTTACCTGGTTTTCATTCAGGTGAGTTTAACCATATTCCAGGCTATTATAGGAATTATGCAGACAATGGATTTCATTTTCCTGAGCTGTTTCAAGTTGTCGAAGGTTATGCAGAATTTCTTCTTCAACAACCAGCTGAAAAACACGAAAAAGTAAAAGATTGTATTTTATACAGATGTCAAGTTGGAGAAATAGTTACAATACCTCCGGCACATGGAGTAACAATAATCAACCCAACTGATAAAAAAACAGTTGTAATTCGACTTAGAGCTAGAGATGCAGAGTCTATCCATGAGCATTACAATATGACGAGAGGAGCATGTTATTACAGAGAACAAAATGATAAATGGATTTTTAATTCCAACTATGAAGAAATAGCAACAATGAAACTACTACCTACACAAAAAAAATGGAAAGTTTTTCAAAAAGAGATCCCAATTTACCAATCGTTTATCAACAACACATGGTCTCAAAAATTTCTACTGGAACCAAACCCTGTTGATTTCACAATAGATACACTCATATAAAATAATTTTTTCTTTTTTCATCAACAGTTGAGAGCAAAATTAGACCATAAAAACTATACAATAAAATTGACAAATGTCAAATGTCATTTAAGTTTATTGAGAGTTTCCAACAAACTTTTTATTGCGTTATTAATAGAAATTATTTCATCTATGTTTTCAGAAATTTCTAGCTGCTTATTTAATTGACTTAATTTTTTCATGATTACACTTTGTGTTTCAAGTAGAGTTTCATGGGTAATATTACTACCATGCTGCGATATCTGGTACTGAGATTTGACTTGATTCGAGGACATTTGCTTCCTTTGCTGTAATTCTGATTTTTCATCAACCAACACATATTCTTGTTTACATTTAACACAAATTGTTTTACCACCATACTCATATAAGGGGGAATAGCATTTAGGGCAAGCCTTGTTTAACATTTTTCCACCCTTCAATAATATATCTGCCCCTGCTTTTGAATAATCATCAGAACTGTTGTTCATTAGTTTCTTGTTTTTTTTTCATTATATAATATTTATTATAGAAAATAAAATTAAAATATACTAGTCTTCAATATACAATTTTATTTAATCAGTTTTTCAAGCTTTTCAACTATGCTAGAGATCCATTCGAATTGTTCCTTTGTTGGAGCTTCGAAATAAATTCTAATTTTTGGTTCTGTCCCAGATTTTCTAATTAATATCCACGTCCCATCTTCAAAATCGAACCTTAAACCATCAAAATCTAATACGTTCTTTTTATAGGGAGCACAGATTGTGGTTAAATGATTCTTTAGTGAATTGAAAATAAGATTTGCATTTTCTTCTGAAACAAGGTAAGATCTTCTTTCTGAAAAAAAACTTAGAATTGATTTAATTCTAGTATAAAGAGAACAGTTTTTTTCCACCAATTCCTTCAAAATTACAACTGCACCAAATAATCCATCAATCCACAACCCCCAATCTAAAGGAAATATTGGTTTCCATGGTTCAGCAGCAAAAATGACTCGTTCTCCATTATTAATTAACTCTAAAGACTTTGTATGAAGATCACCTAAAGGAGCTCGAATAACTTTAACAGAAGAGCTATCTAGTGAGTTATCTATACATGTTGACGAATCTATACTAAGGACAACAATACCACTTTTATTTGTGGTGAGAGATAACTGAGCTAACAAAGCATTTATTCTTGATAGTTCTACAAAATTACCTTGTTCGTCAATAAATGAGACTCTATCCCCATCTCCATCATGAGCAATACCAATAACACCTTTTTCTTTACATAAATTAATAAGAACTGACAGATTTTCTTCACTTGGTTCAGCTAAACGACCAGGAAAACCACCATCAATATTAGAGTTGAGTGTAATTACATTAAATCCAAGTGTAGAAAAAATTCTTGGAGATAAAAGGCTCATCGGTCCATTTGCACAATCTACAATTAAAGTTCTATTGTCAGCTTTAAAGTTTATTTTTTGAACAATAGCATTAAAATACTGATTATTAGCATCAATTATTTTTCTTTGATTTTTTATTGTATCCCAATTAGAATGAAAAATTTTATCAAAAAGTACTATTTCTTGTTCAAGTTTTTCTTGTTCTTTTTCTGTAAATTCTCTTCCAGTAAATAACAATTTAACTCCATTATATTCTGGTGGATTGTGAGAAGCTGTAATATAAATCCCTATTTTATGCTCTAATTTTTGCGACATATATGCCATAACAGGAAAAGTGCATAACCCAACATCATACACTTGTGCACCATTTATTGATATCGTTGCTAATGCATATTGTGCTAATGATTCTGAACTAGTTCGAGCATCATGCCCTACAATAATTCCTTCATCAGGAAACATTTTAACTACAGCTTGACTTAATTTTATTATAAGATCAGCTGTAACTTTCTTTCCTAATAATCCTCGTATCCCTGCAGTGCCAAATAATTTAGTAGAAGTATTCATTAATTAAATAAAAGTATAGTTCTTAAAAAAATTACTAAAAAAGAAATAAGTGAAGAGGTTTATAATAAGATTGAATTACCTGTAAGATTTTTGGAATCTTGAGCGAGCACTTGGTCCTCCAAAGTGCTTAGATTCTGTTCTCCTTGGATCTCCAGAGATAATTGTTTTGTCATATGCAACAAATTTTTCTTTCAAAGTCTCATCTTCAAAGTAATTGACAAGACCACGGGCAATTGCAGTTCTTACTGCTTCTGCTTGACCCATGTATCCCCCTCCACGAACATTAACTCTGATATCTATCTTATCACGAATATCTTGTCCTGCAAGTATGAAAATTTCTTCAATTTTTATTCTTTGAAGTTCATTAGGTAGTACTTCAAGGGGGATACCATTAATTCTTATCCTACCTTTTCCTTCCTTTATTGTTGCACGAGCGATTGCTGTTTTTCTTTTTCCAGACATTACTACAACTTTAACCATAATTATCACCAGTTTATTTTCCCCATCCAAACTCCTTACAAAGTTCACCTACAGTTATATATTGACAAGTTAATTTATTCCCATCGGCATACTTTGGTTTAATAACTTCTTCAGTTTTAACAGTCTCTGGGATTCCAATATGTGTCAATAATCGATGATAGGCAGATCTACCTTTTGGTTTCTTCATAGGCAACATCCCTCTTACCGTACGTCTTACGATTCTATCGGGTCTCTTTGGATGGAAAGGACCTCTACGAGGATTGGATAATGTGTGCTTTTTGTGCATATTTAATGTCTCTTTCAATATAGAAGCTTTCTTTCCTGAAATAATAGCTTTTTCACAATTGATAATGTCAACTTTATTTCCTTCTAAAAGCAATTTGGCAACTTCAGAACTCAGTCTACCAAGAATGGCATTCTCTGCATCTATTATTATTTTTTTCTGTGTAAATTTTTTTATTTTTTCTGTCTGTTTCTGCATTTTGCACACCTTATACGATTATTTTCACCTTTTTTGGTTCAGGTGGATTCTTTATCAGTTCAGTTAGTGTCATCATTTTACTATTGGAATCAGCAATTTTAGCTTTTGCATTCTCTGAAAAGCGTAGTGCAGCAATAGTAACAGGATGGTCTAACACCCCAGATGATAAAACAGAACCAGGAACAACTGCGATCTCGTCATTATTAACATAACGATTTATTTTACTTAAGTTCACAGTAGCCCTTTGTCTTCTGGGTTTCTCTAATTTTTCAGCAACTGTCTTCCAAATTTGAACGTCATGTTCAGAAGATAGTTTTTTTAACAAGTTGATTACTTCAATCAGATTTGAATCTGTTGGACCAGTTCTTTTTGGCATGATTATCTCACTTTATTTTTATTCTTCTTCGCTTGTAGTGATTACTTCTAATTTGTTTTTTAATTCGTCGATTCTAGAGAGAAGTATCTCTCCAGCTTTTTCCATTAACTTAGATGGTGGCATACCATTGTTAATTTCGAAAGAAAAGATAATTTTAGAAGAATCATATTTTATTTGAACCCCCCCAGGTTCGGCAAAGTCAGTACAATAACTGCATAAGTTGCAATTAAGTAGATTTTCAACAGCCAATTTCCCATTTTTTACAGAAAATACATTACGGTAGCATGCATCTGCAACTTTCTTTGGATCTTTAATTTTCTCATGATCAATCTCAATTACAGGATAAAACTGATAACCCATTGCAGATACAGGTTGCCATTTAGCATGCTCTTTTCCTATGCCAAGCTGAGCCATGCATTCCAACTCTAAAGCTTGATTTGGACCAAGTTTTACTATTGGAATTTTACTGTTAATAGGTTCTACTCCCTCTTGGGAGGAAATAAGATCACCACTATATACTATAGCGGGTTCTTGGCTTGTTTCTTTTGAAATCGTTAAAGTCACAGTACAGAGATTACACCCTATTCCATTACAGTCACATTCATCTCTAAAGTTCAGTTCTAGGGTGTCAGCATCATATTTTAAAGGAATCAACCCTAATCTTTGAGCTATAAATTCATCGAAAAGAGGAGAAGTATTCTTTAACACATACACATCCTCAACAACAATGGTTGGAACTTCAGCTATTGCTATTCTACGTATAGCATTGGCAAAAGCGATGCTAGTGTCTTCTAATATAAACTTCACAGAATTCGGTAGTAATTCAATTATATCAATGTCCATATAGTGCCACCTAGTAAAGGTTCATCTATACGAACCCAATTATAATTATAAAAAAGGTTTTCCATCAACGTGTTTGTGTTCACTCACTGAAAATGGGTTATGCTTTTGGGAAATAGAGAAACGTAAGGGTGATTCATATTTTTTTCTCTAACAGTAAGAAAGTTTAGAGATTGGTGAGGGGAGGGCGATTCGAACGCCCGAACCACTAAGGAACGGATGGCCCATCTTCTTTTAGATCTTGAGTCCGTCGCCGTTGACCTCTTGGCTATCCCCCCACGTTGGATAAGGGACAAGTTCAAACAAACCTATTTTTCACTTATTTTAAATTTTTTTGTAAGATATATTTTAGAATTTAAGTCTAGAATTAAAATAATAGTTCAAAATAAAAGAAAATAAAAGAAAATAAGTAAGCTTGTAGTTACTAACGTTGTGGTTTTTGTTTTCTTCCTTCTACGAGCATTTTAATAGCAGCACCATTTACATGAGTTACTTGCCATTTAACTCCAGGAATATCTCCTTTTGCTCCTTTTTGTGCTCCACCTATAGAACAAACCAAAACCTCATCATGTTCCTCTATATAGAGTAATCCTCCATCGTGAGGAACAAAAGCACCTATTTGTTTCCCATTCTTTGTTAATCTTACCCTCACACATTTTCTTAAAGCAGAATTAGGTTGCTTACTTTCCACACCATATTTTTCAACTACTATTCCTCTTGCAGCTGGAGCACCTTCTAATGGATCTGCTTTTTTATCTAATCTTAACATTTTTCGTTTGTAATAACTATCTTTCCAACGAAACTTCTTCCTTTTTTGAACCAATTTACGTGCTGCATATTCTCCTTTTGGACTTTTCGAACCAGTCATTTTATACACCATAGTTTTTATAAGTTCGACTCTACTACGTCTTCCTCTTATATTTCTTCCTTTTACCTTTTATTAAAAAACTTTTGATTTTATACATATTATTTTTCTTGTTCAAAGAAAAAAAATATTTCCAGAATTTTAATTTCAGCATTCTGATAATAAATTAAAAAATAGTAATTGAAGCGTTAATATGAAGTTATTGAAACATCTTTTTTTGCTTTTTCATGTTTTGGTTGTATTTTATCCCAGATTTCTTTTATTTTATGGACATCATCAGGATGAGCATAAACTCGGACTAATGTATATCTCGAATTTCCACTTGCAATTGTGTATATATATTTAGTTTCTATTAATGCCTCACTGAGAGTAAAAGATTTCCGTCCTGGATGTATACGATTATACGGATCATAAATGAAAACATTTGATGCTTGGAACTCATCAGCGCTAATTGTTGAAAGTTTATATGTAGAATCAATTATCATCTTACGTTTTATTTTGATATTATTTGCTTTGGCATACTCTTTAACTTTTTTAATAAATGATTCATTTGCAGTCATTTCACATAGTTCTTTCACAGAAACTCCTAAAGTTTCCGAAGTTGTTTCATCAATTATCTTTTCCCAGACTGCTTTGTGTAGACGTCGGTTTAGAAAGTCTTTCACATAGGCTTTAGCTTTTTTTAGCTCAGGAGCCTCACTAGAAAATATTTCTCCTATGAGTGTATATTCGTTGAGATAAGTAAATAACTCAAAATCTTTTGTACGTTCAATTAAATTGAGAGGTTCTAATGATTCTCTTAAAAAGGATTGAATTAGGATATCAGCTGCTCTTGCTGCTTTGTGGAAATATACACTCTTATATTCGAAAAACCTTCCTATTAAAGAAGAATAAATATCATCTAGAACTTTCCAATTATAGTGAATGGCTTCTGCGCCATTATGTTCATGAATTATCGTATTATTTATTATTCTATTAACATCAATTTCGCCAAAATGAGTAGTTCCTGCAAATAGAGAATCGCGCAACATGAAGTCTAGCCTATCAGCACCTAAAGCTCCTTGAATCAGAGGATGCAATAGATGACTACGTCCATCCCAGACTTTAATCAATTCTTCAGGATCACAAAATTCCTCAATTATAGGCTTAAGTAGATCTGATTGTATCAATTTATTACGGTGGACATCATGACCGTGGGGATGGTCAGGGTATACTTCTTTGTAAACAACATCATCATATTGATGACTAAATGGCCCATGCCCTATATCATGAAGTAATCCTGCCAATCTAGCTAGTTGCACTCTATAAGTCACGTCATCATAATCTTTGAACACTTCAGCAGTATATTGACCAGCTAAATGCATAACACCAACACAATGAGCAAAACGTGTGTGAACGGCAGAAGGATAGACATGACGAACTCCAGATAATTGACTTATCCAACGCAATCGCTGAAAAACTGGAGTATCAATTATTTTATTTTCTATTTCTGTTATTCTTATTTCATCATGAATAGCATCTTTAATGGTACGAGTATATTTTAAATTAGACTGCATATCGATTCCTCTATACTTTACAATAATTTTTTAATATTAAATCCTTTTAATCTTTTTGATTTTAGACGATATTTCGACAAAAAAGGAGTGGTTGGTGGACTGGGCGAGATTTTCCGTTTTGGCGCCCACAGCGCCCATAACTCTCGAACTCGCGGCCTCTTCACTGCGAATGAAGCGTTCTTCCTCTGAACTACCAGCCCACTCTTTTGTTTTTAAGAGCAAACTGTTCTAACATCCAGAACTACAAATCTTAATTGAAATTATGTACAATTTTCAATATTTCTTATTGTTTCTTCTTTTATCAAATACTCGTAGTAATACCCTTATTTCATAGTGACATTTTAACTTCTCGCTTCAGTAATAAAAATAAAAGTATAAATTATTTAACTCGCATTATTCTCATTTTACCTAACGCTTTCCAGTACTCAACTTCACAGCCTTCTGTTAGGTTTCCTTCGATTTCTCCTTCTGGAGGAAGCCCTGCTTCAAAAGTTTCATAGGTTTCCATATCCATCAACTGTACACTATCTTGGCTTATTGCTAATACTTGAGCAGTTCTTTTATCTATTATAGGTGATTGTAGTTTTTGATCTCCAGGTATAGTTATCTCCGTTTTATTTCCTGTGAAAATATTTTCTATTTTCATTCTGCATTTTGCGTGTCCGTGTTTCCCAGATTTTGATTTTTCTACATCTCTTACTAAATATACATCGCCATCTTTTACTATATAATTTCCAGCTTTTACTTGTCCAGCTTTTATTGGTTCAACATCATATTCACTCATATATACTCACATCTTATTTTTGTGTTATTATTAATTGATACTTTAAAAAGATTTACTCATTATAGAGAATTAGATATTAAACTACGGCACTTTGTTCATTTTATGTTCTTTTTTTGAGTAAAAAGAAAAAATTAGAAATTTAAAATATTAATTATTTCTTTTCCTTCATCTAACAGCTGTTTACATTTGTCCACGAGTAAAAATACTTCTTCTTTAAATGAATTTGAGATCATACCTTTCTCTGCCAAATCATTTATAATTTCTGTATCTTGAACTTCTATTTCATCTTCTTTCTTTATTAAAGAAACACCAAGATCAATATAACGAATATAACCTTCATTATATAATTCTACTGGAGTGACTATTTTTATGTATTCACCCATCAATTTTTCTTTTCTGTAAACTTTAGTGTGGATAGTCCAACAGCCCTCTTTAATATAAGTAACAACATTATCCCCACTATTAATTGGCTCATTTATTGCAAAATGTAACCCTCTTGATGCTCTGAAACTCCGCTTAATAACCATCGTATCTTTGTCCCAGTTTAACTGCCCCAATATTCTATCTAATGGTGACGCAATTAAACTATATGATTGTTCTTTAATCAACGAATTTTCTGAAAAATCTTTCTCTAAGATAACTGTCTTAAGTATTTTAGACAATTTCTCAGGTTCAATATCTTGAGAGATTCTTTCTGCAAAGGTAGTTGTTATCTTTAAATTTTCAGAGTAAGACATAAACCAGTGATATAAAGGAAACGTTGGGATGATAACACTTCTTATCTCATCCATTTTTTGTTTTGCTCCTTGGACAAATAATATGTGGGCCACTGTTTGACCTGGCTGTAATATTCCGGGTCCATAAGAAGAACCAGAAATCAACAAATCTAACTCTTCAGATTTTTGGATTAGTTTTTGTATTTCAGAAGTTAGATTCTTATCACTTACTGATGCAGCACTAGTTCTCATAATTAAGCCATGACCATGAGGTCTAAGTTTTTTTCCACGTTCAAACAGATCATCTCTATCTTCTTTTGATAATTTTCTAGAAACTCTAACAAAACGCGCATCTCGCTCTAGAATAACATGATGCCCCGGAAAATGAATAACATCCGAACATAAAGGAAGTTGATCTCCCAAAACATTCAACTCATTTACTTGAACAACAACTTTTTGTCCTTTCTTGTAATTTGCATTAAATAGAATCGCATTTATTTTTTCTCCGATATCAACAATAGAAAGATTTTTCTCAAAATTTACATGTATTACCTCTCCATTGTATATAGCATGTAGTTGTACTGGATGAAGTAAAACGATGGAATTAGGGATTTTATCAAAAATATTAGAAATAATTTCTTCAACATACTCTTCATCACCTTCGATTTTTATCCCATAACCACCTAGAATATCTGTTATATCTATGTCATGAGCATTTAAATTTTCATCTATCCCGAAAATTTTACTCTGTTCAGCACTAGGTTGTACCAATTTATATCCTAAATCATCAGACAATAATTTAATAATTGCAACATCATAAATACTTCTAATACGAAAAGTTGGTACCATTAAATCACCACTTGAAATTTCTAACGACACAAACGATTAAGCATGTCCGAATAAAAGTTTATGCTTTTGAAACAGTAGAAAACAATTAGCTCTACTATGATTAATATTAATATGAAAAATGAACTTAGTAGAAATCTTAAAATATTAACTTCTATGAAATTCAAAACAATGAAATTTTGTTTTGCCA
>Ga0164318_10006934_pt1 | contig 10984 bp, 10 predicted proteins | sample GuaBasSedimGuay9_FD_113734 | JGI IMG/M metagenome (GOLD analysis project Ga0164318, IMG submission 113734) | Subseafloor sediment microbial communities from Guaymas Basin, Gulf of California, Mexico - Guay9, Core 4571-4, 0-3 cm | ecosystem: Environmental > Aquatic > Marine > Hydrothermal vents...
ACTTTTTCTGGATGATGGTAGGTGCTTGATTATAATCTGCTGTTTCATAACACCTTACGGTGACAGTCACCAATCTACGATCCGTTCCGACAAAGTCGGAACGGCTCCGTAATTGGTGACAGTCGCCGAGGTTAACAAAAACTCAGTCAACTTGAGAACTATAGATAGTTTTCTGTTTCTTTTATTCGGATTGTTCTTCATCATGTTTACCCAATATTTGTTCTCTAAAATCATCCATAACTGACCATTTCAATTGGAGTGGAAACTTACTATCTGCCATGAACGGTATAATAACTTCGCGTCCTTCTGACTTGCATGCTTCGCATACCCAATAACACTTTCCAAAAGTAAGGCTGAACACTTTGCTCCCCATTTCGTCATCAAGTCTAGAAAGTCTTTCCTCGGATTCCTCATTGGTATCACATGCTTTTATCATTCCTTTTTGTACTAAAGCACTCCAATGGTCATAATATTTTTCTCTAAGACAACACCATTGATAAAATAGTAGTTCAAATACTTCATCAAACTTAATCTCCCCCGTTTCATTTCTCTCGCCTTTGATTACAAGTTCATCCGTATATTGAAGTAATTTTACTGATGCTTCATCTACCTCTTCTATACACTTGTGAAGTAGTTTCAAGTTCTCGCAATCACACCAATAACCTTTGCTCTGGAGAAATCCAACTACAGGTTTATGTCCTGAATAAAGCTTTTCATCTTCCATGATAAATTTACTCCAATATATGCCCACGGTTACCCCCCATTTTTGTCCAGGCAACGGGGTCCACCTCAGGCATTGGAGATATATCTGTAAAGGGTCGCGCTGGAGCCCGTCCTTGACGGTCGGTCAATTGCTGGTGAAGGGATGCCAGTTCCGATGGCCGCAAGGCGGCAACGTCCTTTCCCTCTGATCCGTTCTCGTATTCATCCCCACAGCCATCTAAACAAGAACCTTGATAAAGACCCGAGCACAGAGCATGTACCCGCCAACAGGAGAAGCCAGAAAGCCCAAGAAAAGTCTTTCTTCGATGCTGGGTGTCGCCTGGCAAGAATCCACATGTAAACTGCAAATCCATAGCAGAAAAGCCCTATAAGGAAAGCCCCGGCAGACGTCCAGTTCCACTGGCTGCTCGCCCAGTGCTGCCAAGCCAGAAGGACAATTGCCAGCCCGGCCGTAAGGACTATTTTCTTCCAATGTTTCTTCATTCAAAAAGAATCACAAATATGACTGAGCCGAGAAATACAAGCGTCCAACCCACAGCCAAACTTAGCGTAAGAGGTATTAGGGGACGGCTATTCCACTTATTGAGCAACTTACCCAAAAAACAATCTGACGTATACCCGTCACTTTCTTTTCGGGTCTTATAACTATGAAATAATATAGCAAAAAGCCTACCAGAATAGGATAGATCGACATATCTCCATAGAAGAGCCTTTCAGACCGCGTAAGAACACGACGTTTTCTGATATCAAGCAAAATGTAAACGATCTGTCCGACGACACAAATTCCCAAGGGAATCTTGATATATAAGGGCCATGACATTGTTGCCGCTCCTCGCCTTCGAGACAATGCGCTTGGGGAAACGCTATGCCACATCAACCTGACTACCCCCTATTTTTGTCCGGGCAACGGCGCCGCATCGGGGGCGATTGTTATTCTTCGATTATTTCGACGCCGTCGGGGAAAACGGGGTCGAATTTTTCCTTCGGTATCTCCTTCCAGATATTTATGTCGCTCAGGGTCACTTCGTTGTAGTTGTCTTTCCGCTGCAGGTCGTAAATTCTTATGTTGCGGGCCAGGAAGGTCTCGAGTTCCACCCACAGTTCGATGTGGTCCACGTTATGGCTCATCTTCCCGCCGGCGGCCGCGGGCAGCGGTTTCAGTGTCAGGTGGTAACATTCCACGCCGTCGATTTTGTCCACCCCTTGCGGGACGAACTCGAACTGTTCGGACAGGTCCCCCGAACTCTGCCCGAAGAATTTCTGCATGATTCGGAGGTCCCCGACGGGCAGTTTCTTTTGCGCGCTCTTCACATCATAAAGTTTTGCGCGTGCAAGGTCTTTCCTGTAGGTGTATGCCTTCTCGCCGTTGCCGGCGATGATTTGCTCTTCCGGTTTTGTGACCTCCAGGCGGAATTTATCCGGGCGCATGAAATTCAGGGTGCCGGCGGACTTTGAATGCGCCTCTCCGGACCCTGCCCACGTGGCGTCGTACTTGTCCCTTTCGAACTTCGCCTCTATTCCCTTTACCCACTCGCTCGTCCTGCGCATGCGCCACAGAATGTCCGCGGCGCCCTCCAGCGTCGCGTTGTCGTCGAATTTTTCCACTCCTTCCTTCGCCGGGTTGAAGCGAAACTCGCTGTCGGGTATTTCCTCGCCCTCGTTAATCTCGATGTTTTCAAACCATATTATGGTTTCGTCGTCGTTGAACGCGTTGTACAGTTTCACCTTTTCCACTTCCATGTCGCGGTTGATTACCACCTCTATGTGCTTGTAGTTGCCGCGCTTTACCTTGTTCTTGTAAATCAGTTCCAGCAGATATACGTCACGGGCCCGGAGGTCGTCCACGTCGTGGCCCTCGCGCTTGAGGCGGGCGGCCTCCGCGGAATCGCCCAGTTCTACCAGGCGCATCTCGAAGATTTTCTTCAATTCGCCCGGGACCGCCCCGTGCAGCACCATCAGTATCTCCGACATCTTCTCGTTATCAATCAGCCACCGCTCGGCCTTCACCGTATCGCCGGTTCCCGATTTACCGGGAGAAGTCGTCTTGATAATCCACAGGACGTGCATGTAGGCCAGATAGCGCTCTGATTCCTTTTTATCGCTTTCCCCCTTCGGTTCATACTTCATCGTGAACACGAACCTGTTGCCCGGCTTGTAGAGGAATTCGCCCGTGGACGTCCGGCCCGCTTTCTTCTTTTGCTCGTCGGTATCCACGGGGTCGCTGAAGATGCCGAAGCGCGTCATGGTCAGGTCGGCGCGCATCCACTTGATTTTGCCCTGATGCTCGTGGAATCTCTTGAGGAACCTGTCCAGGGGCGTTTCCGCCACAGGCTCCTCTACGCCTTCACCGTTATCGGCGCTTTCCGGCGGCTCGGGCTGTTCGTCGCCGTTTTCCTCCGTTGGTTCCGAGGCCCCGTCGCTTTCGGACGGCGTCCCGCCGCCGGTATTTCCGCCCGCATCTTCAACGGTGGGCTGCCCCCCCGGGGCGGCTGGCAACTGGTCGCTCACCTGTTTTGAGGAATCTTCGTCGGGCACGCTCGGCGCGCTTAACTGCACGGCCATCACAACAATCGCACCGGCGACAGCGACGAGCAATAGGATGAGTATGATTAGATTGGCTTTCATTGTTCACCGTCCGGATTCACTGGTACAGGCCGCCGCCTCTTCGCGCGGTGACTGTCACCCGCCGAAGCGAGAGGTGACGGTCACCGTTGCTTGGCGACGGTCACCGGCGCGGCCCTTTCAGAATTCTTGCGTACTCCCGGTCGAGGCGACGGCCGGTTTTCTTGAAAACATGCGCTTGGCCTTTCCGGCCAGAAACCCGATAAGCGCCAGGCCGGCGCACGCCGCGATAATCTGCCACCAGTTCAACTTCAGCACGCCCACCGCCAGGGCCGTCAGGTAGTAGCGTGGGAACCTGCCCAGGAACACGGCCAGCGCATACCTGGGGCGGCTGTACGCCCTGGGCACGGCGAGGACCCTGTCGGCGGCGAAAGGTATCGCCAGTGCGTTTATCAACAGTACGATGAGAAACGGGGCCTGATTGAACCATTCCGCGATCTTCTCGTAGAACCTGGTCCTGACAAGTCTGCGCACCTTGCCCAGGCGCATCAGCCATGCCAGGGCGTGGTAGTCCGCCAGGTTTGCCGCGACCGTCGCCAGCGACGCCACCAGCGCCACCAGCCAGGCGGGGTATGGCTCTCGCGTCGCCCGAAAACGTGCTTCAACAGAACCGGCAGGGATTCCGTCACGCCGAACCGCCCCAGCGCCCATTCCACGAGTCCCGGCATGGCGGTGCCCGATGCCATGAACATCACGCCCATGCTCACGTTCAGGGGGATAAACGTCGTTGCCAGGGACAGGTAGATGGTCCCTATGCCCAGCACTCTGAAGTGTGGCGGCAAGAGCGCCGTCAGCGCCGCAATGCAGGCCAGGTAAAGGACGTAAAGCGCCAGCCACCGCTCCGGCGAGAGCCTGTCCGCGCCCAGCGGCTGCTCACGGGGGAAAGCGCCGGGTTTGTCTGAAACGCCCGAATCAGTCCTCGGCGATTCTGCCATCTTTCATTCTCAGCGTCCGGGAGGCTACCGCCGCGGCCTCCAGGTTGTGAGTAATCATCAGGATGGTTTGGCCCATCTCTTCGTTAAGACGCTTGAATTCGGCGAGTATTCGCCGGGAGTTCTCGCTGTCCAGGTTGCCGGTCGGCTCGTCGGCCAGCAGCAGTTTCGGCTTGTTGACGATTGCCCGCGCTATGGCGACGCGCTGCTGTTCTCCGATGGAGAGTTCGTTCGGCTTGTGGCGCATCTTCTCGCCCAGCCCCATCTGCTTCAGCACTTCGACCACTCCGTCGTTTGAGGGGAGGCCGCGGATTTTCATGGCTATCTCGATGTTCCCCCTGGCGCTCAGCGTCGGCAGCAGGTTGAACCGCTGAAAGACGAACCCCATCTTGTTGCGGCGGATTTTGGCAAGGGCGGCGTCGGAGAGCGCGGTTATCTCGTCGCCGTCCAGGAATATCCGGCCGCTGGTCGCGCGATGCAGCCCGCCCAGGAGATGCAGCAGCGTGCTCTTGCCGCAGCCCGAGGGGCCGACTATGCAGGCGAATTCGCCCTCCTCGATTTCCATGTCGATGCCCATCAGGACCGGTTCCCAGTGGGAGCCGATTCTGTATGATTTATGCAGGTCTATCGTTTGTAGTATGGGCATTTTCCCATCCATCCGTTTGTTCGCGACAAACAGCGGCCATTATTCGTAGGTCAGCGCGACCACGGGGTCCTTGCCGGCGGCGAGTGCGGCGGGATAGAACGCGCCCAGCACGCCGCCGAACAGGCCGACGACGGCGGCTATCAGCACCCACCCCGGGGATATGGTGACGTTCAGGAGGCTGACAGCGGGTATAAGCCACGCCGCGAAGTAACTCAGGCCCGCTCCCACGCCGACGCCCAGCACGCACAATATCAGCGACTCGGTGATGATGGCCCGCGCTATGAACATGCGCGTGGCGCCCAGCGACTTCAATATCCCGATGTCGCGCGTCCGCTCGGCGACCACCGTGTACATGGTCAGCAATATCACCAGGAAACTTATGCTCAGCGCGACGATGGTCACGTAGTTGGCGAAGTCGTCGATTATCTTGGCCTTTTCGCGGAAGGTCTCGTACATGGTGGCCGTCTCTACCGGCAGGAGGTCGAGTTTTTTCCCCTTGTGCTGAATCTTTTCGATGTCCCTGGCCACTTGTTGGGCGTCGGCGCCCGGTTTGCATTTTATCGCGAAGATGCTGGCGAAGCGGTCCTTGCCTCGGAACAGGACCTCGTGCAGCCTGTTAAAGGGCACATATACGCGCACACCGGCGCCGATGTCGTGTATCCCGACGACCTTCCAGTCTCGATTGAGGTATCGCACCGTGTCTCCGATTCCCACTCCGGAGTGAGCCGCCAGGCGCGAGTCGATGAGCATCTCGTACTTGTTGTCGTCGAAGAACCTGCCGCCGGAAAGTTTGACGTTCAGTTTGCCCAAATCCGCGCGGCTCACCCCCCAGACACGCTGTTCCTGGGTCACGGTCCCTATCTCGCCCAGTTTGTCCTGTACTATGGGCACCAGGGACTCGAGCCGGTCGCTCGATATCTCCTTTTTAATCACCTCTCCGAAGGAGAGCGGCATCTTGAGGGTGCCGCCGAAGATGTCGTAGTTCTGATAGAAGACGTAGATGTCCACGCCGGTGTTTTTCATCCGGCTGGTGATTTCGTCAATGGTCCCAACGAGCATGCCCTTGAGCACCAGCAGGAGCGCCACGCCTATCGCTATCCCGAACACGCTTATCGCGCTGCGGGTTTTGCGATGCCATAGATTCGCCGTTGCGAGGTTGGACATGCTATTTCTTCAGCCTCCATGTTCCGTCCGGCTGCAGTTCCCTGACCTCCGCCCCTTCGGGCATTACCGCCCGCGCGGAGTGCCCCATCGCTCTCCAGAATGCCTTCTCGTCGTTTACCCTGAACTTCGTGGGGTCCGAATTCTCGATCTTGAGATAATTGCCTTCCGTATCCGTAATCGTCAGGGCACTCGGCACGTACGCCTCCCTGTTGCCGGCGGTTTCCACCATTTTCATCCTGTCGTAACTGACCGTGAGGAGCGCATTCCCGTCCCTGCCGCATATCTCCTGCGCCACCGGCAGGAGCGTCCGCGAGGAGACAATGAGTTTGCGCACATCCTCGCCGGGCTTCCTTATGGTAATCACGTAATTCCCCGAATCGTCCCGGCACATTTCCGCGTCTTCCGGCTCGATGCGCTCCAGCGCCATTGCCGCCGACAGCAGGTCCGGCCTGAAGTTTAACAAGTCGCTGTCGGCCGACTCGAGGAATTCCACCCTGCCGGTATAGCAGCGGGTGTCCTCGTCGCGGAATTCGATAACGTCGAAGACCTCTCCATCGCTCTTGACGATGAGAACGTTCACATTGGCCTTGGTGACAAACAGACCCACGCCGGAAGGCTTCATGAAGGCGAACGTGGCCTCCGCGTTCTGGCCGTCGGGGTACTCGCTGTTCTTTATCCTCACATTGGTCAGGGATACGACGACGCGAACGCTCTCGCTGTTGCGGTTGAGGCGCTCTATCAGTTCTTCCCTGGAGATGCCTTCCGTCCGGTCGTTGTTACCGCCGTTGATTTCATCGGTGCCGTTGCAGCCCATGCCCGTAAGCCAGACGGCACAGACGGCCGACACAATCCACAGCAATGCTCTATTCATGGTCTTCTCCTGCGCATCGGCGAGGGGGGGATGCTCCACGTCGCGGCATTATGGAGTATACACGATTGCCACCCCGTGGACAATCTAAAACGGGAGCACGGTGAAATAACAGGAAAAGGGGTCAGACTTGCTCTCTTACAGCGGGCAAACCTCTGTGGCGAGAAATGCGGGTTGGTGCGGCCATGATCAGGCGTGCAAATCGGGGCGTTGCTCCGGGCGGTCGGGTTCAAAGCAGCACGACCGGTTCTTGCCCTGGTTCTTTGCAAGGTAGAGCGCGCGGTCGGCGGCCTCGAATAGTTGCGCCTCGTTTTGCATTTCGTCGCTTAGCGAGGCGACCCCCACGCTGACGGTGACCGGGATTTTGCGCGGAGCGCCGTTGGTTGATGTGAAAGAGTGCGCCGCTATAAGGCTTCGCAACTCCTCGGCCTTGTGCATGCCGTCGATTGGACCGGTCTCAAGCAGGATTATCAGAAACTCGTCGCCTCCGTAGCGGCTGATTATGTCCATTTCGCGGCAATGAGTCTTGAGGATTTCCGCCGTCTGGCGCAGCACCTCGTCGCCCGGCTGGTGTCCGTACTCGTCGTTTATCTCCTTGAGGTTGTCTATATCGGTAAGGACGAAGGAAAGGTTCTTGCCGAACCTCTTGGCTCGCAGGAACTCCGCGTGCGCCTGCCTGTCGAAGTAGCGGCGGTTATAGACGCCCGTGAGCGGGTCCTTGATGGCCTGCTGAACGACCTTTTCGTACAGGCGCAGGTTGTCGATCATGACCGATATTACGTTGACCAGCGTGTTGAAAATGTCCCATCGTCCCCTCACCAGGGGATCGTCGGTCTTCAGGTCAATCTTGCCGGCGTCTTGGGGGAACTCCACCCGCAGCACGCCGAAGACGCGGTCGCGCGACCTGAACGGGAGCATCATGTATCGCTTGCCCGCGACAGGTTCCAGCATCCGGCCCTCGGCCAGGCGGCGGAGTCTTGCGTTTGACGAGAGTTCTATCCTTTTTGCCTTCCTCTTGGTGGTAAAGGCCACCTCCAGAGTTCCCTCCTTGAGCAGGTAAAAGGTCACGTCCTTGCAGTTCAGTCCGTTCTTGTCACAGAGCACGTTTGCTGATTCTTTGAACAGTTCTTTAATGTTCTTTGCTTTTACCAGGGAAGTGGTGAGTTCGTAAGTGGTGCTCACCTGTTCGGTGAGTTCGAAGAGTCTGACATTGGCCCTTGCCGCTTCAATCGTCTTGCGGCGCTGTATCGTTATCTCGTCCCTCAGGCGCTTTTCCATCTCTCGCCAGTGCGTCAGGTCTCTAATGGAACCGACGATTATCCCGCGCCCGCGGCTCTTGGTACGGGTGACGGTTGCCTCGACGTTGCGCACCGATTTGTCCTTGCGAATCAGCCGGAACGAATAGGTCTCGACGGAAGAGCGGTCGCGGGGGGCGAGGTTGTTTTCGTGCAGTTCAAGGTCTTGTGAGTGGACGAGGTCTTCAGGGCGGATGGCGCCGTTAATCAGTTCGGCGCGGGAATAACCGGTGATGTCTTCAAAGACGGGATTAACCTCCAAGAACCGCTGCGTTTCGCGGTCCAAGACGTATTGCCCTTCTTGCGAACTCTCGAACAGCGCGCGATATAATGCGCGGCTGTCGTCGCGACGAGTCCGAGCGGAGGCGTTGCGAGGCATCTCGGTCCCTCGATACAAGAAAGGGGGTAAGGCGTTTTCCCATACCGTGCGGAGGATCAACGATTTGCATCGAGTTGTATAAACGAGATTTGCATCGCCTTCCTTCCAACCACCCCTTCCCGTTTATTCTATTATATCCTATTTTTGCCTGTAGTCAAACTAAAAGTTGAAAGAGGGAGCATACGCCGTCTCCAGCGACAGCCTTTTTCCCTTGAATCGATGCCGTTTTCTGCTAGATTTGTTTATCTCTATTTCACGTTTATCATAATCCCGGAAAAGAAGCGATGAAGTTGAAGCGCACGCATACTTGCGGAGAGATTGCGGTGACGGACGCCGGGACCGAGGTTGTGCTCTCGGGCTGGGTCGAGAACAAGCGCGATCACGGCGGGATGCTGTTCGTCGACCTGAAGGACCGCTACGGCATCACGCAGGTGGTATTCGACCCGCAAAGGAACGAGGCCCTCTACGCGGAGGGCAAAGAACTGAAGCCGGAGTCGGTCATAAGCATACGCGGCGTGGTGCAGCGGCGGCCGGAGGGCAACGTGAACCCCGACAGGAAAACCGGGGAGATAGAAATCATCGCCGAAGAGGTCGAGGTGCTGAACCGCTCTGCGACGCCTCCGTTCGAGATAGTCGATGACTGCGGCGCGTCCGAGGAGGTGCGCATGAAGTATCGCTACCTGGACCTCCGGCGCGACGTCATGCGTGAAAACATCATCTTCAGGCACCGCGTCTATCAGTCCATGCGGCGCTACCTGTCCGAAGAGGGGTTCATCGAGGTGGAGACGCCGACACTGATAAAGAGCACGCCGGAAGGCGCGCGGGATTACCTGGTGCCCAGCCGCAAGTTCAGCGGGCGGTTCTTCGCGTTGCCGCAGTCGCCGCAGATATTTAAGCAACTGCTCATGATAGCGGGGTTCGACAGGTATTTCCAGATAGCGCGCTGTTACCGCGACGAGGATATCCGCGCAGACCGGCAGCCGGAGTTCACGCAACTCGACATCGAGATGACGTTCGTGGATGAAGATGACGTCATCGCGATGAACGAAGGGCAGGTAAGGTTTCTGATGAAGGATTTGCTCGGCATTGAAGTCGGCACGCCTTTTAAGCGTCTCGCTTTCGACGAGGCGCTCAAGAAGTACGGCCTCGACGCGCCGGATATCCGCTTCGGCATGACGCTGGTGGACGTGAGCGACGTGTGCGCGGACGCGGGCTTCAAGGTGTTTCAAGCCGTTGTCGCTTCCGGCGGTATCGTCGCGGGCATCAACGCCAAAGGCGCTTCCAACTATTCGCGCAGGCAACTGGACGAACTCACGGCGTACGTCGGCGAATACGGCGCGAAGGGCCTGGTGTGGTTCAAGGTGGAGGAAGAGGGCGGGACGAACGTACTCAAGTCTCCGACGGCGAAGTTTTTTGACGAGGGGCGCCAACAGAAAATCATCGAGAAGACGAAAGCGGAGGCGGGTGACCTGCTGCTATTCGTCGCGGACGGGCCGGATGTGGCGCGCACGGCCGTCGGCAGGCTGCGCGTTCGCCTGGCGCGTCAACTGGACCTGATTCCCAAGAATACCTTTGAACTCTGCTGGGTAACCGAGTTCCCGATGTTCGAGGTGGACGAGGAGTCCGGCAGGTTGGCGGCCCGGCATCATCCCTTCACGTCGCCGACTCCCGCCACCGTTGACGACCTGGAGAAGAAGCCGCTGCGCGTAAGGGCCAGGGCGTATGACCTCGTGGTAAACGGGGTGGAGATCGCGGGTGGAAGCATCCGTATCAACACTCCCGAACTACAGCGGCGGGTTTTCAAGGCGCTGGGCATAGGCGAGAAGGAGGCGGGCGAGAAATTCGGGTTCCTCATCGAGGCGCTGAAATACGGCGCTCCGCCCCACGGGGGCATCGCTTACGGCTTCGACAGGTTCGTGGCAATCCTGCGCGGCATAGACAGGATACGCGACGTGATAGCCTTTCCCAAGACCACAACCGCGCAGTGCCTGCTGAGCGGAGCGCCGTCGCCGGTCGATGAAAAGCAGTTGGAGGAACTGAAACTGAAAATCATCAGGGAAAGGGATTCGTCAGAAAGGTGACAGTCACCATCTACGAGCCGGCCCCCGACTGCGCCGGAGTCCGCGCTCCGCCCGTTCCGGGTCCTCGCCCTGAGGACCCGTCAGGGTCCGAATGGGTAATGGTGACAGTCGCCTTTCTTCTTCAGGGATTTACTCAAGTTGACTGACTTTCTCTAACCTCGGTGACTGTCACCAATTACGGAGCCGTTCCGACCTTGTCGGAACGGATCGTAGATTGGTGACTGTCACCGTAAGGTGTTATGAAACAGCAGATTATAATCAAGCACCCACCATC
>Ga0164318_10006935_pt1 | contig 10983 bp, 8 predicted proteins | sample GuaBasSedimGuay9_FD_113734 | JGI IMG/M metagenome (GOLD analysis project Ga0164318, IMG submission 113734) | Subseafloor sediment microbial communities from Guaymas Basin, Gulf of California, Mexico - Guay9, Core 4571-4, 0-3 cm | ecosystem: Environmental > Aquatic > Marine > Hydrothermal vents >...
ATCTGGCATAACCTTAAACAGGATAATAGACCTCATCTCAGGCATTAACCGGGACATCCCCCTTGGTTTTACAAAGAGCAAGGAGGAATATTATAGTATAACATACTATGGTGAAAGGGACAGTGTCAGTGAGCTTAAGGACCTCACCATCTCTCCCAACGTAAAGCTGGGTAATATTGCTACCATACGCTGGGAGTACAAGAAGAGGTTTTCTGCATACCTAGGTAATGGCAGGCCAGCCATCGCCATATCTGTACAGAGGGCACCTGGTGGTAGCGTCCTTGCCACGAGCAAAGCTGCAAGGAAGATAATAAAAGGCCTCAAAGAACGCTACAAGAACATACGCTTCAAGCTTACAGACACCCAGAGAATCGTTATAGACACAGCAAACAGGAACATGCTGGATGCACTCAGGGATGCCATAATATTCACGCTCATTGTGATTCTTATATTCCTTGGCAACTTTAAGGCTATGCTTGCGGCCCTGGTATCCATACCCATGGTGTTCTTCTCAACAATGGCCATTACCTGGATGATGGGGGGCGAGCTTAATATAGTGATCTACACGGCCATCATCCTTGCCCTAGGCATGCTCGTGGACGATGCTGTGGTGGTACTGGAAAACATCGAGCGCCACTTGAGCTCTCTGAAAGAGGACCTTAACACGGCAGTGGTTCAAGGGACAAAGGAGGTTATAGCACCAGTGTTTGCAGGTACCATTGCCACCATATCCATTATGTTCCCTTTACTCTTTGTCGGCGATTTTCCCCAGAAGATATTTAGGCCACTTGTTGAGACACTCATAATTGCACTTATTGCATCTTATTTCCTGTCCATCACCTTTATTCCCAGTTTCTCTGCCTACCTCTATAGAAAAGGGGTCAAGAAATCAAGGATAGAACTATGGCTCGAATCCCTGTACCAGAGAAGTTTTGGCAGACTGGTAACCCCTTATGTATCGATCCTTGAGTACTCTCAGGGCAAAAGGGCTGTATTGAGAAAGACGGGCATAACCCTTGCTGTTGTCTTGCTGTTCCTTGTGAGCCTTAGGGGAATAATGCCTGTGATTGGAAGGGACCTTATGCCACCCATGGATACAGGCATCATAATGGCACATGTGAGGTTCAGCACTAACGAGACCGTTGATGAAGTTCTAAAGCGCATAAGGCCTTTTACAAAATGGCTACACAGCCAGAAGGAAGTGGTAATGAGCTCTATCGCCTTCGGTAGCGAACCGGGAGTGCTTTCCCTTGGTAAAGGATCTCTACCAACGGAAGCCACCATGAGTATAAACTGCGTGGACAGGTTCAAGAGAAAAAAGACCATATGGCAATTAGAGAACGAGATAAGGGATCACCTGGTGAGACTTAGAAACACAAAGGCAGTGGATGTCTACGACTTCGGGGCAACAGCCATGTCTAGCATAAAGGCACCTATAGACGTGAGGCTAATGGCAGAGGATTATAACATCCTACCTGGTGTTGCCAACGATGTGGCAAGACACCTTGAAAAGGTAAAGGGCCTTAAATCCATAAACACGAGCTGGGATAAGGACCTGACCGAGGTGAGGATAGATATCTATCCCAACAGGGCACTAGAGTATGGCCTAACCCCTGCCCAGGTTGCCTACCAGCTACCACTCAAGGGTTATCCCGTGACATTGAGTTCTAATCTGGTCTCCATGCAGACACAGTTTGTACGCCTGTACTTCACCTACCCATACGCTGAATCCGTTGATAGCCTGAGGCTAATACCCATACAAACCCCAAAAGGCCCAGTACCTCTTACTGCCCTGGCATCCATTCACTATGGCCTCACATCTGCCAAGGTGGAGAGAGATAACATGCTCTACAGCATTGATGTCAATGCCTACAGGGCAAGGAGACCTGTATCCATATTTACCTCTGATACGAATCATATCCTGAAAAAAGAAGTGGATACATCCGGTGTCGTGCTCAGCCAGGAGGGTGACATAAAACAGATGAAGGACAGTTTCACCAGGATGATTAAGGGCACAGGCATAGGTGTGGTATTACTTCTCATGGCGCTTATTGCCATATACCGTTCTGTGAGGATGGCGATTGTAATGATCCTGGTGCTACCACTTTCCATGATCGGTGCTGCATGGGCCATGCTCATATTCCATAAGCCTAGCTGCATGCCAAGTCTGGTAGGCATCATGCTTCTTTTTGGTATCATCATAAAGAACTCGGTACTGCTTATTGATTTCTACCAGGAATTCAGGAAGGAGGCAGGCCCGTTTGAAGCCGCCAAAGAGAGCGTAAGGATAAGGTTCAGGCCTGTGTTCATGACAGCATTTGGTACAATAGCAGGTATGATCCCCATTGCACTAGAATGGGCAGTGGGGCTTGAAAGGCTCTCCCCGCTTGCGGATGTTGCCATAGGTGGTCTACTCATAGGCACCATACTCACGCTTATATACGTGCCCATGTTTGCCTACTCCGTTGACACCGAGGATACTTAAGCATATTCTATATAAGAATGGGCAAGAGTAGCTAAAGGTACTATAATTATGCAAGATGTCACTAAATATCGGGCACTAGGGTATAGGGCAAAGGAGCTGTCAGCTTTCAGCTTAAATAAGGTGCCCAAGGTTAAAAAAGTATCACTTAGAAAATACGGGGAAAAGGTGATATGATACCTTATCGAGCATTGGTATCAGCTGCAGAAAATTGGGGGGATAGGACCATCTTTATCTTGGAAGATGGCCTGGAGATAAGCTTTGAAGCCCTTCTGGAACGTGTGAACAAGCTGGCTAGCGCGCTCGAGAAACGTGGTCTAGAAAAGGGAGATGTATTAGCTGTACTCCTCCCCAATTGTATCGAGTTTATTGAGCTCTACATCGCTGCAGGTTCTCTCGGCATGATATTCCAACCCATGGATATAAGATTCAGGGGGAAAGAACTTGCAAATGCACTGAAGTGGACAGATGCTAAGGTCCTGGCAGCTCACGCCATGGACGCAGAAAATATAGATTCCCTTGACCTGGACATAGAGATAAAGCTCCTTATAGGGGGTAAACACAAAGGATGGCAGGCATATGAAGGGTTTCTAGGTTCAGGCACATCGCCAAGGTATGAACCCGAGATGGATGAAGACATGGACAACAGCATGTTCATATTTACCTCTGGCAGTACTGGTGCCATAAAGTGTGTTCCTGTAACATGGCGGCAATTGGATTTCTTTCCGCAGGATCTAATGACCGTAACTGGCATAAATCCTGTTGACAGGGGTATCTCACTTGTGCCAATGAGCCATATCTCAGGCCCTATAGTGGTAAACCTGTGTCTTGTATCTGGCTCTTCATACATTATTACATCACGTTTCACACCCCTTGCCATTGTAGACATGATGGAAACCTTTAGGGTTACCTGGACGCACACGGTTCCGCCCATAGCGAGCCTCATTCTGAAAGGAATCTCCCGGGCTAGAGATCTCTCTAGTATGCGCTTTATAGCGCTTATGGGGACAAGCGTCTCTCCTCACATGCTCGTTGCCCTGGAACATGAAATACCATCAGTCAAGGCCATCCAGGGCTACGGTCTCACCGAGACCTCTCCACTTCTTACGCTACTGGACCTTGAACACCACGCTGACAAAAGAGGGAGCATAGGCAAGGCCTTACCCGGTTCAGAGATCAAGATCCTGGATGAATCCGGGCATGAGGTTGTTCCTGGTGAACCTGGAGAAATAGTTGTAAGTGGTGAGAGGATCTTCAAGGGTTATTACAAAGACCCAGGGCTCAGTGCATCTGTAATCAGGGATGGCTGGTTTCACACAGGAGATATAGCAAGGGTGGATAGAGAGGGGTTTTATTACCACCTCGGGAGAATGGATGATGTTATAAACGTGGGTGGGCTCAAGGTCTATCCCATTGAGATAGAGAACGCCCTCCTACAACACCCACTGGTCCAGGACTGCGTGGCTTATGGTATACCGGACAAGAAGCGCGGACATGTAGTGGCTGTCGATGTCGTTCCAAAGGGTCGACACAAACTAATCCATGCCGAACTTAGAAGATTCCTTCTTGGCCATCTTGCGGAATACAAGATACCAACCCATATCAGGCGCGTTAAAGAGATAAGATTAACCGCCACTGGGAAACCTATCCGTCGACCTAGGGCTCAGTAGAATGAATCTGCTTAAATACTGGGGCAGGGACATAGGGTGGCAACTCATCATAAGACTCCAGAAAAAGGTATACAGGACAGGAAACGTTACAAGCCTCTATCGTACAGCCGAATTACTCGGTTATACCGGCTACATCCTTCTCAGGTCAAGAAAAAGACTTATGATCTCGAACTTGAAAATGGTATTCCCAGACTGGGACAAGAGCAAGATCAGGGAAACTGCAAAAGACGCCGTAAGACACATGTCAAAAGGTTTTGCTGACCTATTTTACTATACAGAACACCCAGGACTGTTAAGAAAGCGTATCAGGTTGGAAAACCCAGAGATACTCGATGACATTCTGTCCACAAATAAAGGTTTCATAATTGCCACCGGCCACATAGGGGTATTCCCCTTTGTATGCATGCCTGTAGTGTGGAGGGATGTACCCCTGGGAGTGGTCGTGCGTGATCCCCATGACGAACGTGTTGCAAGACTATTCAGATCACAACGCTCCAGGCTGGGCATGATATCCATACCTGACAAACCATACCTGAGTGCAGCCAGGCATATATTCGAGATACTCCACGACGGTGGCGTGGTTATGTTCGCATTTGATATGTATCCAGGCCATGAACAGGGGATAGAGGTAGATTTCCTTGGTCGCAAGACCTTGATGTTCAGTGGTGTGGTACGCTCAGCGGCAAGTGCAAGGGTGCCAATACTCCCTGCATACATTATCCGCGACGCTGACGGCATCAATCATACCATGAGACTGGATGAACCTATGTCTGTGCCTGCTTCAGCCCGGCACAGGGATCACCCCCTTACCCGGGTGGCTCTACAAGAACTCAGCGAATGGCTTTCCCAGATAATAAGAATCTACCCCGAACAGTGGTGGTGGATACACAGGCGCTGGCGCGGGTGATAAAAAAAGAGGAACAAAGCTTTAGATTGGCTATCAGCTATCGGATTATTAACTGGTAACTGGCACCCGGCACCTTTGTCTTGGAAGTGTTACCCATGGCCTGACCTATTCAGCCTTATACCTTGTATCTTTTTTACTTTGCCCCTCTGTGCCTTTGTCCCTTTGTGCCTTACGCCATAAGCCTACATCTATATCAGTCCTGTGGTGAATTTGTACTCCCATTGCAAGAAAACCCAGTTCGCTTGCTCCCCTGATGCCAACCTCTTGGTGAACTCGCCAGGCCAAAAGTGTCCAAAGCCAACCTGTATCTGGGTGGCCTTTGTATAATCGTACCTGGCAACTATGTCAAATTCCTTGCCCACGTCATCGCCGGCCAGTCCTGTCTTATCCCTGTATGCCTTAGGGTTAAGAGACCATCCGTCCTTGTCTTCAGCAAGCCAGAACTTGTGAAATTCCGCCTTTACATACGACCCCTCGCTTGGCTCCAGCTCCAGGTTCACCTGGGCGTCCTCAATGTTCTGCCAGCGGAACAGGTTCATCCTGCCATACATCTTGTCTCTTGCACCAAATGCCCCATCAAACCTACCGTGATCATGATCATACGGGTTTGAGTCACCTGAAGCGTAGCTATACTCAAAGCTGAATCTTGGGGACATGGAAATGTCTTTCATTCTGTAGCCAAAAAGCAGATGATAACCATAGGCCTCAATATCATCATCTGCATAGTCCCCGAATTGCCTAACATATGTAAAATCCCAGTCAAACCCCATTATATCTTTCTTATATGCCCGAAAACCCGCATACCAAGAGTCGAGAGTGCCGTAAAGGCCATCCTCTCCCTTGTATCTACGGTGATTATCCCTCTTTGTCATGAAAAACGGTTCTACAGCTATACTGTACATGCTTTTCGGAAGGTCTACATGAGAATACATGCCGAACGACTCGTAGAAATGGCGGTGCTTGAGGCTAAACTGGTCAGGGTTGTGTATCATGGTCCTGCCGTAGTACATGTCCAAAAAACCCTTATCAAACCTGTAGGAAAGCTTTAGGGCATCCCAGATCCACCTACCGGTATTGCCCCACTCGCCTGGCCCAAACACCCTCTTGTCGCCAAAGAATATCCTCTGCCTTCCGGCTTTCATGCCTAAAGGCAGATTAAATAGGCCCTTTGTCTCTATAAAAGCCTTCCACAACTCCCACCTGTCCTTGTAAGGATTGTTCTCATCACCAAGGGTGGAATTGTAGAAAGCACTATCAGAGATGGCCAGATCCCAAGCCTCGGCATCCTGCATCCATAAAGCAAGGTGGGTCATGTGGCTTGGGAAATAGTCAAGGCCGGCCCTGAAACGCCCGAGAAGGAATCCATCATCGTTTGAAGAGCCCTGCGGCGGATTGTCACCATAATATTTCATGTTGAAATCATCCTGGAACTCGTATCGAAGGCGTATGTCAGAACCAAACTTGAGCTTGGCATCATCTGCATGTGCAATCCTGCATAAAGACGTAAAACTTAATGCTAGAATTATAACTGCCATTAAGCATACCAAAGATCCATGCATCCTGTCATACTCGTGCATTTCATTCCTCCAATAATCTCTATTAATATAAGCCACATCGATACCCACAATCATTACAAGATACATTGATGCACGTCAATATGTTATGTACCATCAAGCATAAATAGTGGGTATCTTAAATATTAGATATTGAGCTTCATGCCTTTCCAAAGACCGATTTCATTTGTCTGCAGGAAAGTGGCATGTTCTACAGGCGGCGTCATTTTGACCATGTAGCAGGCCAGCGTAAGAGCCAGAATGCTTAAACGACCCGGAGCCATGGATGGTGGAGTATTTGAAATAACGCACTTGAATTAGGAAAATCGACTTATTTTGTACACCACTGATTGAGCCTTATTTATGCTGTTGATATTAGGCCCAAGTATGGTAAGATAATCTAGTAATTTATACTGTGTGATGACTCACCTTAAGGGGACTTTATGAAAGTATTCAAGATAGAGGTCAAGCCAGAGCTCTGTACAGGTTGTCTCAGGTGTGAGCTTGCCTGTTCCGAGGTTTACACAGGTTCATTCAACCCTTCTGCTGCAAGGATAAAGGTTGTGGTCTCAGACACAGAGTGCTCCATATCCTTTACCGAAGATTGCACCTACTGTGGCATCTGCGTGGATCATTGCTTTTACGATGCCTTAAAAAAGATTCCAGAGCAAACAGAGGAAGGGGGAAAACTATGAAGCTCGGAGGTTTTGCAGGCAGAATACTCTTTATCAACTTGTCAACAGGTGATATCAGGAAAGAACCCCTGGATACCACCCTTGCAGAGAAATTCCTAGGCGGGCTCGGGATATGTTTAAAGCTGTACTACGATATTGCCAGACCCGGCGCCTCGCCTTTCTCAGCAGAAAACCCCATTGTACTGGGTACTGGTCCTCTTGTTGGTACAGACCTCCCTGCCACGTCAAGGGTCTATGCAGTAACAAAGCTTGCCCAGAGCAAGGCTATTGGATGGTGCGGCGGAGGCGGCATGAACCTCGGGTGCATGCTGAAGAACGCGGGCTATGACCATGTTGTCATTGAGGGTAGCGCTGATAGGCCCGTGATGATCAAGATCTTTGACGATGACGTGGAAATCCTTGATGCCACGGACCTCTGGGGCAAGGGAGTAAAGGACACCTGCGATAGCCTGTGGGACAGGTATGGTAGACCAATGGGAATAATGACCATAGGCCAGGCAGGCGAAAACAGAGTCATATTCTCTATGGCATATATAGAGGGCGGCGCTACCATGGGTAGGGGTGGTCTTGGTGCCATATTGGGATCAAAAAACCTAAAGGCAATCATAGCAAAAGGTACAAAGGGTGTAGGGGTGGCAAAAAAAAGGAGGTACAGGGCACAAAGGGACAAGCTGCTAAAGACCATGCGAGACTACCCGTATCTCAAGGAATGGCAGGAACTCGGGCTGATAAAATCCCTGCCATTCTTCCCCATTGACCTTTACAAGAAGATAAAAAAAAGAAGGCTTGCATGCGTATCATGCCCCATCGGTGACAAGGACGTGGTGGAGATAAAGGATGGACCGCTTAAAGGCTTTACCACCCGCTCAACCTCCATGATCAACCTTATAACCCCCATGGTCTATGGCATAAAGGACTACAGGGAATCTATAAAATGCGTATCCATGCTAGATGACTTCGGTATGGACATGTTCGAATTCTTCGGGGTATTGAGCTTTGCAAGAGATCTTATAGAACAAGGTATCATCTCCTCTGAACAGGTCCATGACAAGATTGAGATCAACTCCCTTGAGTCGTTGGAGACATGGGCAAGGAAGGTATGTCTCAGGCAAGGTTTGGGCGATCTCCTTGCAGATGGGTTCAATGCCATTCTAAATAAATTTGGTGACAAGGCAAGGCCTTACGCGCCTTACATCATAAGGGGAATGCTACCTTACACAGGCCCAAGAGGCCCTCTCGTATGGGAATTATTCGGTACAATGGAACTAGGACAGTCTCTTGACCCTAGGGGCCCCCATGTGGGTGCATCAGGTTCCCCCACCTACTTTGCAAGAAGACCCTTGGACCAGTTTCCCCGTCACCTGAAGAGAATGGGTGCGCCCGAAGATGCCATAAAGAGGATCTTACCCAAGCCAGACTCACCAGAAGACGAAGATTCATTAAAGGTGGGAAGGCTCCTCACGTACTCCCATAACTGGTTCAGCACGCTTGGTTCCCTGGGCATATGCGCAAGGGCCCAGATAAACCGTTTCTACAACGCAGAGACCTGTGCAGAGGTATACTCCTCTGTTACAGGTATAGAGACCACCAAGGAAGAGCTCATGATAAAGGCAGAGAGGGTCTGGAACCTCTTGAGGATGGCCAACGTAAGGGAAGGATTTACGAGACAAGACGACACCTTGCCAGACAAATGGTTCAATGCGTCCCCGTTCAAGAACTATGTTACAATGAGGCCCATAACAAGGCAAGATGCCGAGGGTATGCTGGAAGACTACTACGATGAAAGGGGCTGGGACAAAAGAACCGGTATCCCCACCAAAGAGAAACTCAGGGAACTCGACCTGGAATAGAGGCAAAGGCTTATACACGGCATATAGGCCTTCCATTACCCGAGAAAACAATGTATACCACTGAAAAAATCAGGAGTTCAAGCATGGATGCAATGCCCAAGGTATCTATTATAATACCAGTAAAGGATGAAGAAGATAACATTGTACCTCTTGCAGACGAGATCACCGAGGTCTTGGGATCAGACCCATCTGATATTGAGATTCTCTTTGTAGATGACGGATCAACAGATAAAACCCTGGAACGAATAAAACAAAAGGCAGAGATCCTCCCCACAGTGCACTGGATATCTTTCGATAAGAACCATGGACAAACAGCCGCCTTTGATGCAGGCTTGAGACAAGCAAGGGGTGAGATTCTCGTAATGATGGATGGAGACCTGCAGAACGATCCAAGGGATATACCAAGACTGATAGAAGGGCTTGATAGTGCGGACATGGTAGGGGGCTTCCGTGTAAAGAGGCAAGACAGTGTGGTCCGTCTCATATCAAGCAAGATAGCAAATGCCGTGCGCAATTGGGTGACACACGAGGACATAATAGACGTGGGCTGCTCTCTAAGGGCCATGAAGAGGGAGTGCATGGAAAGGGTGAAGCTCTTTGAGGGCATGCACCGTTTCTTCCCCACGTTAATAAAACTGGAGGGATTCAGTACAGCGCAGATACCGGTGAATCATCGTCCACGAAGATACGGCAAGGCCAAGTACGGCATTTCTAACCGTATGTTTAAGGCCTTGATGGATCTGTTCGCGGTTGTATGGATGCAGCATCGCTACCTTAATTACGTTATAAGGGAGCGGGGTTAGCATGAACAAGTTCTGGTTGATCTTCGGTTTCGTGGGCCAGGCAGTCTTCAGCGCCAGGTTCCTGGTGCAATGGCTGGCTTCAGAAAAGGCAAAGAAAAGCGTTATACCCATAGCATTCTGGTGGCTTAGCCTATGTGGTGCTGCGATACTACTCACCTATGCCATATACCGTAAAGACCCTGTCTTCATAGTGGGTCAGTCAACAGGTTTCCTTATATACTCAAGGAATCTCTACTTTATATTCAGGGAAAAGAGTAAAGAGGGGGTTGGGACGTAAAAGAATGATGATATAGGGTACAAGGTGTAAAGTCTAAGGCGCCGGGCGCCAGACATCAGGCACCAGGCGCCAGCAAAGGCACAAAGTTAAAAGACAAGGTATAAGTTGAAAGAATACTTAAAAAACGCACCTGGATGGCTCAAACTTTCGGTCCTGGGTCTTGTGCTTATGCTTCCCACACTAGGACTGAGACCACTGTGGCTACCCGACGAGGGAAGGTATGCCGAGGTGGCAAGGGAGATGATAGTAACAGGTGACTGGATAACACCACACCTTAATTTCTCTCCCCACTTTACAAAGCCACCCCTTACATACTGGCTTACTGCCATCTCTCTCATGGTCTTTGGCAAAAACGCATTTGCCGCAAGGCTTACAAGTGCGCTCAGCCTTATAGGAACGGCAATCATTACATACCTACTGGCCCTGGAACTAGGTAAAAGAAAATCTGCATTTGCTGCAGCACTCATACTACTAACATCCCTTATGCCCTTTGTAGCCGGAAACCTCGTTACCACGGACATGCTGCTCACCTTCTGGGAGACACTTGGCATATTTATGCTATGGAGATGGTACAACACGAGACAAAAGGCAAAGGTCTACCTTTACGGGGCATACGCCGCACTAGGCCTTGCCTTCCTTACAAAGGGGCCCGTGGGAGTACTCGTGCCCCTCATGGCGTTTAGCGGCTACTGCGTTTATGTAAAGGACTGGTCCATATTGAAACAAGGCTTTACTAGATGGTCCAT
>Ga0164318_10006936_pt1 | contig 10983 bp, 14 predicted proteins | sample GuaBasSedimGuay9_FD_113734 | JGI IMG/M metagenome (GOLD analysis project Ga0164318, IMG submission 113734) | Subseafloor sediment microbial communities from Guaymas Basin, Gulf of California, Mexico - Guay9, Core 4571-4, 0-3 cm | ecosystem: Environmental > Aquatic > Marine > Hydrothermal vents...
AACTTAAATCCCTCATAGTAATTCTTTTAAACCAACTATCACCATTATCTTTAATTGTTTCACTATTCTTCAAAGTATTTAAACCGTGAACTATCTTATAAGCAATTGAAAATTCATCATCAGCCATATTATTAAGAAACTCATCTGTTAATTCACCAACAGAGTTATTAACAAGAGTTTTCCAGTATTCGTCCCATTTTTGATACTTAGTCATAATGGTTTTATGTTTTTGTTTCCTACCAGAGCGGACTTTTGATATTTCATTATGATAAAGTTTAAGGACATCATCGTCACCAACATCATCAATAATATAACCTTTATTAGTAAGAACCTTTCGTTTAAATTTAATAGTATTAATATCTTTATTAAATAGTTCACCTTTCTTCATTAATACGCTATTTAATTTTTCACTTTTACCACTAGCAATAAGGTCTTTCATTATTTTTGAGTGGTCTGGTCGTTTTTTACCGTAATTAAAATTACATTTTGTCATCCCACAAGTAGAATATAAATAAATACCGTACTTAGCTTGTTTAGAATTACAAATTTTTTTAAACTCACCACACTTACATCTTAATGATTTACCTTTACTAATATGTATAACAACATCAACATCAACTTTTGCTTTTTCACTAAACTCTATAATATCACTATCAATAACACCCATAGTCAAACTCCCAGTTAATTAAAGTATAATGTTATTTACATTTTAATTAACAAGGAATTGACATCAGGTAGTAATCCGTGTTATTTTAGTTGTAATTCATCATATTCTTTCAAGTCTTGTGCTTCAACATAACCTCTATTAACAGTGAATATTGGATGGTCATAAGTACACATAATTGATTTACCAGTTTCTTCATCAGTAATCTTTAAAAGTTCTGAGTCTGTTCTAGTCAGCATTGCATTAGTAATTTTCTTATATTCAGTTACACCACCACTTTCAATCAACTTATCATTAATAAGGTGCTCTGAATTAACTCTCAAATCTAACAACGGGTACTTATTATACATATCAACTAGCTCTTTCATTGTTACACTACCTTGAATATACTCAGCGTTCATTATTCCATCACTGTAATCACCAAATTCAAAGGTAAGTTTACTGTTAATAATATTATCCTTGTTATACTTATCGTCAAAGTAAACTCTCACATCAATATTAGTTGAACCAGAAACACAACAAGGATTTGAACCAAGGTCTCTGTCATTAGTCCAATACACACCTGGCTCACCAGAACCTGATTCTTCAACTCGTTTCCAAATACGATTGAAATCTTCTCTTGTTACTTTATCGTACTCTAGTACAACTGAGTTATTAGCTCGTCCTCGTTGTTCTTCAAATAGATACCAAGGTAGTGTGCCGGTTAGTTTATAATCTTCATACTGGTCTTTACCGATATAAACTTCTTTTCTAACACCTTTATATTCACCCTCAAGAACTACAGTATGTCCTTCAAATCTTGGTGCCATAGTTGACTTGAATCTGAAGTTACCTTTAGATGTTAACATTAGTTCATCATCAAGACTGAATAATGATATCAAAGCACTTCGTCTAATACCACCTGCCAATACTGCATCTGAAATAACACATAGAATATCATGTACTTCTAAAGGGATTAGTTTATGAACACCATGACCTTCTTCAATAAGAGTATCAAGTTTTTCTGAAATAATATCAATACAAAGCTTAAGAGGAGCTGGTCCAGGAGCCTTACCACCGGCTGTAACAAGCTCAGTTCCTTTTGGTCTGATATCTGAATAGTCAAATAGTACCTTGGATGAGCCTTTGAAGTAAGATTTCATTAGCACTTTAATAGCTTCAGACCAACCTTCAATACTATCAGGAATTAAATATCTTTTATGTCTTTTTGTTGTTGGTACTTGTACTGGTGGTAATTGTTCTACATGGTGTTTTTGAACTGAATATCCAACACCACATCCACCTAAAAGATTAAACATTGTTTCAGAAAAGATAGCTGGATGGTCTGCTGCACCAAATGCACAATTAAAAATTCTATTTGGAGTTACTTCAATAGCCTTACCTGCAAACTGTAAGCTTCTCATTGAAGGAAATACCTTCTTAGTCATAACATATCTAGCATACACTTCATATATTTCATCTTCTATCTGTGGATATCTCTTAACGTGCATTGCAGCATTTCTCATTACTATTTCTGACCAGTTTTCTCTTCTTTTTAGCGATGAATCATATTTTGCGTACTTTGAGTACACGACGACATCACTAAGGAATTGCTTACTATCCATAAATCTTCCTTTAGTTATTATTTTATTGTGAATTCTTTTACTATTCTACCGTTATAAACATCACTCAGTTGCTGATATTTTTCAATTGGTGAACTTAATACTACGACAAAAGGTACTATTGTGTAAGGTTCAAATGTTACAAGACCCTCGCCTTTAACATGAATTGTATATTTATCTAATGAAAATTTATCGGTTATGTCTTCCATATCAACATCATCCATAAATTCAAAAGCATTAAATTGGTCTTCAAAAATAATTAGATATTCATCCATGTAAAAGTCTCCTTTTTTCGAGTGGGTTATTATTTAGATTATACTTTTTGATTTTTAATCACTTCTATCATTATATTATTTTTATCTACCCACAACACATAATCCTTACTTAGAGGTAGTACATATAAGCTCAAAGCTTCATCTATCTTGCTAAATATTTCGTACATTATGATTGCTGTAATATCTTCGTCAGTGTAAATTATAAGTTCTATTGCCTTATTATTTATCACGACATCTATATCTCCATAATCACATTCTGTAATATTATAAATTCCATCTTTGGTATCGTACTCGTTTAAGTAATCAACCAAGTCGTAAAGGTCATCAGTATCAAAGTCCTCCCTACTAACGAATGTTTCTCCATAGTAGTTGTCCTTTGTTATTGGTAAGTTTATTGTTGTAGTAACTTCTTTGTTACTAATCAGTTCTGATATATCATTCAGTAACCTCTGCTGTCCGTTATCCATTATAGTTCCTTATTTTATTTATCTCTCGGAAACCAAGAGACCTCATTTCCCATATTAAAATTCCATTTGGGAGCTCCTTGCCACCCGTCATTGTCTGGATATAAAATCACCATATCCGTATCAAGAACGTCCTTCGCATTAACTTCTATTACTTTTAACTCCCCATCAACATCCCTTCCAACTTGAAGTTTATGTTCCTTCCAAAAGAAAAAGCTTCGTTTTCTCTCATGGTCATCTATTCTAACAACATCTTTTAATTGACTTTCATCCGGAAACATCTCTACTGTTTCTGGTCCCAAGTTATCTCTTACAACAAGGTGAGGATACATGGATGCAATATCAAACGAAACACAATATTTATAGAAACCAGGGTTATTCCAAGAAATACCACCCGGATATCCTTCGTCATTATGTTTACTTGTATCTCTATTATTAAGTACCATTCCCTGTTTATGAAGCAGTTCAATTACATTACCAGTATGTCCTGCAATTGTACTTAAAACATCAGGTGCTAAAAGTCTATTATTATTTGCTGTAATCATTGCCAAGTTCATAAATCCCATTTTATCGTCGAGACCTTTCACAAGCATTGTATCAATCATGTTATACAGCATAAAGTCGTCCCACTCATTAATATAGAAGTCTTTAATACTTCCTTCATAATCAAGTTTTGTCTTTCCTAACTCAATTTTTGAAATATTATTAAGTGAGTAGTAAATCTTGTTATCAAATGTGTATTTCTCTTTATACATTCTCATGTAGTCAATAGAAGATATACCACCAATACTAGCTGTGGTTTTACCGTTCTTACCTTTTCTAACATAAGTTTGTTTAATTGGGGAGAAGTCTTTTTTAGAACCTAAGTGTTTTAATCTATTAATGACATATAAATTATCAAATCCCTCAGTGTTCCAACCTGTAAAGATATCAGTTTTATGTTTATGCATTGTATCCATGAACTTCTCAAGCATAACCTTCTCGTCACAAACGATGAATTCTATCTCACCTATATCAACCGTAGTCTCTTCTTTTAACCGAGCTCTAAGGGCACTCATAGAGCCTTTATTACCCTCTTTATCTATATAGTTGAACGGCTTATCACCATAGACATACAGCTTATTATCTCTACTGAAATACTGAGCAATAGCGTTCACAGGGTACTTAGCATCTTCCGGATTTGGAAATTCATCAGTGGGGACATAACAACTCTTCTTATAAATAATCCACTCTTTCTTTTGCTCGTCGTATGCTTCATAATTCTCTATATTCGCATTAGTTTCAAACTCATCAATTGTAGTTTTCATTGGTTTACCACCAATTTGTCTAACCTTTATTGGATGGTCTTCTCTGAAAGGTCTTGCTCCAATAGCAACTTCAATATCGTAATACATAATTTGAACTTTTTTGATATCAGCTTTTAACTCAATACCATTAAAATAAGTATGAAGAAACTTTACTTCCGGTCTAAGGTCAGACTCAGCAAGTTTAGTTTTATCCCCAACAACATCCTTTGGTCTATCAACAACTTTACGAACCATTTTATTACCGAACAAGTCCGTTTTAATTGTAGCATTAGGATTAACCAAGTCATGTTCTAAAGCAGGTGCATAATAATCGTGCTCGTAATCAATTTTATCATATCTATCCTTACCATTTATATGCCACCAAAGATGGATGTTGTTTGATCTGGAATTATAATAACAATTGCGGAAAAAGACTTCTTGGTTTTTATTACTCATTTAAACTTCTTTCTTATTAAGTTTACAGTTATCAAAGTGGTATCTTGTCATGTTATTTTTACCACCACTTTTATTACAGTGTGGGCAAGTGACTATTTTTTGTTTATACCCAGTTTGCCATTCTATTATTTTTCTTATATGTTCTGCACTTTTTGGAACTCCTTTCATACTTTCACTTCTTTTCTTCTTTGTTTCATCAGATTGTGGAGGTCTAGTTTTAGCAGATTCCCTCATTTTCTTTTTAGTTTCTTCTGAATGAGTTTTACCTTTCATGAAACTGCAATGGTTATCACTCATCTTTTGTTTAGTTTCATCAGAATGCACCCTCCCCATATTACTTTTGCTAATTTTAAGTCTTGTCTCTTCAGATATCACTTTACCTTTTTGTGACTCACTTATTTTACGTCTTGTCTCATCAGATATAACTTTACCTTTTTGTGACTCACTCATTTTCTTTTTAGTTTCATCTGAATGTTTGTTACCCATAGTAGACTTTGACATTTTCAATTTAGTTTCTTCTGAAACAACCCTACCAACCCATGCTAAACTCATTTTAAGTCTTGACTCTTCAGACATCACTTTACCTTTTTGTGACTTACTCATTTTCTTTTTAGTTTCATCTGAATGTTTACGACCTGTCATACAACCACGACCACCAACATCTAAATTTAAACATAATTTATTTTTAATAGTGTTGGTTGTGACTTTATTTTCTTCGTAATTATAAACGTCTTGTTCAGTACAAAAGAACCGTGTTATATATTTTATATATTTTGAAGTTCCATATTTTTTAATTTGTGCTTTTATCCTTAATCCGGATCCAGAATAACCATCGGTGTATTTTTTATTGGAACGTTTTCCTGTATAAAATTCACCAGTTTTAACATTAATAATTTTATATAAGTAATGGTATTTATTTTCATCCCCAATAAAAGGAATAGAAGTTATTACAGTTTGTGACATTGGTATACTTTGGCTCATAATCGACTCCCGTCGTTTATTTTATCCATAGAAGTGAAAGTGGAAGTGAGTTGGATAATCTCATTTTCAGTCGCTAAACCTATCCACTTATTTACACTTCTATTTATATTTTGAATCATATTAGTTTAGTTTACCGTTTAGTAAGTTGAAGAACACCTCATTATTTTTTGCCATATAATATCCTCATTTTCCTATTTGAAATTATTTATACCACCAATATACTTTTTATTGTCAAATTATTAATAAAGAATATTAAAAGAATAGACGAAAAAAAAGGGAGACAACTTAATGTCTCCCTTTAACCAAAAATCGTTATTAATATTTAACTATCCAATAAGATTAAAGTAGCATGTTTTAATATTATTCTGTTCCACAGCGAGAGTGAATACACACTCTTTAGTTCCATCATTCCACTTTGGGATTTTAATATCATAAATATATTCATGTCCGCCAGACCGTGATGTTTTTTTCTTAACAGACTCAATTTTAATGGCTGTTTTTACATTATCATAAATAAACTTTCTCAAATTGGACGGTAAGAATAAGGAGTCCTTGATATCCCCATTCATGATATCATCATACGCATTCGTGCTCTTGGTGGTTAAGTCTTCAAGTCTTTTAATCACTTGAGCAAATGCATGGTCTGATATCTGAGTAGGAAACTTACCATCATCATTGAGCTTAGACTCAAGTGTTTTCATATTAGTGTTATTCATAGCAAGCGTCCTCATCATTGCGTCATTCTCGTGTTTTAGATTTAATAGCTGAAAGTACCCCTCGTGTTTGTTTACAGAAATTTTCTGCGGTTTCTTTTGTGGAGGCTTACTCTGTTTAGAGTTAGCATCGTTTTTTGAGCTTGACTTAGACTGTTGTTTAGCCTGAATTGTACTCTTTTTCATAACAACCTCTTTTAATTAATTATTAGTAATTATACTTAATATACACTTAAGTTATACCAATGTAATTAGTTTACATGCAATATAATATAATAGTTGTCAGATTCAACCTCTATCCCCCTTCAATACTAATAAGTCTTATACCTTGTAGATTACAAAAAATACCTTAACTGTACTAAAAACTGCTTCCTTTAATAATGTTATTATAAGAGATTCATAAAACAATTACACATGTTTACTACCGATATCTCATTTTTTAATAAATTCATATAATAAATACTGTTATAATTTAATAATAGTTGAGGTAAGTAATGGCAAAACGATTTAAGAGACTTCTTTCGCAGTGGACATGGAAAGGTGATGTTTTAACACAAGACGATATTAAGGACTGGTATGGTTTCATTTATCTGATAGAAGATATTGATAATAATAAAAAATATATCGGTGAGAAAAGCTTCTGGTCGTTTCGTACACCTAAAGGTAAATCCAACAAAAAGAAATACATCTCTGACTGGGAAAAGTATGAAAGTTCTAATAAACAACTAAAATCATTAGTTACAGAATCAAAAGAGTATAAGCACGATAAGTTTAAATTTACTATATTAGCTTTATGTGCGGATAAATCAGTAATGAAATTGACTGAAGCCAAGTGGATATTGGGACTTGGTGCTTTAATGAGCGAAGAATACTATAACGATAACATTCGTATAACAGTAATGAATACATATAAAAATTATAATGAACGAGTTAATGAACTTGATATGAAGGAGTTTATGTAATGGCAATGAAAGCTGACGAAGCAATACAAATAGCAAAAGATACACTTGAAGATGAAACCACTGTTAATGACTTAGAAGGTCTTGTTGGTATAGACCCAGAAACAGGAGACTTTGATATTAACTTAGTACCAGAAGATATGCGTGATGCAGTTATTCAAATGGCAGAGGCGATGTCACCTGGTGGAGAGTTAACCGGTCGTAATAGAGCAGAGAGAAGAGCTGCTAAAAAAGCAAAACGACTTAAAGGTAAAAATCGTAAACGGTAATAATATAAATATAAATATAAATATAATTTATTAAAGGAGACTTCAATGTCAAATTATGAAAACCAGGTTGCTGACCAATTAGAAGAAATTAAAAACCTCAACGGTGCGATGAAAATTGTAGATGACGCTAGTAAACTATTCAATTTTACAGAATTTTTGATTGCAATATCCACTGTTTCAGCTGGAGATGTATATTTAACTTTAGAAACATTACAACAGGCTGACGATGATGAAACTGAGAAATTCTTTCAGTACGTGTCTGATGAAGCTGAGTCTTCATATAAAGTGGATTACGACCAATACGCTATGGAAATTAGAAATAAGTAATTTTCACATTTATAGTTTATATAAGAAAGAGAGACTTAAATTGTCTCTCTTTTCTTTTATTCAGTATATTGGTATTGGACTATAACAAGTAGAGGTGTTACATGAAAAAACAACGTGGTACAGACGGTTTATATCATTATGTATATAAAATAACAAATAATATTAATGGTAAATATTATGTAGGAAAACATTCAACGAACTATTTAGAAGATGGTTATTTTGGTTCTGGAATTTTAATCAAACACGCCGTTAAAAAATATGGTCATTGTAGTTTTATAAAGGATATATTATCTTTTCATAAAACTAACGATGAATGTTTGGTTGAAGAATCATTAATAGTAAATAAGGATTTTATTGCTGATGAGAATACATATAATTTACAAATTGGTGGATGTGGGTCAGTACACTCTATTGAAACAAAACAAAAAATGTCCAATACAAGAAAAGGACAAAAACGACATATAGACGCTGTTAATAGTACGGCTTCTAAGAATAGAGGTCAGACACGAACAATTGAACAAAAACAACGAATGAGTGACGCTCATAAAGGTAAAATTCATTCTAAGCAAACTATACAAAAAATGACTGGTCAGAAACGAACTGAAGAAACAAAAAAGAAAATGAGTCTGTCTCGAACTGGTATCAAATGCACTGAGTCAACTAAAGAAAAACTTAGAGGTCAGAAACGAACTGAAGAAACAAAAAATAAAATGAGAAAACCTAAAACGGAAGAACATAAACAAAACATGAGAAAACCTAAAATTAAAGTTAGATGTCCTCATTGTGGTACAATTGGTGGTAAGCCTCAAATGCACCAATGGCACTTTAATAATTGCAAACTCGTTCAAACTGAGGAGACTAATAATGCGTAAAAATCTTATAATCGACTTTAGTAATATGTACTATCGTAATTTATTTGCGGCGGTAAGTCAGAACAGTGGTAAGAAAAATAGAGGAAGTGCTTTTGATGATGATTTCTCTGACCAATTTAAAACACAAGAAGAAATATTTGATTATTGGCGACACATGATAACGTCAAACTTAATTCAATTGGTTAGCAAAGAAAACTGGGATAGAGTTATTTTAGCTTATGATGCTCGTAACTATTGGAGAAAAGATATTTATCCAGAGTATAAAGCACATAGAAAGAAAGCAAGAGCTAACAATACGAAGATTGACTTTGAAAAATTCATGCCTGTTCTTAATGAATATATTGAACAAGTTAAATTAATCTTTCCATCATTATATCACTTAGAAGTTGAACGAGCTGAAGCAGATGATATTGCAGCTGTACTAACTGAAGAGTTTTCTAATAACGGTGAATACACAGAACTATTAACAACTGATAAAGACTTTAATCAGTTATTGAAGTTACCAAATGTTAGAATATTCAATCCAATAAAGAAAGAATATGTGGAGTGTTTGAACCCTGAAAAAGAGTTACAAATAAAATGTATTACCGGTGACTCTGGAGATAACATATTCGGTATCAGACCAAAAACTGGTCCTGTAAGAGCTGAAGCACTAATCAAGTCAGGTGAGTTACACGATTGTTTGTTAATGGAAGAATCTATTATGTCGGAAGAACAAAAATCTATGGTGAGTAACTATAAAAGAAATGTTCAACTGATAGACTTCACTTATATACCATCAGCAATGAAAAATACTATTTTAACCAACTTCAATGATTTTGAGTTAAATAAATTTAGCCAGGTTGATATCTTGAAGTGGTGTGCTAAATATAAACTAAAAGATTTAACTTCTAGATTCTTATCCAATGCGTCGTATCCATTTATGGCTCTACATAATAAGCATAAGGAAAGAATAGAATTTGAAACAGACTTTGATATTCTATAATGATTGAAGATGACTCACAAGGTTGGGGTAGCTACTTGTATAATAAAAATAAACTTAAAACCTCTTGCTACTGGCGACATAAAGACGCTAGTGGTAGAGAGGTCTACTTAAAGTTTATTAAATTCTTATGTAAGTATTTTAAGTATGATACTGTACGCACTTATACAGATATAGCAACAGACTATGTGTTGTATATAAAAGTATTTGGTTTGCACACAGGTGTAATTCATAATGAGAACGGCACTGCTGTTAGAGAAGATGATCACCATCTTAATTTATTTGATGAGAAATACTTTCTATTCGGTAAAGAGTATAGCAAAGAAGGATGGGAAAGTGAATTGACTAACAATAAACTAGATAGGTTGGGTGTATGATGGTGAGAATAGATGGAGGATATCCTCCTACAGATAAATTCAAGTTTGTTACACATATCAATGCTGGTAAGCTACAAAGAAGACTTGTTAAGTTTCTTTGTAAGCGTATGAAGTATTCTGTAGTTAAATCAGAACCTAGATTTGCTCTTGGTATAGATAAAAGAACAATACTAGTGTTAAGAGAACCTGAAGAACTAACTTATATTCAATTAGGTATATTCAAAACAAGAGTACTACATAATGAAGAGAGCTATGTGATAGGAACTATGTTTGAAGAGAAGTACTTTCTATTTGGAGAAGAGATACCTAAAGATGATTTCGATAGTTATAAAGTAGAGATGCTAATAGATAAGGTTATGAAATGAATGAGTCTACCTATTGGAGAATGAGTAACAGGAGAGATAACTCTATCAGAAGACATATCATAAGATGGTTTTGTGAGAACTTCGGTCATTATGAATCAGTTAAATATGAATTCTCTAATGCTCCTGAATCTGTTTACTACTTAGAGGTGTTAGGTTTTAAGACTCCTTATGCTCATAATGAAAATGGTCCAGCTGCTATTGAGCCTGATTATAATGGTAATAATGATAGAGAGGTTTATTATCTATTCGGTATTCAGTACAGCAAAGACCTATGGGAAGATAAAGTGACTGATTTAAAGCTGAAGAGATTTGGTTTATAAAGTTACATTAGATTTTAGTTGTGTTATATTGTAGTTGTAAGGTAAATACAATTACAGTTCAAGGAGAACTAA